>Ga0111539_10001991_pt1 | contig 27242 bp, 28 predicted proteins | sample RhiMethybrSRZTD1_FD_79667 | JGI IMG/M metagenome (GOLD analysis project Ga0111539, IMG submission 79667) | Populus rhizosphere microbial communities from Tennessee, USA - Rhizosphere MetaG P. TD hybrid SRZTD1 (version 2) (version 2) | ecosystem: Host-associated > Plants > Roots > Rhizosphere >...
ACCGCGCCGTCGTGCTCGCGGAACTCCGCCGGGAACAGACCGGGCGCGAGCACGGCGGCGAGGCTGAAGAGATACGCGAGCCCGACGCCCAGCCCGATCAGCGAATACATGTTGAGCGAGCGATGGGCGAGCGAAAGCCAGAACTTGTGCAGGATCGGCCAGCCGACCCACAGCACGACGGGCGTGCCGAGCGCGAACTCGATCCAGCCGCGGGCGCGCGGCAACAGGCCGAAAGGTTCATGGATGCCGATCATCGGCGCCATGGCGAGTATCACGAGCGGAATCGACAGCGCGGCGCCTGCCCACAGGCGTCGAGTGAGGTCGCGTAACTCGGAATCATCCGCTTCGCCCGTTCCCGCGACAGGCACCAGGGCCATTCCGCACTTGGGGCAGGATCCCGGCCCGTCCTGCAGGATTTCCGGATGCATCGGACAGGTGTATCGCGCGCCCGCGGGCGCGGGCTGGGACGTGGCCGGACCGGTGACAGAGGCCGGGGCGTGCACGGGCTTCGCCAGGTACTTGGCGGGATCGGCCTGGAACATCTCGCGGCAGCCGTCGCAGCAGAAGAAGTAGGCGACTCCTCGATATTCCGCTGACTCGGTCGCGGTCGCAGGATCTACCCGCATTCCACACACCGGGTCGATCGCCGGCCCGCCTTGTGTCTCGCGGTCGCTGTGATGGCGGGCGTGGTGGTTCGTCGCCTGATTCATGGATCCGGGGACTGCGGCGGCGTCAACAACGCCGCGAGGGCCGCCTCGTCAATCTCCTGCGCGTCCGGTGCCATCCTCCAGCCGTCCCGCTCCCGGCGGATGGTGGCCACGCGACACGCCCGATGCGGCCCGAAAGCGCTCGCCAGGTCCAGCCGGATCCATTCGTGCTCGGTCACGCGATCGCTCACGTGACACGACGCACCCGGAAAGCTGGCAAAGGCGCGGCCGTTGGCGCTTGCCACGGCGAAGGAAACCGTGCAGGCAGCTTCCGGGAGCGCTTCGAGGAATACGAAAATTCTCTCGTCGTCCCACGCGCTCGCTCCCGTCGGCGAATCGCCGGTATGCACGATGCTCCCGTTGGCGTTGCGCGGGTGGCCGGGATGCACGGCGTCCACCGCGCGGCCGTGCTGGTCGAGTACCACGCACAGTGCGTCCAGGTTCGCGGGTTCCGCGCCGGCGGGATCGCCGGGTTGCCGGGGATGCCAGCGCAAACCCATGACGAGCTCCTTCAATTCGCCTTCCGCGGCGGCACCCGGATCGTAGTGCCGGCCATTGTGTTCAGTGGGCTGCAAACCTTGTCCTCCTCGGGACCTCGGATCGTACAGGAATATGGGGGCGGTGCCGTCCGATTTCACTAGCAGCACGCCGTACGGCAGCGGCTTGTCGCTCGGCATCCCCGACGTTTACCTCGCTTCGACCTTGATCTTCCCAACCATCCCTGCCTCGAAATGGCCGGGCACGAGGCATGCATAGTAGAACTCGCCCGGCCGGGTGAATTGCCACACGATACTCCCGGTCTTGCCGGGCGCAACGTGCGCCATGTGCGGCTCGTCGTGCTTCATGCCGGAATGCTTGCGCATGGATGCAGCGTGCTCCTTGAGGCCCTGCATCGTGCCCAGCACGATCTCGTGCATGACCTTGCCGGCGTTGCGTGCTTCGAAGTGCACCGTGTCCCCCGATTTGACGGTCATCTCCGATGGAGAGAATCGCATCGTGTCGGCCATTTCGATACGGACGACGAGCGTGATCTTTCGGAGGTCTCCCGCCTTGCCGAATGCTCTCTCCGCGGCGCCCGACTTCTGCGCTCCGGGCTTGTGCTCGTGAGTCTGCGGCCATGCGGCGCTGCAGGTCAGGGTCAATGCTGCGACAGCCACCCAGGCGTGTTTCATGTCTGTTCCACGCTATCTCGACAGCGGATTCCACCACGCGAGCGAAAGCGCCGCCGCGGCGAGCGACAGCACCGCTCCGATCGCACCGAACAGGGCGGTTATCTCGCTCTCCTTCCGCTCGAGGACGACGCGCGTAGACAGTTTCTCGTAGATCTTCCTCACTTTCTCCGCGGTGCGCGCGTGAAAGTAGTCGCCACCGGTAACGTCCGCGATCTGCCGGAGCGTTTCCTCCTCGAAATCGGCGTGCAGCGGCGGCATACCCTCGACGTAGGCCGTGCCCCCGTACGGCGTCCCGACGCCTATCGTGTAGACGCGGACGCCGTGGTCCGCAAGGAGCTTTGCCGCCTTCATGTGCGGAACGCCCAGCGCTCCCTGACCATCGCTTACGAGTACGATTGCTGCCGAAAGGTCGGAGCCGGGCGCGACCTTCGCGGGCGGTTTCCTCTTATCGGGGGGCAGCAACGAAGGATTTTGGGACCCGGCCGGCCGCCGCCCGTCCCCGAAAATATCGTATTCCCCTTCGCCGGGCCGGCTTGCATCCGGACGTACGGTCAGCAGGGAAGCGATCAACCCGTTGCCGATCGAGGTGTAGCGCCGGAACCGGAGTCCGCCAAGCGCCGCCATCAGCTCGCTCCGGTTCGCGGTCGGGGACTGGACGACGTCCGCGTGGCCGGCGAAAGCAACAATGCCTATCAGCACGCCGGCGGGCTGCGCCTCTATGAATGCCCGCGCAGCGTCCTGCGCAGCCGCAAGGCGCGTCGGCGCGACGTCGGTGGCCGCCATGCTGAGGGAGACGTCTATCGCGAGGACCACGGTACCGCGCTCGGACGGCGCGATCATCACGGCTGCGGGACGCGCGACGGCAAGCAGGAGCGCCGCGAGCCCGAGCCACAGGATCAACGGGGGCGCGTGCCGGCGCAGCTGCTCTGCGGGCCCCATCGCTTCGCGCAGGGTGCGCAGGTCCGGATAACGGACGCTCGCCGCTACGCTGCGGCGGAGCAGCAGGAGATAGGCGCCGACCAGCGCCGGCAGGAGAACCAGCAGCCAAAGAGCGTGAGGCCAGAAGAATGTCACGGCCAGCTCCTTTGAGCTTTGGGCCATGAGCCTTGAGCCATGAGCCACCGCAGCTCACGACTGAGAACTCACGCCTCATGGCTCACAGCGCACAGCTCATAGCTCACAGCCCGTAGCCCGTTCCATTCACGTTCGCCACGCGCACATTGACCATCATGCCGCGATCGGCATGCTGCAGGTTGTGGCAGTGAAACATGTAGACCTGGTCGCCCAGGTAGGAATGGGAGAACTCGAGAGCGATCCTGACGGTCTCGCCCGGCCAGATCATCACCGTGTCCTTCCAGCCGAGGTCGGACGCCGTCAGCCCGTGTTCCGCGAGCGCCAGCCGGCGCACCTGCTCCGGGCTGCCCGATCGCTCCAGCACCCGGAAATGGAAGCCGTGGATGTGCATGGGATGCGGCATGCCGTCCGCGGGATTGGCGATTTCCCAGATTTCCTTCGCGCCGCGGCGTACCGTGAGCCCGATGCCTCGCATGTCGAACAGGCGCCCGTTGATGCGCCACGCCATGCGATGGTGATCGATCCTTATCCGGCGCACGGACGCGTCCGAGAAATCGGGGTCCTCGCTCGCGGAGAGCGTGGCGGGCAGCTCGCGCGCCGGGTCTCGCGCCGGATATACGTACAACTTCATCAGTTCGAGAGCCGCCCCGTCCGGTATGGGAGCTGGCTGTGCGGAAGCCGGGTTAGCGGTACCTTCGTCATGATGCCGTGTGTGCGCATGTGCTGCTCCTGCCTCCCGTGCTGATCGCGCGGCATCATGATGCATCGGGTCGAACTCCAGGCTGTGCAACGTGACCGTCGCGCCGGACCCCGCGCTGCGCAGGTCGAGCGCGACATCCAGACGCTCGCCGGGAGAGAGATACGCCTCCTGCGCGGCGCGCGGCTGCGGCAGCAGTCCGCCGTCACCGCCGAGCAGCGCGAACTCGAGCGAGCGATCGCCGCTGGTGAAGGCGAGCCGGTAGACGCGCGCCATCGATGCGTTGAGCAGCCGGAAGCGGTAGATACGGGCGGTCACGTCGAGATGGGGACGCGAGGTCAGGTTGACCAGGACATCGTTGCCGAGATAGCCGTGCATCCATTCGGCTTCGGTCGGCGCATAGACCGGGGCTCCGTTACCGTCGATGCGCTTGTCCTGCAGCACGAGCGGAACGTCGGTGACGCCGGTGGTCAGATCGAGCGCCGTGCGCAGCGCCTGGTCCTCGTCGTCATCCACGAGATAGAGGCCGGCGAGCCCCTGGTGGATCTGGGCGGCGGTGCGGCCGTGCGCGTGAGGATGGTACCAATACGTGGCCGCGCGGTTGGGAACGGGATAATGGTACGCGTGCGTGGCGCCGGCCTTGATCGCGTAGTGCGGATGCCCGTCATTGTTCGCATCCACCTTCAGGCCGTGCCAGTGGATGATGCTGGTTTCGTCCAGGGCGTTCCAGAAATCCGCCCTCACCGTCGTCCCGCGTCGCACGCGCAGGAGAGGGTTGAGATAGTTGTTCCCCTGGTGCTGAACCTCGAAACCGAGCATGGCCGCCGGCTTGCCGGGATACAACGCGTGCTGTATCGGCCGGGCAACGATCGCGATCGGGCCGCCAACGTCGAGTATCCCGTACATGCCGTCCGCGCCCGGCAGGCGCAACGCATTGGGGAAGGCAGGATCGCGGACGGGCGCGGGCCCCGGAGGCTCGGCACGCCGATCGGGCGCAAGCTCCTCGCGTCGGCGCTGCCATAGCAAACCGCCCGTTGCGCCCGCCGCCACGGCGCCCGCGGCGAGCAGCCATTTTCTGCGGGTGTTCATGGGCTTTCAGTGCCGGTGCATCGCACGCATGTTCTGGACCGAACCGTCGAGAGCGCAGTCCTGCCCGCGCGGATCGCAGTGCTCGATCTCGGCCTGGAGCGTCGTGTGAGTAATTCCGAATTCGAGCCGGAGCCGCTCGTTGGCCTGGCCGATCACGCGAGGGATGTCGGACTGCGCCTCGTCGAGGACCAGGTGGGCGGTGAGGCTCGTTCTGCCGCTGCCCAGCGCCCAGACGTGCAGTTCGTGAACCTCGCGCACGCCGGGAACGGCACGCAGTCGTTCGTCGATATGCGCGAGGTCCACGCCCTCCGGCACGCCTTCCAGCAGCACGTTGACGCTCTGGCGGAAGAGCGCCCACGTGCGGGGCAGGACCCATAACGCGAGGAGGACCGCGACGATCGGATCGGCGCGCGTATATCCCGTGAAATAGACGATGAGGGCGCCCGCCATCACGCCCACCGAGCCGAGCGCGTCCGCCCATACCTCCAGGTAGGCCCCCTTTACGTTCAGGTTGCGCTCGGCATCGGCGGCAAGCAGGCGCACGCCGACGAGGTTGACCGCGAGACCGGCGCAGGCGACGGCGAGCATCCCGAGCGACTCGATGGGGCGGGGCGCTATCCAGCGCTCGTATGCTTCATAGAGGATATACAGCGCCACCAGGAAGAGCAGTGCCGCGTTCAGCGCCGCCGCGAGGACCTCGAAGCGGTAGTAGCCGAAGGTGCGCTTGCGGTCGGCCGGCAGACGGGAAAGCCGGATCGCGACGATGGCGATCGCGAGCGCCATCGCGTCGGTGAACATGTGCGCCGCGTCGGAAAGAAGGGCGAGGCTGCCCGTCCAGATCGCGCCGGCGACTTCCACGACCAGGAAGCCGACCGTCAGGGCCAGCACGATCCACATGCGGCGTTCGCTCGCCGTGTGACCGTGATTGTGACCGTGATGAGGTTCGTGGCTCATATCCGGTCCCGCCATTGTACGCGCAAGCGTGAGCCGGTGGCGGAAAGAGGCCGCTGCCGTCGGTGATCGTGGCGGTGGTGGAGATCCGGCGCAGATCGATCAGGGCAATGCGCCAATCCTCGCCAGTGCCCATCCGCCAAGGGCGCTCAACAGCACGACGAGCCAGGGCGGGAGCTTCCAGAATACCAGCAGGGCGAAGGCCGCCAGCCCTAGCCCGAAATCGGCCGGCGCCTTGATCGCGCTGGTCCATACCGGCGTGTACAGCGCCGCGAGCAGCAAGCCAACGACGGCGGCGTTCACTCCGGTCAGCGCCGAGCGCACCGCACTGAGGCGGCGCAGGCCATCCCAGAACGGAAGCACTCCGATCGTGAGCAGAAAGGCGGGCAGGAAGATTGCCGCGATGCATATCAGCGCGCCCTGCCAGCCGTTTGGCTCGGGACCCATGATCGCGCCGAGATAAGCGGCGAACGTGAAGAGCGGTCCCGGGACAGCCTGCGCCGCTCCGTATCCGGCCAGGAACACATCGTTCGACACCCACCCGGGCGGGACCACCTCCGATTGAAGCAGCGGCAGCACCACGTGTCCCCCGCCGAACACCAGCGACCCGGAGCGATAGAAACTGTCGAAGAGCGAGAGCGTATGGTTCTGGTAGATCGCGCTCGCTGCCGGCAGGCCTGCCAGCAGGACGAAGAATAGCGTGAGGCTCAACGCGCCCGCGGTCTTCCCCAGCGGGATGGCCATGTCTACGTGCGTGTCGTCCTGCTTCCCGCCCAGGAACGCGTATCCGGCGATTGCGCCCGCGAAGATGGCCGCTATCTGTCCGATCGAAGTCGGCGACGCCATTGCGATTCCCGCCGCCACCACGGCGAGCGTGAAACGGGGCGCATCCGGGCACAGGTTCTTCGCCATGCCCCACACGGCCTGGGCGACCACGGCCCCCGCAACGACCTTCAGGCCGTGCAGCCAGCCGCCGGCGAGAGCGCCCGCGAACATCTCGACGCCGTAGGCGAAGAGAAGGAGCGCAAGCACCGAAGGCGTGGTGAATCCAGCCCAGGCGGCGAACGCACCGGGAAGTCCCGCTTTTGCCAGGCCGATGCCGATCCCCACCTTGCTGCTGGCGGGGCCAGGCGTAAATTGGGAGAGCGCTACCAGGTCCGCGTAGACGCGTTCGTCAAGCCATTTTCTCCGGACGACGAATTCCTCTCTGAAGTATCCCAGATGCGCGATGGGGCCCCCGAAGGAGGTCAGCCCCAGCTTCAGGAAGGCGGTGAATACTGCGTGGACCGGTATCCCGGTTGCTTTATCGGCCGGCTGCAAATATCACCTCCAGAGAAGCCTCGCCCGGCAACGACATGGAAACCTCGATTCTCATGTCGGCGCTTCCGACATGAGCCCGTGGCCTTTCATGCGGTTTTCCCCGTCTGGATGGAGGGTGGCAACCCCCTTCAGTCCCGCCGATGAGAAGTTCGCGCGCCCGGTCGCCTTTGCCGTCGCGACGGGCTTACCGTCCGCCCGGGTGATAGCGAGGACGAAGGGGGTTTCGATCACCTGCGAGCGCGGGGCTACGCGCAGCTCGATGACGTAGTCTCCAACGCGCCGCTCTTGCAGCCATTCGCCGGCGCGCGTCTGCGTCGTGCCGGCGGCTACGGCAAGGGCCAGTATCAGGCGGGGAACATTGCTCAAGGGGTTCTGTCGTACGTATCTGGCATTCTTGAGAGGAGCTTGCCAATGCTCATTACTCTGGCTCGTGTGTTCGGTGCGATATTCATCGCGGTCGGATTGCTTGGATTCGTCCCGCCGCTGGTCCCCGGGGGAAACCTGCTGGGGCTCTTTCCCGTCAACGCGGTTCACAACCTCGTCCATATCGGGCTGGGAGCGTGGGGCGTGGTGGCCGGCGTGTCGCTCGCCGCGGCGGTGATCTATTTCCGCGGCATTGCGATCGTATACGGGCTGCTCGCGGTGCTGGGGCTGATCCCGGCGACGCATACCCTGTTCGGGCTCGCCCCGATCCACGGCGCCGATGTCGTCCTGCACGCGGTCCTGGCGCTGATAGCCGCCTACCTCGGGTTCTTCTCGTCGTCGTCGCATCCGTCGAAACCCGCCGCCCATGCCGGAGCGTGAGCGGCCGGCGCCGTGCCGAGCGCGGCAGATCAACATTTCGCCCGCGGTCACACCGTCATCTCGAGTATGTAGAGGCCGCCGCTGAAGCGGTCGGCTGCGTACACGAGCCTGCGGTCGTCGACGAAGACGTCGTTGATCTGCACAGCGCCCTTGGGCGAGAGCTTCGGGGCACCCGGCACGAAATAGGCCACTTCGCGCGGCTGGTACGGATTGGAAATGTCGTAGGCGCGCACGCCCGCATTGAAGAACGCCCCGAGCACGATCTCCTCCGAGCGCCACGAGCACGGGCCCGGATAGTTCTCGTGCACGTTGTGAGAGCCGAAGCGCCCGCCTCGCTTGCTGAACACTTCCACCGGCGGGAGGGGCAGCGTGGAGATCGGCACCAGGTTGGTTTCCACGCGCGCGTCGACGATCCAGGTGAGCTTGGGCCAGTCGATACCGTCATCCTTGTTGCACTCGTCTGACACCACCAGGAGGTCGCGCTTCAGGAGCGGCATCACTGTGTGGCACATGCCGTTGTTGGGCGGTGAGTAGCGCCAGTTCGTGATCGCCTTCGGGCGCGATTTGTCGCTGATGTCCATGATCAGCGCGCCGCCGTCGATGTAGCCTATGTAGGCGCGGTCGGGCCGCTCCGGGTACACCATGATGTTGTGCGGGCGGTAGCCGCCGTCGAACTTCGGGTGGCGCGGCACCGCCGGCTCGGCGTCGCCTTCGCGCGTCCCCGGATACCACCAGCGCCCGGCCTCGACCGGCTTCGAGGGGTTGCGCACGTCTATGATGCGGTAGATCTGGTGGTCTTTGGGGTTGCGCGGTTGGTGATCGGGAGCGCCCGAGCTCATGTGCACGTACTCGCCGTCGACGAACCACAGGCAGTGCACGCCCAGCGAATGCGGACCCGACGTATCGAAGTGCGAGATGAGGCGCGGCTCCTCGGGCTTGCCGATATCGAAGATGTCGATGCCGGCGGGCTTCAAACCGGTGTTCTGCCGGATGGTGTCGGGATCGTTGGGATTGCCGCCGCCGGCGCGGACCTGGTAGGCGACGACCATGATGTCGCCGACGATCTCGAGGGAGTTCGAGCGCACCTTGTTGTGCGGAAGATCCGTCTGGACGACCAGCTTCGGGTTGCGCGGATCGGTGACGTCGACGGCGGTGAAATTCTTGGGAGCCGACTCGTGCGCCATCCACATGATGCGCCGCCCGTCCTTCGTCGCCTGCATGGTGAAGCCTTCGCCGATGCCGCCGAAGCCGGCGAGCTCGTGATGCGCGAGCAGCTTCATGTTGAGACTGAGGGTCTGGTCCGCCTGCCTGCCCGCGTTGATGAGTCCCTGCGCCATAAGGCCGTCTCCTCGTTGATTTTTCGCACCGGTAGGGTATCAGAAGTGCCGTTTCGCACATCCCGGCTGTGCGCCGTGCGACACGTGTGAATATTTCGCTTCGCGGGAGTGGCACATGACCTCGCACGCCTGCCCGCCGCTCCCGACAATGGACTCATCGGACAGGCGGATGCCTTCCGGCAAACGACAAAGGGAGACCAGGATGAACACCACGGGGCACGACAACCAGATGAACCACCTTGCCGGGGAAACGGACAGCCTGACCCCCGCCGTGGTGTGTTGCGCGACAGGCTTGCTGGGGCTGCTGGGGCTGGTGGCGGTCGCCGCCGCTCCCTGGCTGCTTCTGGCCTAGCGCGCAACGAAGGCTCACATCAATAACCAACAGGGAGAGAAACCATGCTTACACGGGAGCAACGGCAGCAACTGGAAGCAGAATGGAGCGCGGACGAGCTGTCGATCGTCAGGTACGCCCGGCTCCTGAAGATGGGGGTGCTGTCCGTCGCGGTCCTCGGACTGGTCTGGATCGCGGGAACCGCTGACCGTCAGGAGACCGGCCAGCAGGCGGCCGCCGGCGTTTCCATCACGCGGCTGCAGAGCGAGGGCAGCGCCGTGCGGGCGAGCCAGCAGGTTGCCGATGAGCGGCGCGCGCAGCGGGAGGGGAACCCGGCGGCGCGACTGCAGCAGGCGGCGTCGCGTTAGCCCGGCACTTCCTATAGGCCGTACTTGCCGCGGTAGTCGCCGAAGATATCGTCCACCGACGGCTCGCGGGGCAGGATCGCGCGGACGACGCGGGTCACGTTCATGAAGTGGCGGTAGTCGAGGTTCCCGGAGAAGCTGTTGCGTCCCCACGTGCCGCAGCCCATGGAGAGCGAGAACGGGAGGCCGTTGTCGAAGCTGCCGCCGGTGGCGAAGGTGTGGGACTGCCCGACGATCACGCGGCACACCGTCATCTCGCGCGCGAGCCGCTCGACGTGCGCTTCAGCGGCGGTGTAGATGCCGCACGAGTGCCCGTTGCCCTGGTAGTCGTAGATGGCGCGCACGCTCGCGAGCGCGGCGTCGAAATCGCGGGCACGGTATACGGCCAGCACGGGTGAGAGCTTCTCGCCCGAGAACGGATGCTCCCGGCCGGTGCCCGTCTCCTCCACCATCAGGAATTTCGCGCCCAATGCCTCGGGGCGCGCAAGACCCGCAAGCGCGCAGATCTTCTTCACCGGCTGGGCCGTCACTGCCGGCGAGAGCATGCCGCCCGGGAACATGGCCCTGGAGAGCGCCGTTTTCTCGGCCGGCGTGAGCAGGACTCCGCCTGCGCGCGCCAGCGCCGCCACCATCCGGTCGTAGACCCGGTCGTGGACGATGACGGCGTTTTCGGAAGAGCAGCTCGTGGCGTTGTCGAAGATCTTGGAGCGTGCGATCTTGGCGGCGGCGTCAGCGCAGTCGGCCGTTTCGTCGACGATCACGGCGACGTTGCCGGTGCCCACGCCAAGTGTCGGGGTGCCGCTCGAATACCCCGCCCGCACGTTCGACTGGGAGCCGGTGACGACCACGAGGTCGGCCTGCTTCATGAGCTCGCTGGACAGCTCGCCCGTGACCGGCGACGGAAGCTGCTGCACCAGGTCGGGCGGCGCCCCGATGCGCTTCAATTCGGCATTCACGTACTTGAGGAGCAGGGCGCACGTACCGTGTCCCTTCGGCGAGGCCGAGAGAATGATCGCGTTGGCGCATTTCAGCGCGTTGATGATGTTGTTGGCGGGCGTCGCGCCGGGATTGGTCGAGGGCACTACCGCGGCGACCACGCCGACGGGACGTGCGTATTCCGTGATGCCCCGCTCGGGATACTCGGCGATCACCCCGGTGGATTTCGCATCCTTGAGATCGCGCAGGAGTCCCAGCGTCTTGCGGTGGTTCTTCGCGATCTTGTCGGCAATGACGCCGAGGCCCGTGTCCCTCACCGCCAGCTCGGCGAGCGCCCGGTTGTGCTCCGGGTTCACGATCGCCCAGCCCGCGGCGGTGGCGGCTTCATCCAGTCGCTCCTGGCCGGAGCGCTCGTAGGACTTTTGCGCGACGCGCGCGCGCGCGATGAGCTTCGCCACGACATCGCGCGCGGTGTTGATGGCGACCGGACTGTCCGTTCTGGCCATGATTCAGCCTAATCAAGCCGTGCGGCTTCCGCAAGAGCGGGTTCCGGATATTCCTGCAGGGGCAATATGATGCTAGACTCCCCCGCAGAAAAACCAAAGCCATCAATGAAATGGACGAGACGAAACACGCCATATTTCGGGGAAGGCTGGTTTTCGTAGGATTCGGCTCCATCGGTCAGGGCACCCTGCCGCTGATCCTGCGGCACATCGACATGCCGCGGGACCGCATCACCATACTCACCGCGGACGAGCGCGGGAGGAAGGAAGCCGGGGAGTACGGCATCAAGTTCGTCGTCAATCCGATCAAGCGCGACAACGTCGAGCAGGTCCTCGGGCCCATGCTGGGCAGGGGCGATTTCCTGCTGAATCTCTCGGTCGACGTGTCGAGCACCGTGTTGATCGAATACTGTCTGCAGCACGGTGTTTTCTATCTCGATACCTGCATCGAGCCGTGGCACGGCATGTACACGGACGGTTCGCTGTCGCTCGCCAAGCGCTCCAACTACGGCCTGCGCGAAGAAGCGCTCGAGCTGGGCCGGAAGTACCCGGGGACGGCCACCGTGGTCCTCACGCACGGCGCGAACCCCGGGTTGATCTCGCACTGGGTCAAGCAGGGTATGGTCAACGTCGCACGCGACATCGCCGGCGACGTGCCGATCCCGAGGACGCGCGAGGAATGGGGCCGGTTCGCGATGAAGCTCGGCATCAAGGTCATACATTGCGCCGAGCGCGACACCCAGGTCGCCGAGCCGCGCAAGCAGAGGAACGAGTTCGCCAACACGTGGTCCGTCGACGGCTTCGTGAGCGAGGGCCGGCAGCCCGCGGAGCTCGGCTGGGGCACGCACGAGAAGCATTTCCCGCCCGATGGCGCCCGTCACGACTTCGGATGCGGGTCGGCGATCTACCTGCAACGCCCCGGCATGTCGGTCAAGGTGCGCTCGTGGACGCCCGACGAGGGGGCCTATCACGGCTTCCTCATCACTCACGGCGAGGCGATCTCGATCGCGGACTACTTCACCGTCCACGAGAAAGGCAAGGCCGTTTTCCGTCCCACCTGCCACTACGCCTATCACCCGTGCGACGACGCGGTGCTCTCCAACCACGAGATGGGCGGCAAGAACTGGATCGCCCAGCCCCAGTACCGCATCTTCATGGACGAGATCTTCGACGGCGTGGACGAGCTGGGCGCGCTCCTCATGGGGCACGCGAAAGGCGCCTACTGGTACGGCTCGCGGCTTTCGATACAGCAGGCGCGCAAGCTTGCGCCGTACAACAGCGCGACCAGCCTGCAGGTGGTGGTCGGCGTGCTCGGTGCGATGGTCTGGGCGCTGGAAAATCCGCAGCGCGGGGTCGTCGAGCCGGACGACCTCGACTACCGGAGGGTGCTGGACATCGCCGATCCTTATCTGGGCGATATCGTCGGCAAGTACTCGGACTGGACGCCGCTCCAGGACCGCGGATGGCTGTTCAAGGAGGACGTGGACGAAGCCGATCCGTGGCAGTTCAAGAATTTCCGCGTAGCGTAACAATGTAGCGGGCCAGGTCCGGCGCGGGCAGACCGCGCCGAGGACGCATGCGCATCCACTTTCTTTCCGATATTCATCTCGAAGTCGAGCCGTTCGTGCCGGCGCGGACGGACGCCGACCTCGTCGTGCTCGCCGGCGATATCGCGAACGGCGCGGCCGGGATCGACTGGGCTGCGCGCTCCTTGCGGGCGCCGGTGATCTATCTCGCCGGCAACCACGAGTACTACGAAGGCGAATTCGGCGCGGTGCAGGCGGCGCTCAGGGAAGCGGCGGTGCGGACGGGTGTCCTGCTGCTCGATTGCACCGAGGAGAGGATCGGCAAGACGCGCTTCCTGGGCTGCACGCTCTGGACGGACTACAGCCTCGTGCCCGAGAGCCGGCGCCCGCATGTGATCGAGAACTCGCGGACGAGGAATCCGGACTACGCGCTGATCCGCCACGGCGCTCGCAATTTCGCGCCGGAGGATGCGATTGCCCTGTGCGTGCGTCATCGCCGCTGGCTGGAGGAACGGCTCGACGCGCCCTTTGACGGCACGACCGTCGTGATCACCCACTTCGCGCCGCATCCGCTCTCGATCGCGCCGGCCTATGCCGATCATCCCGCCAACCCGGCCTTTATCGTTCCGCTGGAAGAGCTGATGGGACGCGCCGCGCTGTGGATCCACGGCCACACGCACACGCGCTTCGACTACCGGGTGAGCGGCACGCGCGTCGTGTGCAATCCGCGCGGCTATCCCGGGGAACCGACGGGTTTCCGGCCGGATTGGACGATCGAGCTCTGAACGGCACAGAATCCTGAATCCCGACTCCTGGATCTCGTTTTTTGAGAAGATACGTTCATGATCGCCGTCATATTCGAGGTCATCCCCGCGCCCGGGCGCCAGCAGGAGTATCTCGATCTCGCTGCCGCCCTCAGGCCGCAACTGGAGAGAATGGAGGGCTTCATCTCGATCGAGCGCTTCGAGAGTCTCACGACGCCCGGCAAGATCCTGTCGCTTTCCATCTGGCGCGACGAGGACGCCGTGAAGCGCTGGCGAAATGTGGAAGAGCATCGCGCCGCGCAGGCGAAGGGCAGGGGCGGGATATTCGCCGGCTACCGATTGCGCGTCGCGAGCGTCATCCGGGATTACGGGATGCTCGAGCGCGAGCAGGCGCCGGACGACAGCCGCAAGCAGCTTCGCGGCTAGAACCTATTTCATGGCCAGGCCTGGTACGCGCGCCGGCGACCACCGCGCGAACATCGCCTGTGTCGAGTCGCTTTGGAACTCCGACATCGAGAACCGCCTTAGCGTCGTGCCTATCCTCGACCTCGTTTGCCGGATCAACCGGATCAAGTACACCCATCTCACCTGCAACACGCGCGAGGAGCTGGCGTACAACCTGGGCAAGCTCGGGAAAGGGCGCGGCTACCGGATACTGTACCTCTCGCTGCACGGGAAGCCCGGCGAGATCATCCTCGATGGCGGGCGAACAGACCTGGAATCTCTGGCGGGGATGATGGGCACGCGCTTTGCCGGCTGGGCCGTGCACTTCGGAAGCTGCTCGACGATCTCCGTTCCCTTGAGCAGGATCAGAGTGTTCATGGCCGCGACGCGTGTCGCGATGGTGTCGGGGTACGGCAAGGACGTGAACTGGGTCGCCACCGCAGCGCTCGACCTCATATTCTTCGACTGGTTCCAGTACTATGGCGACACACGGCTCCTGTGGAAGACGTTCCGCAGGAGCAACCGGGAACTGATCGCGCGCACGGGGTTGAGGGCGTTTCACGCCTAGGAGCAGGATTCGGAAATCAGGATTCAGGATTCGGTGGTTGTGGTGTCCTTGAGCGCAGACCCGCACGATCTCGATACGCCTTCAACATGGGTGACGCGGTGGGCAGACCGCGTGCCGGCCGGCGGTCGCGTCCTCGACGTGGCCTGCGGCGGCGGACGCCATGCGCGCTACTTCGCATCGCGCGGCCATCCGGTCGTGGCGGTGGACCGCGATCCGGTCGTACTGGGACGGGTTGCCGGAGTCCCGGGCGTCACTGCCCTGTGTGCGGACCTCGAGCAGGGCGACTGGCCGTTTCCGGGCGAGCAATTTGCCGGCATCGTCGTCACCAACTACCTTCACCGGCCGCTATTCGCGCACCTGCTCTCCGCGCTGGCGCCGGCGGCGGCGCTGATCTACGAAACGTTCGCGGAGGGAAACGAGCGATTCGGCCGACCCTCCAACCCGGCCTTTCTTCTCACGCCGGGAGAATTGCTGGACGTAGCCCGTGGCAGGTTGCGGGTCCTTGCGTACGAGGACCTGCTCGTGAACGATCCCAGGCCGGCGATGGTCCAGCGGATCTGTGCGGTCAGTCCGCCGGCACGTTGACCGCACACCCCTCGACCCTCGTCTCTCGAAACTTTCCAGTCGACACTCTGTCCTTAATTGGGGGTAAAATTCCCGCTGCGAGACAGTTTTACCCTGATTTACAAGGGAATTTTCGGAAAATTTTCGAGGGAATCTTCAATATGGCGAGATTGCAGGGTAGCCTGGTTGCGATCGTTACGCCCATGCTGGAGGATGGCGCGCTCGATTTCGGGGCGTTTCGCCAGCTGATCGACTGGCACATTACCGAGGGCACTCAAGGCATCGTGGTGGTCGGAACCACCGGCGAGTCCCCGACGGTGGATTTCGACGAGCATAGCCTGCTCATCAAGACCGCTGTCCAGCATGCTGCCGGCCGGGTGCCCATCATCGCAGGCACCGGGGCGAATGCCACCAGCGAGGCGATAGAACTTGCCGCCTTTGCGAAGGAGGCCGGCGCAGATTACAGCCTGTCGGTCGTGCCGTACTACAACAAGCCCACGCAGGAAGGCCTGTACCGGCACTTCCGGGCCATCGCCGAGGCGGTGGACCTGCCGCACATACTCTACAACGTGCCCGGCCGCACGGTCGCGGACATGCAGAACGACACCGTGCTGCGTCTCGCGCAGATTCCCAACATCGTGGGCATCAAGGACGCTACCGCCAGTCTCGAGCGCGGCTCGGACCTGATCCGCCGCAAGCCCCGCGAGTTCCGCGTCTACAGCGGTGAGGACTCCACCGCGCTGCCGCTCACCCTGGTGGGCGGGGACGGCGTCATTTCAGTCACGGCGAACGTCGCGCCGCGGCTCATGCAGGAGATGTGCGCCGCGGCGCTCGCCGGCGAAGCGGTCAAGGCACGCGAGCTCAACCACCGGCTGCTGCCCCTGCACCGCAACCTGTTTCTCGAGGCCAACCCGATCCCGGTCAAGTGGGCGCTGCAGCAGATGGGCCTCATCGAAGGCGGCATACGGCTGCCCCTCACTTCGCTGTCGGCGGCATATCACGAGCAGGTGCGCGAGGCGGTGCGTCACGCCGGCGTGCGGCTGGAAGTGAAAGGAGGGCAGTATGCGACCGCGTGAATTCCTGTGCGGCGCGGCTGCCGTCTGCATCGGCATCGCGCTCGGAGCGTGCAGCTCGATATCCGGGATGGTCCCGGAGTCCAAGAAGGTCGACTACAAGTCGGCGAACAAGCTGCCGCCGCTGGAGATACCGCCCGACCTGACGCGGCCGGGGCCGGATGAGCGCTTCGTCGTTCCCGAGGTCAAGGGTACGACAACATACTCCGAGTACAACCGCGAGCGCTCCGGGCAACGCGCCGTCACCTCGTCCGGCGTGCTGCCGCCGCAGGACAACGTGCGCGTCGAGCGGCAGGGCAATCAACGCTGGCTCGTCGTGAAGGGCCGCCCCGACCAGGTCTGGCCGGTAGTCAAGGAGTTCTGGCAGGAGACGGGATTCATACTGAACGTGGAGATGCCCGAAGCCGGCGTGATGGAGACCGACTGGAACGAGAACCGCGCGCGTATCTCCGATCCCGGCTTCCTCCGCGGCATCCTCGGCAAGCTGCTCGACCAGGCCTACTCGACCAGCGAGCGCGACAAGTTCCGCACGCGGCTCGAGAGCGGCGCGGATCCGGAAACGACCGAGATCTACATCAGCCACCGGGGCATGGAGGAAGTATTCGTCTCTGCGACGCAGGAACAGACGAAATGGCAGCCGCGGCCCGCCGATCCGGAGCTCGAGGCGGAGATGCTGCGCCGGCTGATGCTGCGCTTCGGCGTGCAGGAAGCGCGCGCGAAGTCCCAGGTCACCTCGGCGGCGTCCAAGGCCGCGCCGCGCGCGACCCTGTCGAAGAGCGCTACCGGGGCGGGGCCCGGCACGCTTGCCCTGCACGAGCAGTTCGACCGCGCATGGCGCAGCGTCGGCCTGGCGCTCGATCGCGTGGGCTTTACCGTCGAGGACCGCGATCGCTCCAAGGGCCTTTACTTCGTTCGCTACATCGATCCGAAGATCGACAACAAGCAGCCGGAATCCCAGTCGAACTGGTTCTCCCGGCTGAAGTTGTTTGGCGGCAGCGATCCCAAGAAGGCGGAGCAGTTCCGCATCCAGGTGAGGGACGCGGACTCCGGGGCCCAGGTGGACGTCCTGACCAAGGAAGGCGTCCAGGACAACTCGGACACGGCGCGGAAGATACTTTCGCTGCTGTACGACCAGCTCAAGTGACGGTGAACAGTGAACGGTGACCGGTGACCGGTAACGGCAAGCCCGCCTCACCGCAGTTCACTGGTCACGAGTCACTGGTCACGGGTCACTGCCCTTGATGCGCTTCGCATCACTGGGCAGCGGCAGCGGGGGCAACGCCCTCCTCATCGAATCCGGCTCCACCCGCGTCCTGCTCGACTGCGGGTTCGGGCTTGCCGAGGTCACGGCCCGCCTGAGCCGGCTCGGCGTCGAGCCGGAGGGACTCGACGCGATCATCGTCACCCACGAGCACGAGGACCATGGCGGCGGCGTGCCGCGGCTCGCGGCACGCTACGACCTTCCCGTCTACCTCACGCACGGAACGTTCGCCATGCTGGGCGCCGAGCGGCGCTCCGTGCCCAACGCGATCCTGATCGATACCGTTACGCCCTTTACCATCGGCGCGATCGAGGTGCGGCCGTACCCGGTGCCGCACGATGCGCGCGAGCCGGTGCAGTTCGTGCTGTCCGACGGGGCGGCGAGGCTCGGCGTGCTGACCGATACCGGACGGTGCACCCCGCGCATCGCGCAGGCGCTGTCGGGCGTCGATGCCCTGGTGCTCGAGTGCAATCACGATCTCGACATGCTGATGAGCGGGCCGTACCCGGCTTCGCTCAAGAACCGGGTGGCGGGCAGGATGGGCCACCTCGCCAATGCGGCCGCCGCGGAGCTGCTGCAGGCGGTGGACTGCAGCCGGCTGCAGCACCTGATCGCGGCGCATCTCTCCGAGACGAACAATGTGCCCCATCTCGCGCGCGCGGCGCTGGCGGGGGCGCTCAACTGCGACCAGGAGTGGATAGGCGTCGCAACCCAGGATGAGGGCTTCGCCTGGCGGGAAATTCTCTAGAACCGAAGCGCCAAGACGCCAAGGCCGCGGAGAAAAATATTCGCTACCTCGTTCGCCGCTCTTATTGTATTTGGTCCTTCTTGGCGGTTGATTTGTCTTACACCGCGTAGCGCTTCAAATTCTTCTCGTCGAACTTGAGGCCGTGCCCCGGCTTCTTCGGCACGATCAGCTCGCCCTTCACCGGCTGCGGCACTTCCTCGAACAGCACGAACGTCCACGGCATGTACTCCACCGTCAGGCCGTTCGGTATCGCCGCGATGAGGTGTACGTGGATCTCGGGAACGAGGTGGCTCACGACGGGCAGGTTGTAGGCTTCCGCCATGCCCGCGATCTTGAGCCACCCGGTGATGCCGCCTGCGCGCATGAGGTCGATCATGACGATATCCACGGAGCGCGCTTCCATCATCTGGCGGAACGGCGCCGGACCGTAGAGATACTCTCCGCCCGCGATCGGCGTCGAGAGCGCGTCCGCGACCCGTGCCAGGCCCTGGTAGTCGTCGGCCGTCGTGACGTCCTCCAGCCAGAAAAGATGCACGTCCTCGATGCGCGTGCCGATGTCTATCGCCTGCTCGACGCGCCAGCGCTGGTTGATGTCGCACATGAGGTCGATGTCCGGCCCTATGCTCTCGCGCATGCGGCGGACGCGGTCCGCCTCGATCCCGGGCGACGTATCGCCGGGCAGCGCGAGCTGCGTCTTCATCTGGCGGAAGCCCTTCTCGACCAGCTTCGGGCCGGCCTTGACGAGGTGCTCCACCGGGAAGGTGCGCATGAGCGCGCCGCTCGCGTAGGTCGGCACCCGGTCTCGGTAGCCGCCGACCATCTGCCAGAGCGACTGGTTCGTGGCCTTTCCCTTGATGTCCCACAGCGCAATGTCGATCGCCGACAGGGCCAGCGTCTGTATGCCGCCGGGGCCGGAACCCGATGCGGCGGAGCGCAGCTTCGCGTGTATGGCTTCCGTGCGCAGCGGATCCTCGCCGATCGCGAGGTTGCCGAGTTCCTCGACCGCTTGGCGCAACGAGCCGATCAGCGCGGCGCCGAAGAACGTGTAGCCTATGCCCTCGATTCCTTGGTCCGTCCCCACGCGCAGGGTCACCAGGTCGCGCATTGCCCCTTTCGGCGTCGGTCCGTCGGCGAGCGGCTCGTCGGCGGGAACGCGAACGATGCGTGCCTCGATTCTCGTGATCTTCATGGTAATCCTCCTTCCTGAGAGGCCGTATCGCGCGATACGGCGAAAAAAAAGCCGGCCCGGGGGCCGGCTTTTTCGACTGCGTGAGACTACTTCTTTTCGTCGTCCTTCTTCATCATGTCGCCGCCTGCCGGTGCGGCAGGCGCTCCGGCCGCATCCTTCGGCGCTTCAGCGGCGGGCGGCGGGGGCGGCGGGGGAGGAGGTTCCGGCGCCTTGACTGCCGGTGCCGGTGGCGGCGGCGGGGGCGCAGGCTTGTCGCAGGCGGCCAAGCCAAACGCGAGCAGTGCTGCGAGGAGGAGCGAGCGTTTCATGATCTTTTTTCCTTGATAAAGACGTCTACATCCCTGAAACCAAACAACGGCAGGCACGAACCAGCCGCATACCAGCGACCGACCCGGAGCCGGTCGCGCGGGCGCTATTCTAGCAGCCCTTTGCCAGTAAGGGGGGACTGCCACAATATGGAAGCGTCTAAGGGGCTCAATGATAAGGGATAGTGTACGCAGAGTTACCCGGATGACGCTTACAGTCCCGTAGTGTTGGCCGAGACGGCGGGCGCGGACGCTTCCCAGATTTCCGCATAGCGGTCGAGGAGTTGCTGGGTTCCGACGACATCGTTCATGCCCTGCGCGGCGCGCAGGTAGTCGTAGTGGAAGCGGTGCAGGTAGTGGCTCGCGTCGAAGATCACGAACGGATCGTACAAGTGCTTCGCCGCCTTCTGCGTCTCGTTGATTTTCACGGAGGTGCTGAACCGGCGCAGCAGCTCGATCATGCGCGGACAGTCGCGGTCGAGCGTCGCCGTCTCGTGGAGCACGATCATCAGCCGGTTGGCGCGTCCCGCCAGGAGAAACCGGCGCAGCGCCTCGAATCGCTGCGTGGAGTTGTACTCGCGCGACAGCGCCTTGTCGAAGATCCGTATCGTGCGCTGCGTCTGCGGTATCAGCTGGTCGATCAGCGCCTCGTACTCGCGCATCCCCTCGAACCGCCGGTACTCGGCGTTCGGCAGGTTGCCAGTGTGCTCCGCGACCGTAGCTTTCTGTTCGCTCATCACAGTCACCTGTCAATTACACCGGTCACCGGTCACCGAGAAGAATGTATCCCGCCCGGTACCACTCGTAAAGCGTGTGCACCGCCTGCCGCTGGAGCCGGGATCCGGGCGCCAGCTCGCGCCGGTCGGCCAATCCGGTGAGGGCTTGCGCCGCGCCACGTTCCACCGCGCGGGATTCTCCGTTCACGAATATGGTGTTGCCGTGGAACAGCATCCGTGTCGCGGGTGCGAGCCGCAGGCCGTGCCGGGGAGCCGCGGCGGCGAAGCCGCGGGCCGTGAGCGGGCGGGCCGGGCGTGCGAATACGACGTGCGCCTTCGGCTCGGTGAGATGGCAGCCCAGGAAATTCGCCACGTCCCTGCCGTCCCAGCGGATTGCCTGGAGCATGCGCCGGGCCTTGCGGACCATGGCGGGCGCTATCGCCGCCGGGCGCCGCTGGAATGCCAAGTCCGGGTCTTCGTACTGCCCCTCGAGCTTGAGCCTGTCCTGGAGGAATTCCAGGAATCGTGCGCCAAGCTCCTGGGCGCCCGCCGCTCGAAAGCCGATCGAGACCGTGATGCAGTCGGTGAGCGCGACGCCGTCGTGCCCGTAGTGCGGGGGGAGGTAGAGCATGTCTCCCGGATGCAACACCCATTCGCGCTGCGGCCGGAAGCGCCGCAGGATGCGCAATGGAGCTTCCGGGAGCAATTCCCGATGGTGAATGGGGCCGATGCGCCAGCGCCGCCGCCCGGCGCCCTGCAGGAGAAACACGTCGTAGCTGTCGAAGTGAGGGCCGACGCCGCCGCCGGGCGGGGCATAGCTCACCATCACGTCGTCGAGCCTGGCGTACGGAATGAACGCGAATTGCCGCAGCAGGCGCTCTGCGGCGGGCAGCGCGTGATCGACGCCCTGCACCAGCAGCGACCACTTGCCATTGCCGAGCCTCGCCAGGGTGCGCGCGGTAAACGGTCCGTGCCGCACCCGCCAGCGGCGGCCGTCGCGGATGACGAGCCGCGACTCCAGGTCCTCGCGCGCGGCAAGCTCGAAAAGCTCGTCTCGTCGCGGGAAATCCCCGGGACCGGACAGTGCGTCGCGCGCGAGCAGCGGCTTCTTCTGCCAGTGGCCATGCAGGAACTCTGCCACCGTCAAACCGGCAAGACGGATTTTCGTCATGCAAAACAATCATAACGTACGCGCCGCGGATAATTCCGGCAAAACCGCTTGACCGCGGCCAACCGTTGTTCACACAATGCGCCATGATTCCCGAGACCGTGTCGAGCGCGTCGTTGCTGCAGCCGGGGCAGTCCGCACCGGGCTTCGACCTGCCCGACGCGGACATGAACACGGTGAGCCTCGGAGGCTTCCGCAACCGCCGTAACGTGGTGCTCTATTTCTATCCGAAGGACGACACGCCCGGCTGCACGATGGAGGCGATCGATTTCAGCGAGCTGGAAGACGACTTCGGAGCGTTGAAGACGGTCGTGCTCGGCGTGAGCATGGACGACTGCGTGTCGCACGGCACGTTCCGCGACAAGCACGGGTTGAGCGTGCAACTGCTCGCGGACGTGGACGGCGACGTGTGCCGGCGCTACGGCGTCCTGCACGACAAGGAAGTCGAGGGCAGGAAGAAGACCTGCATTCTGCGCTCGACGTTCATCATCGACCGCAAGGGGCACCTGAAGCACGCGCTCTACGGCGTCAGCCCGCGCGGGCATGCCGCAGAGGTGCTCGACCTCCTCAGGCGCGGGGGCAAGTGCAAGTAGCGAAGGATACCGTTGTCGAGCTGACTTACGAGCTTCACGACACGGATGGCGGCCTGATCGAGAAGACCGATGCCCCGGTCGAATACCTTCACGGCGGCTACGATGGAATCTTCGCCCTGGTCGAGCGCGCGCTCACCGGAAAGAGCGCAGGAGACACCTGCCTCGTGCGCCTCGAGCCGGACGACGCGTTCGGCGACTACGATGCCGGGCTGGTGCAGATGGAGCCGCTCGACAAGTTTCCCAAGAACGTGGCCGTCGGCATGCAGTTCGAAGGCCAGAGCGAGGAGTCGGGCAAGACCACCGTTTACACCGTAACGGACATCGCCGACGGCAAAGTGATGCTGGACGGCAATCATCCGCTGGCCGGACGGGCGCTGGACTTTTCGTGCAAGGTTACGGGTGTTCGTGCGGCGACGAAGGAAGAGATCACGCACGGCCACGTACATGGGGAGCACGGGCACCATCACTGATGGTGCCAGGGACTGGGGACTAGAGACTAGCAAGACCGAAGTTCTAGTCTCCAGTCTCAGCTTCCAGGCTGAGCTTCGAATCTCACCCGTCCATTCTCCTCGACGACCCGGATGCGCACCCAGTTCATCGCGGGATAGCCGAAAACTTCCACGCGGGTGAGGTTGGCGATCAAGGCGCCGGTTCCGCTCTCGCGCAGGGGCTGGTCGACCCGGTAGTGGTGGGTATCCCCGTGCAGCAGCAGCACGGCGCCCCCGAAGGCGCGGGTTTCGGCGGCCAATGTGGCGAGCACCTCGCTGAAGCCCCGCCGCGGACGCAGGACGGCATTCCACGGGTTGGCGTGCATCACCACCACGACCGCTTTCGCGTTGCGGGTGCGCGCGAGCCGGAACCCGCGCGTGATCCAGTGGAGCATCGCCGGCAGCCGCCGCGAGTATTCCTCGGGATGCGCGCGCGAGTTGTTGTCGGGGCCGGGCGCATTCAGCGTCAGGAACACCACGCCGTCGTATTCCCAGCGCGCGTGTTCCGGATAGTCGTGTGCGCCCCTGGTGGCCGCCGGCTGCCGGGCGAGCGCGAGCGGCCGCTGGCCCAGCGCCGCGCTGCCGGAGAAAAACAGCTGGCGCAGCTTCTGCATCCGCTCCTGCGGGTCGTAGCCCGCCCCGAACCCGCGCCGGCAGTCGGTCCACTCGTTGTCGCCGGGCAGAAACACCAAAGGGTGGTGCGACAGCTCGAACCACTCCTTGCGCTGCAGGTAGAGCTCGTCGCTGCAGGGAGCGACGGCGGCCTTGAAATCCCCGACGTGCACGACGAAGGCGAGCGGCTCCCGGTTCATCCCGGCGATCAGGCCGGGGAAGCGCTCCTCGTCGTCGGCGCTGTACGGCGTATCGCCGAACGCGCCGAACACGAAGCCCGCCGCTATCGCGCTGCCGTTCAGGAACAGCCACAGCGCGAATGCAACGACAGCGCGGCGGGCTTCAGTGACCGGTGACCAGTGACCGGTGACCAGTAAGCGGGCGCGGGCGCGCGTCGTGCGCCGGATTACACCAGTCAAAGGCCACCAGTCACGAGTCACGCTTCATCAAGTCGGCGGCGCAGCTCGTAGAGCAGCTCCAGGGCTTCCTTCGGGGTGAGTGCATCGGGTTCGATTTCCCTGAGCCGTGCGAGCACTTCGTGAGCGTTCGGGATGGAAGGTGGCTCGTGCTCGCGCGGCTCGGGCTCACGCGACTGAAACAGATCGCGCTGCGGCGCCACGGTGAAGCCGTGCTCCTCGAGCTCCGCCAGCCGGCGGCGCGCGGCGCGGATGACCGCCCCCGGCACGCCGGCGAGCTGGGCCACCTGGAGGCCGTAGCTGCGGCTCGCCGGGCCTTCCTCCACGCTGTGCAGGAACACGATGCGATCCTTGTGCTCGATCGCGTCCAGATGAACGTTGGCGAGCTGGCGGAACTCCGCCGCCAGCGCGGTCATCTCGAAGTAGTGGGTCGCGAAAAGACCGAGGCTGCCGTTCTTCTCGACGAGATGGCGGGCGATCGCCCAGGCGAGCGCCAGCCCGTCGAACGTGGAGGTCCCGCGCCCGATCTCGTCCATCAGCACGAGGCTCTGCGGCGTAGCGTGGTGCAGGATGAACGCGGCCTCCGTCATCTCCACCATGAAAGTCGAGCGGCCGCCGGCGAGATCGTCGGCGGCGCCGATGCGGGTGTAGATCGCATCGAGCGGCCCGAGGCGCGCGCGCCGCGCCGGAACGAACGAGCCGCAGTGCGCGAGGAGCGCGATCAGCGCCGCCTGCCGCATGTAGGTCGACTTGCCGCCCATGTTGGGGCCGGTCACGATCAGCACCTGGCGCGCGGCCGAGAGGTGCGTGTCGTTGGCGATGAACGCTTCCACCTGCCGCTCGACGACCGGGTGCCGGCCGGCCTCGATCTCGATCAGCTGCTCGTCCACGAACTCGGGCGCGCGGTAGTCGAGCGCGGCGGCGCGCTCGGCGAACGCGCACAAGACGTCGAGCTCGGCGAGCGCCGCCGCGGCGGCCTGGAGCGACGGGATGTGCGGCGCGAGCTCATCCAGCAGGCGCTCGTAGAGCAGCTTCTCGCGGGCGAGGGCGCGCTCCTGCGCCGAGAGCGCCTTGTCCTCGAAGGTCTTCAGCTCCGGCGTGATGTAGCGCTCGGCGTTCTTCAGCGTCTGGCGGCGCCGGTAGTCGTCCGGTACCTTCTCGGCGTGCGCTCGCGTGACCTCGATGTAGAAGCCGTGGACGCGGTTGTACTCGACCTTGAGATTGGGTATGCCGGTCCGCTCGCGCTCGCGCGTTTCCATTTGCGCCAGAAAATCGCCGCAGTTCGTCTGGATTGCGCGCAGCTCGTCCAGCTCGGCGTCGTAGCCGTCCGCGATGACGCCGCCTTCCCGTATCACCGCCGCGGGCTCGGTCTTGATGGCTGCCTGGAGCAGGTCCACGACCGGGGGGCGGGGCGCAAGGACGACGGCCAGCTCGGCCAGCCGCGGGCTGGCGTGTCCCTCGAGGAGGCCGGCGAGTGCCGGCAGCTGCTTCAGCGTTTCACGCAGGCCCGCCAGGTCGCGCGGCCGCGTCGACTTGAGGGCGATGCGGGCCGTGATGCGCTCGACGTCGGCACATTCCCTGAGCGTAGCATGCAGCGCGTGGTGCGGCGGGTCGCCGCCGTCTCCGATCAGCTTTGCCACGGCATCGTGCCGCGCCGCAAGCACGGCCCGGTCGCGCAACGGGTGATGCAGCGCGTGCCGCAGGAAGCGGCTGCCCATACCGGTGGCGCACGTATCGAGCTGCGAGAAAAGCGTCGGGGCCGGGTCGCCGCGTATCGTTTCGGTCAGCTCCAGGTTGCGCCGCGTGGCGGGGTCCATGCGCACGTACGCCCGCTCGTGCTCGACGACGAGAGCCTTCACGTGCGAGATCGCCGTGCCCTGCGTGGCGCGGGCGTACTCCAGCAGGGCACCTGCGGCGCAGAGCGAGGCCCCGAGGCCGTCGGCGCCGAATCCCGTGAGATCGTGAGTCTCGAACTGCTGGATGAGCGCGCGCCGCGCAGCCTCCCCGTCGAATTGCCACGGCGGGAGGCGTTTCACCGCCGTGATCGAGCCGTTCAGGAAGTCCGCCGCTGCTTCCTCGGCGATCAGGATTTCCGCCGGCGCTATACGCTCGAGCTCGGTGGCGGCGTTGGCGAGCGCCGTTTCCATGACGGCGAACCGTCCGGAAGCGAGCGACAGCCAGGCAAGGCCCAGCACGGCGCGCTCCCGATGCACGGCCAGCAGGACGTTGTCGCGTTTGTCGTCCAGCAGCGCGGCATCGGTGAGCGTGCCGGGCGTGACGACGCGCGTCACCCGGCGCTCTACCGGACCCTTCGAGGTGGCGGGATCCCCGATTTGCTCGCAGATCGCCACCGACTCGCCGAGCTTCACCAGCCGCGCGAGGTACTGCTCCACCGCGTGATACGGCACGCCCGCCATCTTGATCGCCTCGCCGCCCGACTCGCCGCGGCGCGTCAACGTGATGTTGATCAGCCGCGAGACGCGCTCCGCGTCGCCGAAGAACATCTCGTAGAAATCACCCATGCGGTAGAAGAGCAGCTTGTCGGGATGCTGCGCCTTGATGCGCAAGTACTGCTGCATCATTGGAGTATGAGCTGCGACGTTTGAAGCCTTTGAATCCATTTGTTTACTTCAATGATGTCGCGTTATCTGCGTAAGTGATTTCTCAAGTATACAAGGGGCATTTTGCCCCTTATGAGAGGTTGAAAAGAGAAAAATCGCAGAGAAAAAAGAGAGAAATTAGACGTTATGCACCCTGCCCGGTTGACGACATTTTAACGGGTGCTAGGGTGGTGGTATGAGACGATACGCATCAGATGCTGAAGAAAAAATTGAACACAACTTTTGATGCTGGCTTGAAGGGAGTCGACCATGGGAATCATCTGGACCATCGTGCCCGGTTTCGTCATCGGTTTGTTGGCCAAGTTTCTGCATCCCGGCAAGGAAAATATGGGATTCATCATGACCATCGTGTTGGGTATCGCCGGGTCCTTTCTGGCTGGCGTCATAGGGCAGTTCTTCGGCTGGTACAAGGCTGGCGAGGGTGCCGGTTTCATTGCCTCGGTCGTCGTCGCGATCATGTTGCTCGTTATTTACGGCAAGATCCGCAGCAGTTCGTCCAAGCCCTCTGCCTAAGTGCAGGCACATCCGCGTCGATAACTGAGGCGGCGAAGGGCATATTCTGGAAACGACAGATCGAATTTGACGGCGGCCGACGCTGATCGCTCCCAGCATCACGGCGAACGGCCGGTATCTGGAAGTCCGAGGCTCAGCCGCATCCGGCGCAGTTCGGCCAAAGGCAGGCATTCATCCCGCTGAAGCGTTGCAGATCCTGAAGCGCAGGATCCAGCACCGCACGCGCTGCGCGCCTCTTTCTAAGCAGTACCTGTTGCCCAGGAAATGGCGGCTACTTTTTTCTCACGGCAGTGGGAGCGGTGCGTTGCTTGGTAGCCCACTCCTTTAGTTCGCTGGAGCACAATCTGTTGTCGTGGTTCGCATCAAGAGGGCGAAAATCTGCCATCA
>Ga0111539_10001992_pt1 | contig 27241 bp, 16 predicted proteins | sample RhiMethybrSRZTD1_FD_79667 | JGI IMG/M metagenome (GOLD analysis project Ga0111539, IMG submission 79667) | Populus rhizosphere microbial communities from Tennessee, USA - Rhizosphere MetaG P. TD hybrid SRZTD1 (version 2) (version 2) | ecosystem: Host-associated > Plants > Roots > Rhizosphere >...
CCCGGGGCTGGCGTGGTGCCCGGGGCTGGCGTGGTGCCCGGGGCTGGCGTGGTGCCCGGCGGCGGCGGCGGTGAGGTGATGAAGGTCGGGCTGTAACCGGTGATCTTCTGGAACGCCTCGGCCATCGAGGTCGCCAGGCCCATCGTGTCCGGGATGAGCATGGTCGGCTGCGCCGCCGTCGCGACGATCTCGGTCGGATCGAGGCGCTCGGCCATGTCGCGCTCCACCGCCGCCACGGTCGGGTTGCCGAGCGCGTCCTCGACGCGGGCGAGCGCCCGGTGGATCTCGGCTCGCCGCTTGCGGTCGGGCGCCAGGTTCTCGGCCTGGAGCAGCGTCTCCTTCGCCGGCATGAGGTTCCCGCGAAGGCGCTGGACGTCGCCCAGCACGGTCAGGAGATCGACCAGGTCGAAGCGGTTGCCGCTCACCCGCACCTTGATGATGGCCTCCTTCAGCGCCGTCTCGGCCTCGTCGTTGCGGTTGAGGATGCTCAGCGCCTTGGCCAGCCGGCCCGCGTTGCGCGCAGTGGCGCCCTTGGCGAAGGCCTCCTGGGACGCCTGCAGCGACAGGAGGTTGTTGCCGACCTTGAGGGCGTAGTCGGCCACCAGCCCACCGATGTCGGCGTTGTCCGGCAGCTCCTTGTGCATCCGCTGGGCGTAGAGCAGCGCGACGTCGTTGCGGTTGAGCATCTGCAGGTGCCAGCACAACCGTTCGACCAGATCCGAGTCGGACGGGAACGCCCGGGAGGCCACCTCGGCGGCGGGGAAGTGGGTCAAGAGGTCGGCGATGAGGACGCGCGCATCCCGGGTGGTGCGCAGCGCCAGCGCGTACTCGACCAGCGCCTGGTCGTGGCCGTCGGTGGTCCACGACAGCATCTGCGCCGCCAGCCAGTGCAGCCCCGAGTGCTCGAAGTTGAGGTCGAGGGCGCGGTTGACCAGGGCGACCGCCCGCCGGTCGCCCCGCCGCAAGAGCACCCGGGCCGCCAGTCCGAAGGACAGGTAGTCGCTGGGATGGCGCGCGGTCAGCTTCTTGACCTTCTCGAGGAGCGGCTCGGTCGCCGTGGTGGCGGTGATGGCGTCGAGCTCGTGGTCGAGGTCACCCGCCTCGTCGGTGGCGATCTTGCCGGTCGGCAGCGAGGCGACCAGCACCACGGCCGCGCCCGCCGCCATCAGACCCATGCGCATCTCGGTGCGCCGGGCGCGGTTCTTGCGCTCGCGCGCCTTGCCGGGCAGCACCACCGCGATTCCGATCAAGGCGGACATCGCGATCGGCTGGAACTCCAGGTTGAAATCGGCAAAGTTGTGAATCGCCAGGGCGACCAGCCCGCCGAGCACGCCCGCCTCCAGCGGGCCGGCCATCATCCGGCGCGACAGGCTGATCGCCACCATCCCGAGCAGGAGGGCGAAGACCGCCGCCGCCGGGAACCCCCAGTCGATGACGGTCTGTAGATATTCGTTCTCGACGTGCGAGAAGGTCCGCTCGCCGCTCGGGTGCACGTGGGCGAACGCGTACTCGAACGAGCCGCGGCCGATCCCGGTCCACGGGTGGTCCCACATCAGGCTCTGCGACGAGCGCCAGACGTCGAGCTTGTAGTCCTCGCCGGTCAGCTCCTCGGTGGTGGTCTTCGACAGCTCCTGGGCCACCCCGCCAGCGGTGATCGCGACCAGCAGCGCCAGCGAGCAGATCACCATGATGATGGCCGGCACCATCACGTCCTTGGGCAGGCCGGTGTCGACCGTCTGCAGGCCCCGGCGGTGCTGGCGCCACAGGAGATAGCCGCAGAACCCGAGACCGATGACCAACGAGATGGACCCGCCGCGCGATTGGCAGAGGAACGCCACGCCGGCGCACAGGAAGCCGACCGCCAGCCAGGCAGCCCGCTTGGAGCCGGCGGCCACCACCGCGAGTCCGAGCGCGACCGGGGTGCAGAACGCCAGGAGCGCGCTGATGTGGTTCGGGTTGAGCAGCGGCGCCATGTACGGCGGCGCAGGGAAGTTCGGCTGGTACAGGCCATACAGCTTCTTGGCCCCGACCAGGTGGTGGAAGACCGCGGTCACCGCCATGGCGCCGCCGACCACGACCGCAGTCATGAGCATGCCGCGTCGGCCGCGGCTGGTGCCGGCCAGCCAGAAGCAGGTGTAGGCGAACGCCAGGTAGCCGCACAGCTTGGCCAGCTCGACCAGCGTGCGCGGGTAGTCGTACGACAGGGTCAAGAAGCGCGGCGGCTCCTCGGCCCAGGCCCTGGCATTGTCGACCGCCAGCTGCCAGCGGTCGGGCGAGAGCAGGCTCACCACCCCGGAGGGCAGCGGGATGAGCTGCACCGCCGTCATCCCGATCGCGATCAAGATGACGACCAGCACCAGCGGCCTGCCCTCGAGCATCCGGCGCGACCGGATGAGGGGAACCGCGGTGATGAGGCACAGCGCGGCCGAGATGCAGGCCGCCCAGCGCGGGGCCGAGCCGACCGCGAACGCAGCGAAGGTCAGCGCGACGGCGACCAGCGCGAGGGCGACGCGATCTCGTTTTCCCACGCGCCGCTCGCTAGAAGACGCGGCGGTCGACGTAGACCACGTCGCCCGGTCGCATCACGAAATTGTCGGCCTTGCCCATGCCGATGTTTTCGACCGGGATCATGTACTTGTTCTTCTTCCCCTTCTCGATCCGCGTCACCGTGACGGCGTTCTTGCGCGCCATCTCGGTGAAGCCGCCGGCCTGCGAGATCGCCTCGATCACCGTCATGCCGCCCGAGTAGGGGAGCGTGCCCGGCTTCTTGACCTGTCCGAAAACCGACACGATCTTCGACTTGTACTCCTTGACCAGGACCGAGACCTGCGGCTCCTTGATGTAGCCGTCGGCCAGCTTTTCGCGGATGATCCGCTCGAGGGCGGGCGGGGTGTTTCCGCACACCTCGAGCACTCCGATGAGCGGATACGAGATGGTGCACTCGGCCGACACCTCGAACTCGCCGCTCAGCTCCTCCTGCCGGTAGACCCGGATCGTCACGATGTCGCGCGCGCCCAGCGTGGCGTCCTCGTTGTGGACCTGCTGGCGCTCCGGGTACTTGGGCGCCGGGTCCGCGCACGCGGCGACCGCCAGAATTGCGAAGAGGACCGTCCTCACCGGAATCTCGGACGATATCATCGACTTCGCCTTCTGCCCATCATCGTTAGTGATTCCGAGAGCCGGCAGGGTTCATTCGCCCGGCGCTTCTCACTGAGAGCGCGACAGATGGCCAAACCAGCAGGTAAACGCAATCTCGCCGCATGGTGTAGCCAGAATCGCTCGCCCGATCAAGTCACCTGACCCGGCTTGGAGCACCGGGAAACCGCGGCTAGTATGCGTCGGGATGCACGACAGCATCTTCTCCGTCGACGTCGAGGACTGGTTCAACATCTCCGGGACCGGCCACGAGCCACCGATCGACCAGTGGGATCGGATGGAGAGTCGCGTCGAGAAGAACTTCCTCGGCCTGCTCGACCTGTTCGCCGAGCATGACGCCACCGTGACCTGCTTCTTCGTCGGCTACTTCGCCAGGCGGTTCCCCCACCTGGTGCGCACGGCAGTGGAGCGCGGCCACGAGGTCGCCTCGCACAGCTACTACCACCGGCTGGCCTTCGAGCTCTCGCCCGAGGAGTTCCACGACGACGCCCGGCGCACCCGGCTGGAGCTCGAGGACATCGCCGGCACCCCGGTGCGCGGGTTCCGCGCCCCCGCCTTCTCGGTGACCGCCAAGACGCTCTGGTTCTTCGAGCGCCTGGCCGAGGCTGGCTATAGCTACGACTCGTCGGTCTTCCCGGCCCCGCACCAGACCGGCGGCCTCAAGACAGCGGCGCTCGGGCCGCACAGGATCGATCAGCCGGCCGGCTCGCTCATCGAGTTTCCCATCACCGCGGTGCGCGTTCTCGGCCGACCGATGTGCTTCTTCGGCGGCGGATACCTGCGCCTGTTCCCCTACCGCGTGATCCGCAGGATGGGAAAGCGCGCGCTCGACGAGGCCCGCCCGATCATCTTCTACGTGCACCCGCGCGAGATCGATCCCGATCAGCCGCGCCTGCCGATGAGCGCGAAGCGGAGGTTCACCTCCTACGTCAACCTGCGCACCACTCGCTCCAAGATCGAGCGCATCCTCGACGACTTTCGCCCCACCTCCTTCGCACGCTACCTCGCGAAGCACGGCGCAGACATCGGAGCCGCCGCATGAACCGCCCGGCGGCATCCTGTCGTCGGCCGACGTTCACCGGCGGGTGGAAACGAGCACGCCAGCAGCCCACATTTTAACCCGCCGCCGCGGCGCGGGTCGATGTACCGTGTCCGACTGATGGAGAGGTTCGCATTCAGCCTCCTCGCGATCGCCTGGTCGGCGCTCGCCGCGGGCGCCTGCGGCAACCAGAGATCGGTCCCGGAAGCGCGGCCGGGTCGGAACGCCCCGCCGGCGGCAGTGGCTCCGCCGCGGTCGGCCACCGAGCTCATCGATCGCGAGGTCGCGGCGATGTGGAAGCAGGCGCACGTGACGCCCGCACCGGACGCCTCCGATTCCGAGTTCATCCGCCGCGTCACCCTCGACGTCGCCGGCCGCATCCCGACCGCCAGCGAGGTGTACGCCTACCTCGCCGACCGATCGGTCGACAAGCGGGCCAAGCTGGTCGATCGGCTGCTCGCCTCGGACGACTACCCGGTCTACTGGGCCGAGCTCTTCTCCGACAACCTGGTCGGGAAGGTCATCCGCCAGAGCAAGAAGTTCATCTCCGGCTACCTCGACTACCTCGAGCGATGCCTGCGCGAGGGGCGCGGCTTCGACAGGATGGCGCGCGAGATGCTCGCGGCCCGCGGCCGGATGCCCGACAACGGCGCGCTCGGCTACCTGGCCAGCTACAAGCTGCGCGGCGGCTCGCTCGACACCCTGGCGGGGAACACGGCGCGCGCCTTCCTCGGCCTTCAGATCCAGTGCGCGCAGTGTCACGACCATCCGACCGACAAGCAGTGGAAGAAGGAGGACTACGCCGCGTTCCGGGCCTTCTTCGGCGAGCTGCGGCTCCCGCGCGAAGACCAGAAGATGCCGTGGACCACCTACACCGACGACGCCAGCTTCGGTTTCGTGGCCCATCCCGAGGCCAAGCGCGAGATCAAGCGGGTGGCACCGCGCTTCCTCCACCAGGACACCCGGCCCGAGCAGGGTGAGTCGCGGCGCGATGTGCTCGCCCGCATGGTCGTCGCCTCGCCGCTGTTCCCGCGGGCGGCGGTCGGCTTCACCTGGGATCACCTGTTCGGGCGTGGAATCGTCGACCCGTGGGACGACCTCGGCTCGGACAACGACCCCCGCCAGCCGCGCCTCCTGCGCGAGCTCGCCGACCGCTACGCCCGCGCCGGCTACGACCACCGCTGGCTCGTGCGATCCATCGTGCTGTCGAAGGCGTACGGTCGCTCCTCGATCGGCGGAACCGCGCCGGTCGACGCTGCGCCCAACGCGCTCGAGGTGGTCTTCGCCCGCGCCCAGGTCCGCCCGCTCAACGCCGACCAGGTCCTGCGCGCCCACCTGCTCGCGACCGGGGTCGAGGACGCGACGGCGCGCGGCCTCCAGCGCTGGAAGGAGGAGCGGGCCAAGATCCAGGTCTGGCGCCAGTACAACCACTCCTTCCCCGACGACGAGGCTGCCGAGACCGACAGCTTCACCGGCAGCGTCCCGCAGGCGCTCCTCCTGCGCAACGGCGCGCTGACCAACGCCGGCGTCCGCGCGGTTTCCGGGACTCTCCTCGCCCGGGTGCGCGAGAAGTCGAGCGATCCGGCACGGCGCCTCGAGTGGCTGTTCATGACCGCCCTCGGCCGACCGCCCGACGCGGCCGAGAAGAAGGAGTACCTCGCGTTCATCGCCGGGCGCGGCGACCATGCGACCGCCTACGAGGACCTGTATCACGCGCTCCTCACCTCGACCGAGTTCATCACCAACCACTGAGCTCCCATGACCTGCTGCGACCGCCGCCACTTCATGCGCCTCGGATTCGGCTCCGCGCTGGCGACCGCCATCGGGCTGCCGCTGGCGCGCTCCTCGCTGCTGCGGGCGGCGCCGGCGGCCCGCGCTGCGGTGCCGAAGGCGAAGGCGTGCATCCTGCTCTTCATGCACGGTGGTCCGAGCCAGATCGACACCTTCGATCCGAAGCCGGGCCACGCGAACGCCGCCGGCGTCAAGGCCATCGGCACCAAAGTCGCCGGGATGCAGTTCTCCGAGTTCCTGCCGCTCCTCGGCAAGCAGGCGCACAGGCTCGCGGTCGTGCGATCGATCGTCAACAAGGAAGGCAACCACATCCGCGCCCGCCACCTGATGCACACCGGCTACATGCCCCAGGCGGGGGTCAGGCATCCGGCATTCGGCTCCATCGCGGCGGCCGAGATCGGCAGGAGCGACCTGCCCGGCTACGTCTCGATCAACGGGCCCGGCGCCGACGCCGGTTTCCTCGGAGGGGCCTACGCGCCGTTCGAGGTGATGAACCCGGAGAACCCGGTCAAGAACCTGGTGCGGTCACCGGCGGTCGACCAGGCGCGCTTCGATGACCGCCTCGCGCTCTGGCGCGGGCTCGAGGATCGCTTCGGTCAGAAGCACGCCCAGCAGTCGGTCAAGAGCCAGCGCGCGGTCGGCGAGCAGGCCGTTCGCCTGATGAACGCTGCCGGCCGTGTCGCCTTCGAGACCGGCCGCGAGCCGGAGACGGTCCGCAAGCGCTACGGCGACGGCAAGTTCGCGCTCGGGTGTCTGATGGCGCGCCGCCTGATCCAGGCCGGGGTCGTGTTCGTCGAGGTCAACCTGCCGGGCTGGGACACCCACCAGAACAACCTCGAGCGGGTCAAGCTGCTGACCGCCGAGCTCGACCGCGGCATGTCGGCGCTTCTCGACGACCTCGCGGCAAGTGGCCTCCTCGACAGCACGCTGGTGGTGTGGACCGGCGACTTCGGGCGCACCCCGACCATCAACGACAAGGGCGGCCGCGACCACTACCCGCAGGTGACGCCGGCGGTGCTGGCCGGCGGCGGGGTGCGCGGTGGCCAGGTGATCGGCGCGACCGACGCCGCCGGCGCGAGCGTGGTGGACGGCAAGGTCGCCGTGGCCGACCTCTACGCCACCGTCGCGCAGGCGCTCGCCATCGATCCCGACGAGCAGCGCATGTCGCCGGTCGGCCGCCCCATCTCGACGGTCGACAGCGGCACCGTCATTCGCGGGCTGCTCTGACCGTCAGATCAGCTCGCAGCCGATGAAGGTGTCTGTCGCCGATGGCTCCGGATCGTCCGCGGTGCCGGCGCCGCAGTCGACCGTCTCGGCGATGCCGTCGTCGTTTACGAAGGTGTCGTCGCCGTCCTCGCCGAAGAACTGATCGGCGCCGGTGCCGCCGGTGATGGTGTCGTTGCCCACCCCGCCGTAGAGCTTGTCGTTGCCGGTCCCGCCGTCGAGCGAGTCGGCGCCGACCTCGCCGTACATGGTGTCGACGCCCGCATCGCCGACCAGGATGTCGGCGCCGGTCCCGCCCCAGAGGACGTCGTTGCCGGTCCCGCCGTAGAGTTCGTCGGCCCCGGCGTTGCCCTTGAGCGTGTTGTTCAGCCCGGAGCCGACCAGCACGTCGTCGCCGGAGCCGCCGGTCACGTTCTCGACATCGACATCGACGAAGTCGCCCTCGCCGCTCTCGCCGTCGTCGGAAAGGTCGTTGCCGATGCTCACCGAGACGGCCACGCTCCGCTTGCCGTAATCGACCGTGTCCTTGTCGGCGCCGCCGTAGAATGCGTCGCTGCCGTCCGCCGTGGTCTCCTGGAACATCTTGTCGATGCCAGCGTCGCCGTAATAGGTGTCGTTGCCCTGGCCGCCGTAGAGGTAGTCGTTGCCGGCGGCGCCGTAGAGCGTGTCGCTGTCGGCGTCGCCGTAGAGCCAGTCGTTGAAGACCGAGCCGTACAGGATGTCGTTGCCGGTCCCGCCGTACAGGTAGAGGTAGCCGTTACCACCCCACAGGGTGGCGTCGATGGTGTCGTCGCCGCCCTTGGTCTGCACCTTGGTCTTGAAGACGCCGGCGACCGTGATGTCCTCGTCGCCGTCGTTGCCGACGTCGATGCCGCCGGCGGCGAAGAGGATGTCGTCGGGGCTGTTGCCGTAGAGCACGGTGACCGTGTTGTTGCCCGCTCCGAGGGCGAAGGAGAACTCGATCTCGCTGCCGCCCGGTGCCTCGGAGGTGGCGCCGGGGGCGAAGTTTCCGTTCAGCGTCACGATGTCGGCCAGGGTTCCGCCGTTCACCTGGACCGTGTCCGTCGTCGTGGTGGTCGCTCCGGTGCAGAGCGCTCCGTTCAACTTGATCGCGCCCGCGACATTGAGGGACAACGTGGCAGGACTGCCGTCCACCGTGACGGTGAGCGTTCCGGCGCTGAACGAACAGGTCGGCGCCGACTGCGCATGAGCCGAGCCGGCCGTGCACCAGAGGATCGCGACGATTGCGAGCGCAGTCTTCATGGCTGGGTACCCCCGTGAATGTGATCCGAGTCTACGGATCTTTGCCGGTGCCGGGGTCCGGAGTTTCGTCAACGCGCTCGTCGGGATGGTCAACACCCTCCTCGAAGCCAGAAATTGTCCGCCACGCCGATCTGGCTTAAGATCCCGGCTCCATGAGCTGGGTGCGTCGGGACGCCCGGTTCGTCGAAACCGCTGGCGGCGATCTCTGCCGGGCCGGCCGTCGCGAACCGCGAATACGACCCCGGGAAAGTGGTTATCCGAATGAGCTTATCGCTTCGCCTCCTTGTCGTGGGTTTGGCAATGACGGTGGTCGGCTGTGCGTCGGACGACGCGGACCGACCGCGGCGAGAGAATACGGCGGTCCCGGGGCCCGGCTTCGTCGGGCCGAACGAACGGTCGCTGGCCGCGGTCATCGACCGGGTCCACTTTGCCTTCCGGGCGGAGGGTTCCGGCCACACCGCCGCACATTCCACCCACGCGGTCGCGGTCGCCGGGGGAGCGCTTCGGTTCACCGCCTACGACCACCGAGGCGGCTTGCCGGTCGCCGGCGGCTCGATCGATCTCGAGACCGCGGCGATCCGCTCGGGTGAGGTCGCCCTCGACCTCGAGCTGCAGGGCCAGCGGATCGATGAGTCGAGCGGCCGTCTCGTCATCGACCGCTCCTCGGTGCAGGAGATCCTCGGCAACCGCGCCGACGGCGTCGAGCAGAGCTGGCGCTTCGATCGCGCGCCGGGCCGCGGCGACCTGGTGGTCGAGGTGGCGGTGCGGGGCGCCCGCATGGTCGCCCGCACCGGCCGCGGCCTCCACTTCGCGTCCGCCACCGGCCCGGGGCTCCGCTACTCGGACGCCACCTGGATCGCGGCCAACGGGGTCCGCGCGTCCGTCCAGGCCCGCTGGGACGACGGCGTCATCCGCCTGCGAGTGCCCGGGGCGATCGTGGCGAAGAGCGCGTTCCCGGCGGTGCTCGATCCCTTGGTCGGCCCCGAGGTCGCGGTGGACGAGCCGGTGGTCGGCCCGCCCGGCAAGCGCAGCTTCGAGCCGGACGTCGCCTTCTCCGGCAGCGGCCTCCTGGCGGTCTGGCGAGACAGCCAGTTCGCCCAGGCGAGCGCGATCTTCGGCACGAGGCTCAGCAGCGCCGGCGAGGTCCTCGACCCGCTCGGCATCGAGATCGCGGCCGCCAGCAGCCAGGTGCTGCACGACCCGACCGTGGCCTACGTCGGCGGCGACTTCCTGGTCGCGTGGCAGGACACCCGGGGCGCCGGCGGCTCCGACATCGACGCCGCCCTGGTCGCCGCCAATGGCTCGGTGACGGCGCTCGACGCGCCGGCCGCCAGCGCCGCGGCCGAGGTCGCGCCGGATCTGGCCGGCCGCGGCAACAGCGCGCTGCTCGTCTACCGCAGTGCGTCCCAGGTGACCGCGCGCCGCTTCGCGGGTCTCGGCTTCGACCCCGCCGTCATCTTGTCAGCCGGCTCGGACCCGGCGGTCGCCGCCAATCCGGGCGGCGACTACCTGGTCGTCTGGTCGCAGGGGATACCGGATCTCGACCTGCGTGCGCGCTTCGTCACCGCGGCCGGGGCGACGTCCGGCACCGCATTCGCGGTCTCGGCGGCCAGCGGCGACCAGATCGAACCGGCGATCTCCTTCGACGGCACCAACTTCGTGACCCTCTGGCGCAACACCTCCGATATCTACGGGACGCGCGTCACCACGGCGGGGGTGGTGCTCGACACCCGGGTGCAGGGAGGCAATACGGTCGGCGGCGTGTCGGTCGTGGACGCGTCCGGCGTCCAGTCGAGTCCGACCGTCGCCTGCGGAAACGACGGTTGTCTCGGCTCCTGGGTCGACACCCGGGACCAGGCGACGCTGGGGTCCGACGTCTACGGGGTCGTCATCGATCCGGCGACCTTCCTCCCCGGAACCGAGTTCGCGGTCGCTTCCCTCGACCGCGTCCAGACCGAGCCCTCGGCGGTCGCGCTGGTCGACGGCTGGTTCCTGGCCTGGCGCGACAACAGCACCGGCGTGCAGTACCCGCTCGGCGCGCGGATCGCCGGCGACGGCTCGCTCATCGATCCGGACGGCATCCTCCTGTCGACCGGCAACAACGCCCAGGTGGATCCCAGCGTTCAGCGGGGCGAGGGCGCCTGGCTGCTCCTGTGGAGCGACAGCCGATCGGTCGGCAACGACGTCCTCGCCTCCCGCTTCGCCGACGACGGCACGCTGGCGGACGACGCCCCGATCACGGTCGCCGGCTCGCCGCGCGCGCAGAGCCAGCCCGACGTCACCTTCGACGGCAGCCGCTACGTCGCGGTCTGGACCGACCTGCGTCCCACCGCCCGCGACATCTACGGCGGCCGCGTCGAGCTCTCGGGCGAGACTCCCGACGGCAGCGGGTTCGAGGTTACCGCCGGGTCACGCGATCAGGCGGCGCCGCAGATCGCCTGGAGCGACGGCGCCGGCGGCCTGGTGGTCTGGCACGACCGCCGCGGCGCGAGCTTCGCCATCAAGGCGGCCGTCGTCGATTCGGACGGAACCGTGACCAACACCGACATCGACGTCTGCGACGCGGCCGGCGATCAGCTGCGGCCCGACGTGGCGTTCGACCCGGCGAGCGGCCTGTACCTGGTGGTCTGGTCGGATCGGCGGGACGGAGTCGGCACCAACGACATCTATGCGGCGCGGGTCGACACCACCGGTAACGTCCTCGACGACTGCGGCGTGCCGGTCTCCAGCGCGGCGAACAACCAGCTGGTGCCGGTGGTGGCGTTCGGCAACGGCGGCTTTCTCGTGCTCTGGGAGGACCGCCGCAGCGACGCGCTGGGTGACGTCTACGGGGCGCGGGTGACCGCCACCGGCGACGGCATCACGGTGGCCGACGTGGACGGTATCGCGGTGGCGGCCAGCGCCGTTCGCGAAGCCGAGCCGGCGGTGACCTTCTCCGGCGGCCACTTCGCGGTGGTCTGGTCGGACGGCCGCGATGGTGCGACCACCGGCTCCGACATCTATGGCGCGACCATCGACGACACCGGGGCTGTCGATCCGCCCGGCGGCTTCGTCGTCTCGAGCGAGATCGGCGAGGAGAGGCAGCCGACCATCGGCGGGATGGGCGATCGCACGGACATCCTGGTCGGCTATGCCCGCTTCGACGCGACCATCGGGGCGCCGCGGGTGTTCGCCCGGCTGCTCGACGAGGACAGCGACGGCGACGGCATCGGCGACGAGACCGACAACTGCCCCGAAATCGCCAACGAGGACCAGGCCGACAGCGACGACGACGGCATCGGCGACGCCTGTGACGACAACCTCGGGCCGGATGGCGGCGGGCCCGGCGGCGACGGCGGCCCCGGCTTCCTGGCCGACGACGGCGGCTGCGGATGCCGGGCCGGCTCGCGCGGCGGCATGCCCGGCGCGCTCGCGCTGGCCCTCGTGATCGGGCTGGCGGTCAGGCGCCGTCGCCGGCGCGCCTGAGGCGCCGGCGCGCCCGACGCAGCAGCCCGGCCAGGCCGAGCACCAGGCAGCCCGACCACAGCTCGGCCAGGCCACCGCCCGAGGTGTTGCAGCAGCCGCCGCCCGGAGAGTCCGGGTCCCGCATGACATCCGGGACGTGTACCCAGACCCCGTTGCTCGCGGCGTCGACCGAGCGGCCGCCGGTGGCGGAGATCGCGCGCACCGCGACGACGTAGATGGCGCCGTCCTCGAGCGGCAGGCCGCGGATACCAAGGCGGGTGGCGTCGCCGGCGTCGTGCCAGTACGGCTCGTCGCCGACGTACCAGCTGGTCGCGGTATCGACCACGGCGACCTCGTAGCCGACCGCGCCCTCCACCCGGCTCCAGCTCGCCTCGAGCGTGTTGTCGCTGGTCAGCTCGGCGATGTCCTCCTCGTCGGTCGAGAACGGATCGGTGTCGCGGACCGCCTCCGGGGCGTCGATCTCGAAGTTGCGCAGCGTGTAGAGATACCCGTCGGCGACCGTCACCAGGATCTCGTCGCGCCCATCGCCGTCCGTGTCGCCGAAGATCGCCTCGCCGACCGGGGCGCCGAAGGCGAAGGCGAAGTCGAGGGTTCCGGCGCACGGATCGATCGCGTAGAGCCAGTCGTCGGTCGACCCGACCACCGCGCTCGGCCGTCCCCCGCCAGTCAGGTCCTGATGCACGCTGGCGGTGGTGAGCTGGCCGAGGGTGAGCGCGCCGGACTGCGCGGCGGTCTCGTCGGCGAACAGGGCGCCGCCGGCCAGAACCACCGCGGCCTCCCGGCCGATCTCCGCGCCCGATAGATCGGTGAGCTTGAGGCGCGATGGATGGAGGTTCGATCCCTCGACCAGCACCTGCCGCCCGGAGCCGCAGTCGGCGACCGCGCCGTAGGGGAACGGCCGGTTGTCGTCGCGCGACTGGAGCACCTTGCTGGCGAGATCGTGGTCGAGGACGCGCACCGGGTCGGGGCCGCCGTGCAGCAGCACCTCCGGGTGCGGATCGCCGTCGAGCTCGACCAGGGTAGGGAGGAAGAAGTTCGGCCCCGGGCCGGTCCCGGCACGCACCGATCCGTCGACTCCGGACAGCACCTGGGTGCGCTGCGCCTGGTGGTAGACGTCGTCGAACAGGTCGTCGTCGAAACGGCCGACCGCGACGCCGGCGGGCTGCCGTCCGGCTCCCGGATCGACCGGCCGCGATTCCCAGAGGAGCGCGCCGGTTCGCCCCGAGAGGGCGCGCGTGCGCAGGAGGATGTCGCCGGGATCGCCCCACTGGTAGACCAGGTCGGGCACCGCATCATCGTCGAAGCGGCCGACCACGATGTCGTTGAGTGGCCGGGCCGGCGTGGGCACGCGCCACAGCGTGCGTCCGTCGCCGCCGACCGCCACGACACTGTAGGTGGGCGGCGTGGTCGCCGGCACGTCGGAGGCCCAGCAGGCAACGCCGGGAAGGTCGCCATCGAGCCTGTCGACGACGACCGGCGCGTTGCCGCTCGGAACCTCCCACATGACCCGCGGCGGCGCGACGAAGGCGCCCCACTCGGCATCGAGCGCGAGCACGGTGCGCCGGCTGTCGACCTGCAGGATCCGCTCCGGACCGTCATCCAGCCGTGCCGAGCGCGGCGTGTTGTCGACCCGCCGGAAGCCGGAGGCGTAGTAGCCGCCGGTGCGCAGGCGGAACTGGCCGACGTCGTCGTTGACGTCCGTCGCGGGGACGAGGCCGCGGTCGAACAGGGTCAGGTAGCCGTCGTTGCTCGACACCGCCAGCTGGAGGTCGGGCGCGCCCGCGGCGGTGATCGGCCACAGCCGATCGGCGGTGGCGCCGCCCGGCAACTCATGGCGGGCGATCTCGGCGAGGTGGTCGCCGTCCAGGTGGTACGCCACCAGTGTGCCGGGCTCGCTGCGCAGCCGGGTGACCAGATCGGGCCGGTCGTCGGCGTCGACGCGCGCCAGCGCCGCGCGCACCGCGATCGAGGAACGCGTGGCGCGCACGAGGTCGGTCGTCTGCGGCAGGGTGGCGTCGAGGATGGTCCAGGCCAGGTTCGGCTGGCCGCCAGCCAGGCGCCAGCCCCGCAGGTGACTGTCCGACGCGGTCAAGAGGACCGTGCCGCCAGGCGTCGGGACCACCCCGGTGGCGATCTCGCCGTCGATGTCCGAGATCACGGCGCCGGTGGCAGCCGCCAGGATCGTGGTCGACCAGGTTCCGTCGCGCAGCGCCGAGACGATGACCTCCGGCCTGCCGTCGCCGTCGAGGTCGGAGACGAGGTCGCTCCACTGGAGTGCGCCACCCTCGACGGGCGCCAGGATACGTGACCAGACGACGTCGAGCTCGGGATCGCCGGGGTGGTAGCGGAGGGCGAATGCGATTCGCTGGTTCTCCAGCGGCTCGTAGTCGGCGTCGTGCACGCAGACCAGCTCCTGGCCGCGCGAGCCGCCGATGTCGACCGGCACGCACTGCGAGCGCTGCACGCGGGTGCCGAGAGAGGGAGTTCGCGCCAGCTCCTGCCCGCTGGTGCCGTCGAGCAGGACGAGCTCGCTCGAGTCGCCCCACAGGACCTCGTAGGGGGAGCTGGAGTCGGTGTCGACCAGGGTGAGCGAGTTCTGTCCCCCACAGCGCGCCGCCGGGAACTGCCACAGCTGGACCGGGGCGGCGGCACCGGCAGCGAAGCTGTACACCACGCCGCTGTTGCCGCTCACCACCCGGCAGCACGCGCACTCGAGAACCAGCAGATCCGCCAGCCCGTCGCCGTCGACGTCGCCCAGGCGCGTGCCGCCGATCGAGCCCATCTCGCCGGCCGGCTCGGCCCAGACCACGGTCCCGTCGCGGACGTCGAGCAGGTAGGCCCGGTCCTCCGATCGGACAAGGAGATCGTCCCCCGGCTTGCCGTCGACGTCCTCGAGGCCGATGAACTCGAGGAGACCGAGGTTCTCGCTTTGCCAGGCGACCGCGTCGGTGCGCGACTTGGCCACCACCCTGCCGCCGGAGATCATCAGGACCTCGCTCGCGCCGTCGCCGTTCACGTCGGCGAGCAGCAGGGCGGCGGCCTCGAGCGAGCCGCCGAGATAGCGCCGCCAGTAGGCGACCGGCTGCCTGATGTCGCTTCGGCCGGTCGCCTGCCCGGTGCGAGCGCGATCGTGTCGCGCCTGCGGCCAGTCGGCCGATGCGCTCGGCGCCAGACCGATGATGGCTGCGGCGACGAGGACGCGACCGGCGCGCGAGATGTGGCGCATCGACTCAAAAATCCTCCCATACCATGTCGTCTGACAAGCGACATCGTGAGGCCGGGTCCGTGACGGCGATTACCACCGAAAACGGTGAACACTCCCGCCGATTTTGGACACTCAACAACAGCGCGAAAACACGAGCGTTGAATCCTGTCCGGCCTCGTAGTATCAGGTGGCCTTCCCCCGACGCATGCTGAGTACGTCCCTCGCGTTCCTCGTCTCCCTGGTGGTCACTGCGGTGATGACCCGGTTCGTCCGGGACTTCGCCATTCGCCGCAACCTGACCGCCGCACCGCGCGCCGAGCGAGACGTCCACAAGGTCGCGATTCCGCGGGTCGGCGGCATCGCGATCGCGATCGGGTTCATGGTCCCGCTCATCGGGCTGTTCCTGCTCGACTCGGGCATCGGTCGCTTCATCCAGCGCGATCCGGACTGGCTCAAGTACGTCATCGCGCTGGGCGGCGGCAGCCTCGCGATCGTGGCGATCGGCATCTACGACGACATCCGCGGCGCCAATGCCTACCAGAAGCTCGCGGTCCAGATCCTGGTGGCCGTGTTCGTCTGGAGCCTCGGAGTCGGCATCGATCGCATCGGCCTCTTCGGCGCGCAGATCGACACCGGCATCTTCTCGCTGCCGATCACGGTCGTCTGGATCGTCGTTGTCATCAACGCGATGAACCTCATCGACGGGCTCGACGGGCTCGCCTCGGGCGTCGGGTTGATGGCCGTCTTGCCCAACCTCATCCTCGCCGTCCACAACCAGAACGTCGTGATGATGGTGCTGATGGCCGCGCTGGGCGGCGCCATCCTCGGGTTCCTGGTCTACAACTTCCGCCCTGCGTCCATCTTCATGGGCGACACCGGGTCGATGTTCCTCGGCTTCGTCCTGGCCACCGGGTCGGTACTCGGCAACGTGAAGTCGACCGCCACCGTCTCGATGATCGCGCCGGTGCTGGCCCTCGGGCTGCCGATCATGGATGTCCTGCTGGCGGTGTTCCGGCGCAGCATGCGGGGGCTGCCGCTGTTCGGTGCCGACAACGATCACGTCCACCACCGGCTCCTCAAGCGCGGCATGTCGCACCGCGACGCGGTGCTCGCGCTCTACGGCTTCTCCTTCTTCCTCGCGGCTGCCGCACTCATCAGCGTCTTCATGCGCGGCCGGCTCGAGGTCGCCGGGCTGATCCTCATGCTGGCGGTTAGCTTCGGGTTCTTCATCCGCCAGCTCGGCTACCTGTGGCGGCTGCCGCGGGTCTCGCGCCGCTCGAGCGAGAGCGACCTAACGAACGAGCTCCGCGCGGTCTGCGCCGACCTACGCCAGAGCGTCGACCTCACGGCGATCTGGCGGGCGATCCACCCGCTCAAGGAGCTCCTGCCCATCTCGTCGCTCCAGCTCGAGGTCGGCGAGGAGTGCTACTCGTGGCGAGCCGCGAGCGGCTCATCGGCCGCGCTGGCGCGAGTCGACCTGGCCATCGAGGCGAAGCCGGTCGGCGAGCTCCGGGTCGAGTGGGAGGCGTTCGAGCGGCTCGACGAGGAGGAGACTGCTCTCGCGCAGGTGAGCTCGGCGGTCAGCGAGGCGGTTGCCCGCGTCCGCCTCGCGCCGGCCAGCAACGTCATCCCGCTGCGCGGCCGGGTATCGTCGTCGGCGCCGTCGAGCTAGCTCGCATCGAGAGGGCGTCGACGACGACGTTCACCGCTGGAAGACGCCCACGGCCCGCTTGCCGCCGCCGTTAGCCGCCATGTACTCGTCGTAGATCCAGGCGTACGTCTTCTCCATCCCGTCGCGCAGGCGGATGCTGGGCTCCCAGCCGAGCAACTTGTTGATGAGGGTGTTGTCGCTGTTGCGGCCGTTCACGCCCTTGGGGGCGTCGAGCTTGTAATTGCGCGCGAGCTTGATTCCCGCGATTTCCTCGACCATGTCGACCAGCTGGTTGATGGTGACGAGCTCGCTGGAGCCGAGGTTGATGGGCACCTCGATGTCGCTGTGCATGATCGCCTGCGTGCCCTTCAGGCAATCGTCGATGTACATGAAGCTGCGGGTCTGGTTGCCGTCGCCCCAGATCTCGATCTGGTGGTTGCCGGTGACCTTGCAGTGGATGACCTTGCGGCAGATAGCCGCCGGCGCCTTCTCGCGCCCGCCATCCCAGGTGCCCCAGGGGCCGTACACGTTATGGTAGCGGGCCACCCGGGTGACCACGCCGAAGTCCTCGCGGAAATGGCGGCACATCCGCTCGGAGAACAGCTTCTCCCAGCCGTAGCCGTCCTCTGGCAGCGCCGGATAGGCGTCCTCCTCCACGAGAGGGATGACGTCCTCCGACTTCTGCTTGTCGGCGTTGTAGACGCAGGCTGACGATGAGTAGAAGAAGCGGCGGACGCCGCACTCCTTTGCCGCCAGCAGCATGTGCGTGTTGGTCAGCACCGACAGCATGCACAGGGCCTTGTTGTTCTCGATGAAGCCCATACCTCCCATGTCGGCCGCCAGCTGGTAGACCTCGACCGCACCTTTGCAGGCGGTGGTGCAGCTGGCGCGGTCCTTGAGATCGGCCACCACATTCTCGCAGTCGTCGAACAGCTGGTACCACTCGTCGAATGGCTTGATGTCGACGACCCGGACTCGGGTGAATCCCTGCCGCCGGAGATCGGCCACCAGGTGACCGCCGATGAAGCCGCCGCCGCCGGCGACCACGATGAGATCGTTCTTTTGAGCCATGGAACGCTTCCTTCGACTGATTAGCCGCCTCGATTCTGCCGCCCTACGCAGCGGAATCCAAGCAAAACACGCATTGAACGTTTCGGCCCCGCGAGGCGACAAACCCAGGTTGATTCACCCGGTCATCTGCAGCCACAGAGACGATGGGAAGTGCCTTCCGCTGCCGTCGATGGCGAGTCCCTCGTCACTCTCCTGGGGCTCGTAGTCCGGGAAGATGCGGCGCAAGGCGTCGCTGCGGTCGTAGTGCAGGAGGCTCATGCAGGCCAGCACGCGGACGGCCGGGTTGTCGATCATGAAGGCGCGCACGAGCGAGGTCTCGAGCGGAAACACCAGCTCATCGAGGAAGTGCCGGGGGTAGTCGTACGGCAAGTAGATGTCGTGGAAGTGCACGATGACGCCGGCAGCCAGTCGCGGCAGGATCTCGAGCACGAGGTAGTTCACGTCGCTGCCGACCTGCACCACGTGAGACGAGTCGACGAACAGGATGTCGTCCCGCTCCAGCTGGTCGAAGTACTCGGGGGGCACCGCCTGCGCCGGCTTGGGGACGAGCTCGATGTCGGAGCAGCTCTTCAATCCATCGTTGGGATACGGCTCGATGCACGAGATCCTGGTCGGCGTCTCGTTCAGCTTGCTGGCCGACAGCATGCAGTGGGTGGCCAGCCCGCAGCCGATCTGGATCACGCGGCGCGGCTTGATGCTGCGGATGATGCCGTGCAGCGCCTCCGACTCGATCTCTCCGTAGCCGAAATCGCCGTTCTTCTTCGCCGCCGCAGTGTAGTGCGAGAGACCGGTGTACTCTCGCTCGAACGGCAGGCACGTCTTCTCGAGGAAGCCGACCTGCTCGTCGGCGTCCATCGCGATGCCGGGCAGGCTCGAACGCTTCGCCCATTGCGCGCGATTGCGGGCCAGCTCCGCCACGTTCGGCAGTCCAACGTAGAAGTGGACCGGCGTGACGTGAATCTTGGCTCGCTCGAGCAGGAGAAAGCCCCGATGCCAGACCCGTTTGGCGCTGTCTCGGGCGACTCGATTGAGCCGGGTGCGTGCTGAAAGCTTCATACGCGGCGCTCGGGCCCATATTCTCTAGCGGAGATCCTTGGGCCAATCAAGCGGTTAGCGCGCCATGAACGCCGCGGTCCTCGCGCGCCACATATCACGAGTAACGACTCGAAAAGACACCATGCCACGCGCCGAGTGCTCGATGACAACCGCCCGGTCGTGTTCTATGTTCATCCGCGCGGATGTCTCGCTGAGTGGAGTGTTGTCATGACGCAGACTGCGACCTTCTTCGACTCCTATGCCCGCGACTTCGAGGCCATCTACGGCAACAAGAACACGACGGTCAATCGAGTCGTCAATCACTACTTCAGAAAGAGCATGCGGCTGCGCTACGAGCGCAGCATCGCCGGCTGCTCGCCCATCGAGGGCCGGAGCGTTCTCGACATCGGCTGCGGCCCCGGCCACTACGCGGTCGAACTGGCCCGGCGCGGCGCCGGCGAGGTGCTCGGCATCGATTTCGCCGAGGGCATGATCAAGCTGGCGGAGGGCCGCGCGCGCGCCACCGGCGTCGAGGACCGCTGCAGGTTCGTGCTCGGCGACATCCTCGAGGCCGACATCGACCGGAAGTACGATTACACCATCGTCATGGGGTTCATGGACTACGTCGAGGAACCGCACAAGGTCATCGATCGCGTCATCTCGGTGACCTCGGCGAAGGCCTTCATCAGCTTCCCGGTCGCAGGCGGGCTCCTCGGCTGGCAGCGCAGGCTCCGCTACCGGCAGCGCTGCCCGCTGTACCTGTACTCGGAGGGGCGCCTGCGCGACATCTTCCGCCGCTACCGCGACGTCCGGGTCACGATCGAGCCGGCGGCGCGTGACTTCTTCGTCACGCTCTCGGTCTGATACGAGTCGATGACCCGCGCGCTGTTCATCAACCAGTACTACTGGCCGGACGTCGCCGCCACCGCGCAGCACCTGGCCGACCTGTGCGAGTACCTGGCCGACCGCGGCTTCGAGGTCGATGTCCTCTGCTCGCAGGGGCAATACGCACAGACCGAGTCGAACGGCGCCGCACTGCCGCTGATGGAGACCTGGCGCGGGGTCGGGATCCGCCGCCTGCCGCCCTGGGGCAAGCGGGCCAAGGGAGTGGCGTCGCGGCTGTCGGCCTACGCCGGCTTCCACGCGCAGGCGATGGCCTGGCTGGCCCGCCACGGCTCGACCTACGACGTCATCGTGACGTTGACCGAGCCGCCGCTCATCGGGCTCTTCGCCGCGCTCGGCCGCAAGTCGCTCGCCCGCCCGGTGCGCCACGTCATCTGGTGCATGGATCTCTACGTCGACTGCCTGTTCGCCCTCGACTCGGTGAAGGAGGCGGGCCCGGTCGGCATCTCGCTCGAGACCATGAACCGGATCGAGCTCAAGCACGCCGACGCCATCGTGGCGCTCGGCGAGTGCATGCGCGAGCGGCTGGTCGCGAAGGGCGTGGCGCCGGAGCGGGTGCGCACCATCGGCGTGTGGAACCGGGCCGAGGAGCTGTGGCCGACCCCGGTCGAGCAGAACCGGCTGCGCGCCGCTCACGGCCTGGCAGGCAAGTTCGTCGTCATGTACTCCGGCAACGCGGGCCGGTCGCACTCGTTTGGCGCCATCCAGCACGCGATGAGCGCGCTGCGCGACGACCCGATCATCCGCTTCCTCTTCGTCGGCGGCGGTAGGCGCAGCGAAGAGATCGACGACTACATCGACAAGGAGAAGCTCGACAAGGTCGTCAAGCTCCCCTACTTCCCGCGCTCACAGCTCAACGACTCGCTGGCGATGGGCGACGTGCACCTGGTCTGCCTGCACGAGCGGATGGCCGGCGTGGTGGTGCCGAGCAAGCTCTACGGTGCCTTCGCGGTCGGCCGACCCGTCCTCTACGTCGGCCCGCAGGAGAGCACCATCGCCCGCAACATCATCGACGCCGACGCCGGCGTCTCGCTGGCCAACGACGACGGCCCCGGCCTGGTCCGCGCCATCCAGCGCTTGGCCGCCGACCAGGCCGAGCGTGCCCGTCTGGGCGCCAACGCCCACCGCTTCTTCCTCGAGCGCTACGAGTACGGCGTCTGCTGCGCCGCCTGGGCCGATCTCCTCACCGAAGTCAGCCAGCGGTAGTACCTCAGGGACAGGTCCCACCTCAGCGTTCGAGCCGACCGAAGATCGTCGCGCGGTAGCGGGACAGCGCGTCGAATCGGTTGGTCAGCCGCTCGTAGGCGACGCCGGCCAGGAACGGCACGGTGGCGAAGATGAGGTAGGAGGGCTCCGCCTCGAACATCCGCATCTCGAGGCCCTGAAAGCCGGCCGCCCGGGCCGCCCGATCGATGTCGGACTCGCGGTTGAGCCGGTAGAAGGTCGGCCAGGGGGCGTGGGTGTCCTCGGGCAGGTTGCGGGCCCGGTTGGCGACCAGCTCGTGAAACCAGTGTGGGGTCATGCGCGAGATGGTGGCCACGTAGTGGCGCCGGTTCGGGGTGCGGAAGAAGAGCGAACCGCCCGGGCGCAGGACCCGGCGCGCCTCCGACAGGAACTCGACCGGATGCTCGACGTGCTCGAAGGTGAAGTCGCTGAGGACGAGGTCGAACGCGCGATCGGGCAGGTTCATCCGCCCGTCCTGGATCACCACGGCGTCGTCGAGCTCTTCGTTCTCGAGCACCAGCGGGTCGATGTCGGCGCCCACCACGCGGGCGACCTCCCCCTTGAAGATGCGCAGCGGCGCGCGGGTGGGCGGACCGGCTCCGAGGTTCAGCATGTGGGTCTCTCGAGAGGTGTGCTGGCGGACCCAGCCGTAGAAGGCGGCCGTCCCGTCCCGGCGGCTGTCGGGATAAAAGCGCTGTCGCAGTCGCTCGGAGACCATCGCCCGGCAGTGTACGGCAAAGCTCAGGCGGGCAGACGGCCAGCGGCAGCCCGGTCGACCAGCCAGAGTGGAGGCCTGTCGGGCGACACGACCAGGCTGGCGGGCACCGCGCCCGGCGGTTCGAACAGGGCCGCTCGCAGGGCCTCTGCCCGGTCGGCGCCGGCGGCCAGGAAGGCGATGAGCTTGCAGCCGGCGAGCATGGTGCGCGTCACCGTGACCCGGGATGCGTTCCTCGCCGGAACGTAGAGGCGGTCGGTGTCATCGAGCTCGTCGGAGCGCGGGTAGAGGGCCGCGATGTGGCCGTCGGAGCCGAGGGCGAGGAGGGCGAGGTCGAGCTGGGGCGGTTCGCCGGCGACGGTGCGCAGGTCCTCCTCGGCCAGGCGCGCCGCCCGCTCGGCTTCGATCTCGCCGGCGATGCGGTGCACCCGCTCCGGCGGGAAGCGGGCCGGTTCGAGCCAGGCGCGCTTGACCATGCCGTAGTTGGACTCGGCGTGCGACGGCGGCACCATGCGCTCGTCGGCGAAGAACAGGTGGGCGCCCTTGTAGTCGGCCGGCGCCGCCCGCTGGGCGACCAGCTGGTAGGCCCGATGCGCCGTGCTTCCGCGGGCGAGCAGGATGCGACCTCGCCGCGCGCGCAGCTGCACGAGGATCAGCTCGGCGACGGCGTCGGCCAGCTGGTCGCCGTCGTCGTACACCGTGAGGCCGGTCATCGTCGTTCATCGTCTCACATGTGCGGGTCCGCGCCACGCGCCGGATCGGCGCCGATCTCGATTACGATGTCGAGATGGTGCGGGGGTCCTGGATCGCGCTCTTGCTGGTGGCGCTCGGCTGCGGTGACGGCATCGACTGCCCGGACAACCTCGGGCTCGCGCTGGTGAGCCCGTCGGCCGACGGGCCGGTCACCCTGGCCGCGGATCGCAGCGGCCGCCCCGGGGTCCAGGTCGACGTCGAGCTCAGCTCGGTGCTGCAAGGGGGCGAGGCCGCCGAGCTGGTGGTGACCGGCGCCGACGGGGGCGAGGAGCGGCACCAGGCGCTGGCCAACGACGAGGGCGAGCTCACCTTCCCGCTGGTCACGCTGCCGACCGGCGACGTCGGGCTGAGCGTACATGCGGTGTCGCAGCGCTGCGGCGAGGACACCTTCGTCACCGCCTTGAGCGTGCTCGGCCCGGCCTGCGCGCTGGACCTGGCCGAGGACCAGGTGGAGACCGACTACTACGACGTCGATGTCCTCAACCGGGCGAGCGACAGTGACACGGATGCGCCGGGATTCCAGGCCCACGTCGGAATCGCCAGCGAGGAAGGCTACGAGGTCGAGCTGTTCACCATCTACGGCGACAGCCAGAGCAGCGCAGGCAGCACGGTGGCGTCGAACGGGGCGGCGACCATCCCGGTCACCCTGGTCCAGGGCATGATCGCGCTGGTCGCCGAGTGTCGCTCGACCGAGACCACCGACTCGGCGACGACCCTGCCGCACGACTTCTTCGTCGACACCATCGCGCCGGAATGCGCATTCGAGTCACCGGACGACGGCAGCTTCATCGGGCCGGGGCTCGACGAGGCGCCGGACGCCGGCGTTCAGGTCACGGTGCGCGCGCGCCTGACCGGCGACGACGTGAGCGGCGAGCCCTCGACATTCAGCACCGGCGGCGAGTCGGTGGCCGGCAGCGCGGTGGACGAGGCCGGCGCCACCAGCGCGCTGGTGAGCTTCGAGCACGACGGTCCGGTCGCCCTCGACGTCTCCGGCCGCGACCACGCGCTCAACCCGTGCTCGGCGGGCATCGGGGTCTCGGTGGTCCTCGCCGGGCTGGCCGTCGCGTTCGACGACCCGGTGGCGTCGGGCGTGGTCGGTCCCGCCGACGGCTCGGTGGTGGCAGGCGACCTCGAGCTGGAGGTGTGCGGCATGGTCAGCGAGCCGCCCGACTCGGTGACCGTGACGGTGGACGGCGCGCCCGGCATCGACGCCGAGGTGAGCGGCAACTCCTTCTGCGCCCCGGTCACGCTGGCGGAGTCGCCGCCTGCCCACGCGGTGTCGGCGCTGGCGAGAGCGGCCGACCGGATGGCGACCGTCGCCGTCGACCTGATCGTCGACCTCACCGCGCCGGCAGCGCCGAGCGGACTGGCGCTGAGCGGCGTCGATCGACAGGCGCTCGAGATCTCTCTGGTGGCGCCCAGCGACGGCGAGAGCCAGGTGGCTGCGTACGAGATGCGCCTCGCCGATCGACCGCTCACCGCAGCCAACTTCGATTCGACGGGGGTGGCGCTGTCCTCTCCGTCGCCGGCGGCCCCCGGGACCCTCCAGTCGTTCCAGGTCGACACCTTGCAGGCTGGCCGCCGCTACTACCTCGGCGCGCGCGCGGTGGACGCCGGCGGCAACCGTTCCGACCTGGTCGGCGCGGGCCCCATCGTGCTCCGGTTCGACGCCACCGGCCCGATCAGCGCCGGCGACGCGGCCGGCCGGCTGGGCGCCGCGCTGGCCTCGGGGCGGCTCGGCGGCGACGGCTACTCCGACCTGGCGGTCGGCGCTCCGCTGGACGACGCCGGCGAGCGCGACAGCGGCCGGGTGCGCGTCTTCGCAGGCGGCGCCGCCGGCATCCCGGCCTCGCCGGCTCGCAGCTACGCCGGACCGGCGCGCGACGCCCGCTTCGGCGCTGCGGTCGCGGTTCTCGACTGGAACGGCGACGGGCAGGACGACCTGGCGGTCGGCGCGCCCGGCAGCGGGGGCGGCAGCGGGCGGGTCTACCTCTACTTCGGGCCGCTCGCCGGCGGGGCGGCCGACGCCATCATCTCGGTCGCGCCCGGCAGCACCCTCCTGGCCGGTGCCGGGATCGGCGCCAGCCTGGCGCCGGCCGACTTCGACGGCGACGGGACGGACGATCTGGCGATCGGAGCCCCCGACGCGGCCGGCGCGCGCGGCGCTGTGATCCTCGTCTTCGGCGGCGCGTCCGGCCCCATCCGCCTCGACGACAGCGACCCGCTCGGCCCTCCCGGCTACCTCATCGCCGAGCCGGCCGGCATCACGGCCGGACGTTTCGGCGAGCACCTGTTCGGCCTCGGGCCCACCGAGAACGCACTCGATCCCGACGACGACATCGGCATCGGCTATCGCGACGAGGACGTCGCCTTCGTCATCCGCGGCCGGGCGCGCCCCGCGTCCGGGCTGGTCGCGCTCACCTTCGCGTCGTCCGACGACCTCCGGCTCGACAACGACGCCGGCTCGGACCAGACGACCGCATTCGGAGCCGCCATGGGGACCCTCGAGGACCAGGACGGCGACGGCGACCGCGAGCTCCTGGTGTCATCCTGGCGGCAGGGGCTGGGCCGGCTGGTCGTGGTGTCCGGCGGCCTGAGCGGCGTCCGCAGCATTCCTGGCCCGTCGGTTCGCACCACCATCACCGGCAGCGGGAGCGGGGCCTTCCGCATCGGCCTCGCCATCGCCGAGAACCGGCTGACCGGCGCGCCCGACGTCGACAACGACGGCCGCGAGGACCTGGTGTTCGCCGGTGACGTCGATCGCCTGCAGATCTTCGTCTTCTACGGGGACGACATCCCGACCGGCACCGTCGGCGCCGGCGCTGCCCCCTACCGGATCGGGGCGCCGCCCAGCTTCCGCGGCGACCTGCCCTTCGCCCAGGGATCGCCGGCGGCGCTCACCTGGGCCGGCGATGTGAATGCGGACGGCCTCGACGACCTCGCGCTCGGCGACCCCGCCGCCGCCGCCTTCGAGGTCCTCTGGGACGAGTAGCCGGCGACGGCAGCAGGAACTTGAACCGCCAAAGCCGCCAAAGCCGCCAAATTCAGAACTTGTTCTGGTTCAGAAAACCAAAAAAATTCTGAGTTTGGCGCGTTTGGCGTATTTGGCGGTTAACCGGTCCGCTCGGATCCAGCTCAGTTGCCGGGTTCCAGAATCAGCGGGATCTGGAAGTCGGCCGAGGTCGGCTTGCCGTCGTCGTCCTTCGGGGCGCCGAATCGCCACTTGGTGGTGAGGCCGTGGATGCAGGCGTCGACCGTCGGGTCGAAGCCCTTGACCGACGACTTGGTCACGCCACCGGTCGGACCGACGGTGAAGCGCAGCTGGACGCGGCCCTCGGCGCTCGGGTTCTGCTTGAGCAGCCGCTCGTGGCAGCGCTTGATGCCCTGGAGGTAGCGCGACTGGATGATCTTGGCGACCGCGCCGGGATCCAGGGTGGTATCGCTGAGGTCGTCGACGTCGCTGAAGCTGGTGTGCGACACCTTCTCCTCGGCCTTGGGCCCGACGCCGTCGCCACCGCGGCCGACCTCGCCGACGGTTCCACCTGTGCCGGTGCCGATCCGGCCGGTGCCTCCGTCGCGCGGGCGCCGGCCGCCCCGGTCGCCGACCGACGCGATCTCCTTGCCCCTGGCGTCCGCGATCGCCATGTCGAGCGCGGCTCCCGCGTCGATCTCGCTCATCGGGCTGTAGCGTCCGCCCGAGGCGGCGTCGCCGGTGATGGCCGCGATGAGCGCCGAGTTGTCGATCGCCTCGGTGATGCCGGCGTCATTCGGCGCGTCCTGTTCGTCACCGGCGCGGTCGTGGCTCCTGCCCCTCTCCCTGGATTCGCTGCTGGCCGTCGATTCGACTCCAGGGTCGGTTGCCTCGGTCGCGATCCCGCCGGTTGTGTCGACCTGGGTGACGATGACCTTGTCGGTGAAGGTGTCCTGCGCGAACTCCCGGAACAGCTGGTCCTGCGCGCCGTCGATCGTCTTGTCGTGCTGCAGCGCGAAGAGCGCGATGGCGAAGTGGACGAGGATCGAGATGGCCATGACGACCGCCAGCATCGGGTCGACCCGGTCGGCCAGGGTGCCGCGCACCGAGGCCGGCAGCCGCGGGCGCGGCTGCACGGGCGGCGCCGAGACGAACTGGAACAGGAGCTTCATCTGTCCCAGCTCGACCTTGCCGCGCGAGGTCTCGACCAGCGGCACCGCCCAGTGGTCGCCGCGCCGCTCTGCCCCGCGCCCCTTGAGCGCCTCGAAGGTGTAGACGTTCTGGCCGTCGCCGAGGCGCCCGTCCATCGCGTCGGTGAAGCGCAGGACGTAGCGGTCGCCCTCGACGGTGAACAGCTGCCAGGACCTGGGCAGATCCGGGATCGGGATCGAGAACGTGTTCTTGCCCGACTGCCCGATCGCGACGTTCTCGCGGCTGCGGAACAGCCTCTCGTCGATGAAGTGATCGCCCAGGGCGATGCCGATCCGCAGGCTGCGGTTCACCCTTCCGGCAACGCACGAGCGCGCGGTGTGATCTGAACGATTCGGATCAGAACGATCGAACCGCCAAAACCGCCAAGACCGCCAAAGTCAGAACTGGTTTGGTTCTGAACCCAGAAAATCTGGTTTGGCGAATTTGGCGGGTTTGGCGGTTCAAACCCTCTGATGGCCGCGGGCTAGTTGCCGGGCTCGAGGATGAGCGGGATCTGGAAGTCGGCCGAGGTCGGCTTGCCGTCGTCGTCCTTCGGGGCGCCGAATCGCCACTTGGTGGTGAGG
>Ga0111539_10001993_pt1 | contig 27238 bp, 28 predicted proteins | sample RhiMethybrSRZTD1_FD_79667 | JGI IMG/M metagenome (GOLD analysis project Ga0111539, IMG submission 79667) | Populus rhizosphere microbial communities from Tennessee, USA - Rhizosphere MetaG P. TD hybrid SRZTD1 (version 2) (version 2) | ecosystem: Host-associated > Plants > Roots > Rhizosphere >...
CCCCATCAGCGAGCTGCTGATGATGTGAACGAAAATTTTCTGATGACCGACACGCTTGCGCTGTATCCGCCGAATGCGCCGCTGCCGAGGCGCTGGTTGAAAATGCCGCCGCCCGACACTTTCAGGGCCCACGGCTTGAAGATCCCGAAGGTGGCCTCGGCAGACGCGTTACCGCCCGGGCGAAACGCAGGGCTGAAGTCGTCACGCTGCGCGCCCAGGCCGAGCGACATCCCAAGACCAACGTTCTCCCGCATCTTCCAGTACGGATAGGCGGTGAACCCGTAGTACTGATAGCGACTCGGATCGTAGTAGCCGTTGTCGTAGTTCGTTCTGGTACTCAGGTGACCGACAACGGCGCCGAGATCCAGGTTCAAACGTTCGGTGCGGGCGACGCTGTAGCGTGGCTGGAGCGTGAACTCCCATCGACGATTGTTGTCGGATAGAGTCTGGGAACGGACGTTGCCGGCGACGACCAGTCGTAGAGTCGGGGACCATTCCACGCGGCCGCTGTGACTCACCTGGTGCAGGCCGAGACCCACGGTTCGTGGCGACACGACGAACAAACCGGAGCTGCGCTCGACCGACAACGTCAGCCCGTCGAACGGCATCACGTCTGCGCCGATGGCGTAGGCGGTCAAGCTATCTATTGCTGTCCGCGACTGCCCGACGCGGCCGCGAAGGTTGACGCCAGCGAACGGGTGGGCAGCGCCGATCCAGATCTGATCGTGCCGGGCACTCTCGGTCCCGTCGATCTGTTCGAGACCGCTTCCTTTATCTGCGCGCAGCTGCTCGTGCTCGAAGCCGCCGGACAGTGCGGTACCACTTGCAAGCACCATCGTCGCGCGCGGTTCGACCCGCAGGATCTCGAGGGTGCTCGAGTCGCGGTACAGGTTGACGCCCGGATCCGCAGTCGATCCGAGAGCATTTCGAACCGTCCGTTCGACCGAACGCGTATCGCTCGAATCTGGCTGCAGCAGACGCAATGCGTCGAACGCCTGCGAGGCCTCCCGTGTTCGTCGATCAGCGGTAAGCGCGATCGTGCGCGTCAAGGTGAGCTCGTAGTCGTCCGCGTGCGCCCGGAAGAGTGGCTCGAGAATGTCGAGGGCTTCGCGAGGACGTCCGGCACGGGCAAGAACAGCCGCTCTCTCGCGCGTGCAGGCGTCGTCATTGCCGAACCGATCTTGATACGTATCGAGGTTGTCGAGAGCGGCGGCGTAATTGCCACGCCACATCTCGCTTCGTGCCAGTTCGATCCAGCCGCTGGGCGAATCAGGTTTGGCGCGGAGGTATTGCTTGTAGGCGTCGACCGCCGCGTCGGTGCGACCGCTCCAGGCGTTCACTCGCGCGAAGTTGAGAGCGACATCGTGATCGTCAGGCTGCAACTTCGCCAGCCGGCGATACGAGTCGCGCGCCCGAGCGTAATCACCTGCCCAGGTTGCGAGCGTCGCGCGAGCGCGGAGAAAGTCCACTGAATCAGGAGAGATCGCAACCGCGTGTTCCATCGCTTCGAGTGCTTGCAAGGGTCGATCGACCATCGCATAGCCCTGCGAAAGTTGGACGTGGACGTTGGCGTCCTGCGGCGACTCCTGAACGGCGCGTTCCAGCGCGGCGATGTCCGGCACGGCCGGCGCCGACTGGGCGAAGCTGTTCGTCGACCAGAGAATGACGACGAACATAACCAGTCCGACACGTTTCATTTCCGCCACCTTCGATTCCCGGTCACCCACACGTCCGCGGCGAACCGGCCGATCGTCACGAGTTCTGCACCCAGCAGTGCGTATCGAATCGGCGCGACCGCCAGTCCCTTCATCAAGTACTCGAGTCTGCGGCCCTTCATCACGAACACCAGGAACATGACCGACAGGAGCGTCTCGCCGCCGATCGTGACGAGCAGCGTTTCCCATCTGCCGAGCATCACGAGAATGAGCAGGCCGGTTGGGAGCGCGATCTTCTCGACCGCGGAGGCAAGAAGGAACCACCCCGCTGGTCGACCGTACTTCTGCGTGTGCTCGCGTCCGAATGGCTGGCGATAGGGCTCACCGATTTGTCGCTCACCGGCGGCAACATCCAGGGCTGGACCGGCGCCACCGCTGATACGTCCCCGCGTGAAAGGAAGCACGTTGGCGATGTCAGTCGCGATCGAGAGGACAGTGTTCGGTGAAGGAGCTGCGCCAGCTGTCGCGTATGCGACCGTTGGTCGCTGTGCGACGAACGAAACGAGTGGTGTTCCGGACCCAGTGCCGGAACCGCGGCTATGGCGCCGGCGCTTCAATGCCTTGAACGGAGTCTTGAGAAGCGCATCGAAATAGAAGGCCGACTGTAAGAACGCCGACGACCACAAATTCAACTGTTTGGGCAGCCGTTGCACTTGAGGCTCGACGGTGCGTGCACACACGTCGATCACCTGAATGTTGCGATATCCTTCGTTGAGCATCGCCAGCCCGATGAAGATATCTTCGGAATTCGTGAGGTCGTCCCCGAGTATCGGCTCTACGTCGTCGAAAAGTTTCTCGAGGTAGGCGCGGCGATAGGCGACGGCACAACCGGCCGGGTTGGACACGGTTCCGAAAGCCACCATCTGTCCGCGAAAGACGAACCGCTGCAGAGACGAGTACAGGACGTCGCGATAAACATTGGTCGTCGCGACGGCGAGGCGGCGCAGCCAGGTCTTCTTTTTCGCGGGCCGATACGACGGCGAGGCGGTTATAAACGTCCGAACCGGAACTGAGTTGTCGGCTGCACGCATGTCTTTCTCGCGAAGCGGCAGAATGCTGCCGCACGCGCTGGCGATGCCGACGCCCTGATAAAGCTCCTGGACCGTTCGTTCGATGTAGTTATCCGACTCGAGGATCGTGTCAGCGTCGAGGACGAACAACACATCCGAATCGAGTGTGCGAGCCTGATCCTTGATCGACGGTGTCTTGCCAATCGACATGACGCGCTTGATGACCAGGACGTCGAGTCCGAGGATGGTGCCGAACCTGACCGCCCGTGATGCCGTATGGTCCGAACCGCCGTCGTCGACGACGACGATCTTGCGAGGCCGTACGGTCTGGCGAACGAGAGAAGCGAGGCAGCGGATGATGTTGTCCTGCTCGTTGAAAGCCGGAATAACGACGTCGACCGTCGCCGATCGCCAGTCATACGCTGGCGTCGGAACGGTCGCGTCGCCTCCCCGCATCAAGCCGATGATGCTGAGCAACGTACTCGGACCGAGAACGAAGTAAGGTAGTTGGGCCACTGCTGCATCGGTGTCAGGCAAGGGACGCGCCGGCCCAGACGCCAGGCCGTCGGCGGAGCAGAAAGTCAAAGCAGCCGTGTGAGTTGCGGCGAATCCGTCGCGCGGCTTCATCGCGGTGTCGAGCGGAAAGATCGCTGGAGGGAAGCAGAAATCTTGCTGCGAGCAAACGCAGTCAGGCTACGCCGATGAAATCATTCTTGAGCCCGCTACTGCGATCGAATGCCGGACCATTCGTCTTGACGAACACACGGAACGATAAGGTTGTCGCGCGGATGTTGCTCACTGCATTCGATTCGACCAGCCGTCGGCGCGGGCTGCTGAAACACGAGTCGTTCGAAGAAGGCAGTGCGCTGATCATCGCTCCAAGCAACGCAATCCATACGTTCTGGATGCGCTTCGCCATCGACGTGGCGTTTGTGACGCAAGAAGGCCGAGTCGTCAAGGTGTGTTCGAGTGTGGTGCCGTGGCGAATTGCAGCCGCCTGGGGCGGATACGCGGTAATCGAACTGCCGGCCGGCGCCCTGTCAGTGAGCGACACGCGGCGAGGCGATCTTCTGCAATTGACCTCCCTCTAAACGTTTGTCTGCAGCCATACGAATCGGCTGACCGCAGGCAAACAGTTGACGAACGCTACGGGACGCATCGTTCGTCTGGTACGGATTTCCACGAGAATTCGCGAAACTTCATAAGCCCGGATCGGACCGGGCTCGGCATCGCCGTTGCGTCAATCACGGCGTGTCTGATCGACGACGCGACAAGAGATTCAAGCTTGCGGAACCGGCGGATGCTTCGTTAACGGTGTTTCCGGACATCGTCGTTCAGGAAGCACGCGACGGTGAGTGGATAGCGATCAGCCGCGAGCCGGCGACGATCGGCGAGACGCTCGTGCTCGACATCGTCCTGCACGCCGACGATGACGGAGAGGTGCGCGAACGGTTCGACGTCTGCGTGATCGACAGTCAGCCGCTCGTTGTCGAAGGAGATCTGCGTCACAGGCTCCGACTGTTCGGCAACTACGACGCTCGCATCTTGTTCGAGCAGCAGGTCAGACGCGGATGATACATGACAGCGGTTCCCCTGCGGTGCTGATGCGTGAGCACCTCATGACGATCGTAGACGTCTGTCGCTCGGGTTGTCTCATCGAAAGCCGTCAGCGACTGGAAGTGGGCACCGTCGGCAGGTTGAGATTCAGACTCGGCGACGAGGAATGCACCGACGACGTGGAAGTGGTGCGCTGCGATGCGGTCGGGCTGGGCCAGCCGCTCTATCACATTGGCATGCGCTTCCTGTGGACGACACCGCGGCAGGTGGGAACGATTCGCGAGGCGGTGATGCGTCATGTCGAAGACGTGACCGCGGCGCGGACGAGCTGGTTGATGTAGCCACGTTTTCCTTCCGTCTCGCCGTTCCCCTTCTCTTTCATCTCTCTCGGCGCTGCCATCGCGGGCGTCAGCGGAGAACAGCAATGATGCTGTGTCCGCTGACTCTGTGGTGAAGCCAATCGGTCGCCTCCTTCCTCCGTCCATCCCAAACATCTCTGTGAACTCCGTTCAGTCTGTGGTGAAGCACGTCGTTGGCTGCGTCCACTCTGTGCGCTCCCGGCCAACAGCCAGAAAATTTGGTCCCTACCAGACGTCTCATTTTGCCGGGACTCGACGAAACGGTGCGGAGTGCGAGTCACCAGCCGCCTCTGTTCCGTTCATTCGCCGTAACTCAATCAATTCACAGCGGTACGCGAAGGACGCGATGCGGAGCGCAAGGTTGGTACGCCTGCTGCTATTGACCGGGTGCACGCGAAATGATTCGCGTGATGAGAACAACCAACTTGATCGTCGACAGAGTGTCGGCGGTTGCCGGGCTCCCGCGCGGGCAGCTCGGTGTAATCAAAGAGACCGCGCAGGAGAGTAAGTATGAAGAATCTCGTCGCTCGTTTCGTTCGTGAGGAAGAGGGCCAGGACCTGATCGAGTACGGTCTGCTCGTCGGCATCATCACCGTCGGCTGCATCGTGGCGATCAAGGCAATCGGTCCGAAAGTCCAGAAATACTTCGACGATCTCAACGCGAAGCTGTAGTCCGCCCCGGGCGCGAGGCGGGGCAACCCACCTCGCCCCACTCGTCAAGGAGACAAGGCATGAAGAGTTTGATTCTCAAATTGGGTCGTGACGACAAAGGCCAGGACCTGATCGAGTACGGACTGCTCGTCGGCATCATCACTGTCGGCGCCATGATCGCCATCAAGGCAATCGGGCCGAAAGTCCAGAAGTATTTCGACGATCTCAACGCAGCACTGTAAGTGGGCGAGGGCGGTGCTGCCGCCCTCGTGACCGCAGGCAATTCAGGAGAATGTTCATGGCGATCCGTTCACAGTATCGAGGCGACCTCGCGGCACGGCTGCTCTCGGATGACCGCGGCCAGGACCTGGTCGAGTACGCGCTGTTGACGGCGATTATCGGCATCTCCGGATTACTGATCCTATCGACGATTTCCACGAAGATGGGCACCGCATACAGCGGCTGGAACACAGCGGCGCAGAACGCATGGCAACCCTGCGCGCCAAAGCCGGCGACGTGCCCATAGATAAAGAGAGACGACCATGAGCCCTGTTCACATCTGCACACTGACGATTGCCGGCGCTGCGTGTGTTACCGATCTGCGGACCCGCCGCATTCCGAATGTGCTGACATTCGGCGCGGCGCTTGCCGGGCTGGTGTTCCAGTTCGCCACCGGCGGCGTCGAGGCGCTGGGTCAGGCTGCCCTTGGCTGGCTCCTTGGGGCCCTCGTCTTCCTGCTGCCGTTTGCTCTTGGTGGCCTCGGCGGCGGCGACGTGAAACTGCTGGCTGCGCTCGGAGCGTGGCTCGGGCCGGCCGATGCGCTGTGGCTGGTCCTTTATACGGGCGTGGCGGGTGGTGTGATGGCGGTCGCCGTGTCCGCCCGCTACGGCTACCTGGGTACGGCTCTACAAAATGTCAGGTTGCTTCTGTGTCACTGGCAGGTTGCAGGTATCAAGGCACTGCCTGAGATCACGCTCGAGGGAAGCGGCGGCCCGAAGCTCGCGTACGCGTTTCCAATTCTGATGGGACTGGTGACATCTGTATGGCTCCGATGACGCTGTCCCGCCGACGACTTGGTTGCGACAAGGGCGCAGAGCTCATCGAGTTCGCCCTGGTATTTCCGCTGCTCCTCCTTGTGATGTTCGGGATCATGGACTTCGGGCTGTTGTTTCAGCGCTACGAAACCGTGACGAACGCGGCGCGTGAAGGGGCTCGCGTTGCCGTGCTCCCTGGGTACGCGCAGGCCGACGTCCAGGCCCGCGTCACCCAGTATCTCGCAGCATCAGGGCTCACGGCGACGCCGACAATCGCCTATACCGCCCCGCAGGCGCTGAATGTCGGTGGCGCCTGCGTGACGATCACCGGCGTTACGGTCGGGTATCCACATCAGTACTTGTTTATCGGAAAGATCATCGGACTATTTGGCGGCTCTGGATTCACCACGAAAACGCTCACCGCCACCGCGAGGATGCGGTACGAAGGTGCGGCAGCCGCGTGTTCTTAGCAGTACATCAGGAGACAGTATGAATCGTACTACACGCACGGTCGTTGTCATGGCCGTCGCAACACTTATGGCAGGCATCGCCAGCTTTGGCGTCTACGCGGCCGTCAAGAGCATTCCCGTCCGCGAGGTCGAAGTGGCACACACCTTCGTCGCGGTCGCCGCGCACAACCTGCCGACCGGGTCGCGGCTCACCGAACAGGACGTCAAGCTCGTCGCCTGGCCAGCCAAGAACCCGGTGCCTGGCGCCTTCTCAGAGGTAAAGCCGATTGTCGACCGGGGCCTTGTCGCCAGCGTCAGCGAAAACGAGCCGCTGACAGAAACCAAGCTCGCGCCGGTCGGGTCGGGTGCCGGATTGCCACCCTCGATTCCTCCCGGGATGCGTGCCATGTCGGTGAAGGTCGACGAAGTGATTGGCGTCGCTGGCTTCGTCGTGCCGGGAACCCGGGTTGATCTTGTCGTCACGCTTCGCGGCAGCGGCCAGGCGGAAGAGTCGATGTCGCGCACTGTCGCGAGCAACGTGCTCGTCCTGACCGCCGGCACGAGGTTCGATCAGGAGCAGGCGAAAGATGGCAAGCCGCAGCCGTCGACGGTGGTTACGCTCGCCGTCTCGCCGACTGACGCTGAGCGGGTCGCGCTGGCTTCGTCGGAAGGAAAGATTTCGCTGGCGCTGCGCAACCCGCTCGACGTGACACCGACCGAAACCGCGGGCGTGCACGTTGCCGCACTGCGACTGGGCATGGGGTCGGCGCAGCGGCCCGAATCGACAAAATCGCAATCGACCAGTTCCCGCCGGCCGCTGGCCTCCCCGCCTTCAGCTGCGCCCACCGTAGTCCCTCCGTCAAAGATTTACACCGTCGAGGCGATTCGTGGCGCCAAACGGACCGAGGAGTCAGTGAGATGAGTGTTGGGATTTCGTGTCGGATTCAGCGCCTGGCCGCAGGCTCGGTTCTCGTGAGCCTTCTCGCCTCTCCCGCTGCGGCGCAGGGGATGGTTCAGCCGCTCAGTCCTCGAGAAGCTGCGGCTGGCACCGCAGCGCCGCCGACCGCCGGCGGCGGTTTCGAGCGGGTGGTCCTGTCGGCCGGCCGCTCCACGGTGTTGAACACGACGTTCGACATCACGCGCATTGCGGTCACGAACCCGGCGGTCGCCGACGCGGTTGTCGTCCAGCCGCGCGAGATCCTGATCGACGGTAAGAGCGCGGGGACCGTCAGCCTGATTGTGTGGGGTTCGCAGGAGCGGCGTCAGTACGACGTCGTCGTCGATCCCAGTGTGACGACCCTTCAGCAGACATTTCAGCAGCTCTTCCCAGGCGAGGACATTCGGGTGGCGATGAACGACGAGAGCGTCATCCTGACGGGCAATGTGTCGAGCAACGCCGTCATGCTGCGTGCCGGTGAGATTGCTGATGCGACGTCGAGCAAAACCGGCGTCGTCAATATGCTGCAGCTTCCGGGTGGCTCCGAGAGCCAGCAGGTGATGCTCCAGGTGCGCGTCGCGGAAGTCAATCGAAAGGCAATCCAGGAGCTGGGTGTCACTCTCTTTTCCACTCGTCCCGAGGCCACCGGGAGGATCGCCACGCAGCAGTTCTCGGCGCCGGGTTTTGACGACGACAAGGGGGGACTCGTTTTCAGCGATTTCCTGAACCTCTTCTTCTTCAACCGCAAGGAAGGGCTGGGTGCGGCGATCAAGGCGCTCGAGCAGAAGGGACTGTTCCAGTCACTCGCCGAACCAAACCTGATCGCCTACAACGGCCAGGAGGCCAGCTTTCTCGCAGGCGGCGAGTTTCCTGTGCCCATCGTGCAGGGCTCCGGTGCGGCCAGCAACGTGACGATCATGTTCAAGGAGTTCGGTGTAAGGCTGAACTTCAAACCGACGATTGCAGGCGATGTCATCCGCCTCAAGGTGCGTCCCGAAGTCAGCTCACTCGACTTCAACAACGGCATCACGCTCCAAGGCTTCCGGGTGCCGGCACTCATCACGCGCCGCGCCGAGACCGACGTCGAGCTGCGGGACGGGCAGTCGTTCGCCATCGCGGGACTGCTGAACAACACCATGCAGAACGACGGAGCCAACGTCCCATTCCTGAGCAAGATTCCGATCATCGGCTATCTGTTCAAGAGCAACGCCGAGCGGAAGGAACGCACCGAGCTGATGGTGCTGGTCACGCCGCACCTGGTGCGGCCGCTGAATCCGGATGAAGTGCCCGCGCTGCCGACGCAGCCGGAGCGATTCCTGCCACGTCCTGACGCGCCAGCGAAGCGCGGCCAGGGCGGCAAGTAGTCATTGCGACTGTTGGTGAGGCTTCGATGACCAACGTTGGGCGATTGTTGGCGGGCGATGAGCGCGGGGCAGTCCTCGTTCAGGTCGCGATTGCGATTCTGGTGCTTACCGCGATGGCGACGTTCGTGGTGGATCACGGCGTTTTGTGGGTGAGCCGCGGCCAGGCACAGAATGCGGCGGATGCCGGTGCCCTGTCCGGAGCGATCGCTCGCGCTTACGACGAGCTCACTGATCCGCCGGCAAGCAACGGCAAGACTTTCTCGAGCGCGATGGGTGCAGCTCTCGCCAATAACGTCTGGACCACGGCACCCACCGCGCAGGTCTCGTGGGCCTGTCCCGCAGGGGTCGCTGGCTCGTGCGTACGCGTCGATGTGTACCGAAACGGCGAGCTCGGCAGCACGCCGTTGCCGACTATCTTCGGGAAGCTGTTGAACATTCCGTCTCAGGGCGTGAGAGCAACTGCCACCGCAAGAGTCGCCACTGGGAATGCGAGCAACTGCATGCGGCCGTTCGCCGTCGCCGACAAATGGATAGACAACGTCAGCCCGGCACTGAATCCCAGGAAGTTTGAAAGATGGCAGACGCAGGGGGGCCATGCGGTGCAGCTGAATCCGAAGGACGTATACGTGCCACCGAGCAGCGGCAGTGCCGGAACTGGCTACACGGTTGCGGCAGATCTCGGAGCGCCTGTCACGCTGAAGCGTGGCAATCCGAATCAGACCGCCGATAGCACCGTCGAGCCGGGCTGGACCTTGCCCGTTCGGCTGCCCGACGGTGAAGGCGGCTATCTTTCCGGCGCCGCCGACTACAGCGCCGCGATCAAGTACTGCGTTGGCAATCCGGTAACCCTCGGTCAGTACCTGCCGACCGAAGACGGGGTGATGTCGGGACCGACGAGTCAAGGTGTCTCGACCGATGCGGATTCGCTGATCAACCGGGACTCCGGGGCGACCTGGAACACACCCGCTAACTCCGTCGAGGGGACATGTGCACCCGCATGTGCGCCGATGAGCCCGCGCATCGTGCCGATCGCCGTTTTTGACATGGACGAGTACCAGTGGAGGAAGGCCGAGAACAACTGGACCACAGCCTGGGAACCCGGCGTCGGTCCGGGAACAGGAGCCTTTTCCTGTCCGGCCGGTGGCAGCTGTATCCGCGTCGTCAACATCCTCGGGTTCTTCGTTGACGGGATGAGTGGAAATGACGTGGTGGGACATCTCGCGTCGTATCCCGGTGAATTCGTGCTCAACGCGCCGACTGTCGGCGGCGGCGCTGCGTTCTTGAAGACGATCCAGTTAGTGCGATAGCGGAGACCAGATATGAATGTCAGTGTCGTTGTCGGGCTCGACCGGAAGTTATCGGATGTTCTTCGCGCGTGCGGCGCTCAGGTCACGTCCGTTGAAATCGATGATCTGAACGCGCTTGCCGAGCCGGCCGTACGACAGCCCGACGTCCTCGTCGTGGATGCGCGAGGTCTGAGCGTGATGCCAGCCGAGCTCGCGGTGATCAAGCGTCAGCATCCGGCGACCGGTATCCTCGTCGTGCTTCCGCGCCTGGAAAGCACGCTCATCCTCGAGGCGATGCGCGCTGGTGCGAACGAGTGCGTGGGGGATCCGATCACGCGGGAGGAGCTGCACGCCGCGCTCGCGCGCATTGCAGCGCAGCGCCCCGCTCGTCGTCGAGGAGACGTGTTCGCTGTGATCGGTGCAAAAGGGGGAGTTGGAGCGACCACGGTCGCTGTGAATGTCGCGACGATGCTCAATAAGCTGCACCCTTCCAGCACGCTGCTGATGGACCTGCACCTGACGTATGGCGATGCCGCGATCTTCCTGGGCGCCGAACCACGATTCTCTACCCTTGACGCACTGGAGAACATGCACCGGATGGACGTGTCGTTCCTTCGGACCCTGGTGACTCAGACCAAGTCCGGCCTCAACTTACTGGCATCATCCGATCACGCGGTCAGCCCTCCAGTCGAGGTCACACGGGTCCGCTCTTTGATCGATTTGGCAGCCAATGAGTTTCGCTTCCTCGTGCTGGACGTGCCACGCGCCGACCCTGCCGTGCTCGATTCGCTGGAGTCCGTGAACACCGTTGTCGTGGTCGCGAACCAGGACGTGGCCACCATTCGAAGCGCGGCCCGGATGGCGGCCGCACTCGAACAGCGCTACGGCAAGGAACGCGTCAGCATTGTCATCAGCCGCTATGACGCTCGCGCCGAGATCGGGCAGGCAGACGTGGAACGGGTGATCGGACGGTCGGTGGCCTGTCTGTTTCCGAACAATTATGAGACCGCGCTCGCATCGCTGAACAACGGCCGTCCGCTCGTGCTCGACAATCACACAAAACTCGCGAGCGCGTTTACGACGTTCGCCAGTCACTTGGCTGGTGTGCCCGCTGGGCGTCCGGAACGAGTGAAGTCAACAGGTTTTCTATCGCTCATCGGCGGTCGCCGCTCAGCATAGGGAGAAATGATGTCCGCAGCAGTAGCTACATTGACCGCCGTAGAATCGACCCTAACCGGTGCGTCTACTTCCCAGACCAGAGACTATCAGCGCCTGAAGGCGAAGGTTCATCAGGAGCTGCTGAACCGCTTGAATCTCGAGAGGCTTACGCGCGTCAAGCGTGAGGACGCGGAGCCCGAGATTCGGCGAGTCATCGCCGTCATCATCGAAGGGCAGCTCTCGACCACTCCGCTCAGCCTGCGCGAGCGCGAGACGCTCGTCACGGACGTGCTGAACGAGCTCTTCGGCCTCGGTCCGCTCGAAGCGTTGCTGCGCGATCCGGCCGTGTCGGACATCCTGGTGAATCGGCACGATCTGATCTTCGTCGAACGCGAAGGAAAGCTTGAAGAGACGGACATCGTCTTCAAGGACGACCGTCACCTCCTGCAAATCATCGAACGTATCGTCAGCTCAGTCGGCCGTCGCATCGACGAATCGAGCCCGATGGTTGATGCACGGTTGCAGGATGGATCCAGGGTCAACGCCATTATTGCCCCGCTCGCCCTCGATGGCCCGGTCCTGTCCATCCGCCGGTTTCGAACTGACCGACTCGGTGCGCAAGATCTGGTTGGTCGGGAGTCGCTGACCCAGCCGATGCTGGACTTCCTGAAAGCTGCAGTTGCGTGCCGGCTCAACATCATTGTGTCCGGGGGCACTGGCGCCGGCAAAACCACGTTGCTGAACATCCTCTCGAGCTTCATCGGCCAGACAGAACGCGTCGTGACCATCGAGGACGCCGCCGAGTTGATGCTGAGGCAGCGACACGTGGTCCGTCTCGAGACGCGACCTGCCAACATCGAAGGAAAAGGTGCTGTGAAGCAGCGCGATCTGGTCGTGAACGCGCTGCGCATGCGGCCGGACCGCATCATCATGGGTGAAGTGCGGAGCGAGGAAGCACTTGACATGCTCCAGGCCATGAACACCGGTCACGACGGCAGCCTGACGACCATCCACTCGAACAGCGCGCGAGACGCGCTGTATCGCCTGGACACGATGGTCGCGATGGCGAATCTCAGCATCCCTGAACGCGCAATCCGGCAGCAGATCGCGTCGGCAATCAACTTGATCGTTCAGGTGACGCGGCAATCGGACGGCACACGGCGCGTGACCGGTATTACCGAGCTCACCGGCATGGAAGGGGAAGTGATCACGATGCAGGACATTTTCCTTTTCGAAAAGACCGGTCTACGGCCCGACGGGAAGGTGTGCGGCCGCTTCAGGGCCACCGGAATTCGTCCCAAGTGCAGCGATCGTTTGGCGCAGTCAGGGTTCCGTCTGCCGGCGGACATGTTCGAACACACCAAGGTCGTCGGTTGAGGAGTGAGTGATGTCGATTGCGATTGCGTGTTTTGTCGGTGTTCTGAGCCTGCTTCTCGGCGCGTACTGGTTCTTCGTATTGCGTGCAGAGACAGCGGCGCAACGAACCCTGTCGCGGCGCCTCAATCCGACGCGGGCTGTCGCGCGACTTTCAGAGGCGTCGCTGCTGAACGAGCTCAAACCTAATAGCACGCTGCCGGTGCTCGCACGTGCGTTCGGGCGTTTTGGCAGTGCGGTTCGTCCGGTCGAGCGAATGATCGAACGTTCCGGCTATTCCGTTTCATTGGGCCAGATCGTTCTCAGCTCAGCTTTCGCGGCCCTCCTCGGAGCTGCCGCGGCCTGGCAGCTCACACAACAGGTTCTGTTGGCGGTCGGAGCATTCCTTCTGTTGGGAATTACACCGTTCATGTTTCTTAGGCACGCCGCAAGTCGCCGGCTGGCCAAGTTCGAGGAGCAGTTTCCAGAGGCGATCGACCTCATAGCACGGGCACTGCGAGCTGGTCACGCGTTCACGACAGGACTCGGAATGGTCGCGGACGAAGTAGAGGAGCCGGTGAGAACCGAGTTCCGGCTACTGCACGACCGACAGAACTACGGCATGCCGCTTCCGGACGCCCTCAAGAGCCTGGCGGTCCGGGTGCCGCTGCTCGACGCCAGGTTCTTTGCGACCGCCGTGCTCACGCAACGTGAGTCTGGGGGCAATCTGTCGGAGGTGCTCGATGGCTTGTCGAAATTGATTCGCGAGCGCTTCAAATTGAAACGACAGGTTCGAACCTTGAGTGCACACGGCCGCATAACGGGATGGGTGCTGGCTGCGCTGCCGATCGCGCTGGCCGGGTTGATGTTCGTGATTTCGCCCGAACACATCGGACTGTTGTTCACCGACCCGCTTGGCGTGCGCATGATCGTGGCGGCGGGCGTCCTGCAAGTCATTGGCTTCATCGCGATGCAACGCATCGTGAACATCGAGATCTGAGCGGGTGCCTCCATGCCTATGACATTGACTGTTTCACTCGCTGCGGTGTTCGTCTGCGTTGCCATGGCCTCAGGCCTGGCAGTTTCGCGCATGCTTGCGTTCTCGACGACGGGGCGCAAGCGGCTCAGGGACATGGCGACGGTAGCACCGAGCGACCTTCTTCGCGCGGACACGCTGGTCGAAGTCCCTAACCCGGCATTACATCGCCTGTCACGTGCGCTGCCGAAGTCTCCGAAGGAGATGGGACGACTGCGACGCCGGCTCGCTGCCGCCGGCTACTACGATCTGACTGCCGCAATCTATTTCTCCGCCGTGAAGTTCGCTGCTCCCGTGGTGACGGCCGGGCTGGCGGTCTTCCTCTTCGGGTTTTCTGAAGGTTGGATGATGGCCGCCGTCGGCGCCACGCTCGGATACCTGGTGCCAGATCTCTGGCTGAATCGCAAGACCCGGGCGATGGCCAAAGCGATCGAAAACGGATTGCCTGATGCTCTCGATCTAATCATCGTGTGCATCGAAGCGGGCTCGAGCCTGGACCAGGCCATCGTCAAGGCGAGCGACGAGCTCGAGATCACGCATCCGCCGCTGGCGCAAGAAATGCGGATGATCACCACCGAGATTCGCGCCGGAAAACCGCGTCTCGAGGCGTTCACCAATTTTGCCCAACGCACGAAAGTGCCGGACGTGCGCTCGCTGGTGACGATGCTGACGCAGACCGACCGGTTCGGTACCAGCGTTTCGCAGGCGCTCCGCATTCACGCCGACACGTCACGGACGAAGCGCCGCCAGCGCGCTGAAGAGCGGGCGGCAAAAATTGGCGTGAAGCTCGTGTTTCCCCTGGTGTTGTGTATCTTCCCGGCGGTCTACGTCGTGTGCATCGGCTCCGCAGTCGTTGCGATCTACCGCGGTCTGTTTTAGTCGTCCTAGTTCACTCGTATCGGTCACTCGTTTGGAGGTTGTTATGGTCAATGTTGCAATGATGGCGGTTCTCGGTGTGCTCGTGGTGGTCTACGTCCTTAGGCGAAAGAGTCGTCTGAACGACGACGTTTAGTCGGACCGGTGCTGCGCATCCACATGAGATCGCAGCACCAGTCATCGTTGTCGGTGATGGTCCTGGAAACGAGGAAGTGATGATTGCTGAAGTGATAGATAACCCTCCGATTGGAGCTGGAAATGCGCGTCTCGGTCTGAGCGCACCGACAACTCTGGCCGAGACGGGGTTGAGCGAGGACCTGATCACACAATTAGTGATCAAACTGCTTCACTTCAACGCGAACTGCACCGGGGTGGAGATTGCCCACCGCCTCGGGCTCGAATTCGCGGTCGTCGAGTCGATCCTCGAGACCTTGAAACAATCGCATCAATGTGAGGTGGTGGGTGGCGGTTTACTGGGCGCACCGTCGTTCCGATATCGCATTACGGACGAGGGAAGACGGCGAGCGCACCTGTTTCTGGAGCACAACCAGTACGTGGGAGCGGCGCCGGTGCCACTGGCGCAGTATCGTGAGTACATAACCAAGTTCCAGCAGGAAACGAGGAGAATCGTCACTCCAGCTGCAGTCCGTCAAGCTGTTTCACATCTGGTGTTGAGCGATCGTGTAGTCAACCAGATCGGCCCAGCCGTCACATCGGGGCAATCCCTGTTTCTCTACGGCGGTCCGGGAAACGGCAAAACGGTGATCGCCCAGGCACTGCACAATCTGCTCGAAGGATCCATCGCCATTCCGCACGCGCTCGAAGTCGAAGGTCACATTATCAGGTTGTACAACCCGCTCAATCACGAGCCGATTCCGGACCAGGGTGCTGATCCCTGGACTACTGATCCGCGGCTCGATCGTCGCTGGGTTCTCTGCAGGCGGCCCAAGGTGATGGTCGGTGGTGAGCTTACGATGCAGTCGCTGGATCTCGTGTACTCAGCGACAACTGGCTTTTACACCGCACCGATTCAACTGATGGCGAACGGTGGACTCCTGCTCATCGACGACTTCGGCCGCCAGCGTTGCTCACCTCGCGATCTCCTGAACCGATGGATCGTGCCGCTCGAGAGCCGCGTCGATTTTCTCACGCTGCAGACCGGTCAGAAGTTCGATATGCCTTTCGCGGTGCTGCTGGTCTTCGCGACCAACTTGCAGCCGTCAACGCTGGTCGATGAGGCATTTCTCCGGCGCATTCAGTACAAGGTGCTCGCCGAGAGTCCGACGGCGGAGGATTTCCGCGAGATCTTCAAAGCGTGCTGTCTCCGTCAGGATGTCCCCTACGACGACGCGCTGGTCGAAGATCTCCTCCAGGGCTTCTACAGGCCTCGGGGAATCGCGCTGCGCGGCTGCCAACCTCGCGATCTGATCGCTCAGGCGCTCTCGCTGGCCGAGTACCTCGGTGAAGCACGACGCCTGACGAGCGAACTTCTGCACGCCGCGTGCGAAAGCTACTTCGTCGAGGACGAGGAGCCGGCGCCGGTGTACGCGTGAGCGGGAGGCTGCGCGGTTGGTACTCGGCGGTCGGGGCTGCTGCCGCCCCGTCGTCATCTGACGTCGTCACGTGATGACGGCGCATCAGATACCCCTGCGTCAGTTGCTAAAACCCCCGCAATTCCAATAGTTTACCCATAGGCAGAAATCGGGTCTGGGCTTGCACTATTACTCGGCATGTCGAATCCGAGATTTGTTGTAGAAAGCCCCGCGATGAAGGAACTGCTGTCGATGGCCGATCGCGCAGCAAAGAGCCCTGCCAAGATTCTCATCACTGGAGAGAGCGGCGTTGGCAAAGATCTCGTCGCGCGACACGTTCACATTCAATCGTCGCGAAGCGGCGCGCCGTATGTCGCGGTGAACTGCGCCGGGTTGACCGAGACCCTCCTGGAGTCGGAGCTCTTCGGTCATGTCAAGGGAAGCTTCACCGGCGCCTTCCGAGACAAGCGGGGAAAGATCCAACTCGCCCATCGAGGCATTCTCTTTCTCGACGAAGTCGGCGAGATGAGCCTTCGCATGCAGGCGCTGCTCTTGCGGTTTCTCGAAAACGGTGAGATCCAGGCCGTCGGTTCCGATTCGCCGCAGACGCACGTCGACGTCCGCGTTCTGGCGGCGACCAACCGGAATCTCGCCGAGCTTGTTGCCGCCGGGCAGTTTCGCGAGGACCTTTACTACCGATTGTGCGTGATCCACCTTCGCGTGCCGGCATTGCGGGACCGGCCCGAGGATGTTCTCGCACTGATGAAGCACTTCCTTGGGCGCGCCGAACGCAATCTCACGCTCACCGACGCCGCGGTTCGATCGTTCCTGGCATATAGATGGCCGGGCAACGTGCGCGAGTTGTTGAACGTGCTCGAACAGTTGGTCTGGCTGTCACCGACTGGTGTTGTCGACGTCGAGCACCTGCCGCCGGCACTGCGCAGCAGCCCACAACTGCTCGCGCCACGCGCCGATCGGCGACGGCAGGCGGCCGATGATCTCTATGACGCGCTTGTGAAACAGCGGTCCTCGTTCTGGGAATACGTGTATCCGATGTTTCTCGCGCGCGATATCACGCGCCACGATCTGCGCGAACTCGTTCGCCGCGGTCTGCAGGAATCGCGAGGCCGCTACAAGTCGATGCTGACGTTGTTCGGCATGCCGAGCACAGACTACCGCCGGTTCATGAACTTCCTCGCCGCGCACGAGTGCAGCGTTGCGGTGCGGGAGTTCCGCCGCGAGCCGGACTCCGCCGAGGCGCCATTAGAGATACCGCCTTCGTATGTCGCGCCGCCTGCGTTGGCGCCGTCGCCGATGGTGCCGGCGCACTAAAAATTCGGGCGACGAATCCCGAGCCTTCGCATCTTGGACTGCAGCGTCGTCCGTTGCAGCCCAAGACGGGCGGCTGCGCCGGCAGGCCCCGCGATCACGCCGCCTGATTCACGCAGTGCGCGAAGAATCGCTTCGCGTTCCGCCTCTTTGAATGTTGTTGCGGCCGGCTTGGTGGCCGATACGATTCGATCCTTCCGGGACGGGAGATCCTGAAATGGAGGGAAGAGCGTATCACCGGGCGAGAGGACCACGGCCCGCTCGATAACGTTCTGCAACTCGCGAATGTTGCCCGGCCACTTCCAATGCTTGAGGGTGTCCATCGTTGTGTCGGTGATAGCCGGCGGCGTTCGTCCCATCCGGCGCGAGAACTGCGCGACGAAGTGCTCCGCGAGCGCCGGGATGTCGTCGGCGCGTTCGCGCAGCGGCGGGATCATGATTGGAAACACGTTCAGGCGATAGTAGAGGTCGCTTCGGAACGATCCGTCACTCACCATGCGCTCGAGATCGCGGTTGGTTGCGGCAACGATGCGCACGTCGACCTTTTGGGTTCGAGTGCTGCCGAGCCGTTCGAACTCGCGTTCCTGCAGAACGCGCAGCAGCTTCGGTTGCACGTCGGCCGGAATGTCCCCCACCTCGTCGAGAAAGAGAGTGCCGCGGTTGGCGAGCTCGAGCCGGCCGACCCGGCTCGCAGTGGCGCCGGTGAACGCGCCCTTCTCGTGTCCGAACAACTCGCTTTCCAGCAGCCCTGGCGGCAGCGCGGCGATGCTCATTCGGACGAAGTTGCGATCCCGCCGCGTGCCGTGGTCGTGAATCGCGCGAGCGATGAGTTCCTTGCCGGTGCCGGTCTCGCCGAGCAGCAGGACCGTGCTTTCGGTGGGGGCCACGGTCTTGACTGCTTTCAGGACGGCCCGAAGCGCGGGGCTCGTGCCGACAATCCTGCCGAACTCGTGCCGGAGCTCGAGCTCGAGATACTGCTTTTCATCGGTCAACCGGGCGTTCAACCGGGAGATCCGCTCGTACTCGCGCGCGTTCTCGAGCGCGATTGCAATCTGCGCTGACGTCTGTCCCAGCAGCGCCACATCGTCGGGGGGGAAGGCATCCGGCTTGGTGGCACCGACATACAGTGCGCCAAGTTTCCGCCGCTGGCTCAGGAGCGGAACGCAACACATCGATTCGACTCGTGCCGTCTTCATGATCGACGCGCCGTGCCATCCAAGACGTTCCATCTCGGCGCGCCGGAACACGCCAGCCTCGCCTCGCCGGAACGTCTCACCGGCAGCCGACTTCTCCATGTCGATCACCGTGCTCGACTTGGTGAAGCCGCGTGCCTTCTCATAAATCAGGTCGAGCGTGAGCTGTTGCGACTCCCGGTCGTAGAGCGCGACCCCGATGTGATCGGCGTCGACGATTCGCTGCACTGCAGCACAAATCGCCTCGAGCAGCGCCGGATATTGACGTTGTGAGACGAGAAGATTGTTGATGTCGAGGAGGAACCGCAGCCGATCCCGATCCTCGCGGACCTCGCGTCCGTAACGCTCGGCCTGTTCGCGGTTCCAGCCATTCTCGAGCGCGACGGCGACACCTGCCGCGACGTGTTCCATGAACGCGACGATGTCTTGGGTGTAGACGGTACTCGAAGAGCTGCCGAAGCTGAGCACGCCCACCTTCTGATGCGCGGTCGTGAGCGGCAACCAGCACGTCGTCTTTCGCCCCTGAGCGCGAATGAATTCGAGTGTTGGATGCAGCGCGCCCGTCTCGGGGATAGGAATGACGGTCGCCTTTTGACTCCTCAAGACCGCTGCCGCGGGCCCGTGCTCGTTGATCGTGGCCGTCACGATCGGTGGCGTCAGCTGACGCGGCTCGACCACGACGAGCCGCAGCAGCTCGGACGACGGTTCGTGCATCACGAGCGCGAGATAGTCGAACGGCACCAGCGGATGCAGTTCGTCTGCCAGCACGTCAAACAGCTCAGAGATTGTCTGGTGACGCGCCAGTGTTTGCGAGATCCGCAGCAGCGCGTCGTAGCGCGCGAGATGTGCCGATACGACGGCCGTTTCGTGCGACATGGGGAACCTGTTTGGGACTGAGCGGGGCGACTGATCGCATGTTGCGATCGCGGGGCGAAGGTGTCAAGGAGGCGATCCGGTTGACAGTCGTTTCAAAAGAAGCTACCTTTTGATAGAAAGGTAGCTGTCTAGGACATGGGCCTGCCGGAGAAATTCGCGTCGATTCGAAAGGGATTGCTCGAATTCCTGATCCTCAAGATCGTCGCCGCCGACAAGGTCTACGCCGCAGACATTCTCGAACGACTGAGCGACACGGAATTCGCGACGCAGGAGGGAACGCTGTATCCACTCCTGAGCAAGATGCGCCGCGACGGTCTGCTCGACTACGAGTGGCAGGAGTCGGACGCGGGTCCGCCGCGCAAGTACTACGAGCTGACTGGCAAGGGGAAGTCGCAACTCGGAGAACTGGACGACTACTGGAAACAGCTGAACACGACCGTGACGAAGCTGGGACGTTAGCCATGCAGAAAGTCATCAGCATCAACCTCAACGGCAACGCCTACTCGCTTGATGAAAGCGGCTACGACGTCCTGCGCGAGTATCTCGAGACCGCCGAGCGCGCGCTGGCAACCAATCCCGACCGCGCGGAGATCCTGTCCGACCTCGAACAGGCGATCGCCGAGAAGTGCCAGCGATTTCTCGGGCCGCAGAAATCCGTGGTGAGCGCGAGCGAAGTCGATCAGATCGTCAAGGAAATGGGACCGATCGAGGCTGCATCGGAGGAGGATGCCACCAACGGCACGAATCAGAACGCCGATGGCAAACACGGACCACATGCCGCGCCACCACCGAAGCGGTTGTACCGCAACCCCGACGGCGCGATGATCGCCGGCGTGTGCAATGGGCTTGCGTCTTATTTCGGCATTGACGTCGCACTCTTCAGGATCGGGTTCGTCCTGACGGCACTGATCAGCAAGGGAGCGGGCATCCTTATTTATGTCGCGATGATGTTCATCGTCCCGGAGGCGCGCACGGGTGAGGAACGCGCGGCGGCGGGCGGTGCGCCGTTCAGCGCCAAAGAAGTGATCGAGCGGGCGAAGAGACAGTATGACGAGGGTGCCCGACACTGGCGACGGCACTGGCGCCAGCAACAGCGGCATTGGCGCCGTTACGGGTGGGCGCCAGGACGTGGAACCGGCTACGCCCCTCCACCGTGGACCGTCGCGATCGCCCCGGTGTTCGCTTTTACTCATCTCGCGCTCTTCCTGCTGTTGGCGACGATGATGATCTCGCTCGTCAACACCGGCCGGATTCTCACATGGCACCTGCCGGAAGACGTGCCAGCCTGGGCGGGAGTCTTGATCCTCCTCGTCGGCTATCAGATCGTGGTCTCGCCGATTCGTGCGATCCAGCATTGGTCGTGGACGCTTCCCGGTCCCGGGCAGCCAGGCTTATATGCGTTCTGGAACGCAGCCATCTGGCTAACCGGCATGGCGGTCGTTGTCTGGATCGGCTCGCATCACCTCCCGGAGATCCAGGAATTCATCCGCCGCCTGCCAGAGCTGGCGCGCCAGTTCGCGGAAGCCGTGCGAAATCTCGTGACTGAACCGCGCTGAGGCCTGACATCCCCGTCAGTGCTACCATGCACGTTCACTGATCACGGAGGCAGGTCTATGCGTCGACTGACTGTTTCGCGGCTGAAGGTGATGCTCGTGCTGGCGCTGGCTCTCGTCGTGCCTGAGCAGGCATTCGGACCGCCCACCATGCAGGCGGCTCAGGCCCCGACTCAGATTCCGGCTTCACCACCGTCGCCATCGACGACACCGCCGGCCCAACCGACGCAAATACCGCTCGAGCTCTTCAAGGTGCCGGACGGATTTGAGGTGACATTGTGGGCGACGTCGCCGATGCTGCGGAATCCCACCAATATCGACATCGATCGTGATGGCCGCATCTGGGTGGCGGAAGGCGTTCGCTACCGCCAACATCACGCTCGTCAGCCTGAGGGGGATCGCATCATCATCCTCCAGGACACCGATGGCGACGGTAAAGCGGACAAGACGGATACGTTCGTTCAGGAGCCGGCGCTGATCTCACCATTGGGGGTCTCGGTCATTGACAACAAGATCATCGTCGCGCAACCGCCCGACCTCATCGTCTATACCGACGTCGATCGCAACCTTCGCTTCGATCCGGCCGTCGACAAGCGCGAGGTGCTGCTGACCGGTTTCATGGGGATCAATCACGACCACTCGCTTCACTCGGTCACGTTCGGCCCCGACGGCAAGTGGATCTTCAATGCGGGCAACACCGGCGGCATGTTCACCGATCGATCCGACAAGACGTTTCGAATCTTCGGTTCGTACCGCCCGAACCCGGTCGGTCCTTTCCCGAATCCCTGGAACCCTGCGGAGTACGCGGGCAAGCCGAGTGATGATGGCCACGTCTACGTCGGTGGGTTCTCGGTGCGGATGAATCCGGACGGCACCAACGCCGAGATCATCGGATCCAACTATCGCAACAGCTACGAGCAGGCGGTGAGTTCGCTTGGCGACGTGTTTCAAAACGACAACGACGATCCGCCGGCATGCCGTGTGAGCTGGGTGATGGAGTACGCGAATTTTGGTTACTCCTCGAACGATGGCCAGCGAACCTGGCAGGCCGATCGGCGTCCCGGTCAGACGATTCCGGTTGCGGAGTGGCGACAGGACGATCCCGGCATCGCGCCGACGGGTGACGTGTATGGCGGCGGTTCGCCGACTGGCAATGTGTTCTACGAGAACGGCGCGCTCGGACCGGCGTGGGAAGGCACCTTTTTTGCCGCCGACGCAGGACGGAACGAAGTGTTCGCGTATCAGCCCAAGCGGCAGGGCGCCGGGTTCGATCTGAAGCAGCAGATCTTTTTGACATCGAACCCAGACCGCAAGTACGCCGGTTCGGACTTTGTCATGCAGACGACCGGAGTCACGCGTGCCATCGGCACGATGTTCCGGCCTTCCGATGTGGCGATCGGTCCTGACGGCGCGATGTACGTCAGCGACTGGATCGATGCGCGCGTCGGCGGTCATCAGGATCTCGACGACAGCCTGTCGGGCGCGATCTATCGAATCGCTCCGAAAGGCTTCGTGTCGAGAGCGCCGAAGTTCGACGAAAAATCAATCGATGGGCTCATCACGGCCCTCCGATCTCCGGCGGTGAATGTCCGCGCGATCGGATTCGAAGGATTGAAGGCGCGCGGGGCGGCGGCGGTGAACGCGGTTGCGGCGCTGCTGAACGATCCCAACATTTATATGCGCGGCCGGGCGATCTACTTGCTCTATCAGCTCGGTCCGGAAGGTCAGAAGCGCGCAGGAGCGCCTGAGTCATTGACCGATCCGGTGCTGAAGATCACCGCCTACAGAGCCATGCGGCGCGCGAACCTGGACATTCTTCCAGTTGCCACGCGTCTCGCTCGTGACGCTGATGCAGGCGTTCGCCGCGAAGTTGCCCTCTCGCTGCGCGATCAGAAAGCGCCCGCCGTGCTCGACATCCTGGTCGACATTGCGAAGGGCTACGACGGACAGGATCGCAGCTACCTGGAGGCGTTCGGAACCGGAGCGTCAGGAAAAGAAGCGGCGCTCTACGATCGACTGAAGCCAGTGCTTGGCTCGAACGATCCGATGGCATGGTCGCCGGCATTCACGCGAATCGCGTGGCGGCTGCATGTGCCGGCGGCGGTCGCGGATCTCACCGCGCGCGCGAAGTCGTCGACCTTGCCCCTCGAGGCCCGCCGTTTCGCGCTCGATACGCTGGCCTTCGTCACCGATCCCGCGGCGGCAAAGGCGATGCTCAGTTTCGCGGAGCCGAATAACGCCCTGCGCGAGCCGGCGACCTGGTGGTTGCTCAATCGCATGGGGAGCGACTGGGCAGCACCCGAGTACGGCCTGCGTGCCGCACTGAAGACGGCGGGCATTTACGATCCCGAGACGATCACGTTAAAAGAAATCGTCACGCCGCCTGCCGCTCCGGATCTGCCCGAGCTTTCGGTCGACGAGATCGCCCGCCTCACTGGTGACAGGGCCCGCGGAAAGACCGCAGTCACCCGTTGCCAGATGTGTCACTCGATTGCCGGTGCCGGCGCCGAATTCGGACCGGCGCTCGACGGCTGGGGGCAGGGCAAGTCGGTTGACGTGGTCGCGACGGCAATTGTGAAGCCAAGCGCCGAAATCGCGCTGGGCTACGACGGCACCGAGATCAAGACCAAAGACGGCCTGACGATTCAGGGGGTGCTGCTGAAAGAAGGCGATCCACTGATGATGCGCAGCATGGGCGGGGTGACGCAGATTATTCCCGCCGATCGCGTCGCCAACCGACGCCGACTGCCGCAATCATTGATGATGAGCGCGGCGCAACTTGGACTCAGTGCGCAGGAAGTGGCGGATGTCGTGGCGTTCTTGCGGAACAACTGAGGAGCGAACGAGCGAAGCCAGTGAGCCACGGCCGAAAGCGGGCCCGTGCGGTTGGAGGGGAAGACCGTCCCCCCTCGCACGGGCTGCTTCCTGTCGCTACGTCCGAGCTACTTGCAGCCGTTCGGATCGGTCTTCGGATCGCACTTCGGCGGGGTGGCGCAACTGAAGTCCGACAACACGAGCTTGCCCGCCAGGGCGCCCGTGGACGCACCGGTCAACGTGCCCGCGTATCCGACGCAGTAGAAATGCTGCGTCGAACCGGTGTTTTTCGACGGACCCGTACTACAGTCTAGGCCAGTGCTAAAGTGGGCGACCAACTGTCCATCTGCTGCACCGCCAGTCTGATTGTTGACGAAGTGCCACGTTCCAAGTTGATCGCCGCACGACTGGCCACTGAGATTGCCCAGTTGGGCAGCCATCAGCGTCCCGCCCGCCAGTGCCACGACCGCCGTCAGAACCAACATCCACTTCTTCATACTCTCCTCCTCAACGCATGAACGGTGCGTCGACACGCGCGCGTGGTGCGCACCGCTGCGCACTGCTAAACGTCCGACACGCGCGGAGCACATGACATGCCCGAGGAGTGAACTCAATTTGTACGGCGGCGTGATGCTCAACCTCGCTTGCAATGAAGCACTTGCATCGCCGTGACGTGTGACCGCGATATTTCGTGACTTAAAGAAGTCTGACAGAGGGATTTACTTTCTCGCCGCTCTCTCGGAATACCTTCGCGATCGCACTTCGGGCGACTTCGTTCGCGATCGCAGACAAAAGGTTTCAGCGAAGATACTTTTACTCAACCTCGCTGAATCGTCATTCGCGTGTCCGCTTCGCTTAACTGTTGTCATCACGCGGCTAACTCGGTGACCTCGCCGCGAAGAAAGGCGGCTGCGTCCGTTGGTGGCATTGTTGCTACCGACTTCGGTCGCCCGCATTGGGCAGAAGCATCCAGCTGCGACACTTCGACACGCTTAGAAAGGGCGCCATGCATCAGCGTCGTCTTCTCATGATCTCTGCCGCATTGGCGGCCGTCCTACTCGTTGACTCACGCGCAGGATTTGCGCAGACCGATCTGCTGCCGAATCTCGTGCCTCTGCCGGCTTCGGAACTCTCAGTGGTGCAGGACACGAACGGCCACACTCTGCTCCGATTCGCGGCGGTGAACACCAACGTTGGCGCAGGCCCGCTCGAACTCGTCCCCGGTGGCATCGACGGAACGAGCCAGCAGATTTTCCAACGGATATACGGCAGCGACGGCAGCTTCCACGATCGGCTCGCTGGAACGATGACGTATCACCCGCAACACAACCACTTCCATTTCAACAACTTTGCGCGCTTCACGCTGACCGCCCTCACGAACGCTTCGGGGTCGGGGCAGACGAGCGAGAAAACAAGTTTCTGCGTTGAGGACACGACGCCGATCGACCTGAGTCTTCCCGGAGCACCTCGTAATGGGGTGTACACCACGTGCAACCGGGACGTGCAGGGGATTTCCGTTGGCTGGGCAGACAGGTACGGGCCGAGTCTTGATGGTCAGTCGATCGACATTACCGGCGATCCCGAGGGGGACTACCACCTGACGATCGAGACTGACCCTGCAAGCCCAAGCGACCAGACCGACGGCGTGCCGGGACAGTTGGAAGAAACCGACGACTCGGACAACGTCTCCTGCGTTCGCCTGCACATAATTCCCGCTACCCGCCTTGTCCAGGTGCTCGGAATTTGCGGGAAGCAAGACGTTTTTTCGATCACGCCGAACAGCGCTCCGCCGAATTCTTCCGTCAGCGTGACAATCACCGGATCCGGATTCACTGACGGCATCGCCGTGGGATTCGAGAATGGCACCGGCGGGGCTCCTCTGGTCAGCAACGTCACAGTGGTCAATTCAACAACGATCACGGCAACAGTCACAGTCAAGAAGGGCGGCGGCAAGCAGGTTCGCTACTGGGATCTGCGTGTCGGTGACGGTACGTTGAAGAGAGCGTTCTCGATTAAGTAGTAGACGAAAGGGTTCAACGATGACGCCGGATGAGAAGCGAGTGACGTCCAGCCCGAGTTCCACGACTTCGAAAGTGGGCGATTTTGCCATGGCGGCAACGCTCGTCGGCGTCATCGTCATTGTGTTCGTCTCGCTGCTGAACAAGCGAGAGCTGCAGCGGCTGACTGCACGCGTCGCCCAGCTCGAGGCCATCGCCGCGGCACCCACGCCGAAAAGCGCGCTCGTCAACAAGGTGTACGAAGTCGATCTCGCAACGGCGCCCGCGAAAGGTGTGAGCACGGCTCCAGTCACGATTGCCGAATTCGCAGAGTTTCAATGTCCGTTTTGCCAGAACGTCAACGCCACGCTTCGACAGATAGAAGAGACATATCAGGATCGCGTGCGATTTGTATGGAAGCATTTGCCGCTCGTGAACATCCACTCACATGCCATGGACGCAGCGGTGGCGGCTGAAGCGGCGAGGAAACAGGACAGGTTCTGGCAGTACCACGACAAGCTGTTTGCGAATCAAAAAAGACTCGAGCCTGACGATTTGCGGAGATACGCACAGGAGCTCGGGATGGACCTCGCGCGATTCGACCGGGACCGCGAAGACCCGGATTTGAAAACGAAAGTGCTGGAAGATATGGCGCAAGCGACCGCGCTCGGCGTGACATCCACTCCGACTTTTTTCATCAACGGAAGACTGGTAAGCGGGGCGATGCCGTTCGAAACCTTCTCGACGATCATTGACGAGGAACTTGCCAAGCAGAGCCGGCACGGTTCGGCGGCGCCGAGCGGATCATCGAACTAGAACACGGGAGTCTGCCGCCGCACGGTGATTGCGTTCGCTGAAATAGCGAACGCCGGCGGCCGCGAGCAGCATCACACCAGCGAAGGCTGCCGTGCCGGCGCTCGCAGTCAAGGCCATTCGTTCGATCGCGCTGAGCACTAACACCACGATGACGATCGCGGCGAGCAGGACGACCCCAACGGTGTTGAGGCCATCGCTCGGTGGAATCGTCCAGACCAGAGGCCGCTCGACACTGGCGCAAGCGACTTCGGCCAGCAACCATCCGAGTGCAGCGCCGTTGATGGCATGCGCCGTGGCAACTGACAGACCCCACGCCGCCGCGTGAAGCGGAAAGAGCGCCACG
>Ga0111539_10001994_pt1 | contig 27232 bp, 24 predicted proteins | sample RhiMethybrSRZTD1_FD_79667 | JGI IMG/M metagenome (GOLD analysis project Ga0111539, IMG submission 79667) | Populus rhizosphere microbial communities from Tennessee, USA - Rhizosphere MetaG P. TD hybrid SRZTD1 (version 2) (version 2) | ecosystem: Host-associated > Plants > Roots > Rhizosphere >...
CGAGCGGGCCCTGCACGAGACCGCGGATCCGCGCCGGCGGGCCAGGCGCGCGCTGATCGCGTTCGGGTGGGCGCACATCCCGTTGCTGTTCGGGATCATCGCGTTCGCGGCGGGCGTCAAGAAGATCATCGGGCATTCGTTGGAGCACACGAAGCCCTCGTATGCGGTCGCGCTCGGCGGCGGCGTGGCGCTGTACGTGCTGGCCCACGCCTGGTTCCGACGCAGCCTCGGGCTCGGCAGTATCCGGCACCCGCTGCTGTGCGCCGGGCTGACCCTGGCAACGGTCCCGCTCGGGCTCGTGTCCGGAATGGCCCAGCTCGCCGGCGTCATCGCGGCGTTCCTGATCGCCTGGTACACGGTCGGCGACCCGGGCGTGGCGGCCCGGGCGACCCCCGCACAAACGTGACCGGCCCGGGAACTGCCCCGGCCGGTACCCTCGACACGTGCCGCCATCCGCTTCCCGTCGCGTAGCCCTGGTCACCCTGGGCTGCGCCCGCAACGAGGTCGACTCCGAAGAACTCGCCGCCCGGCTGACCGCCGGCGGCTGGTCGGTGGGCACCGACGCCGCCGGAGCCGACGTCGTGGTGGTCAACACGTGCGGATTCGTCGCTGACGCGAAGCAGGAGTCGATCGATACGCTGCTCGCCGCGGCGGACGGCGGTGCCAAGGTCGTCGCGGCCGGCTGCCTCGCCGAGCGGTACGGCCGGGAGCTGGCGGAGAGCCTGCCGGAGGCCGACGCGATCCTCGGCTTCGACCACTACCCGGCAATCGCCGAGACGCTCGACGCGGTCGCGGCCGGCGAGCGCGTCGAGAGCCACACCCCGCGCGACCGGCGCACGCTGCTGCCGATCACGCCGGTGCAGCGCCAGGTCCAGCGCGCCGACGTCAGCCTGCCGGGGCACGCGCCGGCGCACCTGAAGGTGCTGCGGCAGCGGCTGGAGCGCGGGCCCGTCGCGTCGTTGAAGCTCGCCAGCGGGTGCGACAGGCGCTGCTCGTTCTGCGCGATCCCGTCCTTCCGCGGAGCGTTCGTCTCCCGCCCGCCGCAGGAGGTGCTCGCCGAGGCCGAGTGGCTCGCCGGCACCGGCGTGCGGGAACTGGTGCTGGTCAGCGAGAACTCCACCTCGTACGGCAAGGACCTCGGCGACCCCCGCGCGCTGGAGAAGCTGCTGCCGCAACTCGCGGCCGTCGGCGGCGTCGTGCGGGTCCGCGTGTCGTACCTGCAGCCGGCGGAGACGCGGCCCGGCCTGATCGAGACGATCGCGACGACTCCCGGCGTCGCCCCGTACTTCGACCTGTCGTTCCAGCACTCCAGCGAGCCGCTGCTGCGCCGCATGCGCCGGTTCGGCAGCACCGACCGCTTCCTCGACCTGCTGGCCACCGCCCGCGCGCTGTGTCCGGACGCCGGTGCGCGCAGCAACGTCATCGTCGGCTTCCCGGGCGAGACCCGCGCCGACGTCGCCGAGCTGACCCGGTTCCTCTCCGCCGCCCGGTTGGACGCCATCGGCGTGTTCGGCTACAGCGACGAGGACGGCACCGAGGCCGCCGGGTTCACCGGGAAGGTCGGCGCGGCAACGGTGCGGCGCCGGGTCGAGCGGATCACGGAACTGGCCGACTCGCTGTGCGCACAGCGCGCCGAGGAGCGCGTCGGAGCCGAGATCGACGTGCTCGTCGACGAGGTGGGCGAAGCCGTCGAGGGCCGGGGCGCGCACCAGGCGCCGGAGATCGACGGCGGGACGACCCTGCGCGGCCCGCTCGCGGCCGACCTGCGCCCCGGCGACCTGGTCCGGGCAAAGGTCACCGGCAGTGACGGCGTCGACCTGATCGCCGAACCCGTCGAGTTGATCTCCCGGGCCTCGTCATGACGGCCGAGCCGGCGCCGGCTGCGGCTCCGGCTGCGTCTGTGCCGGCTGCGTCGGCGCCGGCTGCGTCGGTGCCGGCTGCGGCTCCGGCTGCGTCGGTGCCGGCTGTGCCCGATCCTGTCGTAACGGAACCGGCGGTCGAGCCGGCGGCCGTCGAGTCCGTCGAGAAGCCGATCCCCGTGGTGAACATCGCCAACGCGCTCACCACGCTTCGGGTACTGCTCGTGCCGGTGTTCGGGGCGTGCCTCGTCGCCTCGGACTTCACCAACGCGGGCTGGCAGATCGCGGCGACTGTCGTGTTCGCCATCGCCTCGATCACCGACTATGTCGACGGCTGGATCGCGCGCCGTCGCAACCTCGTCACCTCGTTCGGCAAGGTGGCCGACCCGATCGCCGACAAGGCGCTGACCGGCACGGCGCTCGTGCTGCTCTCCGCGCACGACGTCGTGCCCTGGTGGGTAACCGTGCTGATCCTGGTGCGCGAGTTGGGCATCACCGCGCTCCGGTTCATCGTGCTGCGGCACGGCGTGATCCCCGCGAGCCCCGGCGGGAAGCTCAAGACGATGCTGCAGAGCATCGGCATCGGGTGGCTGCTGCTCCCGCTGCCGGACCCGCTGGCCGAGATCGGACTCTGGGTGATCTACGCGGCGATGGTGGTGACCGTCGTCACCGGGATCGACTACGTGATCCGCGCGATCCGGCTCAGCCGCAGCCATCCGTGACCGCCGCTGACGTGTTGGCGTTGCTGCGGCGACGCGGTGAGACGCTTGCCGTCGCCGAGTCGCTGACCGGCGGGCTGCTGGCCGCGACCATCGTCGACGTTCCCGGCGCCAGCACCGTCTTCCGGGGTGGGCTCGTCGTATATGCGACAGATCTCAAGGGCAGCCTGGCCGGCGTCCCGTCGGAGCTGCTCGCCGAGCGCGGCCCGGTCGATCCCGACGTCGCCGTGGCGCTGGCCCGTGGTGCGCGCGAACGGTGCCTGGCCGACTGGGGCCTGGCCACGACGGGCGTCGCCGGCCCGGATCCGCAGAACAGCCACGCGGTGGGGGAGGTCTACGTCGGCCTCGCCGGGCCGCGCGGCGCCGACGTGCGGCGGCTCGCCCTGGCCGGTGACCGGGCGGCGATCCGGGCGGGAAGCGTCACGGCGGCCCTGGCGTTGTGCGAAGAAGCGCTGCTCTCCGGTCGGTTCGCTTAGGGCGCAAAGGGCCTCGGCATGGTGCCGCACGCGGGAGCAGCGGGTACGGTGGCAATGCCGGTGGCGTCCCAGCGCCACTGGTGACCTCGTCAGAGGGGGTGCGATGTGATCCTGCTTCGTCGGGTGCTCGGCGACGCGCTACGGGCGCGCCGGCAGGCGCAGCACCGCACCCTGCGGGAGGTCAGCGGCGCCGCGAACGTCAGCCTCGGGTACCTCTCCGAGATCGAGCGCGGCCAGAAGGAAGCGTCGAGCGAACTGCTCTCGGCGATCTGTGACGCGCTGGGCGCCCAGCTGTCCGAACTGATGCGCGACGTGAGTGACACGCTGGAACTCGTCGAGCTCACCGAGTCGGGCCTGCTCGATCGCGAGCGCCGGCTGGAGCCGGCCGGTGTCGGCGCCGGGTCGGGGTCCGCCGAGCCCGCGGAGTCGGCGCCCGTCGAGTTCACCGCTCCGCCGCCCCGCGAGCCGGAGGCGTACGGCGGCACCGTCACGAACTTCGTCGGCGAGGGTCCGGTCGCCGTGGCGGTGCACCGCAACGGTCCGTTCAAGACCACCTTGCGGGCCACCCGGCAGCACTTCGACATCGTCGGGGTCTGAGTCCCAGATCCGTCCCGTTTTGTCGTCTTCCGACCCTGGATTGTCCCCTAGGCCGGGTGACGATCTGGCGCTCGCCTGCCACGATGGAAGCCGCGCCGGAAAGGGCACGAGCGCCGGTTTTCGCGGCGCATTCGACGGGTGGGGAGAGAGGGCAGCGAACGATGGCGAATCCCTTTACCAAGGGTTTCAAGTACCTGATGGCGCTGTTCGGCGCGAAGATCGACGAGTATGCCGATCCGAAGGTGCAGATCCAGCAGGCGGTCGAGGAAGCGCAGCGCACGCACCAGGCGCTCGTGCAGCAGGCGGCCGCGGTCATCGGTAACCAGCGTCAGCTGGAGATGAAGTTGTCGCGCACCATGGGCGAGGTCGAGAAGCTGCAGGGTTCGGCCCGGCAGGCGCTTGTGCTGGCCGATCAGGCGCGCGCCCAGGGCGACCCGAAGAAGGCGGCGGACTACGAGAACACCGCGCAGGTCTTCGCCACCCAGCTGGTCGCCGCCGAGCAGAGCATGGAAGACATGAAGACCCTGCACGACCAGGCCCTCGGCGCCGCCGGGCAGGCCCGGCGGGCGGTCGAGAACAACGCGATGATCCTGCAGCAGAAGCTGGCCGAGCGCACCAAGCTGCTGAGCCAGCTCGAGCAGGCCCGCATGCAGGAGACCATCGCCCGCTCGCTGGAGTCGATGAGCTCGCTGGCCGCGCCGGGCAACACCCCGTCGCTCGACGACGTGCGCGAGCGGATCGAGCGGCGCTACGCCAACGCGATGGGCCGCGCGGAACTCGCCGGCAACTCGGTCGAGGGCCGGATGCTCGAGGTGCAGAAGTCCACGCTCGACATGGCCGGCGCGAGCCGCCTCGACCAGATCCGGCAGAGCATGGCGATCGAGTCCGGGCAGCACCAGCAGCAGCCGGCGGTCGGTCCGGGGCAGGCCGGCGCCGTGCAGCACACCGGCAACGGGTCGGGTGACGCGAGCGTCGCCCGGCTGGACCAGATCCGGGCCAGCATGCAGAAGCCGCAGAGCCCGCCCGCCGGCAACGCGTCCTGAGGATGTGGTGGCGGTGCAGGATCAGCGAACGAAGCATCTGCGCAAGCTGCGCCGCCAGTTGCGGGGCGCCCGGCGCTGGTCGGTGATCGGCGGGGGCCTGACCGGGGCAACGGCAATCCTGGCGCCGTACGCCGGTCTCGGCCTGCCCGACGCGTTCTGGGCCGCCGGCGCGGGCGCGTCGGTCGTCGTCGCGGTGTGGCGCTGGCGCGACTTCCGGGAGACGCGGGCACTGCCGGTGCCCGAGCCCGTCGACCCGGCGGTCGCGGCGGCCGAGCTGCGGCGCAAGGTCGTCTCCGCGGTGAGCAGCGTGCCGGTGGGCAACGCGGCGATCGTCGAGCTGCGCCGGCACCGGGCCCGGCTGAAGTACCGGGGGCTCGCCGTCGCGCCGCTGTGGCATCGGCTCGACCGGGCGGCCGTCACCTTCGCCGGGCTCTCCGGCCGGCTCACCGGCATCGCGGCCAACACCGTCGGGGAAGCGGCCGGCGCCCAGCGGACGCTGTACGACCTCGTGGAGCGGGCCGCCGGTGTGGAGCGCACCCTGCAGGTGGCACCGGCCGACAGCCGTCCGGCGCTGAACACGGCCCACACCGAGCTGATGGGCCAGATCTCCGAGGGCGTCGAGGCGTACGAGCGGCTGGTGGCCGCGGCTGCGGGCTACATCGCCGAAGACGGCCGGATGGGCGCCAAGTTCCTCGACCCGGCGGCGGCGCGGTTGACCGAGGCCGCCGACCTGCTCCGCGGCTACTCGACGGGTCTGGCCGAGCTGCGCGGCCTGTAGTTTCTTCGCGATCTTGGACTCCTGTCGGTGCTGGCGCACCGACAGGAGTCCAAGATCGCGTTGGGGCCGGCGCGTCGCCGGCCCTCAGTCGCGGGCCAGAGTGGGGCGGGAGCGGCCGGTTGGGGCCTCGCCGGCCTGGCAGCGCGGGCACCAGTAGCTGATCCGCTCGTGGTCGCCCTGCCGCTCCCGCCGCACAGTGGTGCCGCAGCGCCGGCACGGCGAGCCGGCCCGCTCGAACACCCAGTGCTCCTCTCCCCGGCGCGTCGAGCCGGTGGTCGCCTGCTGCCAGCGCCCCTTGTTCGCCGCCAGCAACCGCTGCGCCAGGGTCACCAGCGCGGACAGGTCGGGCACCTCGCCGACCGGCCGCCACGGGCTGATCCCGCGCAGGAACAGCGTCTCGGACTTGTAGAGGTTCCCGATGCCGGCGAGGTTGCGCTGGTCGAGCAGGGCGTCGGCGATGTCTCTGCCGGGTTGTCGCAGCAGGCGCCGCACGGCCTCGTCCGGATCCCAGTCCGGGCCGAGCAGGTCGGGGCCGAGGTGGTCGACGAGCGTCCCCTCGCGCTCGCCCGGGACCAGGTCCAGTTCGTGCAGGTGGTATCCGACCGCGACGTTCTCCGGGGTGCGTAGCACCACCCGGATCAGGTGGCCCGGCCCGCCGCGCCAGCGCTCGTCTGCCCGGTAGATCCGCCACTTGCCGTCCATGCGCAGGTGGGAGTGCAGCGTCCAGGGCTTGCCATCCCGGTCGGTGAGGCGCAGCAGCAGGTGCTTGCCGCGGCTCGCGGACTCGGCGACGTGCCAGCCGGCGACGTCGGCACCGGCGAGCCGGGGCACCCGGAACTCGCCCCGGACGATCGTCTGCCCGACCACTCCGCGCTCCAGGACTCGAGCGGTGTTCCAGACGGTGTCACCTTCGGGCACGTCCCCATCCTCCGCCTAGGCTGCTCCGGTATGTCTACCGTCCCGTTCACGATCCGCCCCGCGGCCCCGGCGGACGCGGTCGTCGTCGCCCGGCTCAACGCCGCGCTGTTCGTGGAGGACTCCGCCCGGCACGACCCCGCCGTGGACCAGGGCTGGCCGGCGCGCGAGGGCGCGCGCTACTTCGCCGAACTGCTCGGGAGCGACCGCGCCGCCGGGTGGCTGGCGCTGCACGGGGACACGCCGATCGGGTACGCGGTCGCCAGACTGGGCGGGCCGCACGACCTGCGACCCGTGCTGCGGGCGGACCTGGAGAGCATCTTCGTGGTCCAGGACCGCCGCGGCGACGGGGTGGGCGCCGCTCTCGTGGCGGAGTTCGCGCGGTGGGCGGCCGAGCGGGGCGTCGCGGAGCTCACCGTCACTGCGTACGCCGGCAACGAGCGGGCGCTGGCGTTCTACGCGCGACACGGGTTCGCGCCGCGCAGCGTGATCCTGGCCCGCCCGTTCGGCGGCTAACGCGCTCTGTCTCGACGATCTTGGACGTCTGCCACCGCCAGGGCACCGAGCGGAGTCCAAGATCGCGGAAATCACGAACGGGCGGCGAGGCGGAGGACATCGCCCGGGGTGACGCCCAGCGCGATCACCGCGCGCCCCCCGTTGACCGCGACCGCCACCCGGTCGGCGGAGTCGACGTACACGACCAGTTCGCCCGGCCGGGCGTCGCCGAACGTGCGCCCGCGCGACGCGCGCAGGCCGCCGATCGCCACCCCGTCCGGGAACCCGTCGAGCACCGCCCCGGACACGGCCAGCTGCACGTTGCCGAACCGGTCGACGGCCGTCACCTCGGCCTCCAGCCAGCCGTCGCCGAGCACCACGACGGGGTCGGGCAGCCGCACCAGCGTCTCCGGATCGGTCTCCGTGCCGGCCTCCGACGGGTCGGCGCCGCTGGCGATGCGGGCCGCGACGGGCGCGAACACGTCGCGGCCGTGGAACGTCGCCGAGACGCTCGGCAGGTGCCAGGCGGCGTTGTCCAGCACGATCACCCGGCGGATCCCGCCCAGCGCGGCGGCCGCCGCCGGCAGCAGGCCGTTGTCCGGGCCGACGAGCAGGCCGGACGCCGCCTCCACGAGCACCGCGCGGCGGGCCGTGCCGACACCCGGATCGACGACGGCGACGTGCACCGCAGCCGGCAGGTGCGGCACCGTCTGCGCCAGCACGTTCGCGCCCTGCGCCACCTCGCCGGGCGGCACCAGATGCGTCACATCGATGACGCGCGCGTGCGGCGCCAGACGGGCGAGCACGCCGTGGCAGGCGGCGACGAACCCGTCCGACAGGCCGTAGTCGGTCGTGAGCGAGATGCAGTCGTAGCGCGCCATTCGTGTCACCCTAATGGTTCCGCCGCCGCCCGAAGAGATAGATCACCGGCAGCGTGCACAGCAATGGCCCGATGACGGCCAGCGGGCGGCTCAGCCACCACACCGCGTCCGGCGGCGCGCCAGTCGACGATCGTGAACGCCCAGTGCCAGATCACCACAACGAGGCTCAGCGCCCGCAACCAGTCCACGTACCGGTCGCGCCCCCGTCGCATCCACGCCTTCCAAGATCTACGGTCCGGGCCGAAAGTCACGTGCCGGCCGGCCGCGGTCGGCGTAGCGTCCCGCCCCATGCGTCTCCTGTCTCCTCCCTGCGCCGCCTGACGGCGGCGGTGTGAAGCCCGACCGGCCCGCGCGGCCGCTCGGGTGGGTCTGCGTCGCCCGATTCCGGTTCCTGTCGAGCGATATCGAGACCCGTTTCGGAGATGGAGATGACGCTAGGTTCGGCCCTGCCCGTCGGGCGGGGTCTCTGGTTCGTGTGCATGGCGGCGACCGCGTGGGGCACGGGTGGCGCGGTCGCGGCGATCCTGTATGACACGAGCGGGCTGGGCCCGGTCGCCGTGTCGTGGTGGCGGTTCGCCGGCGGGTTCGTCCTGCTGGCTGCCGGGCGCCGGTGGTTCGGACCGCGCCTGCCGCTACGGTTTCCGCGCGGATCGTGGCGTCCGGTCGCCCTGACCGGGTGCGGGCTGGCGCTGTCGCAGACCGCGTACTTCGCCGCCGTCGACCTGGCTGGGCTGGCGCTCGCGACGATCGTCACGATCGGCGCCGGCCCGGTCCTGGTCGCGGACGGCGCGCGGTTCGCGCGCATCGAGAAACTCGACGCGGGAAGGCTCGCCGCCGTACTCGTCGCCCTGCTGGGTCTGGTGTTGCTGGTCGGCGCTCCGGCGGCGGACGGCTCTCCGGCCGCGGGTGGGCGCCCTGTCGGAATCGGCGTCGCGCTGCTGTCGGCGGCCGCGTATGCCGCGGTCACCCTGCTTTCCCGACGCGGCACCGGCCTGCCCCGATACGACACGGCGCTCGGCGGCTTCGGCGTTGGTGCGGTTGTGTTCGCGCCGTTGGCGTGGACGGCCGGCGTGGTGCCGACGCTGTCCGGTGGCGGGCTGGCGGAGACGCTCGGCCTGCTGCTCTACCTGGTCGTGGTGCCGACGGCGCTCGCCTACGCCCTGTTCTTCGCGGGACTCGCGGTGGTCCGCGCGACGACGGCGTCGGTGGTCGCACTGGTCGAGCCGGTGACCGCGGCGGGGCTGGGCGTTGGGCTGTTCGGCGAGCGGCTTACCGTGCCGGCCCTGCTCGGCGGCACGTTGCTGATGGGCACCGTGCTGCTCCTGGTACGGGCCGAACGCCGCGCCGGCGCTCGAGTCTCGCGTCCAGGCCCGCGCTCGTAGGGTGAGGGGATGCGCTTGTGTGTGTTCATCGAGCCCCAGATGGGTGCGAGCTACGAGGATCAGCTGACCCTGGCCAAGCACGCCGAGGAGTGCGGCTTCGACGGGTTCTTCCGCTCGGACCACTTCCTGACGATGAACGACGGCGACGGGCTGCCCGGGCCGACGGACTCGTGGGTCACGCTCGGCGCGCTTGCCCGCGAGACCAGCCGGATCCGGCTCGGCACGCTTGTGACGTCGGCCACGTTCCGGCTGCCCGGGCCGCTCGCGATCGCGGTCGCCCAGGTCGACCAGATGAGCGGCGGGCGGGTCGACTTCGGGATCGGCTCGGGCTGGTTCGAGGCCGAGCACACCGCCTACGGCATTCCGTTCCCGTCGCTGCGGGAGCGGTTCGACCGGCTCGAGGAGCAGCTGGAGATCATCACCGGCCTGTGGGCCTCCGAGAAGCCGTACTCGTTCGCGGGCCGGCACTACACCGTCGTCGACTCGCCGGGCCTGCCGAAGCCGGCCCAGCGCCCCGGGCCGCCGGTGATCGTCGGTGGCAAGGGGCCCAAGCGGACGCCGGCGCTGGCGGCCCGGTTCGCGGCGGAGTTCAACGTGCCGTTCTCGTCGCTGGAAGAGACGGCCGCCGGCTTCGACACGGTCCGCTCGGTGGCCGACCGGCCGCTGGTGCTGTCGATGGCCCAGACCGTCGCATGTGGACGGACAGCCGCGGAGTTGCGGCGCCGTATGGACGCGATCGGCCCGGCAGCCGCTCGCGCGATCACCGGGACGCCGGACGCGTTGGTCGAGAAGCTCGGGCGCTTCGGCGAGGCCGGCGCCACCCGGGCGTTCCTGCAGATCCTCGACATCCACGACCTCGACCACGTTGACGTGATCGCGTCGGAGGTGGCGCCGCAGTTGCGCTAGCGCGGTGCGCCTTGGTGGGTCTGCGCGTCTGCTGAGATCTTGGAGTCCCGTTGCCCCTATGGGGACAACGAGCCTCCAAGATCTCGCTACGTTGTCGGCTTTCCGGTCGGCGTGCCCGCCTGCTCGGCCGTCGGCTTGCGGCGTCCCCACGACGCACCGACCGCAGCCGCGCCGGAGCCGAGCACCGCGACCGCGGCGGTGACCGGCGCGGCCTGGCCGTTCCACAGGGTCATGCCGACCACCGGATAGAGCACCGCGGCGAGCACCGGCCCGGCGGCCGCCGCCCGGACGGCCGGCCAGCGCGACGGCTTCGCCGCTGCCGCGCCGGCGGTGGCCGTGCCGGCGGTGGCCGTGCCGGCGGTGGCCGCGCCGGCGGTGGCCGCGGGTTCTGCGCGGCGGGCGAACCACGCGCCGAGCACGCCGCAGAGGACGATCGCGACGACTGCGTAGGGCAGCATCGTCGGCAGGTGGTAACCGACGGCGCTGGTACCCCGCGGCTGCACCAGCCCGGCATAGACCTCGGTCGGGTCGACCCACGGCAGGAACGCGAGCGCCGCGACCCACAGCAGTGCCAGGTGCGCGCCGACGCCGACCGCGGCGTTCGGCGTGCCCGCCAGCGCGAACGCGGCGATCGCGCCGACGATCGCCCCGGCGAGCACGGCGTCGGTGGCCAGGCCGCCCACGTACTCGTCGGCGCGGGCGACGATCAGCGGGATCGGGACGAGTGCGCCGCACGCGGCGGCGACCGGACGCAGCCGGCGCAGCCGGCGGCCGCCGCGCAGCGCGGTCGTGGCGATCACCACGGCGGTCGCGCAGAAGTACGCGACGAGCGTCATCTGGACGTCGACGAGGCGTTCGCCGCCGGCGACGAAACTGCTGGTCAACGTCGTTGCGCCGGTGGCCTCGGCGAGCGCCACCTGGCCCGTCGCAAGGGCGGCCGCGACGACGGCCGGGGCCAGGACGGTCGGGTAGGCGCGTCGTTGTGCCATTGATGGAGTCTAGAAAGGGACGTCGCGAGGGCTGGTGCCACACTGGCGCGATGCTGCACGCGCACGTGTTCGGCGACCCGGCCGACCCGCCGCTCGTCGGTCTCCCCGGCGTGAAGGGGCACGGCGGGCGCTGGCGACGGCTGGCGGAGGTGGGCCGCCGGGTCTACGGGCTCGACCTGCGCGGCCACGGCCGCTCGCCGTGGGATCCACCGTGGACACTCGAGCGGTTCGCCGCCGACGTCCTGTCCACAATGGACGATCTCGGGCTGGACCGGGTGGACCTGGCCGGCCACTCGTTCGGCGGCGCGGTCGGCGTCTACGTGGCCCGGCTCGCCCCCGGCCGGGTGCGGCGGCTCGTCCTGGTGGATCCGGCGGTCGGGATCCGAGCGGACATCGCCGGCCAGTTCGCCGACGCGGCGCTCGACGTGCCGTCGTTCGGATCGCCGGCCGAGGCGGCGGCGGTGCAGACGGCCGACTGGGCCGGTGTCACCGATCCCGCCGTGATCGATGGGGAGGTCGCCGACCACCTCGACCGGTGCGCGGACGGCCGGTACCGCTGGCGGTGGCGGGCCGCAGCCGTCGCGGCCGTCTACTCCGAACTGTCGCGCGACCCGGTCCCGCCGCCGCCCGCGGTGCCGACGCTCATCCTGCGGGCGCCCCGCGAGAAGATCGTGCGGCGCGACTTCCTGGCCGCCTGCTCGGCCGCGGGCAGCGACGTGACGCTGATCGACATCGACTGCGGGCACATGATGCTGGAGGAGCGCCCGGACGCGGTGATCGCCGCGGTGCGGGCGTTCCTAGCCCCGTAGTCGCAGACCGCGTGGGGTGACCCGGAAGCCGGCCGACGTGAGGGCGTCGCGCAGCGGCGACGAGTGGATCGCTTCGCCGTCGACCCGTTCCACCGACATCGCTCCCAGGGCGCCGCTGTGGACGGCGTCGGCCAGCGCCTTCGCCCCGGCGGCCAGCGCCTCGGCGTCGTCGGTGAAGCTCAGCAGCGTGCGGCCGCCGCGCTCGACGTACAGGGCCAACTCGCCGCCGGTCAGCACCACCAGCGCGCCGGCCTTGCGACCGGGCCGGTGGCCGGTGGTCAGCTCGTCGACCACCCGCTCCGGCCAGGGCAGCGCACCGCCGTACGGGTTCGCCGGGTCGGTGGACGCGAGCACCACCGCGGTGGCGTCGGCGCGCTCGGCCATGCCGCGCAGGCGATCCACGGCGCCGGGCAGCGCGAACTGCGCCGCGCCCAACCCTTCGACGAAGTAGCCGCGGCGGGCCGCCCCGCGCTCCTCCATCGCGGCGAGCACCGGGTACACGCCGGCGAACCCGCCGACGGGGCCCTCCGCCATCACCGCGCCGCGCGTGACCACGCCGTGCCGCTCCAGCAGCAGGTCGGCCGTGGCCGCCGCCCGACGGGTCGGGTCGAGGTCGCGCTCGGGCAGGCGGTACCAGCGCCCGGCGCCGCTCGGCGGCCCGGCCCGCACCCCGAGCAGCGGCCGGCCGGGACGCCGGTACCGGGACCGGGACGCGGCGGGCTTCGCCCGGTGCGTCCCGGAGCCGCCGGAGAGCAGCCCGCGCAGCGGCGCCAGCGTGTCGTTGCTGACGTGGCCGCCCCACACGAGGTCCCACAGGGCGGCGAGCAGGTCCGACTCCAGGCCGCCGACCTTGTCGGCGATGCTGCGCAGGAACAGCGCCTGACCGTCGGCGAGGGCGGTGAGCACGGCCTCGTGCAGGGGCGTGCTCACCGCCTCGGGGACGGGCGGCGGCAGGACCAGCGCGGCGGTGTCGGCGTAGGCGAGCACCACCCAGCCGTCACCGCCGCCGGAGATCGCGCCCGTGCCGGCCCAGATCAGATCGCCGGAGGCGCACAGCTCGTCGAGGTAGGCGGGGGAGTAGTCGACCACCCGGGCCGGCAGCAGCAGCCGTTCCAGCGCCGACGCCGGCACCGGCACACCCTGCACCTGCTCGATCGCGGCGGCCACCGCCTCGACGCCGCGTCCGGACGACCCGACGTTCTGCCAGCGCGGCAGGAACCGGGCCAGGACGGACTTCGGGACGGGTTCGATCTCCCGCCGCAGCGCGGCGAGCGAACGGCGGCGCAGCAGGCGGAGCACCTCGGCGTCGCACCACTCCGGGCCGCCGGCCCGCGCGCCCGTCGCGCCGCCGGCGCCGGTCGCGCCGGCCGGGGTGTACTCGCCGGCCACCACGCGCCCGGTGGCGGCGAGCCGCTTGAGCGTCTGGTCCACCACGTACACGCCGAGGCCGAACCGTTCCGCGGCGGCGGCCGACGTGAACGGGCCGCGGGTGCGGGAGTACCGGGCCACGAGGTCGCCGAGCGGGTCGGCGGTGGCCTCCAGGTAGGCCTCGGGCACGCCCACGGGCAGGGCGACGCCCAGCGCGTCGCGCACCCGGGCCGCGTCTTCGACGCCGATCCAGCGCTCCACCCCGCCGATGCGGACCCGGATGGCCCGCCGGGCCGCAGCGAGCTCTCGCGCCCACTCCGGCGTGGCGCCGCGCTCGGTGAGCTCGGCGTCGGACAGGTCGCCGAGGAGCCGCAGCAGTTCGGCGACGTCTTCCGGGTCGCGCACCTGCCTGTCGTCGGTGAGCCACTGCAACTGCCGGTGGGTGCCGGCGACGACCTCCGGGTCGAGCAGGTCGCGCAGCTCTACCCGGCCCAGCAGCTCGCCCAGCAGGGTCGAGTCGAGGGCGAGAGCGGCGGCGCGCCGCTCGGCCAGCGGGGCATCACCCTCGTACAGGAACGCCCCGACGTAGCCGAACAGCAGCGACCGGGCGAACGGCGAGGGCCTGGGCGTCTCCACCTCGACGAGGCGCACCTTGCGCTCGGCCACCTCGCCCATGAGGCCCACCAGCCCCGGGACGTCGAAGACGTCCTGCAGGCACTCGCGGGCGGCCTCCAGTGTCACCGGGAAGTCGGCGTACTCGCGGGCCACGTCGAGCAGTTGCGAGGCGCGCTGGCGCTGCTGCCACAGCGGCTGGCGGCGGCGCGGGTCGCGGCGGGGCAGCAGCAGCGAACGGGCGGCGCACTCACGGAACCGGGAGGCGAACATCGCCGACGTGCCGACCGTCTCCTCGACGACCGTGCGGATCTCGTCGGCGTCGAAGGTGACGAGCTCGGCACCCGGCGGCTCCTCCGCGACGTCGGGCAGCCGCACCACGATGCCGTCGTCGCTCGGCATGACCTGCCCGTCGACCCCGTACCGCTCGGACAGGCGGCGACCGATCGCCAGCGCCCACGGGGCATTGACCTTCGCGCCGAGTACACAGTGGACAGTCAGGCGCCAGTCGCCGAGTTCGTCGCGGAACCGCTCGACCACGACGGTGCGGTCGTCGGGCAGCTGGCGGACCGCCTCGCGCTGCTCGGCGAGGTAGGCGAGCAGGTTGTCGACGGCCCACTCGTCGAGCCCGCCGCCGGTGAGGCTGGTGCGGGCCTCCTCGGCACCGGACTTCGCCAGCGTGCGCAGCCGCCTGCCGATGGCCCGGCCCAGCTCGACCGGCCGGCCCGGCTGGTCGCCCTTCCAGAACGGCATCCGGGCGGCCTGGCCCGGCGCGGGGGAGACCAGCACCCGGTCGGGGGTGATGTCTTCGATGCGCCACGACGTCGAGCCCAGGAGGAAGACGTCGCCGACCCGCGACTCGTAGACCATCTCCTCGTCGAGCTCGCCGACCCGCACCGGCTTCTCGGTGTGGGCGAGGAACACGCCGAACAGGCCCCTGTCGGGGATGGTGCCGCCGCTGGTGACCGCGAGCCGCTGGGCGCCCGGACGGGCGGTGAGCAGGTCGCTCGCTCGGTCCCACACCACGCGGGGACGCAGTTCGGCGAACGCCGTGGACGGGTACCGCCCCGACAGCATGTCCAGCACGGCGGTCAGCGCCGACTGGGGCAGCTCGGCGAACGGGGCGGCGCGGCGGACGGCCTGGGCCAGCTCCGGCACCGTCCACGGCTCCATCGCGACCATCGCGACGACCTGCTGGGCCAGCACGTCGAGCGGGTTGCGCGGGTAGCGCATGGCCTCGATGCCGCCCTCGATCATCCGCTCGGCGACCACCGCGCAGGACACGAGGTCGCCGCGGTGCTTGGGGAACACGACGCCGCGGCTGACGGCGCCGACCTGGTGTCCGGCCCGGCCGACCCGCTGCAGCCCGGCCGCGACGCTGGGCGGTGCCTCGATCTGCACCACCAGGTCGACCGAGCCCATGTCGATGCCCAGCTCCAGGCTGGACGTGGCCACCACGGCCGGCAGCTGCCCGGACTTGAGCGCCTCCTCGATGTGCTTGCGCTCCTCGCGGGACACGCTGCCGTGGTGCGCCCGGGCCACGACGGGCGCGGCGCCGGCCGCCTGACCGGACTGCGCCATGATCTCCGCCGGGCTCTTCGCGCTCGGCGGCGGCGCGTCGCCCGCGCGCTGCGCGGCGATCTCGTTGAGCCGCGCGCACAGCCGTTCGGCGCCGCGCCGCGAGTTGGTGAAGACGATCGTGGATCGGTGCGACGCGATCAGGTCGAAAACGCGCTCCTCGACGGCCGGCCAGATCGAGGCCTGCCGGCTCACGCCCTCCTCGTCTTCCTCGGCCTCCTCGTCGAGCCGGGTCATGTCGGCGACCGGAACCTGCACCTCGACCTGGATCGTCTTCGGCGTGCGCGGCTGCACGATCTCCACCGGCGCCGCCCCGCCCAGGAACCGCGCCGTCTCCTCGATGGGCCGCACCGTCGCGGACAGCCCGACCCGTTGTGCCGGCCGTTCCAGCAGCGCGTCGAGCCGCTCCAGGGACAGCGCCAGATGCGCGCCGCGCTTGGTGGCACACACGGCGTGCACCTCGTCGACGATCACGGTCTGCACGCCGCGCAGTGACTCCCGGGCCGAGGACGTGAGCAGCAGGAACAGCGACTCCGGCGTCGTGATCAGAATGTCGGACGGGGTGCGGCTGAACAGCCGCCGCTCCTCGGCGGGGGTGTCGCCGGTGCGCATGGCCACCGTGACGTCGGGCGCCGGCAGGCCGAGGCGGGCCGCCGCCTGCCGCATGCCGGCCAGCGGCGTGCGCAGGTTGCGCTCCACGTCGACGGCGAGCGCCTTGAGCGGGCTGACATACAGGACGCGGCAGCGCCGCAGCATCTCGGTTGGCGGCCCCTCGGCGGCCAGCCGATCCAGCGACCACAGGAACGCCGCGAGCGTCTTGCCGGAGCCGGTGGGTGCTACCACCAGCGCGTTGCGACCGGCCGAGATCGCCTTCCAGGCACCCGCCTGTGCGGGCGTCGGCCCGGCGAAGGCAGCCGCGAACCACTCCCGGGTCGCGTCGCCGAACAGGGCGAGTGGGGTGCCTACCATGCCGACAATGGTGCCCCGGGGGTACGACAGTTTCGCCTATGCGGCGGGGACCTGCTGCTTCTCCACCGGGTTCTCCGCCGGGAGCGCCGTCACCGGCGCGGCGCGGCGGCGCGCGAACACCCCCTGCGACACGGCGACGCCGACAAGGACGATCACCGCGCCCACCGGCTGGTACCAGGCCAGCCCCTCGCGCAGCACGAGGATGCCGACGACGGTCGCGAACAGCGGGATCAGGTAGGTGACCATCGAGGCGGTGCTCGCTCCGGCCAGCCGGATGTTGCGCAAGTTGATGAGGAACGCGAGCCCGGTGCCGAGGACGCCCAGGGCCAGCACGCTCGCGATTGCGGCGAGCGGAATCGAGGCGGGGTTCGGCGGCGCGCCGCCGAGCAGGGGCGCCACCAGCGCGATCTGGACGGTGCCGACCAGCAGTTGGCCGGCCGAGAGGGCCAGGCCGGAGGACGCCTCGCCGGCCACGAAACGCTTCTGGTACGGGATCGCGACGCCGTAGCAGACGGCCGCGCCGAAGCACATGAGCTGACCGGTCAGGTGCGAGCCGCCGACGCCCTGCCACACGCCGAGCACCACCAGCACCCCGACGAACCCGAGCAGCAGACCGGCGACCTTACGGGCGGTGAACCGCTCGGTGCGGAAGACCAGCGCCGCGACCGGCAGCACGACAAGCGGCGTCGCGGCGTTCCAGATGCCGGCGAGCACCGACGAGATGCGCTGCTCGCCGTAGCCGAACAGGGTGAACGGCAGGACGACGCCCACGATGGCGACGACGTTGAGGTGCAGCCAGACCCGTGGGGAGCGGGGCAACCGGTCACGCAGCACGAGGACCGCCACGAGCAGCGCGAGCGCGCCGGACGCGACCCGGCCGAGCGTCACGTAGGCCGGGTGCAGCTCGCGCACGCCGACCTTGATGAACAGGAAGCTGGAGCCCCAGATGGCGGCCAGCACCAGCAGGCCCGGCAGCCACTGCCGGACGTTGCTCTCGGACTCGGCGATGTCAGGAGCCGTACGCGCGCTCATGCCTTACACACTGGGGCCTCACGCCGGCCCGGCGCAGCTGTTTAAGCGGTGACGCCTGTCACGGCGGCGCGCAGGTACTCCGGCAGTTCGCCGACCCCGGTATCGGGCTGCGGTTCGCCGAACTCCTGCCGCAGCGGGACGATGCCGGCCCAGTGCGGCAGCCCGTAGTCCTCCTCGTCGTCGCCCACCGGACCGTTGCGCACCTTGGCCGCGACCTCGACGAGCGGCAGCGCCAGCACGGCGGTCTGCGCCAGTTCCCTGGCCGTGGCCGGACGGGTGCCGGCCGCCCGCCCCGTCGCGATCTTCTCCACCAGCGCGGTGAGCACCGCGGACTTCTCCGCCGGATCGGTGACCGTGGTGGCCCGGCCGTGCGCGACCACCGACCGGTAGTTCGCGCTGTGGTGGAACTGGGAGCGGGCCAGCACCAGACCGTCGATCAGCGTGACGGCGACGCAGACGGGAAATCCCGCCTCGCCCTGCCGGGTCGCGCCCAACAGTGGCCGGCTGCCGGTGGACCCGTGCACGTAGAGCACCTCGCCGATGCGCACGTGCAGCGTGGGCAGCACGCGGGGCTCGCCGTCGACCACGAAGGACAGGTGACAGAACCACGCCTCGTCGAGAACGGAGTGCACGAGCTCGGTGTCGTAGGACATCCGCTCCCGCAACCGGGTGGCGGTGGTGCGTGGCGAGATTGCATACATGACTTTGTCCTAGTACGATCTGGCGACTGTGGCAGTACGTTATCAGATCGAGGGCACCACCGCAGCAGGCATTTCGATCAGCGTCGAGTACGCCGTGACGCACGGCACACTCGCGCCGGGCGAGAATCTGCCTCCGGTCCGGGCCCTGGCGCATGAGCTCGGGGTCAGCCCGAACACCGTCGCGGCCGCCTACCGTCAGCTCCGCGATCGCGGGGTGGTCGAGACGGCCGGCCGCAACGGCACCCGGGTCCGGCCGCGCCCGCCGGTCGCTCCGCGCCTCGCCGCGCACCCGCCGGTGCCGCCGGGCCTCGTCGACCTGTCCTCGGGCGAGCCTGATACCGAGCTGCTGCCGGCCCCGGGCCCGGCACTCGCGCGGGTCGCCGCCGGTGCGACCGCCACCAACTACATGTCCGGGCCGCTGCCGGCGCTGATCGCGGCCGCGCGGGCCCGCCTGGGCCCGGTGCCCGCCGCGCACGTCACGGTCACGGCCGGCGCGCTCGACGCGTTGGAGCGCATCCTCTCCGCCCACCTCAAGGCCGGCGACCGGATCGCGGTGGAGGACCCCGGCTGGGCCCGCCTGCTCGATCTCGTCGCGGCGCTCGGGTTGCACCCGCTGCCCGTCGCCGTCGACGACGACGGGCCCGACCCGGCGGCCCTCGCCGCGGCGCTGCACCGCGGCGCCAAGGCGGTGATCGTCACCAGCCGGGCGCAGAACCCCACCGGAGCGGTGATCACCGGTGCCCGGGCGGCCGGGCTGCGGCGGGTGCTGGAGCCGTTCCCACACGTCCTGGTCGTGGAAGACGACCATGCGGCCGAGCTGGCCAGCGAGGAGCTGCACACGATCGCCGGTGCCACCGGATGCTGGGCGTTCCTGCGGTCCACGTCGAAGCCGTACGGGCCCGATCTGCGGTTGGCGATCCTCGCCGGCGACGAGACCACGGTGGCCCGGGTCGAGGGCCGCATGCAGCTCGGCGCGGGCTGGGTCTCCACGGTCCTCCAGCGGTTGGTCGTCGAGATGTGGTCGGACCGCGACGTGTCGGCCGCCGTCGCAGCCGCCCGCTCGGAATACGAGCAGCGGCGCACCCGGCTGGTCGAGATGCTCCGGGCGCGCAGTGTGCCGGCGCGGGGTCGCAGCGGGATCAACGTCTGGCTGCCGGTGGCCGATGAGACATCGGCCGTCACACGCGTGCGCGATGCCGGCTTCGCGGTGGCGCCGGGTGCGCTGCACCGCATCGGCGGGTCGCCGGCCATCCGGGTCAGCGTCGGCCGGCTTCGCCCGGCGATGTACGAACCGTTGGTGGCGGCGCTGGTCGGTGCGGTCCGGCCGGGCGAGCGCGTTCGCCAACCGGTCTGACGGGGTAGGTGGCGGGAATGGACGAACTGCCCGGTCTTGGGGCTGCCGGCCAACCGAGTGCGGCCGAGTACGTTCCAGCCACCACCGATCTGGCGAAGCTGCGCGAGGCAGCCGGCGGATGCCGGGGCTGCCATCTGTACCGCGACGCGACGCAGACGGTGTTCGGCGCCGGCCCGGCCACCGCGCGGGTGGTGATGGTCGGTGAGCAGCCCGGCGACGTCGAAGACAGGCGCGGCCTGCCGTTCGTGGGCCCGGCCGGAAAGGTGCTCGATCGGGCACTCGAGGAGGCCGGAATCGACCGTTCGCTCGTGTACGTCACCAACTCCGTGAAGCACTTCAAGTTCAAGCCCGCCGCGTCCGGCAAGCGGCGGATCCACGCCACTCCCGAACGGCTCGAGATCACCGCATGCCGGCCCTGGCTGATCGCCGAGTTCGCCGCGATCCGGCCGACGGGCGTCGCGGTGCTGGGCGCCACCGCGGCGAAGGCGCTGTTCGGGCCGTCGTTCCGGGTCACCAAGTCGCGCGGCGAGGTGCTGCCATGGCCGGCGTCCGCCCAGCATCCCGAGGAATTCCGGGCGGCCGAGGGCGGCAAGGGGTTCGCCGTGGCCACGATTCACCCGTCTGCGGTCCTCCGCGCGGATGACCGGGATGGGGCCTTTAACGGTTTGGTGGCAGATCTGAAGGTGATCGCCCGAGAGTTGTAGGGTCGCAGTCGCGAAATCCAGGCTTCCGGGAGGTCACTCCGTGCGCATGTTCAAGTCGCTCACCGTCGCCGTCGCCGTCGCCGGCGTTCTGCTGGCCGCCGGTTGCAGCAGCGGTGACGACTCCGGCTCGAAGAAGGGCGGCGGCGGCACGACCACCAAGAGCAGCGCGCCCACGGCCGCCGAGTCCGCCGCTGCCGCCGCGGCGACCACCGACCTGAACGCGGCCGTCCAGGAGCTCACCAAGACCAGCTACAAGTACTCGATGAAGGCCGGCGACGCGTCCGGTACCGGCACCGTCGACCCGACGCTCAAGCAGAGCAGCATGGTCATCTCCGTCGCCGAGTTCAAGACCGAACTGCTGGTCATCGATCCCGAGCTGTATGCGCGGATCACCGGACTGCCGATGGCCGGCGTCGACGCCAAGAAGTGGCTGAAGATCGACCGGTCGAAGATCAAGTCGTTCACCGCCCTCGGCATCCGCGACGTCAACGACCCGACGGGCGTGAACACGCTCGCCAAGACGATCGCCACGATCCAGAAGACAGGCGACAAGTCGTACAAGGGCACGCTCGACCTGAGCAAGGGCAGCGACGCGTTCGGCCTGGACGAGGCGGCCGTGCGTCAGCTGGCCGAGAAGGCCAAGGCGATCCCGTTCGAGGCGACGGTCAACGACGCGGGCAAGCTGGCCACCTGGAAGATGACCATCCCCGCGTACGGCGCGGAGAAGCAGACCTCGTTCGAACTCGCCTACAGCGAGCACGGCGGCAAGTTCCCGGTGACCAAGCCGGCGGCGGGCGAAACGGCCAATCCCCCGCAGGTCGTCTACGACATGCTCCAGGTCTGACGCGATATTGGCCTCCTATGGGTGCTATTGCACCTATGGGAGGCCAAGATTAATTTGAACTCCAAGATCTGAATTCCGGCAAGCCATATGTGAGTTTGCGCCCACGACCTGGGCAACTCTGGCCGATCGAGGCCGACTCGGCAAGGATGAAGGCTTCCGCCGCCCCTTACGCCGAGGAATTCTGTGAGTTCGCCGCACCCGTCCGACAATTCGTCGCGCGTCAATATCGGTGCGCTTCAGCGCAGAACGCTCTTCTTGTTGTTCGCCACTCAGGTGATCGGTGGAGTGGGCGTCGGAATCGGCATCTCGGTCGGTGCCCTGCTCGCCGCCGACATGGGCGGCGCCGGCATCTCCGGCCTGGCGTCCAGCGCGGCGGTCATCGGCGGCGCCTTGCTGGCCATTCCCGCGACCCGGCTCATGCGCACCGGTGGGCGCCGTCCCGGCCTGGTCTTCGCGTACTCGGTCGGCGCGGTGGGCGCGCTGATCGTCGTCGCCGGCGCCGGTTCCGACCAGATCGCCATCGTCTTCCTCGGCACCCTGCTGTTCGGCGGCGGCACTGCCGCGAACCTGCAGGCCAGGTACACCGCCGTCGACCTCGCGACGCCGGCCAAGCGGGGCCGGCAACTCTCCCTCGTCGTGTGGGCCACCACCATCGGCGCGGTGGCCGGCCCGATCCTGGCCCCGGTCGCCGACCGCGCCGTGCGCAGCTTCGGCGTGCGCGAGTACGCCGGCCCGTTCGTGTTCAGCGCACTGGCGTTCGGGCTGGGCGCGGTGCTGCTCGCGGTGCTGCTGCGGCCGGACCCGCTGCTGGTGGCGCGCGGCCGGGAACTGCGCTCCGCGCCGCCGGAGCCGCCCGCGCCGGTCGAGCCGTCGGCGTCGGACGCGGCGGTGGTGCGTCCGGTCCCGTCGAAGGCCGACGAGGCCGTCGCCGGCGGTGGCCTGGCCGCGGCATGGCGGGCGGTCTCGGCCAGCCCGCGGGCGCGGCTCGGCGTGTCGGCGGTGGCCGTCGGCCACCTGGTCATGGTCGCGGTGATGTCGATGACGCCGGTGCACATCAACGAGGGCGGGCACGCCCACGCCGACGTTCTGAAGATCGTCAGCATCGTGCTCAGCCTGCACATCGCCGGCATGTACGCGCTGTCGCCGGTGATGGGCGTGCTCACCGACCGGCTCGGCCGCCGTCCGGTGGTGCTGATCGGCATCGCGCTGCTCGTCGCGGCGTGCGCGGTGGCCGGCAGCGCCGGTCACCAGACGGTGCGGCTGTCGATCGGCCTGGCCCTGCTCGGGCTCGGCTGGTCCGCGACGATGGTGTCGGGCTCGACGCTGCTCACCGAGGCCGTCGACGTGGTGGTGCGGCCGGCCGCGCAGGGCCTCAACGACATCGCGATGGGCGTCGCGGGTGCGCTGGCCGGCGCGATGTCCGGGCTGATCGTCGCACTCGGCGGCTACTCGACGCTGGCCCTGCTCGCCGCGCTGGCGGTGCTGCCGCTGCTCGCGCTCGCGCTGCGACCGACCCGCGGCCAGCCGGCCGCCGGTGAGCCGGCGCTCGCGGACGGGCCGGTACCCGACCACGAGCCGGTACCCGAGCCGGTACCCGACGACGAGCCTGAACCGGACGCCGCCCCGCGCCGGTCCTGAGACCGTTGGCGTAGGTTTGCCCGCGTGCGACTGACCGACTTCTGGGAGCGTTTGGAGCAGGTGTTCGGGCCCGGGTACGCCCAGAGCGTGGCCGAGGACCACGTGCTGCCCGAACTCGAGGGGCGGACGATCCGCCAGGCGTTGGCGCAGGGTGAGCTGACGGCCACCGTGTGGCGCGCCGTGGTGGCCGCCTTTCCGGATCGGGTGCCCGCGAAGCTGCGCTGAGGGTCGCTGCGGCGTGTCGATGTCTTGATCGAACAGGTGTACGGGTATCGTCCACAGGGTTGAAGGTCATCCACAGGGCACCACTTTTGTCGTACCCGGCGCTTACCGTGTCGGCGTGACGAGACGGACATCCGCGAAGCCCGCAAACCCGGGAGTATCTGACATGGCAGCAGGGCAGCCTGACCGCGAGAAGGCCCTCGGCCTCGCTCTCGCAGGCATCGAGAAGCAGTTCGGCAAGGGTTCGATCATGAGGCTCGGTGAGCGGCCGGCCACCCAGATCCAGGTGATCCCCACCGGGTCGATCGCGCTCGACGTGGCGCTCGGCATCGGCGGCCTGCCGCGCGGCCGGGTCGTGGAGGTATACGGACCGGAGAGCAGCGGGAAGACAACCGTGGCCCTGCACGCCATCGCCAACGTGCAGCGGGCCGGCGGCATCGCCGCGTTCATCGACGCCGAACACGCCCTCGACCCGGACTACGCGCGGGCGCTGGGCGTCGACACCGACGCGCTGCTGGTCTCCCAGCCCGACACCGGCGAGCAGGCGCTGGAGATCGCCGACATGCTGGTGCGCTCCGGCGCGCTGGAGATCATCGTCATCGACTCGGTGGCGGCACTGGTGCCCCGCGCCGAGATCGAGGGTGAGATGGGCGACAGCCACGTCGGTCTGCAGGCCCGCCTCATGAGCCAGGCGCTGCGGAAGATCACCGGTGCCCTGAACAGTGCCGGCACTACCGCGATCTTCATCAACCAGCTGCGCGAGAAGATCGGTGTGATGTTCGGGTGCTTCAACTATTCGACCAGGGTCACCCTGGCCGACGGCACCCAGGAGAAGATCGGCAAGATCGTCAATCAGCGGCTCGACGTCGAGGTGCTCTCGTACGACCCCGACACCGACCGGATGGAGCCACGTCGCATCGTCAACTGGTTCAACAACGGTCGGGCCGACCGGTTCCTTCAGTTCACCGTCGCGAAGTCGGGCGGCAACGGCCGGGCCCAGTTCGCGGCCACGGCCAACCACCTGATCCGTACGCCGGGCGGGTGGGCGCCGGCCGGGGAACTGATCGCCGGCGACCGGGTGATGCTTGCCGAGCCGCGGCGGCTGAGCGAGCAGCAGTGGCAGGTGGTGCTGGGCTCGTTGATGGGTGATGGCAATCTGTCGCCCAACCTGCACGACCGCTCTGGGGTGCGGTTCCGGCTCGGACATGGGGTCGCGCAAGCGGCGTACCTCGACTGGAAGGTGTCGCTGCTCGGAAACATCGGGCACAGCCGCCGGGAGGACTCCCGGGGAGCGGTCTTCGCCGACTTCACGCCGCTACCCGAGCTCGACGAGCTGCGCAGTGCCGTCTACCTGGGTGACGGCAAGAAGCACTTGAGCTGGGACTACCTGAAGGCGTTGACCCCGCTCGCGCTGGCCGTCTGGTACATGGACGACGGTGCCTTCACCGAGCGGTCAAAGGGCGTCCAGGAACGCACCCGGGGCGGTACCGGTCGCATCGAGATCTGCGTCGAAGCCATGAGCGAGGGATCACGGGACCGGTTGGTCGACCACCTCCGCGACGCCTACGGGCTGGACGTGAAGCTGACCAGGCGCGGCACCCGGCAGATGAGCGTCATCCAGTTCACCACCGCCGCCACCACGGTGTTCCAGCAGATCGTCGCACCGTTCGTTCCGCCGGCCATGGAGCGGAAGCTCCTGCCACGGTTGCAGGGCAACTGCACCGTGGTTCCGGACTCGGTCGAGGTCGAGATGCGTCCCGTCCCCGCACGGGTCATCGACGTTCGGGTCAAGCCGCGCACCCGCTCGATGAGCCGCTTCGACATCGAGGTGGAGGGCAACCACAACTACCTGGTCGACGGTGTGCTCGTGCACAACAGCCCGGAAACGACGTCGGGTGGGCGCGCGTTGAAGTTCTACGCCTCCGTCCGGCTCGACGTGCGGCGCATCGAGAGCCTCAAGGACGGCACCGACGTGGTCGGCAACCGCACCCGGGTGAAGGTGGTGAAGAACAAGGTCGCGGCGCCGTTCAAGCAGGCCGAGTTCGACATCATGTACGGGCAGGGCATCTCCCGCGAGGGCTCGCTGATCGATGTCGGCGTCGAGCAGTCGATCATCCGCAAGGCGGGTGCGTGGTACACGTACGACGGCGACCAGCTCGGCCAGGGCAAGGAGAACGCCCGCAACTTCCTGCGGGAGAACCCCGACGTCGCCGCCGAGATCGAGAAGCGCATCAAGGAGAAGCTGGGCGTCGGTGTGGGCGTGGCCGACGACTCGGCCGGCCCGGCGATGCCTCCGGTCGACTTCTGAGCATGACCACCCGCCGAGGTTCGGTGGGGGCCGGCCGCAACAGGTCGGCCCCCGCCGGCCCGGACGGCAAGGCGGCGACCCAGGCGACCCAGGCGACCCAGGCGACCCAGGCGACCCAGGCGGCCGATCCCGCCACCGCCGCCCGCGACGCGTGCATCCGGTTGCTCTCGGTCCGCCCGCGCACCCGGGCCGAGCTGGATACGGCGCTGCGCCGCCGTGGCTTCGACGACGACGTGATCACCGACGTGCTCGACCGGTACTCCGACGTCGGGATGATCGACGACGAGGCGTTCGCCCGCGCCTGGGTCACCAGCCGGCACCACAGCAAGGGACTCGCCAAGCGGGCCCTCGCCGGCGAGCTGCGCCGCAAGGGAGTCGCCGACGACGACCTCGGCGCCGCGCTCGACGAACTCGACGGCGACACCGAGGTCGAGACGGCGCGGGCACTGGTCGAGCGGCGGCTACGGGTGGAGCGCGCCGCCGCCCAGCGGGCCACCGCCCGTCGCGCGAGACGGGCGCGGCAACGAGACGGCGAAGAAGACGAAGAAGGAGAAAACCACCAGCGCCGGCACGAACAGGCAGTCGTGCTGCGCAAGCTCGTCGGCATGCTGGCCCGCAAGGGCTACCCGCCGGGTCTTGCGTTTCGCGTGGTCAAGGAGGTGATGGACGGCGAGGCCGGCGAGCTGCTCGAGCCTGACGCTTACGTTGAAGATCCGGACGACTTCGATCAGCTCCGATCATGAGTCCTTGACCGCAAGCCTTCCCACGACCTAGCCTCGGCGTTACCGGATGGAGACCGCTCAACCACCGCGGGTTTACCGCACAACATAGATCGCATTACAGAACGACATCTTTTCCGGCTCACTTCGGGGTGGGCCATACCGCATCGCCGGCCAGGTCGGGCCGGTGGTGATGCCGGCAAGGAAGCCGGGCCGGGTTCAGCACGCCCGGCGCGAGGTGATAGGCCGTACCCGCAGCAGCGGGCGTCTCCGAATACCGGATCGTGCGTCGCAACCGGACGCTCGTCGGGGAGGAGGCGGAGATGACACCGATCGAACTGGTGCTCGTCGGTGTCGTCCTCGTTCTGGCGATCGTCATGGTGGGTGCGCTCGTCGTCGGTGCCAGGCTGCTCCGCCGTGTCGCCGCGGTGAGCGGAGCGCCGGCGGGCGCCGAGGCCGGTGCAAACGTCGCGGCTGCCGCCCCGCAGGCGTCGGCCGACTCTCGACCCGTCGCGTCGGTGCCCGTGCAGCCCGACGCCGCGGCTGTCGAACACGCGGTCCCGACCGACCCGGTCGCCACCCCGAACCCCGCCACCCCGAACCCCGCCACCGCGAACCCCGCCGCGCCGAACCAGGCCGCCGGGAGCGCCGCCGCCGGGAGCGCCGCCGCCGGGAGCGCCGGCGGGAGCGCCGCCGCCGGGAGCGCCGGCACCGCGACCGCCGCCCCGAACCCGGTCGCCACCGGCGCCCCAGTGGCAGCCCTCGACCACACGGCAGCCGCTGCCACGGGAAGCGCGGGCGCCGCTCACCCCGTCGCACAGACGGGGTTCGCGCAGCTCACGCCCGATCGTCTGGCGGCCGAGGAGCGCACGCTCGCCGCGCTGCGCGCGGCGGCCGAAGACGCGAACGCCGCCGTCGACGAAGCGCGTGCCGCCGCTGCCGCCGCGCGCACCGAGGCGGCCGCGGCGAAGGCCGAGGCCGGCGCCGCGCGCGCCGAGGCGCGGCGGATCCTGGCGGAGGCGCGGGCCGAGTCCGACTCGCTGCTCGACCGGGCGCACCGGCAGGCCGAGCAGGAGGCCGAGCAGGCGCGGGCGGCCGCCAAGCGGGCCGGTGAGCGCGAGTTGGCGCAGCTCACGGCCGTGGCGCGGGAGCAGACCCAGGACGCCGAGCGACGGCAGCGCCGCCTCGACGAGCGGGAGCGGCTGCTCGCCGAGGAGGCCGAGCGCCTCGCCGAACGGGACCGGCGGATCAGCGCCGCCGAACTGGACATGTCGAGCCGCGAGACCGGCCTGGTCGAGCGCGAGTCGGTGCTCGCGGAGGCGGAGGAGCAGCGC
>Ga0111539_10001995_pt1 | contig 27227 bp, 22 predicted proteins | sample RhiMethybrSRZTD1_FD_79667 | JGI IMG/M metagenome (GOLD analysis project Ga0111539, IMG submission 79667) | Populus rhizosphere microbial communities from Tennessee, USA - Rhizosphere MetaG P. TD hybrid SRZTD1 (version 2) (version 2) | ecosystem: Host-associated > Plants > Roots > Rhizosphere >...
ATTAATTTCTTTGGGTCATTCTTCACGCGCTTTAATAATTTCAAGGCATAGTCGTACGCGCTTGAACGGATTCCGTCTCCATCGCCGTCGATCCATACGGCACCGGTTGACCCAATTAATTTTGGTGTCCATTCGATAGACATCGGTTGGTACGGTTCATTGATGGGCCAATACGGCATACCTCGTCCATCGCCCTCCGCGATAGCCACAAGAAAGACGTCGTGTTCCGGTAAGGAAACTGTCCATTGCCCTCGCCATTTTAAGCCTCCTGCCCGTGAATTTGGGATCTTTTCGCCTTTAAGTTTTACTCCATTCATGTATAGGCTAACATGCTTAGCATCAGCCCATGAAGGGCCAAATACTTCGACTGATACATTAGTACCTTTAGATCGTGGACATAAGTCGCCAGGGCCATAGCTTCCACCGACAGTAATCTTCGTGAGCAGGCCCAGGCTTACGAGTACTTTGCCATTGACAAAGTTGTTGACTGCATTAGCTATGTCGATCTTGGATACATCGCCATCATTCGATTTGATATAAGTTCGGCCCTGACCTAATGTAAATCTGCTTACGTCGTGCGAATCACTGGAGCCAACAGGCGTCAGATATTGACCATGGTTAATCATACCGAACCAATCATTGAACAGAGTCATAATATCTGACTGTTGTGATCCCGAGTTAATGACCTCCATAGCATTGGCTGGAAATATCCAGCCCAGTGTACTTGTACCCGCGCTCGATATGTGGTGGGATGGATCAAATGGCCTGAACCCGTTATGGATGTCGCGAGCGTGATTTAGGATAATTGCGAGACGACTACTATCGTTATTTATCATTTCAGCTACTTCGTCCCAGTTTTTACCACTACTATTGATTGGCGATCGACGCGAATCGGTTTGAAACACATTGAAGTGTCCAACCTTCGTTGTTACTTCGTTGCCGGTAACTGGCGTAAAGTATTGAATGACGCCAGTGGACTTTGCAGCTGCGGAGATATCGATATTCTGATTGTGATCTGTCATTATAGGAAGTTCGATACCCTCACCGGCAATTGTGATTGCACGCTCTTCAATTGTTGCATCACCGTGCCGCGAATGGATAAAAATGTGAATATGAGTATCACTACTTATCCATCCAGCAGTTTCTACTTCCCTCTTAATTTGAAATGTATGACTGAGATTATCCCCATACTTTAGTTCAACCTGAACCGAGTCAATAGAGTATTCGAAGCCGCGGCCAGCATATAATTTATACCGGCCGGCTGGAAGAGAAATCGTGGCCTCACCCGTCGATGTGTACACATGCCCTGGACGAGCTGCGATGTTTTTCGTCCCTGAAGTTGTAAGAGTTTGGAGGATTCCTTTGTTGTCAGTGATGGTAATCCGAGAGGGGATTGGTATTCGGGAGTCGCCGTCGATGACACTAACATTAATGGATGCGTCCGAAAGGACGTCCTTTAGCGGTCGGGTGTACAGTGTGATGCTTCCTATTCTTATATCGTCGGGCGTATTATTTGCCGGCTTGATTACCAATTCGTTTGTGCCTTCCCGCACCACTCTTGCTGGTAGGTCAAAATAGGTGATCATATCTTTTTCATCCTCAATTAATCCCCCAACATCCTGATCATTTATGAGGATACGCCAGTTTTGTTTGACATCGAACTGGCGGAGCGAAAGAGTGAGGTTATCCTTCGCGCCCACCATTTCAAACCGTATGCTCAGCTGCTTATCGTTAACTGTAGTGGGAAACACTGCCCATTCTTTTGAATCTCCATTGCGTAGGTAATGCATTGTGCTATCCAGGATGCGAGATTGGCCATGACTGGCGCCGGAACTAAGCACAGCCACGATGATGAAAATGTAGCTTGTACGGATGCCCGCCGGTGTTAGATACCCTTTTGTATTACAGAATGCTGACATACACGTCAATCAGAGTTTTTTATGCTTGTCGGAGACAGTTATCGAAACCCTTGCTAGATACGGAGATCGACGGTGTCGATACAAGCATTATTATTCGACGTATGGGTTTGGCTGGGGTGACTCATTATGAGGAATAATTATCGGATTTCCTTCCATGTACTCTTTGAAAAACTTAATAAGTTTAGCCTTTCAATTATTCAGACGCTACTATGAAACCAATTGTTCAGATTTCACTGGATCTCACTAATATCGACGAGGCATTGGAAACCGCGGCGATGGCCATGCGGGCAGGTGTTGACTGGCTGGAGGCCGGCACGCCGCTAATCCTTGCAGAAGGACTACATGGGGTTCGCGAACTGCGAAAAGCCTTCCCCAAAATACCCATTGTCGCTGACCTTAAGACCATGGACGGAGGATACCTTGAAGCGGAGATGATGGCAAAGGCTGGAGCCTCATACGTGGTGGTGATGGCGCGGGCGCACGAAGAGACGATAAAATGTGTCGTAAAGGCCGGTCGTGATTATGGGATCGGTGTAATGGGCGACAATCTTGGATGCCCTGATATGGTTGAAGGAGCAAAATGGCTACAGGATTTGGGGTGTGGATACGTGATCCATCACATTGGTTATGATGAACGACGGGGGATTGCCGCGCAAGGGAGGCGTATGCCGAGTCCGTTAGACCAACTGAAGCAGGTGGTAGAAGCAGTCGACGTTCCGGTTCAGGCTGTAGGGGGATTAAGTCTTGAACAGGCTATCCAGTGTCCTGCATATGGGGCGCCACTTGTGGTATTGGGCGCACCACTTACAATAGATGCGGATGCGTTCAAGACAGCAGACGGCAATCTGGAATCCTCATTGCGATTGATATGTGAAAAGATCCATGCTTACGGTGAAGTGCCAGTAGGAAAGGTTAGACACTAAAGATTGTGGTAGAAAGAAATAAAAACCAATATAAAATATGAAGTCAGCTGCGGTTGTAAATTTTGCACCTGAAAAAGGTTCCGTCGAAATACGTGAGCTTTCAAAGCCAGAGATTGGCGAGGAAGATATTTTACTTGAAGTGGCGAACGTGGGCGTATGTGGAAGTGATCTACATCAATGGACTTCCGATCACAGTTGGCCTGTTAATTATCCCGTTGTGCTTGGCCATGAATTTGGCGGACATATCGCTGAGATCGGTAAACGAGTAAATGGCTGGAAAGAGGGCGATAGGGTAGTAAGCGAAACCGCGGCAGTGATTGATCCTTTAAATCCCATGTCGAAGGTCGGCCTTTACAACCTCGACCCTACACGAAAGGGATTTGGATACGGTGTAAATGGGGCCATGACAAAATATGTCAAAGTACCAGCCCGTTGTCTGCACCGTGTGCCTGACAAGTTATCTTTTGAGCAGGCCTGTCTTACGGAGCCATGCTGTGTGGCATTCAACGCGGTTGTCCAGAATTCTCATTTGAAACCTGGTGATCGCGTGATTGTGCTCGGACCCGGAACCATTGGTATTTTATGTGCCGCGGTCGCAAAACTTTGTGGAGCAGAGGTGGCAATCGTAGGTCTGGAACCAGACAGGCATCGACTATCGATCGCTAAAGAATATGGATGCGAAGTTATTATTGGTGACGCTACACCCTGGGCACGCGAACGCGACGGTCTCGGAGCAGATTGTATTATAGATGCAGCTGGCGTAAGCGCTACATTAAAAATTGCCATGGACCTCGTCCGGCCGAACGGTCACATCTCTAAAGTTGGATGGGGCCGACAGGCACTGGGATTCTCCATCGATCCAATCGTGCAAAAAAATGTAACTCTACAGGGAAGTTTCAGCCACAATTGGCCGATATGGGAACGTGTTATTGCTTTGTTAGCCAGTGGCCAGTTGGATGTTAGGCCTATTATCGGTGGCGTCTGGCCTATCACGGAATGGCTAACAGCATTTGAAAAAATGCACAAAGGTGAAGTAGTGAAGAGCGTGCTTAAACCAGTTTGATAACGTGCGCCTCCAAAATAAAGTAATCATTGTAACAGGCAGCACGACAGGTATTGGAAAAGCGATTGCCCTTGCCTGTGTTGCCGAAGGCGCCCGCGTGGTTATACATGGTCTTGAAAAGGAGATGGGAGAAAGCGTCGTATCGACGATTGGTACGTACGAGGCCACTCTGCTTATTGAAGATATAAGTAATGAAGGTGCCCCGCAGCGACTGGTTGACCTCGCGGTAAAAACATTTGGACGACTCGATGCAATTGTTAACAACGCCGCCGCCGTTGTATCATCGAACATCCACACAACCGACCTGGCCTTCCTTCGAAAAGTGTTGGATATAAATACGCTTGCGCCGTTTGCGCTTATCAAGGCTGCGCTTCCAAACTTGCGTCAGAGTAAGGGATGTGTACTCAATATCGGATCTGTAAATGCCTGGAGCGGTGAACCCAACCTGTTAGCGTATAGCGTCTCAAAAGGAGCGCTTATGACGTTGACAAGAAATCTTGGTGACACGCTTCATCGTGAGGATGGAGTCAGGGTCAATCAGATCAACCCTGGCTGGGTCTTGACAGAAACTGAAGCGCAAAGAAAACGGGACCACGGTCTTGCGCCTGACTGGTTCACAAAGGTGCCGAAAGTCTACGCACCTGCAGGAAGAATAATCTCGCCAAATGAAATAGCGGCCGCAGCGATTTACTGGATTGCTGATGAAAGCGGACCGATAAGCGGCCAGGTTGTTGACCTTGAACAATACCCGTTCATTGGCCGCAACCCACCAAAAGATGAAACAACCATCAGTTGCTGAACATTAAACAAGAACATAAATGCCAAAAATTGCTGCATTTCCAAAAGCCTTTATGCAGGCACTATGTAAGGACGGGACCATGAAGGTGTCTGAATGGATCAGTCTGGCGGTCAAGCTGGATATCGATGGGTTGGAGTGGTACGCAGGTTTTTCGGAGATGGCCGATGAATCGAACTGGAAACGCTTTCGAGTCGAAGTTGAATCGCACGGCAAATCAATTCCTATGATGTGCTGTTCACCTGACTTCACACATCCCGACGCCTCGTTCCGCAAGACGGAGATCGACAAACAAAAAAGATGGATTGATATGACGTCCACGCTAGGAGGATCTTATTGTCGCGTGCTATCCGGTCAAAAGAGACCTGAGCTTTCAATAGATGAAGGCATTAAGCTCGCCGCGGATTGTATTGAATCATGCCTGTCCTACGCACAAGAACGGAACATCACCCTGATCATTGAGAACCATTATAAAGATGACTTCTGGCAATATCCGGAGTTCGCGCAAAAAATGGACGTATTCTGTAAACTCGTTGATCGAATACATCATCCCTCTTTCGGAGTGAATTATGATCCCAGCAACACGTACTTGGCCGGAGAGGATCCTATCGATCTGTTGAAGCGAGTGTCGGACCGCGTTGTCACGATGCATGCCAGCGATAGATTCCTTTTGTATGGAACGTTAGAGGATTTGCGGAAAGAAGAAGGCGGTGCGGCCGGATATGCGAAAAGATTGAGCCATGGCGAAATAGGCAAAGGACTCAATGACTATGACGCAATTTTTACAGAGCTTAAGCGTGTTGGTTTTAATGGTTGGATTAGTATAGAAGATGGAGTAGAGGGAATGGACCAGCTCGAACGCAGCGTTGCATTCCTTCGAAAGAAGGTCAATAAGTATTGGCCATCATAATTGCGCGTTCCAACTTTTCTTTTAGGTAGTCCTTCGTTAACTTTACTATTCCCAAAGATCTTTTTGACGAGCATTAATGTTAATGGATCATGAAGGCGCTTGTATTTCTGTTTTGGTCCTTTCTACTGCCTGGATCTTCAGGTTATAGTATTGAGGGGGACAATGTTGTTTTCTTTTATAAAGGAGAGGCGCAAAATGTGCTTGTCAGCGGCAACTTTAATCAGTGGTCAAAGAATGATACTAAATGGACGATGAAGTTTGATCAAGCTTCAGAGACATGGAAACTGACAGTACCCAAAAAAGAGATCCAAACCGGCTCTGGAAGTTTTTATGAATTTACATTTCGCGTTGACGGTGTTCTGATCGACGCTGATAAGAATGACAAAAGTGTCATTCATTGTAGTGGATATGGGTATCGTTATGTGATAAACGGCATATAGGTCGACGGAAGAGGAACAAGTCGGCATGGTGCTTAAATCAAACGGTTGCAGAGACAACGATTCCCGTATTGGCAATCAACAGTTTGATAGATTGAAATTGCCGATTCGTCTATTATTTCTTTAGACGGTAATAATTTTTTGCGACAATGGCCGTTAATTTTCCAGATATCGCTAGCTTTGACCCCAAAATCAGGACTAATTTTTTTGTAATGAAACTACAATTCTTTTGCCTCTGCATTTTACTTTGTTCAGCCATTGTAACACACGCCCAGGACCAGAATCAAAACGAAAAAGGATACGTACTTTACGATCCGTTATTTTGGAAGAGTCAGCTTAAGTTGGATGACAATCAGTGCCAGAAGATTAGGGAGATCAATAGCCAGTTCTATGAAAAACTCTCTGCTGTGGCTCATGAACAAAAAAACCACAACGAAATCAGGCAGCTGGCTGTAGAAACATTGATGCAGCGTAGCGACGAAATCTGGCAAACATTTTATCCTAAGCAGCGTCGCATTTGGAAGAAGATGTGGTCGGAGAATTCCGGCGCTCCTCATAATATATAAACTGTCCTGACCCGCTTGCCCTAGGCTCACAATCGCCTTTTTTCCACTATTACTTTACAGCACGTTAAAAGTTTGCTGGCGTTCTGAGGCAAAGCCATTAACTTTAAGTTAAAACAAGCGAGCTTATGAAACTTGAGAAGCACCTCATTGCTAGGGGTAATTCCGATTATGATGTCATCGGCAATTATATTTCCAGCGAAGACAGCGTAGTGGGTATAGATGCACGGCATACCCACATTATCATTATCAACAAGCTCATTCAGTTGGAGCAAAAGCTGGATAAACTGAATAAGAAGCTGAAGCGTCTCGAATCGGGTAAAAAGAAGCGTTGATGGAAAGCCTGAAGATTTCGTCTGCTCAATTCGAGCACAAGAGTGGTGACAAGGAATACAATCTGTCCATCATCAACACCCTGGCGGCTAAAGCCGCGTCTAACGGATCTATGGTAATTGCATTCCATGAGTGCTCAATTACGGGTTATACATTCGCCCGAAAGCTTTCAAAGGAACAGATGCTCGATATCGCGGAATTTATCCCTGAGGGCCCGAGTATATCAAGACTTGTCCAGATCGCCAGGCAGAACAATATCGTGGTGTTGGCCGGCCTTTTCGAAAAAGATAAAAGCGACTCCTTGTTCAAAGCATACGTGTGTGTAGATAAGAATGGCCTGATAGCCCGATTTAGAAAACTTCATCCCTTTATCAATCCGTATCTCACGCCGGGAAATGAATATTGCGTATTCGATTTGTACGGATGGAAATGCGGTATTCTGATATGTTATGACAATAATATAATTGAGAACGTCAGGGCTACGCGCTTGATGGGCGCGGAAGTTATTTTCATGCCCCATGTCACTATGTGCACACCTTCGACACGACCAGGTGCTGGCTTCGTTGATCCTTTACTATGGATGAATCGTGAAATTGATCCCACGCCACTGAGACTTGAATTCGATGGAATGAAGGGCAGGGATTGGCTTATGAAGTGGTTACCTTCACGGGCCTACGATAACGGCATATATGTCGTGTTCTCAAACCCTATTGGAATGGATGACGACCAGCTGAAGAATGGATGCTCAATGATCATCGATCCCTTCGGCGATGTCATTTCCGAATGTCGGACGCTGGGGGATGATATCACCACCGCCAGCCTTACGCCAGACAAACTTACAAAGTCCGGTGGCTATCGATATATAAAAGCACGACGCCCTGAATTGTATAGGGACATACTCGGACAAGAGCACAAGTCAGAGCAGAAAGTTGTGTGGTTGTAAATCAAAAATCTTCAACGAGTCAAGAACCCTTGACAGCTTTTACCCGTAACAAATTCTGAAATAGGTAAATAGATGAAGTCTGTTCTGTTAGTAGGCGCAACGGGCAACGTTGGTAAACAAATCGCGAAAGAAGCCCGTCGTCAGGGTTATGATCTGACAGTTGTGGTAAGGAATGCACAGAAGGCAAACGACCTTGCCGGTATCACCAATCATGCGATTGTTGCTGAGTTGACCAATCCTACGGCGGTTCAGGGGATTTGCAAAGGTATTGATGTAGTGATTTCGGCATTGGGAAAGAGTGTCTCGCCAAATGATAACAGCAAGGCTTCATTTTATGATGTCGATTTTCTTGCCAATGCCAGAATACTTAAGGAAGCTGTTGCCAGCGGGGTTAAAAAATTTGTCTACGTTTCAGCTCTTCACTCGGAACGCTATACACACCTAGAGTATTTTAAAGTACATCATGACTTTTCTGAATTGCTTAAGCTGTCGGGTCTGGACTACTCTATTATTAAACCACCTTCGATCTTCAGCGCATACCTCGATGTTGTTGACATGGCAAGGAAAGGACGCTTGGCCAATCTTGGCAAGGGAGACAAACTCACGAACCCGATCTATGAAGGCGACCTTGCCGTTGTATGTGTGGATTCAATTAATTCAACTAAATGCGAAATTGAAGCAGGGGGTAAGGAAACGTTCACGCGCAGGCAGATTAATGAACTAATTCAGCATCACGTGAATCCTTCAAAAAAATTGCCCACCATCCCAACCTGGGTCATGGAAGTGATGCTACCAATAATTCGGATCATCAGTAAGAATCTCTTTGATAAGTTTAGTTTTTTTGTCGAAGTGATGCAGCACGATGTCGTTGCGCCTCCCGTTGGTCAGCTGACATTGAAGGAATATCTTGTTATAAAATCATGAGCACACTTACTCAACTTCGAGTAGTTCAAGAATATCAGCCATTGTTGAGTAGTCCTTCAGACCAGGCTTCAACTCAGGTCCACCGTTCAACGAAATCCCAACGACCGAAGAGTCTGACAATGCAGAGGTAACTTCATCGGTTGAGCTTACTTCCAGTAAAAAAGGTATGGGTGTAGACTTGACTGCCAGACTTTCCCCAAGTATGTATTCCGGTTGAATAGCCAGGTGAGTAATATCCTCGTTTTTTTTCAAACTCAGGATATAAGGAAGCGGAGGAGAAGGGACCTTTGTGAGTTCTGACAGGTCCATTTGCAGCATATCAGGCCGGTAGTTTTCAAGGATCGGCTTAAGCTCTTGCTGATCTTGCAATCCAGCGATTTCAGCGACTATCAGCGGACCCGTTACCCACCCTCGGATTTGCTGGAACAATTCCGGACTGATGTAGTTGGGGTGGCCGGGAATAACGTTAAAACCAAGCATATCAACGCCCATTCCGGCGCAATAACGCGCATCACTGAGGTTGGTGATCCCGCCAATTTTTACCAAGGTCTTTAAAGCCATAGCATTAGTGAAAAAGAAGAAATAACTTTGTACGATTTTCGTTCAAAGTTCTGTGCTGTTCAAAGAAAAAACAATTATTCGGTGAGGCAATTCCTTAAATACTTGATAGGCGTCGTGGCGATCGGTTTAGTTTCTTGTGATTCTTCTTCAGACCTCGTTCCCGTTGATACTGGTAAAGCTTATTTTCCTCTCCGCAAAGGCATGTTCCAGGTCTATGATGTGAGCGAGATAAAGTACACGCTTGGCGTACCCGAAACACTCGCCTACGAGTTGAAAATTCAGGTTGTAGACTCATTTCTTATCAATGCCTCAGACTATAGCTATGTTCTTTACCGGAACAAAAGGAACGCTTCGAGCTCAGATTGGACTTATCTCGACACCTGGTCTGCAAGAATAAATGACAGGGAAGCGGTCTTGAACGAAGAAAATATCTCATTCATGAAGTTGAAATTGCCAGTAACAGAAGGAAGTGAATGGAATGGCAATACGTATAATTCCGGTGAAGAGGATAATTACGCATTTGAAGAAATTAAAGCAGCCCATACGTTCAATGGTACTACATTTCAGGATTGTATCACGGTAAATCAAAACGACAACCAGGACTTTGTAGTATATCTGGATCAACGCAAGGAGATATATTCAAAAGACGTGGGTTTGATTTATAAGGAGACAACGCAATTACAGTACTGCACATCGCCGGATTGCCTTGGTCAGGAGATTGTTGAAAGTGGCTTGATATATAAACAAACCATAAAAGATTATGGCATGGAGTAGATGTCTTGCTACCCTTGTGCTCATGAGCGGTATGTTTGTTGCCACTGCTCAGGAAAATCGCTATATGGTCTTTTTTAAGGACAAGACGTCGAGTCCCTATAGCACAGCCCAGCCGTTAGATTTTCTTTCACAGCGTGCGGTCGATCGCCGAGTCAGGCAGGGGATAGCCGTTACAGAAGTGGACATACCCGTTAATGAAAATTACATTCAGGGAGTCAGGGATGCCGGCGCAAATGTATTCTTTCCTACGCGTTGGATGAACGGTGTTTTGGTGCAATGCGACGCCACCCTGATCGTATCGCTTGGAGATCTGCCGTTTGTCGATCGCATCGAATTTGTGGCCCCTAATAAAAAACTCCTTTCAAGTGGCAGAACAAAAAGTCAGCTAAGAACAAAAGGGGGAATGAACGCAACAAGAACGCAAGCTCAGTTGGAGATGATTGGCCTTGATGAAATGCAGGAGGCGGGCTATAAAGGTGAAACAATTCTCATAGGTATTTTCGATGGCGGGTTCCAGGGTGTTGATAGCACGGTTCCATTTCAGCATATTTTTAACGAAGGACGAATCGATATTGAAGTATCGAAGGATTTCGTTTACAACTCCGAAAATGTCTTTCAATATGACGACCATGGTACTGCAGTATTTTCTGTTATTGCCGCGTACCAGGATGGAAATTTTGTCGGCGGGTCGTATGAAGCAAACTACCAGCTATACGTGACGGAGGATGTGAATTCAGAGTACCGGATCGAAGAGTACAATTGGTTGTTTGCAGCCGAACGGGCGGATAGTTCTGGCGTTGATGTGATTAATTCTTCGTTGGGATATTACGATTTCGATGATCTTTCGATGAATTATTCAAAGAGCGACATGGACGGAAACACTACCGTGATCACAAAAGCAGCCCAGTTTGCAACCGATAGGGGTATAGTTGTTGTATGTAGCGCCGGCAACGAGGGTGGTGTCGCCTGGCAGATCATTACCGCGCCTGCAGATGCCCGCGATGTACTGGCTGTAGCAAGTGTCAACAGTGATGGTCTGCGGTCCGCCTCCAGCTCCGTCGGGCCGTCTGCTGATGGTAGGGTCAAACCCGACGTCGCAGCTCAGGGAGTAAATACCAGCGTCATCAAGCCTGATGGTTCTGCTGGCACCGCGAGTGGCACATCGCTTTCATCGCCACTTGTCGCCAGTCTCGTGGCCGGCGTATGGCAAAGGTATCCACTGCTGACGAACAAACAGCTCATTGAGGCGGTGAGAAAATCAGCCTCACAAGCGATTAGCCCTGACAACTTATTAGGATATGGAATTCCCAATTTCAAAGCTGTTGTCAACTTTCTGGAAGAACAGCCGCAGGACAATCTATTCGAAGTGTTTCCTAATCCGGTCATGGCAGACACTATAACCATAAGGCCGTTCGATCCGGCTCAGATCACGTCATGCCGGCTTGAAATACTTTCATCTCAGGGCCAGTTGGTTCATAGCACCGACGCTGCCTTTTCCTGGCTTAACCGCACCTATACAGCAAACCTCTCACAGTTTGCCGCAGGAATGTACTATCTGCGGATTCTGTGGGGCGAAAAAAGATATACATTCAAGCTTGTGAAGGTTTAGAGCGCTTTCGCGTTCCTTGCAACTTAGAACTTATAGTCTATTTTTGCTTGACAATTATTTTTCTTTCATGTCATCTCCGATCATTGCCCCATCTGTACTTGCCTGCGATTTTTCAAACCTCGAGCGTGAGATAAAAATGCTGAACGAAAGTCAAGCGGATTGGATTCATGTCGATATAATGGATGGTGTGTTTGTTCCCAACCTTTCGATGGGTATCCCTGTCGTTGAGGCGATCAATCGGCACGCAAACAAACCGCTTGATGTTCATCTGATGATAGTAGCGCCCGAAAACCACGTCGAAGCTTTTCAACGCGCGGGAGCAAGCTCTATTTCAGTGCATGTTGAAGTCTGTCGTAACCTTCATCGAAATATTCAGCAGATCAAAATGTTGGGGTGCAAGGCGGGAGTAGCAATCAACCCGCATACTTCCATTAATGAACTCGAAAATATTATCGCTGACATCGATTTGGTTTGCGTAATGTCTGTTAATCCCGGCTTCGGTGGACAAAAATTTATTGAGAATACTTATCCGAAAGTGAAACAGCTAAAAAAACTAATACAACATTCCGGATCGTTGGCCAAGATTGAAATAGACGGTGGCGTTACAATGGAAAACGCAAAGGCCCTTATTGACTCCGGTGCCGATGTACTCGTCGCAGGCAACTTTGTGTTTAGCGCCGCCAATCCTCGTGAGGTCATTCAGAATTTAAAAGCTGTGCGCTGATTTCTTGACGGTGCAAACCACAAATTCGTATAACTTTCTGCGTATCTTCCGGCAGGGTTTTTGAATTATACACCAAAATCATTTGTATGGCGAGAGTCTTGTTTGCCGCCTTGGCATTGTTCTGTCTTTCTTGTCAAACCCGCAGTGTTACCCGCATCACCCCAGAAACACAGATGGACCTGAGCGGAAGGTGGAATGATTCAGATTCCAGGATCGTGGCCGATAAAATGATTGATGAACTCCTGTCGTCTCCAAGATTTAAGACGTACGCAGAAGATTTGGGACGAAAACCTGCTATTGTTGTCGGCCTAATAAGGAATAAGACCAGTGAACATATCGATGCGAATAACTACATCAAAAAGTTAGAGGTAGCAATCTACAATTCGGAAATAGCAGAGCTAGTGGAGTCGGAGGAGTTTCGCGATAAACTAAGACTCGAACGCGCACAACAGCAGGATTTTGCCGATCCATCGACCGTATCGGAGTGGGGCAAAGAGATAGGTGCAAATCTTATGTTGTTTGGCGAAATGACGTCGGAAACAGATACCAATAATGGCAAAAGGATCGTAAACTATATCACTACGCTCTTCCTTACTGACATAGAAACCAATAAACGGATTTGGTATGGTCAGCAGGAAATCAAGAAGTTTGTTAAGAATTGATCATACATCGACGACTTGGATCACTAATGCTTTCGAAATAAAGAAATGAGATACACTAGTCAGATGCTCTTTCGAATTGTATTTATCGCATTGACCGTTACCGTTATTACTGGTTGCGCCAGCTATTACCAATCACACGCCGAATTCAATAGTGAGTTTGAACAGGGAGACCTCAAGCGTGCACTCGAGACACTGGGAAGACAACAAAATGAGTCAGAGAGTAAGACCCGGTTCATCTATTTTGTCAACAAAGGACTATTGTTATCTATTCTGGGTGAATATGAAGAAAGCAACTCATATTTGGAAAAGGCGTTTTTGTTCGGCGAAGATTATCGGATCAATTATGTTAACGAAGCCACCTCGTATTTCACAAATCCAAACGTGGTTCTTTATAAAGGAGAAGATCATGAACATTTAATGCTGTTATATTTTAAGGCAATTAACTTTTTGAAATTGGGACAACATGAAGACGCGCTTATCGAATGCAGGCGGTTGAATATAAGGCTTAACCAATTGGGTGATAAATATGTTTCGGAAGAAAAGCTTCAGCGAAATGCTTTCATCCACACACTAATGGGAATAATCTATCAGTCGGCAAAAGATTATAATAATGCATTTATAGCATATCGAAATGCAATAGATGTTTATGAGAATGACTATTCAAGGATGTTTGGAATGACTCCTCCGGAACAACTTAAGAAAGATTTGCTTGACGCTGCATGGCGCACGGGCTTCATGGATGAATTCGATAACTACAAAAATAAATTTGAAATGAGTAATTATGAGGCATCGTCGCAGGATGCTGACCTTATATTCTTCTGGCACAACGGACTCGGACCAATAAAAGCGGAATGGAGTATTAACTTCGTCATCACACCTGGTCCCGATCACATGATGGTCTTCAATAATAATGAACTAGGTCTTTCTTTTCCTTTTAAAGTAGATGACGAAAAGGACAGGGCGGGCCTTACGAACCTCCAGTTTTTTAGAGTTGCATTTCCCAGGTATGTGGAACGTCCCGTTTACTACGCCTCGGCAAAACTTGAATGCGGTTCTGACACTTATAATCTCCAGCTGGCCGAGGATATAAACAAGATCGCATTTTACAGTCTCAATCAAAGAATGCTTCAGGAGTTCGCGAGAGGGCTATTACGGGCAGCCCTGAAGAAGGCAGCAGAACTATCCATTAGAAAGAAAGACGATCGACTGGGAGCGGTGCTGGGAATGGTAAATGCCATGACGGAAAAGGCGGACACACGTAATTGGCAAACCTTGCCACACAGCATTTACTATTCACGCATACCCCTCCAGGAAGGAAAGAACGAGTTGAAACTCTTGCTGTATTCCGGTAGGAATCAGGACTCTACCACGTACAACTTTACTTACCAGGCTAGGAAAGGAGAGACACTATTTCATACCTTTTCGTCGTTAGAGACAGTAGCTGCACCTTATCGTTATTATTAGCTGCTGAAAGACATTTCGTGATGCGATTTTTCAATTTTGAAGGTGTTTGCAACGGAAAAACGGGTAGCCAGTAACCGCAGTAGGATGATTCAGGAATTTCGTTTACCTTTAGCGCCCAATAGCCAGATTATGAATGGCTTACATTTTTTTGTTTACGGAGCTTAACCCTATTTTTCTGAACCGTTCCGCTGCTAAATTTCTGATGATTGTTTGCTTCGTGGCAACATTGCCAAGCATTGCGCACGCTCAATACGAGAATGAAAGCGATGCATCTGTGCCGCTCGAGTATTTCTACATTCAGAGACAAGGAACTGGTTGGTTGAGAAAGGTAATAAGCAAGTTTACTTTTGGTCTTAGCACTGGCTTTGGAAGCACCACTTTTAAGCACGAGCTTTCTGGGTTTGGAATATATCAGAACCCGTCAGGACAACCTCAGCTTTTCGAAACAACAAACGTCGCGTCAGGATATTCCAACTGGTTTAATAAGGTTGCTGCTTCAACCAGTACCATTCAGCCGGGTGCATTTCGTGTCAACTCGGATACAGCGGAAATCGGATTCAAGAGTAAATCATTTAACATCCCGCTGAAGGCTACCCTTCACGTTGAGTTTGACAAATATCGAATCGGAGGAGGTTATTCTATTGAGATGACGAAAATGAATGACTTCAAACCAATCAGCTATGGTGACAAGATCAATCCGTATTCGGCCGAGTTCTCAACTTTCGCTCTTCAGAAATATTTCGGAATGATCGGCGGAACGGTATACAGATATAATGAGTATCTGCTTGTTGTCGATGCCAACATCGGTGGATACAATCTCGGAAAGAACTTTGACAAGAGCGTCATCAAGAAGGGCGTCTTTCTAAACCTCGGTGTATCCGTGGAACGAGAGATGTCTGAGTACTTTCGTCTGTTTGTCAGACCTTCGTACGAGATCAAAAGTTATAAGCTGAACATACCAGAAACCACCCAAAGTGTCACTCACAAGTTCAATGCCTTTTACATAAATTTCGGTGCAACTTATCGGTTTCCAGAGCTTAGAAGATGCTTCCTGAAAACCTGTAAAATTCAGATGAACCACGCACACGGTAACAGAGAATATCGAAGTCGCGTACATCCAATCTATAAAAAGCAGAATCCACATTACGGAGAAAACCACCCCAACTTGATCAAGTATAAGGGAAAGAATAAGTACAAATTGAATCCTTACTAGAAGGCTGTTTAGGTCTCGGATTTTCGACCCATTTTTTGTCCAAATTTGCTGCAAACTAATTAGTCCAACGTACTCACTGAGTAACGATTTTTACTATCTTGCACAGCTTTAAAAACAGCCTTAATTGGCATAAAAACAGAGATTTTACATCGCAGAAGAGCGTGGTGGCCTACCCCCGGAAAGGCAGAGTATAATTCCAATCAATATTGAGGACGAAATGCGTGGAGCCTACATCGATTATTCGATGTCGGTCATCATTTCCAGGGCGTTGCCGGATGTAAGGGACGGCTTGAAACCTGTGCATCGCAGGGTGCTTTATGGTATGCAGGAACTGGGTGTCAACTACAACAAGCCTTATAAGAAGTCAGCCAGAATTGTTGGAGAGGTTCTAGGTAAGTACCATCCTCACGGTGACGCCTCTGTTTACGACACAATGGTAAGGATGGCGCAGGATTGGTCCCTGAGATATACGTTGGTAGATGGTCAGGGAAATTTCGGTTCCATCGACGGCGATTTTCCTGCCGCGATGCGTTACACAGAGGCAAGGCTTAGGCGAATAGCCGAAGAGCTCCTCGCGGACATAAACAAAGACACAGTAGATTTTCAGCCAAACTTTGACGACTCACTGACCGAGCCGACCGTGTTGCCCGCCAAGTTCCCGAATCTGTTAGTGAATGGTTCCTCTGGTATTGCGGTAGGCATGGCTACTAACATGGCCCCACACAATATTCGCGAGGTCATCGATGGCATTATTGCATATATTGATAACAACGATATCTCTATTCCTGAGTTGATGAAGTACATCACGGCTCCCGACTTCCCAACAGGAGGAATCATCTACGGACACTCAGGAATTCAGGAGGCCAGCTTCACAGGCAGAGGCCGCATTGTTGTTAGGGCAAAGGCCGAGATTGTTACCTCGGCAGGCGGCAAGGATCAGATCATTGTCACCGAGATTCCATACATGGTCAATAAGGCTATGATGATCGAAAAGACTGCCGCATTGGTCAACGAGAAGAGGATCGAAGGTATATCCGATATTCGTGACGAATCTGACCGCGAAGGTTATCGGATAGTTTACGATTTGAAAAGGGATGCTATCCCCAACATTGTTCTCAACAATTTATTTAAATATACACAGCTTCAATCTGCATTTAATGTAAACAACGTTGCGCTCGTAAAGGGCAGGCCGTTGACACTGAACCTCAAGGATCTCGTCAAGTATTTTGTTGAGCACCGCCACGAGGTAGTTGTACGACGCACGAAGTTTGAGCTTGCTGAAGCGGAAAAGAGGGCGCACATTCTCGAGGGATATCTGATAGCTTTAGATAATCTCGACGAAGTGATCGCGTTGATCAGAAGTTCTAAAGATCCGGAAACAGCAAAGGACGGATTGATCACAAGATTCGCATTGAGTGAGATCCAGGCAAAAGCAATACTCGATATGAGGTTGCAAAGACTCACCGGACTGGAACGCGACAAGATCCTGCAGGAGTACAACGAAGTCAGGGAGCTCATCAATAAGCTGAAGGGTATTCTGGAAAGCGAGCCACTTCGGATGCAGATCATTAAGGATGAATTAACAGAGCTGAGGGATCGTTACGGCGACGAGAGGCGCACACTGGTGTTGCACAACGAAGATGACATTTCGTTTGAGGATATGATCCCTAACGAGGAAATGTTGATAACCATTTCCAACCAGGGATATATCAAGAGGACATCGCTGTCTGAATATCGTACGCAAGGCAGGGGAGGAGTTGGTTCACGTGGTGCGACAACAAAAGAAGACGACTTTACCGAACATTTATTTATTGCGCAGGCCCATAACTATCTCCTGATATTTACCGATCAGGGAAAGGTGTATTGGAAGAAGGCATACGAAATACCGGAGGGTACTAAGATTTCTAAAGGACGAGCGATCCAGAACCTGATTAACATCGAGCCCGGTGATACTGTCAGAGCGATAATTAACGTGAAGAATCTAACGGACGAAAACTATATCAATAACAACTTCGTGATCCTTTGCACCGAGAAGGGCACGATCAAAAAGACCTCTCTCGAAGCGTACTCCAGACCCCGCCAGGGTGGGATCAATTCGATTACAATCCACGAGGGAGATCGCCTATTAAATGCCTCATTAACAAACGGAAATAATCATATAATTATAGCAAAAAGTGAGGGTAAGGCCGTGCATTTTAATGAACGCGATGTCAGGCCGATGGGGCGGACAGCTGCAGGGGTGCGAGCCATAACCCTGGAATCTGCCAGCGATAAAGTTGTGGGAATGGTATGCATAAACCGCGAAGATGCTAACTTGCTGGTAGTTTCAGAGAATGGCTACGGGAAGCGATCGTTGATCGACGATTACCGCATAACAAGAAGGGGAGGAAAGGGAGTTAAGACTCTGAATGTTACGGAAAAAACTGGCAAGCTTGTTGCCATTAAGGAAGTTGTCGACGACGATGAGCTGATGATAATAAACCGGTCGGGAATAACGATCCGGATAAAAGTCAGCGAACTGCGTGTTATGGGACGAGCTACACAAGGTGTTCGGTTGATAAAATTGAACGATGATGACCGGATATCTTCCGTAGAGAAGATTCAAAAAATGATTGAAGACGAAACCACTATTTAACTTATATATACAATAAACCTGTTCACAATGAAACGAATAACACTCTTTCTGTTAATGTTGGCAACGGTTTCTACCTATGCCCAGAAAGCGGCTAAGCCCAACCTTAACAAAGCATTAACTTCCTGGAGAGAAGGGAAGCTTGACGAAGCTAAAGCTAATATAGACTTAGCTCCAACTTACGAAAAGACTATGAACGATCCGAAAGCTTGGTATTACCGGGGTCTAATCTACGGATCAATTGATACAACTTCCAATGAAGCTTTCAGAGCACTTGATCCGAATGCATTTACTGTTGCGATGGAATCATTCAAGAAGGCAGATGAGCTGAGCAAAGGCAAGGAGCTCTTTATCCAGGATGCTTCCGGAATGCCAGTAATGAAAACTCAACAAATGACCTATTGGGCCAACACATATATTAATAAAGGGGCCAGCCTTTATCAGGAAGAAGATCTCGAAAACTCCCTGAAGGCTTTTGAAAAGGCGCAAATGATAATTCCGGATGATACGCTAGCATATTTTTATGCGGGCTTCGTGGCGAACAGTCTTGAAAATTACGATAAGGCAATTGCCTCATTCCAGAAGTATATAGACCTCGGCGGAAAATCGTCCGATGCTTACCTAAGCATCATTAACATTAACAGCGGCCCGAAGGCAAATAAAGAAGAAGCTTTACGCGTGGTTCGTTTGGCTAAACCAAAATTCCCGAACAACCCTGACCTTCCTAAGGTCGAAATTGGATTGTTGATTGACTTAAAACGAATTGATGAAGCCAAATCGGGTCTTGAGGATGCTATCAAAAAAGAACCGACTAACAAGATCCTGCACTTCTATCTTGGTTATGCAAATGCAAGCTTGAATGATTTTGAAACGGCAAAGAAGAATTACGAAGAAGCGCTCAAAATAGATCCACAGTACTTTGAAGCACAGCTATATTTGGCCAAGCTTGTTTATGCGGATGCTGCATCTATCAAGAAGGAGATGTCAAACCTTGGTATTACAGCCGCAGACAAGAAGAAAAGATTTGAACTTGATAAGCAATTGGTAGAAAAGCTAAAAATTGCTCTGCCTTATTGGGAAAAAGCTGAAAAACTTAACCCTAGCGATCAGGAAGTTTTGGATACTCTATATTCAATCTACGTAGACCTTGATTTGCAAGACCAGTTGAAACGTGTTGAAAAGAGATACAAAGAACTGGGTATCGAGAATTAACATAGTCCTGCCGTTAGGATAACATAAAGGCTGGCATCTTGCTGGCCTTTCTTTTTTTAATATCTGCCACCATTGCAGTGATGGATCAAAGTTGTTTGTTTAACGAATTTAAAGTTCAGCCAACAAGCGTTTACTATATGGATGGAGTTGCCCGGTAGTCTCAGTTGGTCGAGTCGGCAGAAAACAATATATTAGATTAACGTAAGAATTGGGCGTTGCAGAAGTAGCGTGAATTCTCTTGCAGCGTAGAGCAAACGTGATAAACGTGTCGACGCCAAATGACAATGGTCATTGATGTTTGGACTTATCTTTAATATTTTTTCACGCTAATAAAGGTAAAACGATGATTCGATCCCCGATTCAATACGCTTGCAATGGTCAAGTGACTATTCTGGACGCCCTTGGATTGGCCCTCTACCTTACTATTTTTGCTAGTCAGGAAGAACGTGAAGCCGATCAAGTCGGTTTCGCTGAATTTAAAAGACGCAAACATGCCTAAAATCATGTATTTTATCTTATGCCTAAGGACGTACTGTGTGTGGAGCCTCCACCGCCAACGAACAATGGGAGAAGCGAATAGGAAAAAGACCTAAGTCATGGACGGAAAGCTGAACATTAAACATATCCTCAGGAAGCTTCTTTCAAAGTGGTACTATTTCATAATAGCGCTTGTGATTACGCTGTCGTTGGCTTATGCGTATATCAAGTTGTCCCCCAGGCAGTACATTGTTAAAGCTTCAATGCTACTCAAAAGCGAAACCCAACCAGTCAGCATGGACGAAAATTTCCTGAAGGGGATGGACAATTACATCTCCCAAACAGGAATTGAAGATGAAATAGGCATTTTGAAGTCATATAGCATGATAGATCGCGCAATACGCGACTTGGATTTTGCGATTGAGTACTACGTAAGAAGGAACTTCGTTACCGAAGAAAGATATGGTGACTCTCCATTCACTATCGTGATAGACTCTGTGGTAAATCAAATTGTTGATGTTCCTATTTTTATTGAACAAGTATCGTCAACAAGATACCGCGTCAAAGTTTCAGGAAAGAATATTAATACTTACAATTACTATACTAACCAAATCGAAGGGGGTGTTGACAAGGTCGAGATCGATGAAGAAGTACCACTTGATAAACCTTTCGTGAATAAGTATCTGAGTTTTAAAATAAAGTTCAATGACCTTTTTAAAGTAGATAAGGAGACGGAGAGTTTTTTCACATTTAAACAGATACAGCCACTCACCGAGGGATATCAGGCCAGGTTAACCATCGAACCTATATCGCTTGAATCTTCTATCGTCGAATTAAAAGTGAAGGGGCCAGTAGCAAGTAAAGAAAAGAAGTTCATTAGCAAGTTGCTGGAGGTCTATTTAAAAAATGAACTATCCAAGAAGAATCAGCTTGCACTAAAGACCATTCAGTTTATTGACAAGCAGCTTATTGGTATCTCGGATACTATCCGTCAAGTGCAAGGCGCGTCGACGAATAGATTTAACAATAACATATACAATTACCTGTTGGAGAAGCGTGCTGAAGCAGGCATTGCTATTGCCTCCAATTCAGTCGAGAAAACTATCGTCGACAAACCTTACCAGGTGGGAACGGGTCCAGTATCACCAAACGGCAATCTCATCTTTGCGCTAGCCCTCATCTTGGGTGTAGGATGTGCGGTAGGGTTGATTCTTCTCAAGGATATGCTCAACGATAACATAATCACACATGAGGATGTCGAGCAGCATACCAAGATTCCTTTTATAGGTACCATCGGTCATGCCAACAAGACAGAACAAGTTTCTATCATTGCTCATGCAAATTCGCCTATTGGGGAATCTTTCCGATCGCTACGTGTCAATCTCCAGTATCTTACATTAGGCAAAAATGCAAATGTAATTGGTATAACGTCCTCTCGCGAAAGTGAAGGCAAGACCTTTTGTTCGGTGAACCTGTCAGCAGTGATGGCTTATTCGGGGAGAAGGACTATACTGATCGACACGGACATGAGGCGTCCAAGGGTAGCTACCTATTTTCAGCTTAAGAACAGAAAAGGCTTGTCTAACTTCCTGGTCGGGGATGGAACAATTAAGGAGATCATCAACAACACAGAACACAAGGGATTTGACGTCATAGGATCGGGACCAATACCTCCCAACCCAATTGACCTTATTGGTAGTCCACGAATGGAAGAATTGATAAGTACTTTAAAGGAGACTTACAGTACCATTATCCTTGATTCTCCTCCGCTTGGTTATGTTTCAGAATACATTATTCTGATGAAATATACTGACGCGAACCTTTACATAGTACGATCCGACTATACAAACCGGAATAGCTTGCACAAGGTCAATAAATTGTACGAGCGAAAGAAGATCACCAACGTAAGCATCTTGTTGAATGATGTTAAGGCAGCGAAGACCTCAGGATACGGATATGGCTACGGATATGGATACAAATTTTAGCAAAGGAATCAAATCAGAGTGAGTGTGAGAGCGAGAGTGAACAGACTCAGTCAGTTTTCTTCACTCTCATCTTATAGCCGCCGTTGCCAGTATATTAACCAACCCCGTTATGTTGGACCTTGAAAAAACTCGATTTCCACAAAAAGGCTAAGAAGAACTTGGAGCTGACCTGAGTTTTGTATATTTCCATTAACGGAAATAGACGTTACGGGCCCCGGTCCCTCGCTTTGCATTGTTCAATCGAACACCTGCTACTATGATGCCCGACATCTTAAATGATCGATAATATTTTTCGAAATTCATCGAGGATTGTAGTGTCCTCTAAACTAGAAACGAATACAATATCACACCACACGGAATATTTTTGGAGTCTACGTGTTGCTTAAGATGATATGTTGAATAAAAGGGACATAATCAACTTTCTCTATGTGATCAGCTTTCCGGTTTACGGGTTCGGAACATACATCTCTGCCACTATTAGCCCGTCTATCGGTTATATGTGTTCGATCTCGATCCACATCCTTATGATTCTCTTCTACCTTATTGACGTTGCCTATAAACGCAATGTGAACATAAAAATCAATTGGTTATACTTTCTGACTTTGGCCTTCCAGCTGACATGTGTGGCATCGTTGTTTGTATCGTTGTCGAAGAATATGCCATCAATGAATATGTTAGGTGTTGTTACAAAATCAATCCTGTTGATGGTGCCGTTTCAGTCATTCATTGTTGTATTCCTATATAATGAAAAACACGAGAAAGGCTTTGTAAACAAGACCTTCTTAAGCTGGAGTATTCTGTTGCTGATAAACTTAATTGGTTTCTTTGGTCTCGGTATCAAAAATGAAACGCAGAGCATAAGCGGACGCTTCACTTTCCCGTTTCTTGATAGTTTCTACAGTGGCGCCTGCCTTGTCGCCATGTTGAATTTGATGATAATGGCGTTCATTAAAAGGTCCCTCAAAGAACCTTTAAAGCTGATTTCCTTGTTCAGTTACTTTGTGCTTAACCTGGTTCTGTTATACTATATCAATTCGAGGATTTCCATATTGATTTTTATCGGCGTTGTTTTGCTATTTACTTTTCACTTGTCACGAAGGTTTCGGGGTGTTTTCCTGGTCTCGGTTTTCACTATGCCGCTGTTATTAAATATGGGCGTCTTGATATATCGCGTATTAAGCCTGCCGGTGTTTTTGACAATCGCGAGGCGAGTTGATCTAATCGACATAACAACATTTAATGGCAGAGCAATTTTGTGGCAACGCACACTGGACTGGCTGATGTTTGATCAACGCGGAGTACTTTTCGGGAATGGGGCTGGTGGGTATTATTTCCTTCACCTCGTTCCTGATCTTGCAAAAAAATGGCTTCCGAAAGAGGAGAGCTTGCACCTGCATAGCACGGTGTTGATGACGCTTGTTGATCAGGGTATTTTCGGATTTGTCCTGCTCCTTATAGTGTGCTATCGAATGTATCTATATTATAGAACGGAATTTCAAAAGAATAGTCCGGATTCCATACTCTTTGCAGTGGTTGTGTTTTTGATCTTCGTTATACAGGTTGATACGTTTGCTTATTTGGGAACTTTGGGATACACAATCCTTGGTTTATTGATCGCACGCGCTTCGGTAGACCTAAAGATTGCCTAGCGCAAGAGTGAGTAGGATTGCTTCAAGAACTATTGAGGAAAAATTATTACGACACCTTAATGCCGATCACGACATTACACATCTTGCGAGAAGAAACGACTTTCTCGTGGCCTGCGACCATGACGTGAGCTTTACACTACCCAAAGAGGGCAGGTGATAGGAAAATAAGTAAGATTTAAGGCCAACGACCGACGACTTATTCCATATTATATATCCATACTTCCTTTAATAAGTTCTTCCAACGATACTCATTTCTAACGCGCTTAGCCTCTTCGAGATCGAGCGTGGAATAGAGGTATACGTAGTAAATGTTATTCGTTGGATTCAACGCGACGTTTACGTTATGCCCTTTACTTAGCATTTCTTTGGTAAACTTCATCGAGTGGCTCATTACGTCGAACGCCCCAACTACGACGTAATAATGTCCTCTGGTCATAGTGAAAGACTCCTTCAGTTTTGAAGGTTTCGCTGATGATTTGGCAACTTCCTTGGATTTCGCAGGTGGTGTTGTTGCAGCCGTGGGTTGTTCCGTCGCTGTTGAAGGATTCGGTGTCGTCTTGGCAACTTCCTGAGATTTCACAGGCGGTGTTGTAACTGTTGTAGGCCGCTCCTTCTCATTTGAAGGATTCGATGTAGTCTTGGCAACTTCCTGGGATTTCACAGGCGGCGTTATAACTGCTGTAGGCTGCTCCGTCTCTTTTGAAGGATTTGGCGTTGTCTTAGCAACTTCGTGGGATTTCGCAGGCGGTGTTGTAACTGCCGTAGGCTGTTTCTTCTCTTCGGTAGGTTTCGTTGTTGTCTTGGCAACTTCCTGGGATTTCACGGGTGGTGCTGTAACCACGGTCGGTGGTTCCTTCGTACGCTGCAACCGAACACGGTCCCTTTCTGAGAGTACTATCGGAGTCTCAATATCTTTCTCCTCACCACGGTATGGATTCTTATTACCACCGGAAGGATCGTTGTAATTTACTTTAGCCGGCGGAGTTGTGGTCGCAGCGTTAGCCAGCTCAGGGCTTTTTTGAGTAGCCGCTTTGGCCATCGCATTTTTCTTCTTTCCGAGTTTTACACCGATGTGTAGTTCATGAGAGCTTGTCGCTGGAAAGCCTGAGGTGAATGGTGGAAATTCATAACTGTACCCGAATTTTATCCTTTCCTTTATGTTGGCGCCAAAGAAAAGCGCCAGACCGTGATTCTGATTGTAGCTTGCACCTGTCCAGATCTTATTCTTGTAATAAATCAGTGACGCTGCTTCCCATGCATCCTGAACGCCATCTTCGGTCTGTCGGTAGAGCACGTAAGGCTCTATTGAAAAATTCTGCATAATACCAACGTTGAAACGATAGCTCGCGGAAAATAGCCTGTTCCTTAAGTTCGACATTTCAAACTTGTTAAAACTCTCTTCATTGAACGCATTGGACTTGAATAGATCTGTTAACGCAAAGCCTAAACGCAGTCCGCCGAATGAGTATACGACACCAAAGTTTCCATCGATGTAGAAGTTATTACCTGCAGCGTTCGCTATGACAGGATCATTTGTGTTCAGTTCTTCGGCTGTAAGATCAAGTTTGTTTAATCCTACGCCGCCGGACAGTGCAAAACGCAGAGATTGATTTTTAGAAATAGGAACAACATACCCGAACGTTGCTAAAAAATTGGTGTTCCGGAGAAGAATTTGTTTGTCCGAGTAAAGATTGAACCCTAAGGCCACTCGCTCATTCATCGGAAATTGTAGACTCGCGCCAGCCGTCACTGGTGCATCTTTAAAATTTGTCCACTGTTGACGATAGCTGATGTTGGCCTCTACATCATTATTTATTGCGACGTAAGCCGGATTGAAAACATATGGGTTAAAATAAAATTGCCGATAGAATGGCCCCTGAACCTGCGCTCGTGACGCCACTGCTGAAAGTATTAAAGCAACCAGACATAATGTAAAGACTCTCTTCATGGACATCAGTTTATCGTACAATTCTTACGGCTACTACTAAAACTGCATTGGCTAACTTGCTTGCGTAATAATTTGCATCGCAGTTCCGTCTCTGAACATCCACGATCCTGAAATCTTTCACCTCCGTCCTCAACTGACTGCATTAGATGCTGGTACCTGATTCATCGTTGCCACAAGTACTTATATAATTGCCGGCCTAAAAAGCAGCGTTAAGGCCAACAATTAACAAGACCAATGTGCTTAACAGCCTCATTACCGACTAATTTTTACCGTTGCAAAAGTTTTATTATGGGCTCTGTGTTTGAGCACGCGCTCAGAGACACAACAAAAAGTCAATTAGGATGTCGAACCTTACATTGAGCTGATAAGTCTCTACCTCACTTGTATTCCTCCCAACGACGCCTAGCTACTCTTCAAGGCTTACTCTAACCTGTTGTTCAAAACAATATCTGCAATAGATCGAAAAATTTTGAAGAGAATTGACTGTATGAAATCCTCGGTCGATGAATTGACCTATTTCAAGATAAACTAATATTTGCGGCCACTATGGCTCGAAGGCCTATGCGTCGCATGTTATATGCAGGTCCGACGAAATAGGCCAAAATTGTCTCCGGAATCGATTTCGGTACTTCTTCTCCCGCAATAGGCAGTGGGTGCGTGCCAGCCTCACTTCCAGGACCCCCCGATAGATTGTCCCTACAAGGCAGGGAAATTCCTTTGCGCAAACTACTGAGAAAGTTACGGGAGTACTCAAAGTTTGCTATTGTCCATATATCCTGTACGTGCGCGATAGTAGTTGTCGTGCAACACCGATGTAATCCAGAATCATGAAGTATTCGAATTAGTGATGGGATTATGGTCCATCTCACTATTGTTACCAGGCCAGTAAGTTGCGACAGCATTCAACGGTGTCACTATTGATCTTTGCGTTTATACAGCCACTGGTGGTTTAGCCAGCATTCTTTCGGCCGGGTGCTGAGCCGTAATTCGTAAAACACATTGTGATGAATTTTCCTGTTTGTCCTTACTGTGTCTTTATTGTCCACAATACCTATCGTGAGTTAAAATCAATTGTGATCTTTCTCTGCATAATGGACACGTACGTCAACCAATCATTACCTTTGCATTTGATACTTTGATTTCCTGAAGCGTTGGAGGTCGACGTGACTTATAAGCAAGTAGTCATGAGAATATCCAGGATTTGCTAGATATGCAATAGAATATAGAATCCTAAGGATCCTCATAACACGTGGCGTCTGGTCCTACACTAAATATTAACTGCCAGCGAAACTATTACCGCAACTCTATTAATGAAACCTTCCTGAATATTAGTAATGATCATTTCTAAAAAAAATGTGAACAATTGCGGTTGTAGCGGACGGCAACTTGAGAACATTAAAACAGCAATGTTCTTCGGGTCTAAATTACCAACCTATTCCAGTATTGTCGGTCCCAGTAGTTGAGGCAAAATAATCGAAAGCCGCCGTCGATTTAGCGTTTAACCGC
>Ga0111539_10001996_pt1 | contig 27224 bp, 25 predicted proteins | sample RhiMethybrSRZTD1_FD_79667 | JGI IMG/M metagenome (GOLD analysis project Ga0111539, IMG submission 79667) | Populus rhizosphere microbial communities from Tennessee, USA - Rhizosphere MetaG P. TD hybrid SRZTD1 (version 2) (version 2) | ecosystem: Host-associated > Plants > Roots > Rhizosphere >...
GCTCGAGGGCGGCAACCTCGCGCACCGTCCGCCGGTGAAGGGTGGCTACTTCCCCGTGCCGCCCGTGGACTCGCTGCAGGACATGCGCTCGGCGATGTGCCTCGCGCTCGAGGAGCAGGGCGTGGAAGTCGAGGTGCACCACCACGAGGTGGCGGCGCCCGGCCAGTGCGAGATCGGCACCAAGTTCAACACGCTGGTGAAGCGCGCCGACTGGCTGCAGATCCTCAAGTACACGGTGCTCAACGTCGCTCGCAGCTACGGCAAGACCGCGACCTTCATGCCCAAGCCCATCGTGGGCGACAACGGCTCGGGCATGCACGTGCACCAGTCGGTGTGGAAGGGCGGCCAGAACCTGTTCGCAGGTGACGGCTATGCGGGCCTGTCGGAGTTCGCGCTCTACTACATCGGCGGCATCATCAAGCACGCCAAGGCGCTGAACGCCATCACCAACCCGGGTACCAACTCGTACAAGCGCCTGGTGCCTGGCTTCGAAGCGCCGATCAACCTCGCCTACTCGGCGCGCAACCGCTCGGCCTCGTGCCGCATCCCGTATGTGGCGAGCGCCAAGGGCCGCCGCGTGGAAGTGCGCTTCCCGGATCCGACCGCCAACCCGTACCTCGCCTTCGCCGCGATGCTGATGGCGGGCCTGGATGGCGTGCAGAACAAGATCCATCCCGGCGATCCGCTCGACAAGAACCTGTACGACCTCGAGCCGGAAGAGGCCGCGAAGGTGCCGCACCCGTGCGCTTCGCTCGATGAAGCGCTCGAGAACCTGGACAAGGATCGCGCCTTCCTCACGCGCGGCGGCGTCTTCACCGACGACATGCTCGATGCCTACATCAAGCTCAAGTACGAGGAGGTGCAGCGCTTCCGCATGACGACGCACCCGGTCGAGTTCGAGATGTACTACTCGGCGTAAGCCGCCTCGGGAGGGGCCCGGCCTTGTGTTTTGGGCCTCTCCCGACCACAACCTATAGGGGGTATCACACGATATCCCCTTGATCTTGTTGCTTTTTCTGATGACCCCCGTCTATTCTTCCCTTCCGCTTTCGCGCAAGGGAGCACGGCATGAAGACCGTCTGGGTCGCGAGCATCGCCCTGTTGGCGTCCGCGTCCGCGCTCGCCCAATCGACGATCTACAAGCACGTCGACGAGAGTGGGCGTGTCACGTACACGAACAAACCGATGAAGGGCGCAGCCGTCGTGGAGCTGGAGCCCCTCACCACCATTCCGGGAACCCCCACGGGAACGCTGCGGCCGCAGCCCGCCGCCGTGAAGACGGTGGAGAAGGCCGAGAAGGCCGAGCAGGCCGAGGCCAACGTCAACCTGCAGCAGGTGAACGGCAAGGAGTCGATCGCCGCCTCCACGCGTCCCGCCGTTGCCGTGGTGACGCCGGTTTCGGCGCGTCCCTCGATCGCGTCGATCGAGCCCAACGTCCAGAAGAAGCGCGACAACGATCGCCGCAGGATCCTCGAGGAGGAGCTCTCGCAGGAGGAGCAGTCGCTCGTCGGCGCGCGCGCCTCGCTCACGCAGGAGCAGGCCAACCCGCAGCTGGTCGCTGCGGTACGCACCGCCCAGGCCGCGGACAATCCGACGGCCTCGCAACTGGTCGAATTCCGCAACGCAATCGACAAGGCATCCGGCCGCATCCGCGGCCTGCAGGCCACTGTCGCCGAGCACGAGAAGAACATCGAGGCGCTCAAGAAAGAGCTCGGCGCGCTGAAGCCGTAGCCTCGCGCAGCACCCCTCTCCGGCATCCCCCTTTCGCCGACGCGCCAGCCCTCCGGGCTGGCGCGCTTATTGCTGCTTTCTCGCCGTGCTGGCCGTGATCCCTTATCCGGGGCTCGAGCTGCTCTCGACCGCCGTGCTGATGCTCGACGAGGAACTGAACGTGACGTACGCAAATCCCGCCGCGGAGACGCTGCTCGCTCATGGGCGCAAGCACCTGATCGGTGCGCCGATCGACCGCGCGCTTCCCGCCGGGGCGACATTCGTCGAGCGCTGCCGGCAGGCAGTGGACGCGCAGGCGGGTTTCAACGAGAACGACCTGGTGCTCGACGTCGATGGCGATCCGGTCCACCTTCATTGCGTGGCGAGTCCCTTCGAGGGCGCCTACGTGGCGCCGGACGCTCCGCCCGCGCTCGTGCTCGAGATCCGCGAGCTCGACCAGCAGATCAAGATCGAGCGCGAGTCGCGCATCCAGGAGCAGCAGGAAGCCAACCGCGAGTTGATCCGCAACCTTGCCCACGAGATCAAGAACCCGCTCGGCGGCATCCGCGGCGCCGCGCAGCTGCTGGAGCACGACCTGGGAGAGGAGCAGCGCGAGTTCACCCAGGTGATCGTGAAGGAAGTGGACCGGCTGCAGTCGCTGTTGAACCGCATGCTCACGCCGGTGCGCTTGCCACGGGTGGAGCCGATCAACATCCACGAGGTGATGGAGCGCGTGCGCACGCTCATGACCGCCGAGTTCCCGGGCCTCGAGGTGAAGCGCGACTACGACACGAGCCTGCCGGACCTCGCGGGCGACAAGGAGCAGCTCATCCAGGCCATCCTCAACGTCGCGCGCAACGCCGCGCAAGCCACCGCCGGAAAGGGCGAGATCCGCATGTCGACCCGCATCGCACGCCAGGTCACCATCGCGCGGGCTCGCTACCGGCACGCCATCGCGGTCTCGGTCGAGGACGACGGCCCCGGCGTGCCTCCCGGGCTTGCCGAGCGCATCTTCTATCCGCTGGTGAGCGGGCGCGACGGCGGCACGGGGCTCGGCCTCTCGCTCGCGCAGAGCTTCGTCTCGCAGCACCAGGGGCTCATCGAGTTCGAAAGCGTGCCCGGCAAGACGCGCTTCACCATCCTCCTGCCGGTTCGCGAAAGGGCTTCATGAATCCGGTCTGGATCATCGACGACGACCGTTCCATCCGCTGGGTGTTCGAGAAGGCGCTGGCGCGCGAGGGCATCGCGCACCGCACCTTCGGCGCGGCGAAAGAGGCGCTGGACACCCTGCCTGAAAATCCGCCGCAGGTCGTGGTGAGCGACATCCGCATGCCGGGCGTCTCGGGCCTGGAGTTCATGCAGCAGCTCAAGACCCGGCTGCCCGCGACGCCGGTGATCATCATGACGGCGTACTCCGACCTCGAGAGCGCGGTGGCCGCGTTCCAGGGCGGCGCGTTCGAGTACCTGCCCAAGCCCTTCGACGTGGATCATGCCGTCGAGCTGGTGCGCCGCGCCATCGACGAGAGCCGGCATCCCGGGAGCGAGGAAACGCCCGTGCCCGAGGAGGAGACGCCCGAGATCCTCGGCCAGGCGCCGGCGATGCAGGAAGTCTTCCGCGCGATCGGGCGCCTCGCGCACTCGCACGCGACCGTCCTCATCACCGGGGAGTCGGGCACGGGCAAGGAGCTCGTGGCCCGCGCGCTGCACCGCCACAGCCCGCGCGCCGGAAAGGCGTTCATCGCGATCAACACGGCGGCCATCCCCAAGGACCTGCTGGAGAGCGAGCTCTTCGGCCACGAACGCGGCGCCTTCACCGGCGCGCAGTCGATGCGGCGCGGGCGCTTCGAGCAGGCCGAGGGCGGGACGCTCTTCCTCGACGAGATCGGCGACATGCCGCCGGACCTGCAGACGCGCCTTCTGCGCGTGCTTTCGGACGGCCAGTTCTACCGCGTGGGCGGCCACACGCCCCTCGCGGCGAACGTGCGCGTGATCGCGGCCACGCACCAGGACCTGGACGCGCGCGTGAAGCAGCGCCTCTTTCGCGAGGACCTCTACCACCGCCTGAACGTGATCCGGCTGCGGCTGCCGAGCCTGCGCGAGCGCCGCGACGACATCGCGCTGCTCTCGCGCCATTTCCTCGCCAAGAGCGCGCGCGACCTGGGCGTCGAGGGCAAGCGCCTCACCGACGCTGCGCTGGCCTTCTTCACCGCGCACGAGTGGCCCGGCAACGTGCGCCAGATCGAGAACGTCTGCCACTGGCTCACCGTCATGGCCCCGGGGCAGGTGGTCGACGTGAAGGACCTGCCGCCCGAGCTGCGCTCCGAGCCGGCGGCCGCGAGCGAGTCCGACTGGCGCCGGGCGCTGGAGCGCGAGGTCACGGCGAAGCTCGCGCGCGGTGAGACCGGCATCGCCGACTCGCTCACTCGCGACTTCGAATCGGCGCTGATCTCCATGGCGCTGCAGCACACCGGGGGGCGCCGCATCGAGGCGGCGGGGCTGCTCGGCATCGGGCGCAACACCCTCACGCGGAAGGTCCAGGACCTCAAGATCGATACCAAGGACTAATGCGGGGTCAGACTCCAATTCATGCGCGAGATTGGAAACGTAGCCGTGGTGAATCACGACATTGGAGTCTGACCCCATGAATTTCGATCCGGCCCCGATCTACGCTTTCATCGCGCTCACCGTCGTCGCCTCCATCACCCCGGGCCCCGCGGTGCTGCTCGTGATGGCCCACGGCCTCAAGGGCGGCTGGGTGCCGAGCTTCAAGGCTTCGCTCGGCGTGCAGGCGGGCAACGGCATCTACCTCACGCTCTCCGCGATCGGCCTGGGGGCGATCCTCGCCGCGTCGGAGACGCTCTTCCATGCGGTGAAGTGGATCGGCGCCGGCTACCTCGTCTACCTCGGCCTCAAGACCATTCGCCACGCCCGCGCCGCCGCGCCCACGGGCGGGCGCGAGCCGATCCTCGCGCGACCCTTCACGCAGGCCACCATGGCGCAGCTCGCCAATCCCAAGTCGGTGCTCTTCTTCGGCGCGCTGATGCCGCAGTTCCTGCAGCTCGACCACCCCCTGCTGCCGCAGTACCTGGCATTCGCGGTGATCTGCTTCGTGGTCGAGGTGCCGGTGCTGGCCTTCTACGGCTGGATCGCGGCGCGCGGGCGTGGGTTGTTCGCGAATCCACGCTCGATCGCCTGGCGCGAACGCCTCTCCGGCGGGGCGCTGGTGGCCGTCGGCGCGTCGATCGCCGCGGTGAAGCGGGCCGGCTAGCCCGCGGAGAGCTTGTAGATCGCCGCGGTCGATCCCATCGGGGGGTGGTTGGCGCACGAATTGCGCCGCATCGTCCCGACGTAGATCCATCCCGCCGCGTCGATTCCCAGGTCCGTCGCGTACTCGCTTTCCAGCAACACGAAGGGAGCGCCGCTTGCGGACGCGACCGGTTCACCGAGGGTGTCCAGCTTCGCCACCGCCGCGGTGTACCCGCAGCCCGAAGCCTGCTCGCCCGGCCGGGGACGGAAGCCCGCGATGACGACCTCCCCGCTCGGCAGGGCCAGGACATCCTCGACGTAGCTTTCCCTCGTCCCGAACAGCATCGGGCGGCGGCCACCCTCGCGATACGCTGCCACCGTGTTGCCGCGCTCGTCGATCTTGAAGACGTGCGTGGCCGCAGGCTCCGACGTCGTGCCGGGATAGCAGTTTGCAACGACCACGACCTCTCCGTTCGGAAGCGGGGCGGTGGCGCGGGCCGACCCTCCGCACCCTCCGATCCACATGCCACCCGCGCCGAAGTCCGTCGCCAGGTTTCCAGCCGGGTCCAGCTTGACCACAACGGCGCCATAGGCCGCCGCATCGCCGGCAAGGTAGGTGTTGCCGCGCCCGTCGACCTGGACGTCGAAGACGTTGCCCTGCGGCCCCAGGTAGAGCGTGTGCATCCCGCCTTCGGCGTACGCGGTGGCCACCCGACCTTGCGAATCGAACTTCGCAACGTAGACGTCACCGGCCGCATAGAGCACCCCGCCGGCATCCAGCGCAAGCGCATTCATCCAGGGGGAGCCGTTCGGGAATTGCGCGGATGCGACGCCCTGCGCTCCAAAATCGGTCGCCGCCGTTCCATCGGGGCGGATCTTGACTGCCCCGAAGCCCATCGGGACATAGACGTTTCCGGGGATGTCGACGATCGGCGAGCTGGTTCCCGTGTACCGGGCCGGGATGCTCGCCTGGCCACCTATGCCGAACGTGGTCACGACCCGGCCTCGAGGATCCAGCTTCACCACGTAATCGTTGGGCAGGGCGTAGGTGCTGCCATCCCGCGTAAAGGCGAAGCGCCCCATCGGAGAGTGGCCCGCCATGCTGAGGCCCGCCGCGACTCCGTCGACACCGTACGACGGGTCGCGCTGCCCCCATCCCCGCGGCGTCGGTGCGGGGCTCTCGGGAGAGCCGCCTCCACCGCCCCCGCAACCCGCCAACACCGCGAAAACGATGCCGATCCCGAGCCGATCCCCGAACGTCACGTCGTAGCCCCCTTGAAGCGGGCAACGCACCACTGCTCGAACTCGTGGACCGGCAGCGCGGCGCTGGCCAGGAACCCCTGGTACTCGTCGCACCCGAGCGCCTTCAGCGCCTTCAACTGCCCCTCGGTCTCCACGCCCTCGGCCACTACCGTGAGCCGCAGCGAGTGCGCCATCGCGAGGATCGCGGTGATGATCGCCTCGTCGTTGGGATCGACGCCGATGTCGCGCACGAAGGAGCTGTCGATCTTGATCGTGTCCACCGGCAGGCGCTTGAGGTACGACAGGGACGAGTAGCCGGTGCCGAAGTCGTCGATCGCGAGGCCCACGCCGAGCGCCCCCAGCCGGTCGAGGAGCGCGACCTTCTCCTCGATGTTCTGCATCAGGTGCGACTCGGTGATCTCGAGCTCGAGCGTGGCGGGATCGAGCAAGGCTGCCTTCACCGCCGCGTCGACCGCGCCGAAGAGGCGCTTGCCATCGAGGATCTGGTCCACGGAGATGTTGACCGCGAGACGCAGGTCCGGCTTCACCGTCGCCTGCCACGCCTTGATCTGCGCGCACGCGGTCTGCAGCACCCACTCGCCGATCGGCACGATCAGCCCCGAGTCCTCGGCAACCTCGATGAACTTGTCGGGCGAAAGCAGGCCCCGGCGCGGATGCTGCCAGCGGATCAGCGCCTCCACGCCCACGAGCTCGCCCGAAGCCGCGTTCATTCGCGGCTGGTAGTGCAGCACCAGCTCGTTGCGCTTGAGCGCGAGGCGCAGGTAGTTCTCCACCGAGAGGCGTTCCTGCGCGCGCGTGTTCATCTCGGTGGAGAAGAACTGGTAGTTGTTGCGCCCCTTCTCCTTGGCGTAGTACATCGCCACGTCGGCGTTCTTCATGAGCGTGGAGCTGTCGCGGCCGTCGGCGGGGAAGAGGCTGATGCCGATGGAGCACGAGGTATTGAGGGCCGTGCCCTCGACCAGCATGGGCGCGCCCATGGCGGCGATCATCTTCTCGGCCACCTGCTGCGCGCCGTCGTCGTCGGAAAGGTTCTCCAGGATCACGGCGAACTCGTCGCCGCCCAGGCGCGCGACCGTGTCCGAGGCGCGCACGCACGAGGTCAGGCGGTGCGACACGTTTTTCAGCAGCTCGTCGCCCACGGCGTGGCCGAGCGAGTCGTTGATGGTCTTGAAGCGGTCGAGGTCGATGAACATGAAGGCGAAGCCGTCGTGGTGGCGGGCGCCGTTGACCACCGCCTGCTCGAGGCGGTCGTGCAGCAGCACGCGGTTGGGCAGCCCCGTAAGCGCATCGCGCGTGGCGAGGTACTCGGCGCGCTCCTCCGCGGCCTTGCGCTTGCTGATGTTGGTGGAGGTGCCGGTCATGCGAACCGCGCCGCCCTCCGCGTCGCGGTGCGTCACCTTGCCGCGGGAGTGCACCCAGATCCAGTCGCCTGCGGCATTGGGCACGCGGTACTCGCAGTCGAACTCCTCGCTCACGCCTTTCGCGGCGTTGCCGATGGCCGCGCGGAATACCTCGCGGTCGTCGGGGTGGTTCCACTTGAGCACGTCGTCGCCGGCGAACGTGGATTCGCGCGGCGGATCGCCCAGCATCTCCGCCCAGTTCTCGTTGAAGTAGACGCGGTTGGCCTTCAGGTCCCAGTCCCAGAGCGCGAGGCTGGAGCTGGTGAGGGCGAGGTCCAGGCGCTCCTTGGCGCGCACCATCTGCTGCTCGGTGCGCTTGCGCAAGGTGATGTCGCGCGCCACGCCGATCATGCAGACCTTGCCGCCGATGCGAACCGGGCGGCCCGTGAGCAGGTAGGGACGCACGTTGCCGGCACGGTCCACGATCTCGACCTCCTGGGTCATGTCGCGCCCGTTCTCCAGCACCTCGCGCATCGCGGTGACGATCACCGGCCGGTCGCCGGGCGAGATGAAGTCCTCGGGCCGCATCGCGCCGATCTCCGCGTCGCCATAGCCCACGGCGGCGGCAAAGGAGGCGTTCCAGCGCATCATCCGGCCGTCGGCGCCCACGAGATAGAACCCCCCCGTGAGGTTGTCGAGCACGGCGGCGGCAAACTCCCGCTCGACCTGCAGCGCCGCCTCCAGCTCGCGCCGGCGGCGCGTCTCGTCTTCCAGGCGGTCGCCCTTGCGCGCCGGGCCCGGGCCGCGCAACGCCTCCACCCGCGCGACGGCGAGCGAGGCGATGTTGGCGAGCGCCGTGCGCTCGTCCGGGAAGAGCACGCGCGGTGAAGGGTCGAGCACGGTGAGCGCGCCCATCACCTCGCCGGTCGATCCCACCATCGGCAGCACGCCCACGAAGCGCGCGTGCGGCGCGCCCGCCACCAGCGGGTGCGAGCGCCAGCGCGTGACCGACGCGTCGGAGATGAAGAGCGTCTTGCCCGGCCGCTCCTGCAGCGCAAAGCTGCTCGCCAGGCTGAGCTCGGCGAAGTCCACGCCCACGCGCGCCCGCAGCCGCTCGCGCTCGCGCTCGATGAACGACAGCCATGCGATCGGGAAGCCGGACACGTCGGCGGCGCGGCGCACCAGCTCGTCCAGCGCGGCCTGGGGAACCTGCTCGAGGGTGGCGACCATGCTCAGCCGACCTCGCAGAGCACGGGCGCGTGATCCGAGGGGCGCTCGAGCCGGCGGGGCTCGACGTCGATCGAGCACGCGCGGCAGGTGGCGGCGAGGGCGGGCGAGAGCAGCACGTGGTCGATCCTGAGGCCCATCTTCCGGCGGAACGCGTTCATGCGGTAGTCCCACCAGGTGTAGGCGCGCTCGGCCTGCTCGAAGAGCCGGAAGGCGTCCGCGAAGCCGAGATCCCGCAACCTGCGGAACGCCGAGCGCTCGGGCTCGCTGAAGAGCACGTGCCCCTCCCAGGCCCTGGGGTCGTGCACGTCGCGATCCTCGGGCGCCACGTTGAAGTCCCCCATGACCGCGAGGCGCGGATGGGCCGCGAGCTCTCCCTCGAGCCAGCGGGCGAGCGCCTCCATCCAGCGCAGCTTGTACTCGTACTTGTCGCTGCCCACCGCCTGGCCATTGGGCACATAGACCGACACCACGCGCACGCCCTCATAGTCGGCGGCCATCACCCGGCTCTGGTCGTCGGTGAAGCCGGGGATGGCGCGGCAGACCTCGACACCCTCGGCGCGCGTGAGGACCGCGACTCCGTTGTAGGTGCGCTGGCCGTTGTGCAGGCTGCAGTAACCGGCGGAGCGCAGCTCTTCGTAGGGAAAGAGCCCGTCCTCGCACTTGGTTTCCTGCAGGCACATGGCATCGGGGGAGTGTGCTGCCAGCCAGTCGAGCAGGTGCGGCAACCTCACCCGGAGCGAATTCACGTTCCAGGTTGCGAGCTTCACACGGAGGTTATTTGGTTTCGCCCTCGGCGCGGGGTGCGGGCTGGCCGGGAAGGCGCGTGCGGGCATAGCCCCCGCGATCGAGCGCCGCGTTCCACGATTCCTCGTCGAAGCCGTGCACCGTCGCCTCGCCCACCACCAGCAACGGCACGGCGAGCGACCCCGCAAGCTTCATGAGGGCCTCCTGGTCGGCCTGGTTCGCCTGGGCGTTCTTCTCCGCGAAGGGCACGCCACGGCGCGACAGCAGCGCCCGCCCGTATGCGCAATAGTCGCCGCACTGGTTGCTCACGTAGAGCGTCACGGGATTGCGTTTCGCCGCCATCTGGGTGGCGTACGGCACCTGCTCCTCGGAGCTCGGCCCCCCGCCGCGCATGCGCTTCTCCGTCACGCTCTTCGCGTCGGCGGGCGGCGGCGCATCGGTGTACTGGACGTTGCCGTTCTTGTCGACCCAGCGATAAACCGTGGACTGGGCCTGCGCGGCCGTGGCCGCGAGCGCCGCAGTGAGGCAGAGCAGGACCGGGATGCGGGCTTTCATGGATTCCTCCGACTAGGCCGTGGCCGTCATTCCATTATGGCGCAGAAGGGCGTCGATCTGGGGCTTGCGGCCGCGGAACGCGACGAAGGAATCGAGCGCCGGGCGGCTGCCGCCGCGGGCGAGGATCTCGTCGCGGAAGCGCGCGCCCGTCTCGGGGTCGAGCCCGCCGCGCTCGTCGAACGCGTCGTACGCATCCGCCGAGAGCACCTCGGCCCACTTGTAGCTGTAGTAGCCCGCCGCGTAACCGCCGGCGAAGATGTGGCCGAAGGCATGGGGAAAGCGGTGGTACTCGGGCACCGGATAGACCGCCACCTCCCTGCGCACCTCCTCCAGCAGCGCCATGAAGTCCTGGCGCGCGGGATCGAAGTCGCAGTGAAGCAGCATGTCGAAGAGGCCCAGCTCGAGCTGGCGCACGAAGGCCATGCCGGAGAGGAAGTTCTTCGCCGCCGTCAACCGGTCGAAGAGCGCGCGGGGCATGCGCGCGCCGGTGTCGACGTGGCGCGTCATGGGTTCGACCACCGCCCACTGCCAGCAGAAGTTCTCCAGGAACTGGCTCGGCAGCTCGACCGCGTCCCACTCGACGCCATTCAGCCCCGAGACGCCCAGCTCGTCCACCTGCGTGAGCAACTGGTGCAGGCCGTGCCCGAACTCGTGGAACAGCGTGATCACCTCGCGGTGGGTGAAGAGCGCGGGCTTGCCCGCCACCGGCGCCGAGAAATTGCAGGTGAGGTAGGCCACGGGCGTCTGCACGCGCGCGCCCAGGCGCCGCCGGTCCACGGCCTGCCCCATCCACGCGCCGCCGCGCTTGTGGTCGCGCGCGTAGAGGTCGAGGTAGAAGCGGCCCACGCGGCGGCCGTCGGCCCCGGTCACCTCGTAGAAGCGCACGTCGGGATGGTAGGTCTCGGATTCCGCCCTGCGGATCGAGACGCCGAAGATCGTGCCCACGACGCGGAAGAGGCCCTCCAGCACCGCCTCCTCGGGGAAGTACTGCTTCACCTCCTCGTCGGAGAAGTCGTAGCGGCGCTGGCGCAGCTTCTCGCTCACGTACGGCACGTCGCAGGCGCGAACCTCCGCGAGGTTGAGCTCCGCGCGCGCGAACTCGCGCAGTTGCGCCATGTCCCGCTCGGCGTGGGGCTTGCTGCGGCGGGCGAGGCCGCGCAGGAACTCGAGCACCTCGGCGGGCGATTGCGCCATCTTGGGCGCGAGCGAGACCTCGGCGTGGCAGCGATAGCCCAGCAGCCGCGCGGCCTCCTCGCGCAGCTCGAGGATGCGCCGGATGATGGGGCCGTTGTCCTGCCCGGGTGGGCCGAACTCGGAAGCGCGCGTGAAGTTCGCGCGGAACATGCGCTCGCGCAGGCCGTGGTGGTCGGCGTACTGCATGACCGGGCCGAAGCAGGGCTGGTGCAGCGTGAGCCTCCAGCCGTCGCGGCCTTCCTTCTTCGCGGCCTCGGCGGCGGTCGCGAGCACGTCCTCGGGGATGCCGGAGAGCTCGTTGCGGTCGGTGGTGTAAAGGCCGAAGGCGTTGGTGGCGTCGAGCACGTTGTCCTGGAACTTCGAGCCCAGCTTCGCCAGCTCCTCCTGGACCTCGAGGAAGCGGGCCTTCTCGGCCACGGCCAGCTCGGCACCCGACAGCCGGAAATCGCGCAGCTGGTTCTCGACCAAGCGGCGGCGCGCCTGCGGCCACATGTCGAAGCCCGGCGAGGCGGCGAGCGCCTTGAACGCGGCATGCAGCCGCGGATCCTGGCCCTGCTCGGCGAAGAACTGCGTCACCTTGGGCAACGCCGCGTTGTACGCCTCGCGCAGTTCCGGCGTGTTCAACACGAGGTTCAGGTGCGCGACCTGCGACCACGCGCGCGCGAGGCGCTCGTTGGCGTCGTCGAGCGGCTCGACGAACGATTCCCACGTGGGCGGGCCGTCCTGCGCGCCCAGGCGCTCGATCGCGGCGCGCCCTTCGGCGATCAGCTGGTCGATCGCCGGGGCGATGTGCCCGGGACGGATGTCGGTGAAGCGGGGAAGGTCCGAGAAATCGAGGAGTGGATTCATGTCTTGTGAACGGTCCTGCCGCCGACGAGTGTGCGCGCCACGCGGCCGACCAGCTCGAGCCCGTGGAACGGGGTGTTGCGGCCCTGGCTCGCGAGCGCGTCGGCGCGAACGGTCCAGGGCCTTTCCGGATGGAAGAGGCAGATGTCGGCGGCGGCTCCGGCAGCCAGCGTGCCCACGGGCAGGCCCAGGATGCGCGCCGGGCGGTGCGTGACCGCGCCGAGCGTCTCGGCCAGCTTCAATCCGGACTCGCGTCCCCATTGGAGCGTGAGCGGCAGCAGCAGTTCGAGCCCGGTCGCGCCCGGCTCGGCCTCGCCGAACGGGACCTGCTTGGCATCGTCGTCCACCGGCGCATGGTCCGAACAGATCGCGTCGATGACGCCCTGGCTGGCGGCCCGGCGCAGCGCGTCGCGGTCCCCCGGCTCGCGCAGCGGCGGCGAGAAGCGGCAGAGCGAGTCGAACTCGCCGATGTCGCGGTCGCAGAGGTGCAGGTGGTGGATGCCCACGTCGCAGGTGATCGGCACGCCCTGCGCCTTGGCCTGCGCCACCAGCGCCGCGCCCGCCGCGCTCGAGACGCGCTCGAGGTGCACGCGCGCACCGGTCACGCCGATGAGCTCGACCAGGGTGCGGATGGCCACCGTCTCGGCGATGGCCGGCACCCCGGGCAGGCCCAGGCGCGATGCGACCTCGCCCGAATGCGCGACACCCCCCGCAGCGAGGCTGGGATCCTCGGGGCGCAGCCACACGGTGTAGCCCAGCGTGGCGGCGTACTTCAAGGCGTTGAGCAACGCGACGGTGGACGGCAACGGCGCGTTGCCCTGCGAGAAACCGACGCAGCCGGCCTCGGTGAGCTCGGCCATCTCGGCCAGGCGCTCGCCCTTCAGTCCCACGGTGAGCGCGCCCACCGGATGCACGCGCGCGGCGTTGAGGCTCGAGGCGCGGCGCGTGAGCATCTCGACCAGGCCCGGCTCGTCCAGCGGCGGGTCGGTGTCGGGAGGGCAGGCGAGCGTGGTGATGCCGCCCGCCACCGCGGCGCGCATCTCCGATTCGAGCGTCGCCTTGTATTCGAAGCCCGGCTCGCGCAGGCGCGCCGCGAGGTCCACGAGGCCCGGACATGCCACCAGGCCCGCCGCGTCGATCGTCTCGTCGGCGCGGAAGCCGTCGGGCGCCTTGTCGAGCGCGGCGACCTTGCCGTCGGCGATGAAGATCGAGCCGGCCTTGTCCCGGCCGGATGCGGGATCGACGACGCGCGCGCCCCTGATCTCGACGCGGCTCATGCCGGAGAACCCAGCATCGACATCACCGCCATCCGCACCGCGATCCCGAAGGTCACCTGCGGCAGGATCACGCTCTGGCGCCCGTCGGCCACGGCCGAGTCGATCTCGACGCCGCGATTCATCGGCCCGGGGTGCATCACGATCGCGTCGGGCTTGGCCAGGGCGAGCTTGTCCGCATTGAGGCCGTAGCACTTGAAGAACTCGCCCGCCGAAGGCAGGAGCGCCCCGTTCATGCGCTCGTTCTGCAGGCGCAGCATGATGACCACGTCGCAGTCCTTGAGGCCCGCGGCCATGTCGTGGAAGACGCGCACGCCCATGCGCTCGACCTGGTCGGGGATCAGCGTCTTGGGGCCGATCACGCGCACCTCGGGCACGCCGAGGGTCTTGAGCGCGTGGATCTGCGAGCGCGCCACTCGCGAATGCAGCACGTCGCCCACGATCGCCACCGTGAGCCCGGTGAAGTCCTTCTTGTAGTGGCGGATGGTGTACATGTCGAGCAGGCCCTGCGTGGGGTGCGCATGCCGCCCGTCGCCCGCGTTGATCACCGCCACGCCCGGCTTCACGTGGCGCGCGATCAGGTGCGGGGCGCCCGACTGCGAGTGGCGCACGACGAACATGTCCGCGTCCATCGCCTGCAGGTTGTAGACCGTGTCCAGCAGCGTCTCGCCCTTGGAGGTCGATGACACGCCCACGTTCAGGTTGATCACGTCGGCCGAGAGCCGCTTGGCGGCGATCTCGAACGTGGTGCGCGTGCGCGTGGAGCTCTCGAAGAAGACGTTGAAGATGGATTTCCCGCGCAGCAGCGGGACCTTCTTCACCTCGCGCTCGGACACCGACACGAACTGGTCCGCGGTGTCGAGGATGAGGCGGATGGTCTCGGCGGGCAGGCCCTCGGTGCTGAGCAGGTGGCGCAGGCGCCCGTCGGGGCCGAGCTGCAGGCTCGCCTTGGGAGAGAGGGCCATCGTCAGTCGGGGCGCTTGACCGCGGCGAACCGCAGCCGGCCGTTTTCGTTGGAGAGCACCAGCTCCTCGCCGTGGGCGACGTCCACGGTGGCGCCGGCGAAGTCGGCCGCCACGGGCAGGTCGCGGCCGCCGCGATCGGCGAGCACCGCGAGGCGCACCGCCCGCGGCCGGCCGAAGTCGAAGAGCTCGTTCAGCGCCGCGCGCACGGTGCGGCCGGAGTGCAGCACGTCGTCCACGAGCACGACCTCGCGGCCGTCCACGGAGAACGGGATCTGGCTGCGGCGCGACTCGCGGTGCAGGCCGATCACGCCGAAGTCGTCGCGGTGCAGCGTGACCGCGAGCACGCCCAGCGGTGTCGGCAGCTCCAGCAGGCGGTGCAGGCGCTCGGCCACCCACGCGCCCCCGGTGTAGATGCCGACCAGGCCCGCGTCGGGGGTGATCTTGCCGCGCATGCGCTCGGCCAGGTCGCGGACGAGCTGTTCGGGGTCGGGCAGCGCGCTCATCGCGCCTCCGTGCCGGCAGGCGGCATTCCGTCGAGGTAGCTCTGCAGGATCAACATGGCCGCGAGCGCGTCGACGTCCGACTTGGTCCCCGCGCGCGTGCGCGTGTGCTTGAGGGTCGCCTCCGCATCGGCCGACGTGAGCGTCTCGTCGACGAACTGCACCGGCACGCCGTAGCGCGCCTCCAGCCGGCGGGCGAATTTTTCGGCGAGCCTGGCCACCGCGTGCTCGGATCCGTCGGCGTGTTTCGGCCGGCCGACGACGAAGCCCTTCGGATGCCATTCATCCACGATGCGGCCGATGGCCTCGAAGCGCGCCTCGTTCGCCTCGGCCTCGATGGCGCCGAGGGGGCTCGCGATGCGCGTGGAGGTCTCCCCTACTGCGACTCCGATGCGGCGGCTGCCGAAATCGAAGCCGATGAGCGTGCCCTGCATCACGCGTGCCCAGCCTCCTCGGAGAGGTTGGCGGTGTTCACTCCCAGCGAGTGCATGGCGGCTTCGTAGCGACCCTCGGGCGGCACGTTGAAGATCAGGTCCAGGTCCGCTTCCACCGTGAGCCAGCCGTTGCGCCGGATCTCGTCCTCGAGCTGTCCGGGCGCCCAGCCCGCGTAGCCCAGCGCGACGAGGTGCTCGCTCGGGCCCTGGCCGGCGGACATCGCCTCGAGGATGTCGCGCGAGGTGGTGAGCCCGATGTCGCCCACCGGCAACGTGGACTTCCACGCGCCCACCGGTCGGTGCAGCACGAAGCCGTGGTCGAACTGCACCGGGCCGCCGTAGAAAACCGGTTGCCCGCCGAGCTGCGTGTCGGGCAGCTCGATCTCCACCTGCTTGAAGAGCGAGGCGAGCGTGACTTCGATCGGGCGGTTCACCACGATGCCCAGGGCGCCGCGCTCGTTGTGCTCGCAGACGAAGGTGAGCGTGCGGGAAAAATTCGGGTCCGACATCGCCGGCATGGCGATGAGGAAGTGGCTGGTGAGGTTGATCGTTTGCATTGGCCACCGGTCGCGTATTTTAGTCCTTCGGACTGTTTGGCTCAATTCCGAGCCGCCGGTTCCTGTCAGCCCTGGCGCGCGGCGCCCTCGCGCGGCTTGAGGCCCATGGCCCACGACACGACCCAGGGACGCGTGCCCACCGCCATGCCGATCCCCTCGCGCTGGTCCGAGGGCAGGTAGCTGTCGAGCTCCGCGAGCTCGTTGAACTCCGCGGCCACGCGCTCGAGGCGGCGCTGCATGGTGATGAAGGACGCCTTCGAGAGCTCGCGGATCTCGAAGCGGAACAGGCCCCCGGCCGATGCGAAGTCGGCCTGCAGGAAGCTCGCCACGACGTGCCGGCCGTGGGCGCGGCGGATGGGACCCTCGCGCCGCAGGCGCAGGCTCTTGGGCACCTTGAGCTTCACCTTGTCGCCCGGCATCACCTCCACGAGGCCGAGCCTGTCCAGGCGCAGCAGCAGCTTCACCAGCTCGGGGCGCGTGATCACGTAGCGCTCGTAGATGTCGTCGGGCTGCCAGTCGTTGAACACGAGGTAGAACACCCCGAGGAGCCTGGAGTCCTTCGCGAGGATCTGCTCCTGCTCGATGGTCATCTCGTCGGTGGTGGATGCGGCGCCGCGCGCGAGCTTGGCGAGCTCGAAGAAGTCGATCTCGAGCAATTGGCAGACCTGCTCGAGGCGCTGCAGCGTGAAGGTGTGCTCGGAGAACAGCCGCTTCACGCTGGGCTCGGACAGTCCCAGGCCCGAAGCGAGCGTCCGGTAGGTCACCCCACGGGATTTCAGCAGCTTCTTCAGGGCTTCCACGAGGGCGGTGGTTTGCGGATCGCGCAAGGGAACCCTTCGGAACTTGAGGTATCGATTTTCGATACTACGCGATAATGGTCTTGTTATCCAAGCCTCGACTTGCATACTGGGTCCCGTGGCATGTGCCACTTCCCGAAAGCCAGCCTATGAAGCGCAGCTTGACGATCCTGGGTACCTCGATGCTCGTCGCCACCGGTGCCGCGCGTGCGGAAGGGCTCTACGCCCCGCCGCTTGACGCGGCCCTGGCCGCCGCCGAAAGCGTGAACCTCTGCGAGCACAAGGCGGTGCGCGAGGTCGCGAAGCTCGAGCGCGAGCTGCGGCCGGTGAAGGAGATCGCCGGATACGTCACGAACCCCACCGGGTTCGCGCTCAAGATGGTGAACGACCACGTCGTGCACATCCCTAGGTGGGTCGGCATCGCGATGGACCCAAGGGGGTACGTGCGCGGCAAGGCGATCGAATACGTGCGCAACGAAGCGAAGAAGGCCGTCGGCGTGGACAACGACTGCCAGGCCGAGATCGAATCCGAACCCGCGCCTTCCTCCTCGGAGGACGCGTAACGGGGCCCCGGCGGTGGGCGCCCCCAGGGAGGACCGGATCGTCTTCTACGCAGCGGCCGTTTCGTCCTTCCTCGAAACCAGCGTGCCGCTCTACACGCGCGAGCTGCGCGTGATGTTCGCGGCGGACCCGGACGTGGTCGAATGGCTCGACCGCGTCTGGGAACCCGAGGAAACGGGCCATGGAGCGCTCATGCGCGAGTACCTCGAGCGCACGTGGCCCGAATACCGGTGGGAGGACGCGTACAGCGCCTTCCTCGCCGAGTACCGCGGATATTGCGGGCCGCAGTTGCTCCGGCCCTCGCCCGCTCGCGAGCTCCTGTCGCGCTGCGTGACCGAGTGCCAGGCCGCGATGCTCTACCGCACGCTCGCGAGCTACTCGAGCGATCCCGAGGCGCGCAGGCGCTTCGCCGGCATGTACGCCGACGAGGTGCGCCACTACAAGGAGTTCCTGCGTGCCTTCCGGCGCTATCGGCAGCAGGAGTCGCTCGATGCACTCTCCATCCTGCGTGGCCTGGTGCGAAGGCGCAGCAAGGCGCAGGTCGAGGATGCGGGCACGGCGCTGCGCTACGTGAACTACGGCTGGAGCCGCTCGCTGCCCTTCGCGCCGCTGGGCGAAGAAGGCGTGGTCGAGGCCGCGCGCGCCTGCATGCGTCCGCACTTCCCGCTGGACTCGGCGCGTCAGATGATGGTGAAGCCGCTGCAGGTGGCCTCTCCCGCGGGCCGCGTGCTCGCGCGGCTGCTGGGGCTGGCGATCAGCTACCGGACGCAGCCGGTGGTCTAGGCAGTCACTCCGCCAGGACCTGGTCGCCGCGCGTGAAGGTCCACGTGCGCGTGATGTGCAGGATGTCGGTGTCCTGGCGGATGCCGGGCGGGAACGGCTCGAAGGGCGCGGCCAGGCGCACGATGCGCAGCGCCGCCTGGTCGAGGACCTTGTAGCCCGAGGACTTGTTGATCTCGACGCCCTCGATCTCTCCGTCGGCCTTGATCGCGACCGTGAGCTGCAGGCGGCCGTAGATCTTCCGCGCCTTGGCCTCCTCGGGGTAGTTGAGGTTGCCGATGCGCTCGATCTTGATGCGCCAGTTGTCCACGTACTGCGCGAAGCGGTACTCCTGCGCGCGCGCGCCCACGAACTTGCGCTTCGGCCGCTCCTGGTAGGCCTGGTAGTCGCGCCGGATCTGCGCCTCCAGCCGCGCGATCTCGAGGCTCTTCTGCACCAGGTCCTTGGCCTCCTGGTCGGCCTTCGTCTCCGCGCCCGGGGGCGCCAGCTCGACGTTCGTGACCTGCGACTTGGACTTCATCCGCGTCATCAACTCTTGCGCTTCCGCCTCGAGGGCCTTGCGGCGCTGCTCGGCGGCCTTCATCTCGCGGCTGGGGTCGCGCTCGTCGACCGTGGGGAAGGGCGTGGAGGCGCGGCGCTTCTCGTCCGTGTTGCCGCCGCCGTCGAGGTTGGCCTGCGCGAGAGCGTCGGCCTTGGCCGGCCGCGAGGCGCTCTTCGCGTTGACCAGCACGACGTCGAGCACGTTGTGCGGAGCGTCGAACTTCGGCATCGGGATGATCTTGAAGCCGAGGCCGATCACCAGCAGGATGTGGAACGCGATCGAGCCGACGAGCGAAACCTGCATCGTCGGCACCAGGCCGAAGCGCTCGAGCAGGAAATCGGAGAAGGAGACGACCGCGTCGGGCGAAGGCTGCCTCAACTGCATGGCAGGGCTAGTGCTCTCGTGCGTGTCGCTGCATGAACCGGAATTGTACGGATTATTTCCCGGCGTAGCGCGCCAAAACGTGGGTCTCCCAGAGGTCCACCTCGCCGAAAGCCACCCTGACCCGCTCGCCCGGGGCGGTTCCCGCGGGCAGGCCCACGACCCGGAGCACCAGGGGCATGGCGTCGATCCGCACCAGGTCGTCGCGGATCACCGACGCCCCCGTCTCCTCGATCCCCTCCTGCTGCAGGTACTTGAGGCACCAGTAGCGCTCGAGGGCCCGCTGGTGCTCGGCGTAGGCCTCGTAGGCGGTGTCGAAATCGCGCGCGGCCTCGACCAGCTCGTCGCGGGTGTACGCGGGCTCGGCGCCGCGCAGCATCGCCGCGAGCTGGCGCTGGTTGGCGAGATCGCTGAAGCGGCGCAGCGGCGAGCTCGACCACGCGTAGTGCGAGACGCCCAGCCACTCGTGCTCGCCGGGCACTACCTCCATGCGCGTCTTGCCGCCCTTCTGGTTGCGATAGATCGCGTCGTAGCCGCGCTCGGCGAGCAACCCGCCCCACGAGGAGTTCACGCGGATCATCAGCTCGGAGACGAGCGTGTCCACGGGCGAGCCGCGCTTGCGCGGCACGATCGCGACGCGTCCTTGCGAGACGCGGAAGGTGTAGTCGAGGCGATCGGTCTTCTCGTCGCCGGCGCCGCGCGCGGCCTTGAGCGCACGGGCGAGGCGCCAGAGGATCCAGAGGTCCTCGCCGTGCGGGCCCTCGACGCGGCCGGAGGCCACCGCCTCCTCCGCCATGCGCACGTCCAGGTCCGCAAGCCGCAGGTTCTCGGCGATGGTGAGCCATTCCAGGCGCGACTCGGCCCCGCTAACGGTCATGCCGTCGGGCGCGACGTTGAGATAGAGCGAGGCGGCGGGCATGCGCCGCCCCCGGGCGAGGGTGGCCTGCTCCACGGCCGCGTCGGGCAGCATCGTGATCTTGCCGCCCGGGAAATAGACGGTGGACATGCGCTCGCGCGCGACGGCTTCCAGCGCATGGCCGCGGCCGAAGAGCAGCGCCGGCGCCGCGATGTGGATGCCGACCACGAAGCCGCCGCCATCGAGGCGGCGCAGCGAGAAGGCGTCGTCGATCTCGGTGGTCTCCTCGTCGTCGATGGAGAATGCCTCGACCTCGCCCTCGGCCAGCTCGCCGGGAGCGTCCAGCGCGCCGAACTCGGGAAAGCCCGTGCCGCGCGGGAAATGCTCGAAGGCGAAGCGGCGCAGGAAGTACTCCTCCGGGCCGGCGAATGCGCCGGCGGCGGCCAGCAGGCGCGGCGGCGCCAGCCCCCGTTCGGTGGCGGCCTGGTCGAGCGCGCGCCACTCGAGGCTCGCCTTGTCGGGCTTGAAGAGCAGCGCGTCCACCCTGGGCGCAAGCGCCTCGGGGAGCCGGCCCGCCGCGAGCTCGGCCGCCCATGCGTCCACCTGCTCCTGTTGCTTGCGGCGCTTCTCGACGCCCGCCAAGGCCGCCTTGAGGTTCTGCTCGGGAGCGGCCTGGTAGCGCCCCTTGCCGCGCTTGTAGAAGTAGATCGGGTGGCCGTGCAGCAGCAGCGCCACCGCGGTCGCCTCGTTCGGCGTGGGCGCGCGGCCGTAGTACTCGCGCGCGAGGTCCTCGAAGCCGAACTCGGCCGTCCCGCTCGCCTCCCAGAGGAATTGCGGATCGAGCGCCTCGGAGGCCTTCTGCGCGTCGGCGATGAAGCTCGTGAGCCCCTGCCCGTCGAAGCGCAACAGGACCGCCGTCCCCTTCACCTTCGAGCGCTTGCCGTGCGCGGCCTCGACCTGGAACGACGCGCCCGCCTCGGCCAGGATCGTGCCGACGCGGAAGTGCCCGTCCTCCTCGAAGAGCACCTGTTTCATGACAGCGCCCAGGCCACGATCTCCGGGACGTACTCCGGGAACGAGACCATCGAGTGATCGCCGCCCCGCACCACCTCCTGCAGCGCGCCCTCGTAGTACGAGACCGCCTCGCGGTAATCCAGCACGTCGTCCGCGGTCTCGACGAAGAGCCAGTAGCGCTCCGGCCGGGTGATGGCTGGCGGATCCGCGGCGCGCAGGTCCTCCACGTGCTCCCGCGTGAGCACGAACTCCTCGCCGGTGTAGAGGTTCTTCTGCGGGCCGAGGTAGCGCTCGAAGTGGCGATGCGGATGCACGGCGGGATTCACGAGCGCGGCGCGGCAGCCGAGGCGCTCGGCGATCACGGTCGCATAGAAGCCGCCCAGCGAGCTGCCGACCAGCGTGAGGTCGGCGGCCGGGACGCCGGCGCAGGCCGTCGCGGCCTGCTCGAGCGCGCGCGCCGGCCGATGGTGCAGCTCGGGCACGGCGTAGCGCACGCCGCTCACGCACCGGGTGACGTAGTCGCGCAGCATCGTTGCCTTGTGCGAGGCGGGCGAGCTGATGAAGCCGTGGAGATAGATGATCGTCTTCAGAGGGTAAGGGTCCCGCCCCCCAGCTCGATCACGCGGCCGCCCACGTGGATCGCGCCGTGGGTCACGTCGAGATAGAGCGTGGAGGGGCGGCCGACCTGCTCGCCCTGCGAGATCTCGCGGACGATGTCGGTTCGCGGCCGCACGACCGTGAACCAGCCGCCGAGATTCGCGCAGGCGGAGCCCGTCGCGGGATCCTCGAGGATCGCCGGGCCCTTGGGAAAGAAGAAGCGCGACTCGACCTTGCCTGCGGCGTCGCCCGAGTCGTGGAAGACGTAGGCCATGCTCTGCCCGTCCTCGCTCTTCAGCCGCGAGAAGGCGTCGGCGCGAGGGCGCGCGCGCCGCACCGCGTCCACGCTGGTGAGCGGCACGACCAGTTGCTCCTTGCCGGCGGCGACCCAGAGCGGCCACTCGCCGACATCGCCGGCCTTCAGCCCCAGGATCTCCTCCAGGTCGGCGCGGGAAACCTCCAGCGCGCGCGAGCGCGGTTCCATCGCCTGCAGCGTCCACAGGTCGCCCCTGGCGTTCACCGGGATGATGCCGGCCTTCATCTCCAGCGCGACGGCATCGCCCGCCTTCTTCAGCGTGCGAACGACGTGCGCCGTGCCGAGCGTGGGGTGGCCCGCGAACGGCATCTCGTAGGCGGGCGTGAAGATGCGCACTCTCGCCGTAGCCTTGGCCGAAGGCAGGATGAAGGTGGTCTCCGAGAGGTTGAACTGGAGCGCGAGCGCCTGCATGGTGGCGTCGTCCAGGCCGGAGCCGTCCTCGAAGACGCACAGGGGGTTGCCGGTGAGGCGACCCTCGCGCGCGAACACGTTGACGATGCGATAGCGAAGTTCCATGGACCTCAATCCGTGGGGACAGTACGTTCCGCGGCCCAGTCGCGCAGCGCCTGGACCTTCTCGGCACGCACCACCGCCAGCGGCCGGGTCGCACCCAGCTCGGCCAGCACGTGGACGGTCTCGAGCGTCTTGCCCTGGGCGTGCGCGGTGTAGGCGGCCGCGATGATGGCCTGCTCGATCTCGGCGCCGGAGAAACGGTCGGAGTTGGAGGCGAGCCTGTGCAGGTCGAACTTCTCCACCGCATGCTTGCGCCGCTTCAGGTGGATCGCGAAGATCTCCGCGCGGATCGGCGCGGTCGGCAGGTCCACGAAGAAGATCTCGTCGAAGCGCCCCTTCCTCAGGAGCTCCGGCGGCAGCGACTCGATGTCGTTCGCGGTGGCGATCATGAACACGCGGTTCTTGCGCTCGCTCATCCAGGTGAGCAGCGTTCCCAGCACGCGCCGCGACACGCCGCCGTCGCCGCCGGAATCGGAAGCCACGCCCTTCTCGATCTCGTCCATCCACAGGATCGCGGGCGACATCTGGGACGCGGTCTCCAGCGCGTCGCGCAGGTTGCGCTCCGTCTCGCCGTGGAACTTGTTGTAGAGCGCGCCGAAGTCCAGGCGCAGCAGCGGCACGCGCCAGGCGCCGGCGATCGCGCGCGCGGAAAGGCTCTTGCCCGCGCCCTGCACGCCCAGGAGCAGCACGCCCCTGGGAACGTCGAGTCCCTCGGTGCCTTTCTTGCCCTGGAACGCGTCGCGGCGCAGCTCCAGCCACTTCTTCAGGCGCGCCAGGCCGCCCACGTTCTCCAGGCTCTCGATCTCGGTGACCATCTGCAGGGTCCCGTCCTTGCCGAGCGACTCGTGCTTCAACTTCAGCACCCGCGCCACGTCCTCCATGGTGATGGCGCCCTCGTGCTCGATCGACTGGCGGATCATGCGCCGGGCGTCGTCGCGCGACAGGCCGATCAGGTGCTGCACGAGCATCTCGTAGGCGGCCTTGTCCGCCTTGATGTTGGTCTCGCGCTGGAACATGTACATGTCCGCCTCTTCCTTGATGAGCGCCTTGACCTCGTCGGGGCCGATGGCGCTCATGCGGAAAGTCGCGCTCATGCGCTGGAGGTCCGGGTGCAGGTCGACCCGGGTGCCCACGAACACCATGGTGATGCGGTTGCGCGTGTGCGCCATGGCGAGCTCGCGGATCATCCGGACGATCTGCGGATCCTCGAGGTAGGGCGTGGCGTCAAGGAAGACGTAGATCCCCCCGCGCGGGTCCGAGGTGATGTGGTTGATGCAGTCGCCGAGGTCGCGCGTCATGGTGAGGCTGGTCCCGGCGCGGTTGCCCGAGAGCCCGCGCACGGTGCTCCAGGTGAAGAGCGTCTTGTCGTCCAGGTTGGCGAGGTTCTCGGCCACGTCGAGGAAGCGCTGCTCCTCGGCGGTCTCGACCACGACCACGGGAAAGCTCGACCGCAGCAGCAGCCGCAGCTCCTCGACTTCCTTCTTCATGTCCGTCATGCGCTCGCCCTCCGCGGTTGTCCCCGCAGGCGCTCGAGCAGGCGCTCGTGCACGCCGCCGAAGCCGCCGTTGGACATCACCAGGACATGGTCGCCCGGCTTGAGCTGCCGCACCAGCGTCTCGACCATCGTTCCCATGTCGACGTGGGTGTACGCGCGCGTGCCCAGGGCCGCCAGCGCGTGCGACGGATCCCACCCCAGGTCCTTGGCGAAGCAGAACACCAGGTCCGCGTCCGAGAGGCTGCTCGCGAGCCGGTCCTGCATCGTGCCCAGCTTCATCGTGTTCGAGCGCGGCTCGAACACCGCCACGATGCGCGCCTCGCCCACGCGGCGCCGCAACCCCGCGATCGTGGTCTCGAAGGCGGTCGGGTGGTGGGCGAAGTCGTCGTAGACGGTCACGCCGCCGACGGTGCCGCGCAGCTCCATGCGCCGCTTCACGCCCTCGAAGCGGCCGAGCGCCTCGATCGCGCGGGCCACCGGCACGCCGGCATGGCGCGCCGCGGCGAGCGCGGCGAGCGCGTTCTGGCGGTTGTGCTCGCCCATGAGGTCCCAGCGGACGGTGCCCTGGCGCTGGCCCTCGAGCATCACGTCGAAGGAATCATCGGCGTGCAGGGTGCCCACGCTCCAGGCCTCGCCCGCGCCGAAGCGCTCGACCGGCGTCCAGGCCCCGCGCGCGAGCACGCGCTCCAGAGCCGCCTGCCGGCCATTCACCACCAGCAGGCCGTGGGGCGGGACGATGCGCACGAGGTGGTGGAACTGGGTCTCGATCGCGGCCAGGTCGGGGAAGATGTCCGCGTGGTCGTACTCGAGGTTGCCGAGCACCGCCGTGCGCGGGCGATACCACACGAACTTCGAGCGCTTGTCGAAGAAGGCGGTGTCGTACTCGTCGGCCTCGATCACGAAGAAGGGCGACTCGGAGGCCCGCGCCGTGATGCCGAAGTTGCGCACCACGCCGCCGATGAGGAACCCCGGATTCATCCCCGCGTCCTCGAGGATCCAGGCGAGCATCGACGAGGTCGTGCTCTTGCCGTGCGTCCCGGCCACGGCGAGCACCCACTTCTCGCGCAGCACGTTGTCGCAGAGCCACTGCGGCCCGGAGACGTAGGAGAGGTTGCGCTCCAGCATGGCTTCGATGATCGGCTTGCCGCGCGTCATCGCGTTGCCCACGACGTAGAGATCCGCCGGGTACTGGTCGAGCTGCTCGGCGTCGTAGCCCTCGTGCAGCGGGATGCCGAGCGCCCGCAACTGGTCGCTCATCGGGGGATAGACGTGCGCATCGCACCCGGTGACCTCATGGCCCAGCTCGCGCGCGATCTTGGCGAGCCCGCCCATGAAGGTGCCGCAGATGCCGAGGATGTGGAGCTTCATCTGAAGATGAAGTACACCGCGCCGACCAGGCACAGCCCGGCCCAGAGGTAGTCGAGCTTGAGGCCCTCGCCCATGTAGAACATGGCGAAAGGCACGAACACCACCAGCGTGATCACCTCCTGCATGATCTTCAACTGCGCCAGGGTGACCCCGCCCGCGTACCCGATGCGGTTGGCCGGCACCTGCAGGAGGTACTCGGCGAGCGCGATCCCCCAGCTCACCAGGGCCGCGATCCACCACGGGCTCGCCTGCAGGTGCTTCAGGTGCCCGTACCAGGCGAACGTCATGAAAAGGTTCGACAGGGCCAGCAACGTGGCCGTCGCGGCGAGGGTCTGCAGGGGGGTCATCGGGGTGTCTTCCGGGCCCGAAAGCGCGGTTCGGGAATGGCGGAATAGTACGATAAACTGGCCCTCCGCCCCGCCTCCAAACGGTCACCGGAACATGGTCCCCCACCTCACGACTTCGCTCGCCGGCCCGCTCGCGCAACTCGAGCGGGTGATCCTCGACCAGCGGCCCGAAATCGAGCGCTGGTTCCGCACCCAGTGGCTGGAGCACGATGCGCCGTTCTACACCTCGGTGGACCTGCGCAACAGCGGCTTCAAGCTCGCCCCGGTGGACACGAACCTCTTCCCCGGCGGCTTCAACAACCTGAACCCCGACTTCCTGCCGTTGTGCGTGCACGCGGCGATGTCGGCGGTGCAGAAGATCTGCCCGGACGCGCGCAGCGTCATGCTCGTGCCCGAGAACCACACGCGCAACGCGCACTACCTCACCAACGTCGCCACCCTGAAGCGCATCCTCGAGGGCGCGGGCCTCACGGTGCGCCTCGGAAGCCTCATCCCGGACCTGAAGGAGCCCATGGAGGTCGAGGCTTCCAACGGGGAGAAGCTCCGGCTGGAGCCCATCGTGCGCAAGGGCAACCGCGCGGGCCTGGAGGGCTTCGACCCCTGCGCCGTGCTGGTGAACAACGACCTCTCCGCCGGCATTCCCGCGATCCTGCGCGGCGTCGAGCAGCCGGTGGTGCCGCCGCTCGTGGCCGGCTGGTCCACGCGCCGCAAGTCGCACCACTTCCACGTCTACGACCGCGTGGCCGAGGATTTCGCCAAGCTGATCGGCATCGACCCCTGGGCGGTGAACCCGGCGTTCAGCCAGTGCGGCAAGGTGAACTTCTCCGAGAAGGAGGGCGAGGAATGCCTCGCCGCCAACGTGGAGTTCGTGCTGGGCGAGATCCGCGAGAAGTACGCCCAGTACGGCATCACCGAGCAGCCCTTCGTGATCGTGAAGGCGGACGCCGGCACCTACGGCATGGGCATCATGACGGTGAAGAGCGTCGACGACGTGAGGAACCTCAATCGCAAGGCGCGCAACAAGATGTCCACCATCAAGGACAGCCAGCCGGTGCACGAGGTGATCATCCAGGAGGGGGTGTACACGTTCGAGAACCTGGATGGCGCGGTCGCCGAGCCCGTGGTGTACATGGTGGACCAGTTCGTCGTCGGCGGCTTCTACCGCGTGCACACCGAGCGGGGAATCGACGAGAACCTGAACTCGCCCGGCGCGCAGTACAAGCCGCTCGCCTTCGAGACCGACTGCCACTCGCCCGACTGCAGCGGCAAGCCCGGCGACACGCCCAATCGCTTCTATACGTACGGCGTGATCGCCCGCCTGGCGATGCTCGCCGCCGCGATCGAGGTCGAGCAGCTCGTGGAGCGCGACGGCGCGCTGGGGGTCCGGGCGGCCAACGCATGAGGCTCGCCTTCGTCGTCGATCCCCTCGACGACCTCAAGGCCTACAAGGATTCGAGCATCGCGATGATGCGCGAGGCCAAGCGCCGCGGCCACTCGATCTTCGCCTTCGAGGCACGCGCGATGCACGTCATCGGCAACGAGGTGCGCGCGCTCGCGCAGCAGATCGAGGTGCGCGCCGACAACCAGAAGTGGTACTCGCCGCTCGGCGACCCGGTGGACGCGCGCCTCGCGGACTTCGAGCGCATCTTCATGCGCAAGGACCCGCCGTTCGACCAGGAGTACTACTACGCCACCCTCCTGCTCGAGCGCGCCGGGACCAAGGTGGTGAACGACCCGCGGAGCCTGCGCGACTGGAACGAGAAGCTCTCGATCCTGCGCTTTCCCGCCCTCGCCCCGCCC
>Ga0111539_10001998_pt1 | contig 27222 bp, 27 predicted proteins | sample RhiMethybrSRZTD1_FD_79667 | JGI IMG/M metagenome (GOLD analysis project Ga0111539, IMG submission 79667) | Populus rhizosphere microbial communities from Tennessee, USA - Rhizosphere MetaG P. TD hybrid SRZTD1 (version 2) (version 2) | ecosystem: Host-associated > Plants > Roots > Rhizosphere >...
GTCACGCACGATGGCCTGGCGCCGGCCGACCAGCCGGTTGAAGAGCGTGGACTTGCCGACGTTGGGCCGGCCGACGATGGCGATGATCGGTCGCGCCAGCGGCCGGGGCGCGCCCTGCTCGTCCGAGCTACGCCGCTCCGCCATCACCGCGTCACGCCGCACGGAGCGCCCGGACCAGCGCGCGTGCGCTGGGCTCGACCGGTACCACGGGCACGCCGAGCGCTCGCGACAGATCCGCCGGGGTGAGGTCGTCGAGGAACACGCCCTCGCCGTCGCGCAGCGCTACCGCCGGGACCAGGACGGCCTCGCCGAGATTCCCGGCGCACGCCAGATGGCGCTGGATGTCCTGCCCGGTCAGCAGGCCCGCCACCGCCACGGTGCCGCCGAAGAACTCGTTGGGGACGCTGACCACGCGCGCGGCCGGGGCCAGCGATGCCAGCTGCGCGGCCAGGCGCGGCCCGTAGAGCGCGCCGCTGACGACGGTCACGCGGCGGCCCGCCGTGTCCTCGCGCCGGCGGGACGCCGCGCGAGCGAGATCGTCCTCGAAGCGTCGGACGAGACCGATGCCGTCCTCGGCCACCAGGAACCCTTCGTAGTCCGTGGCGACGGGCAGCGGGTGGCCGGCCTGCAAGTACACCTCGTCACCAAGGAACACGAAGCGGCTGCCGAGCGTGGGCAGGAAGCTCGCCTGCCACCCCTCGACGGTGGCCACCAGCGCTCGCGCCTCGTCGTCACGGAGCGTGCGCAGCTGCGGCAGGCGCTCGCGGTGGCGCGTGAGGCCCACGGGGACGATCGCGGTGGTGGCGATCTGCGGATGCAGCGGCGCCAGCTCACGCACCGTCCGCTCGAGGTGCGCGCCGTCGTTCAGTCCCGGGCACAGCACGATCTGCGCGTGCATCCGGATGCCGGCCTTGGCCAGCCGCTCCAGCCGCGGCAGGATCTCGGCCGAGTGCCGGGGCTTGCCGAGGAGCTCCCAGCGCAGCGTGGGATCGGTGGCGTGCACGGAGACGTAGAGCGGCGACAGCCGCTGCTCGACGATCCGCGCCAGCGCCGCCTCGTCGAGGTCGCTCAGCGTGATGTAGTTGCCGTGCAGGAACGACAGGCGGAAGTCGTCGTCCTTCACATAGAGACTGCGGCGCATGCCGCGCGGCAGCTGGTGGATGAAGCAGAAGACGCACTTGTTGGCGCAGGTGGCGATCTCGGCGGGCCGGGGCGCCTCCAGCTCGATGCCCAGATCGGCGCCCGCGCGGCGTACCAGGCGCAGCGCCCGCGGCCGTCCCTGCCGCTCGACACTCAGCTCCAGGCGATCGTCGGACCCGTAGAACTGGAAGTCGATCGCGTCGCGCAAGGGCTGCGCGTTGATCGCCATGATGCGATCGCCAGCGACCAGCCCGGCGGCGGCCGCCGCCGTGCGCGGCCGCACCGCCGCCACCACGACACCCTCAGCGGAAGAGGGCAGTCTCATCGACCGGCTGGCCTTCTTCCGTGTGCGAGACGGCGTTGAGGAACCGCATGCCCTGCACGATGTACTGCAGGCCGGAGATCACGGTGAAACCCGCCGCCAGCCACATGACCGGCACCGCGCCGGTCGGCATCGCAAAGAAGCGCGCCAGCAATCCGGTGAGCACGGTCAGGACCTGGAAGAACGTGGCCAGCTTGCCGGCCCACGTGGGCCGCGGCGTCAGCCGCGCTCCGACGATGTAGATGGCCAGCGCGCCGATGGCGAGGATGAGGTCGCGGCTGATCACGACGGCGGCGATCCAGAAGGGCAGCGCCTTGAGCCAGGTCAGCGTGACGAACGAGGCCATGAGCAGCAGCTTGTCGGCCAGCGGATCGAGGAACGCGCCGAGCCGGCTCTGGCTGCCGCGGCGGCGCGCGACGTAGCCATCCAGCAGATCGGTCACCGCCGCGGCCAAAAAAACAGCCAGCGCCGGTCCGCGCTGCCGGTAGACGAGCAGCGACACGAAGACCGGGATGAGCAGAATTCGCAGGAGCGTCAGCCAGTTCGCAAGACCCATGGGAGACGTCAGTTTAACACTCGATAGCCGGCCAGGGGTCCCAACCATGCGCCCGGGATCTCGACGTCGAGCACCACGTGCTGGGGCTCGTCGGCCCGGGCCAGCACCCGACCCCGCTCGTAGCAGAGCGACAGCGCGGCGCCATCGCCATGCGGGATACGCAGCGTCACCGCCCCGGCGGCCGGCAGCGCGGCCTCGATCGCCTTCACGAGCTCGGGCACCCCGTCCCCGGTCGCCGCGGAGATGGCCACGCCATCCCGCCGCGCGGCCAGGGCCTCCAGCGAGCGGCCGGGATCGACGCGGTCCACCTTGTTGAACGCGAGCACGGTGGGCCGGTGCGCGACCTCCAGCTGCTCGAGGATGCGCTCGACCGCCCCCATGTGCTCGTCAAGTGCCGGGTGGCTGGCGTCCACCACGTGCACCAGCACGTCGGCGTCCTGCAGCTCCTCCAGCGTCGCGCGGAACGCGGCCACCAGCTCGTGCGGCAGCTTGCGGATGAACCCGACGGTGTCGGTCAGGATGAACGGCCGATGCCCGGGATGGCCCACCAACCGGGCCGCCGGATCGAGCGTGACGAACAGGTAGTCGGCCGCGGTGAGCCGGGCGCCGCTCAGCCGGTTGAGCAGCGTGGTCTTGCCCGCGTTGGTGTAGCCGACGAGCGCCACGATGGGCACGCCGGAGCGGCGGCGCCCGTCGCGCTGCTGGCGCCGGTGGGTCTGCACGTGCGCGAGCTCGCGCTGGATCTTCATCACGCGACGTCGGATCACGCGGCGGTCAGACTCGAGCTGCGTCTCGCCCGGTCCCCGCGTGCCGATGCCGCCGCCCAGCCGCTCGAGGTGGGACCACTGCCCGACCAGCCGGGGCAGCAGGTACGTGAGCTGCGCCAGCTCGACCTGCAGCTGGCCCTCCGCCGTGCGCGCCCGCTGGGCGAAGATGTCGAGGATGAGCGCGGTGCGATCGATCACCTTGATGCCGAGCGCCTCGGTGAGGTTGCGCTCCTGGATCGGTGAGAGCGGATCGTCGGAGATGAAGAGATTGGCGCCCAGGTCGCGCGCCGCCTGCGCCATCTCCTCGACCTTGCCGCGCCCGAAGTAGAGGCCGGGTGTCGGTGTCTCGCGGTCCTGGCTGACGCGAAGCTCGACCGTGGCGCCGGCCGCCACCGCCAGGCCGGCCAGCTCCTCCAGCGACTCATCCACTTCCCACCGCCGCTGTCGCGGCAGCCGGAGCGCCGCGATGATCGCCCGCTCCGGACCCCGTCGGGTCCCGTATCCCGTCGCATGACCGTTGCTTCCGCCGTTACGTCCCGCTCGGCTCACCCGATACGGCCCTCCATCTTGTCGAGCTTCCCTGCGATCGTTGCCGCCACCCCGGCGGCGCCGCCCCCCGCCACGACGTCCAGCCACGCCACGTCCGGCTCGCGCACGAACCACGTCATCTGCCGCTTGGCGTACCGCACCGTGTCGCGCTGCATGAGCGCCAGCGCCGCCGCGGCGTCGAGGCGTCCGGCCGCGACCTCCACGAACTGCCGGTAGCCGATCCCCTGCATCGCCGGCAGGGCGGCTCCGTAGCCTCGGCTGAGCAGCTGCCTGACCTCGTCCAGCAATCCCGCCGCCACCATCGACTCGGCGCGGGCGGCCAGTCGGCGCGCTAGCTCCCGCCGGTCGAGCGTGAGCCCGACGTACGTCACGCACCAGGGCGCGTCCTCACGCTGCCACCGTGCCTGCGGCTCGGCGGCGGCGGCTCCACCCCGCAGCCGTTCGAGCGCGCGGATCACGCGGACCTCATCGTTAGGATGCAGTCCGCGCGCCACCGCGGGCGCGACCATCGCCAGGCGCGCGTGCAACGCCGCCCGACCCTCTCGCGCGGCGAAGCTCGACAGCTCGCCGCGGAAGTCCTGATCGGCCGGTGGGGCGGCGTCCAGCCCCCGGAGCAGCGCCCGGATGTAGAGCCCGGTTCCGCCGACGATGACGGGCAAGCGTCCGCGGCGTCGGATGTCCGCGATGGCGGCCTCGGCGTCGGTCCTGAACCGCGCGGCGTGGTAGCGGTCGTCGGGATCGACGACATCCACGAGATGATGCACGATCGCCTGGCGCTCGGATGGGCTGGGCTTGCCCGTCGCGATGTCCATGCCCCGGTACACCTGACGCGAGTCGGCGCTGATCACCTCGATCGGCAGCCGCTGGCTGAGGGCCACGGCCGCCGCCGTCTTGCCGACACCGGTCGGACCGACGATCACGAGCAGCGGGGGCCGGTCAGGGGTCATCACGGGGAGTGTACGCCCGGGGCTCGCGAGCGGCTCACCACGTGCGCTTGAGCTCGCGACGGATATCGTGCATCGACACACGGCTCACGATGGGCCGTCCGTGCGGGCAGAAGTACGGTGTCTCGGTGAGGCTGAGATCGCTCACCAGCCGCTCCATCTCTTCGGGGGCGAGCGGGGTGTTGGCCTTCACCGCCGCCCGGCACGCCACGAAGGCCAGCGCGCGGTCCACGGCGGGCTCACCGACCTTCGGACCCGCCAGCTCCTCCACCGCGGCCTCGATCAGCCGCTTGGGCTCGTCACCCTTGAGCAGCGTGGGCACGGCCCGCAGCACCACGGCATCGCCGCCGAATCCCTCGAACCCGAAGCCCAACCGCTCGAGGGGCTCGCGCCAGCGCTCGAGCAGCGCCCGCGCGGCGGGGCCGAGATCGAGCGTCTCGGGAAAGAGCAGCGACTGCGAGGGCAACGGCCCCGCGGCCAGCTGACCGCGCACCTGCTCGAACACGACGCGCTCGTGCACGACGTGCTGATCGAGAAAGAAGACCTCGTCGTCGGTGGTCGACACGATGAAGGTGTCCTGCACCTGACCGAGCACGCGGCCGAAGCGGCTGGCCACGTACGGCGCGACCGGCTCCTGAAAGAGCGCGTGCTGCTCGGCCACGATGGGGTCGCCGGACTCGGCGGTGCGCGGATCGTCGAGCCCGGCCGTGAGGGCGCCGTGCGTCGGGACCACGTTCGGCTTGCGCAACGCCTCATGGAGGGCCGCGACCAGCATCTCCTGCACCACTCGCGGCTGCCGGAAGCGGACCCAGGCCTTGGTGGGATGGACGTTGGCGTCCACGTCCGCCGGCGCCAGGGCGACGGCCAGCACGACCAGCGGGAAGCGGTCCCGCGGCAGCAGGGGCCGATACGCGGCGAGCACCGCCTGGAGCAGCGCGGGATCGCGCACCGGCCGTCCGTTGATGATCACCACGATGTCGTCACGACCACCACGGGTGACGTCGGGGGGGCTCGCCCACCCGGCCACGCTCACCCCGTGCTCCGTCCGGTCGACCATGAGCAGGCGCTCGGTCGTGTCCCAGCCCCAGAGCGCGCCGATGCGCTGGCGCAGGTCGCCGGCGGCGGGCGCGGTCAGCGCGGCGCGGCCGTTGTTGGTCACGCGCAGCTTCACGCCGGGATGGGCCAGCGCGAGCTGGCCGACGATGCGCAGGCTCGCGGCCACCTCGGTCGTCGGGGTCTTGAGAAACTTGAGCCGCGCCGGCGTGTTGAAGAACAGGTCGTGGACCTCGACCGTGGTGCCGGTCTCGGTCGGGACCGCGAGCTGCTGGCTCACGACGCCGCCCTCGCCGGCCAGGCGCAGCCCCTCGGCGTCGCCGCGCGCGCGGCTCGTCACGGTGAAGCGTGAGACCGCCGCGATCGCCGCCAGCGCCTCGCCGCGAAAGCCCAGGGTGGCGATGGCGTCGAGATCCTCGTCACGCACCAGCTTCGAGGTGGCGTGACGCTCGAGCGCGATCGGCAGCTCGGCCGCGCTCATGCCGTGACCGTCGTCGATCACGCGCACCAGCGCGGCGCCGCCGTCGTGCAGGTCCACCGTGATCGAGCGCGCGTCGGCGTCGAGCGCGTTCTCCACCAGCTCCTTCACCGCCGAGGCCGGGCGCTCGACCACCTCGCCGGCGGCGATCTTGTTCACCAGTGCGTCGGGCAGCCGGCGGATGCGCATCAGGCGCGAAGACGCTGTTGCCACTTCGCCAACAAATTGAGCGCCTCGATCGGCGTGAGGTGGGCCAGGTCGAGGCTCGCCAGCTCCTGCGCCATCGGGTCGGCGGCGGCCGGCACGAACAGACCGAGCTGCACGGCGTCACCGGCGTCGGTCGTGGCCTGGCCCTGCTCCTCGAAGCGCGCCAGCAGCGCCTTGGCCCGCGCGATCAGCCCGGTCGGCAGGCCGGCCAGCCGCGCGACCTGGATGCCGTACGAGCGGTCGGTGCCACCCGCTTGCACCTTGTGCAGGAACACGATCTCGTCGTTCCACTCGCGCACCGCCACGTGAAAGTTCCGCACGGCGCCGAGACGCGCGGCCAGCTGGGTGAGCTCGTGGAAGTGGGTCGCGAAGAGCACTTTGGGACGCGCGGCGCGGTCGTGCAGCTCTTCCACCACCGACCAGGCGATGGCCAGGCCGTCGAACGTGGACGTGCCGCGCCCGATCTCATCCAGCAGCACCAGGCTGCGGGGGGTGAGGTTGGTGACGATCGAGGCCGTCTCCACCATCTCAACCAGGAACGTCGACTGACCCCGCGCGAGGTTGTCCTGCGCGCCCACGCGCGTGAACACGCGGTCCACCAGGCCGATGCGCGCGGAGCGCGCGGGGACAAAGGCGCCGATGTGCGCGAGCACGACCAGGTGGCCGGTCTGGCGTAGGTAGACGGACTTGCCGGCCATGTTCGGACCGGTGAGGATCACGATGCGCGCCTCGCCGTCGAGCGTCAGGTCGTTGGGCGTCACCGGCTGCCCGGAGCGCGCCTCCAGGACCGGATGGCGTCCTTCCACGATGTCGAGCACCGCGCTGTCGTCCACGAGCGGGCGCACGTGGCCGCGTACGTGGGCGACCTCGGCCAGTCCGGCGACGACGTCGAGCGTGGCCAGCGCGCGTGCGGTGGCCAGCAGGTCGGCCGCGCGCGCCGCAACGCGGCCGCGGATCTCGTCGAACAGCTCGTACTCGAGCCGGCGCCGCCGCTCCTCGGCACCGAGCACTTTGGCCTCGTACTCCTTGAGCTCGGGAGTGATATAGCGCTCCGCACCGGCCAGCGTCTGACGCCGCACGTACTCGGCGGGGACCCTCGGCGCCTGCGCGTGCGTCACCTCGATGCCGTAGCCGAACACGCGATTGAAGCGCACGCGCAGGCTCGACAGCCCGGTCCGGGCGCGCTCGCGCTCCTCGAGCCCGGCGATCCAGCGGCGCGCCTCGGCGGCGTCGTTGACGATCGCGCCCAGCGCGTCGCTCCAGGTCTCGCGAATGATCCGGCCATCCTGCAGGGCCAGCGGCGGCTCGTCCACCAGCGCGGCCTCGAGCATGGCCTTGAGATCGTCGAGGTCGGCCAGCGCCGCGCGCGCCTCGGCCAGGAGCGGTGCCGACAGCCCGGCCGTAGCCTGGCGAACCGCGGCGACCGGGCCCAGGCAGGCGCGCAGCCCCACGAGGTCGCGTGCGTGGGCGATGCCGAGGGTGGCCCGGCTCGTCAGGCGCGCGAGGTCGCCCACCGGCTTGAGCAAGCGGCGGAGCCCGGCGCGCGCTTCGGGCGCGTCGACCAGCGCGGCGACCGCATCCTGGCGAGCGCCGATGGCGCCGAGGTCGAGCAGCGGCTGCAGCAGCCACTGACGCAGCTGGCGCGCGCCCATCGGCGTGACCGTCTCGTCGAGGACGCCGAAGAGCGAGTTGCGGACTGTCCCGTCGCTGGCCTCCAGCAGCTCGAGCGTGCGCACGGCGGTCTCGTCGAGCGTCAGGCAATCGGCCGGTCGCAGGCGCTGCAAGCGAACCAGGTGACCGAGCCGATCGCCCTGCGTGGCGCGCACGTAGGCGAGCGCCGCGGCCGCCGCCGGCAGCCCCGCCGGGAGATCCCCCACCCCGAAGACATCGAGCGTGGTCACACCGAAGTGGCCGCAAAGCTCTGTCACGGCGCGCCGGCCGCTCCACAGGCCGGGATCCGCGAAGGTGAGGGTGGCGCCGGCGGCCTGCAGTCGCGCCAGGAGCTCCGATGCGGTCCGCAGCGGCTCTGGCAAGACGACCTCGGCTGGGCGGCGCAGCAGCGCGGCGGCCAGGACGGCGTCTTCTCCGGGGCCGTCCTCACCCACCCAGAACTCGCCGGTCGAGACGTCCAGCAGGGCGACGCCGGTCGAGGCGCCGGTGCGGCCCAGCGTCATGAGGAAGTTGTTCGTCGTGCCGCTGAGGTAGGCCGTGTCGGTGAGCGTGCCGGGCGTGATCACCCGCACCACGTCGCGGCGCAGGAGCTTCTTGCCCTTGCCGCCGCCCTCAAGCTGCTCGCAGATCGCGATCTTCTGGCCGGCCTGGACCAGCCGGGCGATGTAGCCCTCGGCGGCGTGGTGGGGAATGCCGGCCATCGGCGCGCCCTGTCGCGCGGTCAGCGTGATCGACAGCAGGCGCGACCCCAGCTCGGCATCCTCGAGGAACAGCTCGTAGAAGTCGCCGAGGCGGAACAGCAGCAGATGGTCCGGGAACCGGCGCTTCAGCTCCCGGTACTGCGTCATCATCGGCGTGGCCGTGACGTCAGCCACCGAGGCGTCCCCGCACCCGCTCCCAGGTCCGCTCGAGCGTCTCCGGTAGCACCCGCGTGTCGTCCAGAACGCTGATGAAGTTGGAATCGCCGCTCCACCGCGGCACCACGTGGATGTGCAGGTGGTCGTCGATGCCGGCGCCGGCGGCCCGGCCCTGATTGAGCCCGACGTTGAAGCCGTCCGGACGGTACTCGGCGGTGAGCGCAGTCACCGCCCGCTGCACCAGCTGCATAGCGTCGCTCAGCTCGGCGACCCCGGCCTCGACCAGGGCCCCGGTGTGACGCTTGATCACCGCCATCAGGTGGCCGGGAGCGTAGGGAAAGCTGTTGAGGATGAGAAACGCGTGCTCGCTGCGTTGCAGGAGGAGGCTCGCGCGGTCGTCCTGGCCGTCGCGCGCGCTACAGAAAACACAGCCGGCAATCGGAGCCTTCGAGGCGGTGATCCAGGTCATGCGCCACGGCGCCCACAGGCGCTTCACGCGGCGAGGACGACCCTCACGTGTTGACGAGCTCGCGCAGGCGCTTGCCGACCTTGAAGAACGGGACGCGCTTCTCGGGCACATCGACCGCGCTGCCGGTCTTGGGGTTGCGGCCCTTGCGGGAGTTGCGGTGGCGGATCCGGAAGCTCCCGAACCCCCGCAGCTCGACCTTGTCCCCCTTGGCGAGAGCGTCGGTGATGTTGTCGAAGACCGTGTTGACGATCGTCTCGGTCTCCTTCTTCGTCAGGTTCGACAACTTCGAGACTTCGTCGATCAACTCCGCTTTCGTCATCGTCGTCCCACCTTCGGCTCTTCGCCCGTTGAGTGGCGTCCGGCGCCGAATCCCTCACAGTCCAGCTTCGGACCCGAAAGGCACGCTAGCATGCCCCTCGAAAGAATGTCAACCGTAATGAGGGGTTAGACCGCAGGGGCGGGGGCCGGGGGTCTAGGACCCCCTCAGTCCATCAAATACAGGGGCGTCTTGAACGCGGGAAGCGAGGGTCGCAGGAGCGCGGCGGCGGCTCCGCCGCCCAACTGGTTGCGCAGCAGGTCCATGAAGGAGAACTTGCGCTTCGGCTGGATGACGGACGGCGGCGACGGCAGACCGGCCAGCTTGCCGGCCGCGGTGACCGCGTCCTCCAGGCTGCCGAGCGCATCGACCATCTTGAGATCCTTGGCCTGCGTGCCGGAGAAGACGCGCCCGTCGGCGAAGCGCACGACCTCCTCACGCCCGAGCTTGCGGCCGGTGGCCACGGCTCCGATGAACTGACCGTGCACGTCGTCGAGCAGCGCCTGCAGCACGCGGCGCTCCTCGGGGCTCATGGGACGCCCGACGTTGCCGATGTCCTTGAACTGGCCGGCCTTCACCACCACATAGTCGACGCCGACCTTCTTCATGAGCTGCTCGAAGTTCGCCAGCTGCATGATGACGCCGATCGAGCCGGTGAGCGTGCCGGGGTTGGCGTAGATCTGGTCGGCGGCCACCGCGATGTAGTAGCCGCCGGAGGCGGCCACCGCGCCGAGCGAGGCCACCACCGGCTTGCCGGCCTGGCGCAGCCTCAAGATGGCGTCGTGAACTTCCTGGGTGGGGGCCACGACGCCACCGGGACTATTGATCCGCATCACCACCGCGCGGACGGTGGGGTTTTCGCGATGGGCCTTGAGCTCCTGCACGACGTCGTCGACATCGAGGATGATGCCCTCGACCTCGACGATCGCCACGCGGGGGCCGAACAGCGGGGCCCCGCCCTCGCCTCGCCGTCCGACACCGCCCATCGCGATGACGAAGAGACCCGCGACCGCGAGGTAGACGAGCAGCGCGGCGACGACGATCGTCAGCCGCCGGGACATCTATTCCTCTTCTTCGTAGTCGTAATCCGAGCGCTGCTTGCCCTTCTTGCGCCGGCCCCCGCTGCCCGCCGGCCGTTCCTCGATCACCTCCGGTGTCGCGATCGCGTGGCCCAGCTCCTTGAGGCTGAGCCCGATACGGCGCTCGTTGGGATCGACACGGATGACCAGCAGTCCCAGCTCGTCGCCGACGTTGACGATCTCGCTGGGGGTGGTGACCGGTCGGCTGGACATCTGGGAGATGTGCAGCAACCCGTCCACGCCCGGCTCCAGCTCGACGAACGCCCCGAAGTCGGTCAGGCGCACGACCTTGCCGGTCACGCGCGAGCCCATGGGGAAGCGCTGGGCCACCGTGGTCCACGGATCGGGCTGGACCTGCTTGAGCCCCAGCGAGATCCGCTTGTTCTCCTTGTCGATGTTGAGGATCTGCGTCTCGATCTCCTGCCCCTTCTTGAGCACCTCCGAGGGATGACCCACGTTACGGGTCCACGACATGTCGGAGATGTGCAGAAGGCCGTCGACCCCCGGCTCCAGCTCGATGAAGGCGCCGAAGTCGGTGAGGTTGCGCACCTTGCCGACCACGCGGTGACCGATGCGATAGCGCTCGTCGATCGTCCCCCAGGGATCCGGCTCGACCTGCTTCATGCCGAGCGAGATGCGCTTGGCCGCGCGGTTGACGTCGAGCACGATCACGCCCACCTCGTCGCCGACGTTGACGATCTTCGAAGGATGACGCACCCGGCGCGTCCACGACATCTCGGACACGTGCACCAGCCCCTCGACGCCCGGCTCCAGCTCGATGAAGGCGCCGTAGTTGGTGAGGCTCACCACCCGGCCGGTCACCTTGGTGCCCGACGGGTAGGTCAGCTCGACCCGCTCCCAGGGATCCGACGACTTCTGCTTGTAGCCGAGCGACACGCGGCCGCTTTCGCGGTCGAAGTGAAGCACGACCACCTCGACCTGGTCCCCGACCTGGAAGATCTCGGAGGGGTGGCCGACGCGACCCCAGCTCATGTCCGTGACATGGAGCAGGCCGTCGATGCCCCCGAGGTCGATGAACGCTCCATAGTCCGTGATGTTCTTCACGGTGCCGGTGAGGACCATGCCCTCGGCCAGCACCTCGAGCGTGTGCTTCTTCTTCTCCTCACGCTCCTCTTCGAGCACGGACCGGCGCGAGAGCACGACGTTGCCCCGGCGGCGATTGAGCTTGATGACCTTGGCGCGTATGGGCTGCCCGATCATGGTGGCGAGATTCTTCACCGGCCGCAGGTCGACCTGCGAGCCGGGCAGGAACGCCTTCACGCCCACGTCCACGCTCAGGCCGCCCTTGACGACCTCCACCACGCGCCCCTCGACCGGGGAGCCCTTCTCATAGGCCTGGGTGATGGCGTCCCACACCTTGATCTTGTCGGCCTTGTCCTTGGAGAGGACGATGAGCCCTTCGGAATCCTCCTTGGCCTCGAGGTAGACCTCGATCTCCTCGCCCACCTTCGGCATGATGCCGTGCCGGTGGAACTCCTCGATGGGGATCGCGCCTTCGCTCTTGTAGCCGACGTCCACCAGCACCTCGCTGGAGCCGACGTGGACGACGCGGCCGCGGACGACCTCGCCCTCTTCGAACTCGTTGCTGCTCGAGCCTTCCTTGAACCAGTCATCGGGCATCCGCTCCTCAGCCGCCTCGCCCTCCATGCGAGGAGTGCCGAGATTCCGCCGCGTTTCATTCGCCATGCTGCCAGTTCCTCCGTTCAGTGTATTTGGAGCGGGCGCCGGGCTCCGGGCACACCCACTCCACCGCTCGCGCGGTCCTTCAGCTCACCGATGGCCGCCATCATCTCTCTACTTGCCGCTTCGTACTGGGCTTTCCTCTGGGGACCCACGGCCCGCTGGAACCTCAGCGGAGGCCCGAAGGTTACCACCACCTTAGCAGGCCGCGGAAGCCGTCTACCTCGGGGCCAGGCCCGCCCACTGCCGCTCACGTAGGCCGGCACCACCGGCACCCCGGACTGGACGGCGAGCAGGGCCGCCCCGGGCTTGGCCTCGCGCAGCTGCCCCTCGTCACCGCGGGTGCCCTCGGGGAAGACCAGCACCGCGCGGCCCTCGGCCAGCGCCCGCTGAGATGCCCGGAGCGCGGCCAGGTCGGGTCCGTCCCGATTCACCGGATACGCTCCCAGCCGTCGGATGAGCGGGCCCAGAATCGGCACGCGGAACAGCTCGGCCTTGGCCAGGAACGTCAGCTGCCGGGGCACCATCCCACCGACCAGCGGCGGATCGAGAAAGCTCGAATGGTTCGCCACGATCAGCAGCGCTCCGGTGGCCGGCACGTGCTCGGTCCCGCGCGCCTCGACCCGGAACAGCAGCCGCATCAGGGCCACGGCCAGCATCTTCATCGTCGCGTAGAACACGGCTACCCGCAGACCCCGAGGTCACGCCGCCGGCGCTGGACGGCTTCGGCCAGCGCGGCCACGACCTGTTCCACGCTGAGGCCCGTGGTGTCGACCTCGACGGCATCCGCCGCCTTGCGCAGGGGGGCCAGCTCACGGCTCGAGTCCTGGGTGTCGCGCGCGGCGATCTCGCGCCGGGCCGCCTCGGATTCCAGCTCGATCCCCCGCGAACGCAGCTCGGCCTGCCGCCGCCGTGCGCGCTCCTCCAGCGAGGCGTCCAGGTAGAACTTCACCTCGGCCTCCGGGCACACCACCGTGCCCGTGTCGCGCCCCTCGAGCACCACGCCGCCGGTGGCGGCCAGCCGGCGCTGCACCGGCGTCAGCTTGTCGCGCACGATCGCCAGCATTGACAGACGCGAGGTCAGATTGGCGATCTCCTGGGTCCGGATGTCGTCGGTCACGTCGCGACCGTCGACCATCACGCGGTCGCCTTCCAGGTCGATCTGTACGCGCTCCACGTGGCGTCGCAGCGCGGGCGTCTCGTCCGCGGCCAGGCCGGCGCGCGCCACCGACCACGCCAGGGCGCGATACATCGCGCCCGTGTCGAGCAGGCGGTAGCCGAGCCGCGCAGCCAGGCGACGCGCGACCGTGCCCTTGCCGGCACCGGCCGGGCCGTCGATAGCGATCACCGGCTCGCGCCCTCCCATCAGCCCTCGCCCCTGATGCGCGAGCTCACCGCACGGCCTCGCGCAGCGTCTTCACGCGCGCCAGATACGACTCCAGCGCGGCCGGATCGGCGACCGCAATCAGCCGCTCGAGATCGGCCAGCGCCTCGCGGAAGGCGCCCAGGCTCACCGCCACCTCGTCGCGGTTGGCGAGGAGGATCTCGCGCCAGACGGCGGGATCGGATGCCGCGATGCGGGTGGTGTCCTTGAAGCCGCCTGCCACGATGTCGAGCGCCGCCGGCTCGTAGCGCTGCACCGCGTCCATCAGTGCCCACGCCACCACGTGCGGCAGATGGCTGATGGCGGCCACCGAGCGGTCGTGAACCTCCGCGTCCCACACCACCACGCGCGCGCCCAGCGTCCGCCAGAGCGTGGTCACCCGGTCCACGGCGGAATCGACGCGGTGCTTGGTCGGAGTCACGACGACCGTCGCGCGCTCGAACAGGTCAGCGCGGGCCACACCGTAGCCGCTCTTCTCGCCGCCGGCCATCGGATGGCTGCCGACGAAGTGGACGTCGCCGCGCTCGGCCGTCAGCCGCTCGGCCTCCCGGACGATACTGCGCTTGGTCGATCCGACGTCGGTGATGCAGGCACCCGCTGGCACCGCGGCCCACACCGCCGGGAGCAGCGCGTCGTTGGCGAGCACGGTGGCGCCCAGGACCACCAGGTCAGCTCCGGCCACGCCCTCGGCCAGGTCGGTGGTGACGCCGTCGACTGCACCGTCGCTCACGGCGGGTCGCAGGCGCGCCAGGTCGCGGCCCACGCCGACGATCTCGCGCGCCGCCCCCCGGGCCCTCACCGCCTTGGCCACCGAGCCGCCCAGGAGTCCGACGCCGACGATCGCCAGCCGCTCGATCACGGGGCGTTCTTGGCCAGGACGTGGCGGAGGGCTTTGACCAGCCGTCGATTCTCCTGTGGCGTGCCGATGGTGATGCGCAGCGCCGACTCCATCCCGAAGGGGGTCAGCGGCCGCACGATCACGCCTTCCTTGAGCAGGCGCTGAAAGACATCCGAGGCGCTGTGGCCGACGTCGACCAGGATGAAGTTGGCGCGCGACGGCACGTACTTGATGCCCAGCGCGTTGAACTCGTCGTAGAGATAGTGCCGGCCGGCCTCGATCATCCGCACGCACTCCATCACGTGGGACTCATCGTCGAGCGCGGCCAGTGCGGCCACCTGGGCCAGCGCGTTCACGTTGAAGGGCTGGCGAATACGGTTCATCAGCGCGATGGCATCCGCGTCGGCGACGCCGTAGCCCACCCGCAGCCCGGCCAGGCTGGCCGACTTGGAGAACGTGCGCAGCACCATGACCTTGCGGCCCTGCTTCACCGAGGCCAGCACGTCCGGGAAGTCCGGACCCATGGCGAACTCGATGTAGGCCTCGTCGAACACCACGATCGTGCGCGGCGGCACCCGCGACATGAAGTGCGCCACCTCGTCGGCGGTCACGATGGTGGCGGTCGGGTTGTTCGGGTTGGCGATGAACACCATCTTGGTCATGGGCGTGATGGCGCGGGCCATCGCCTCCAGGTCGAGCCGGTGGTCCTTGAGCATGACCATGACCCGGATGCCGCCGGCCGCCTGCACGATCATCGGATAGACCATGAACGACGGGTGAGGGACCACCGCCTCGTCGCCGGGTCGGAGGAACGTGCGCACGATCAGCTCGATCAGCTCGTTGGAGCCGTTGCCGAGCACCACCTGGTCGATCGACACCCCGTGCTTCTTGGCCAGCGCCTGGCGTAGATAGTGGCCGCTGCCATCCGGGTACCGGTTCAGGTGGGGCAGCGCGGCGATCAAGGCCTTCTGGACGCGGTCGGACGGTCCCAGCGGGTTCTCGTTCGACGCGAGCTTGATGGCGTCCGCGATTCCGAGCTCGCGCTCGAGCTCCTCGGTGGGCTTGCCGGGCTCGTAGGGCGCGATCCCCAGGATGTGTTCGTTGGCCAGAGACTCCCACTGCGTGTGCATGCCATCTCCTTAGGCTGCGGGGTAGGAACCCAGCACCTTGAGGAACAGAGTCCGCTGCGCCATCTCGTTGAGCGCGTTGGCCACGATCGGCGTCTCGCGGTGACCCTCGAGATCCACGAACATCACGAAGTCCCACGTCGGCGCGCGCCGCGCCGGCCGGGACTCGATCTTGGTCAGGTTGAGACCCTCGCGCGCCAGCGGCTCCAGGATCCGGTAGAGCGCGCCCGGCGTGTTGGGCATCGCGAACACGATCGAGGTCTTGTCACGACTCCCACTCGGGCCCGCGGGCTGGCGGCCGAGGACCAGGAAGCGCGTGGTGTTCTGCCGGTTGTCCTCGATGTGCGGCCGCAGCACCGGCACGTTGTAGAGGCGGCCGGCCAGGTCGGAGGCGATGGCGGCCACCGTCGCGTCGGTGGCGGCCAGCTCGGCGGCGGCGGCGGTGGACGTGGTCTCCTCGACCGGCACGTCGGGCAGGTTCGCGGCCAGCCAGCCGCGGCACTGGCCGAGCCCCTGGGGGTGCGACAGCACGCGCTTGATCTCGCCCAGGCCCCGGGCCCGCGACAGCAGGTGCTGGGCGATCTCCAGCGTCAGCTCCCCGCCGATCTGCAGCTCCGTCTCGACCAGGCGATCGAGCGTGACGTTGACGGCGCCGTCGATCGAATTCTCCACGGGCACCACGCCGATCTGGGCGCGGCCGCGCTCGACGTCCTCGAAGACGTCGGCGATCGTCCGGGAGCCGTGATAGGCGGCCGATTCGCCGAAGCGCTCCCGCGCGGCCTGGTGCGTGAAGGTCCCCTGCGGCGCCAGGTAGGCCACGGTCAACGGTGACTCCAGCGCTCGGCAAGCGGACACGATCTCGCGCCACACCGCAATCACCGCCTGCGCGGGCAGCGGACCCCGGCTGGCCTCGGCCAGACGATTCAGGATCGCCGCTTCCCGCTCCGGGACATACGACGGCGCATCCTGCCGTCGTTTGAGGTCTCCGATCTGAAGGGCGGCCTCGGCGCGCTGGTTGAGGAGGGCGAGAATTTGATTGTCTAGTTCACTGATCCTGGAGCGCCAATCGCCCAGGTCCATAGAGACTCCTGCGCACCTCTCGGCGAATCGCGGCCCATTATAGGCGAGGGGTCCTGGGGGGGCAAGCAATCCCCCACTCGTTGTACGTCAACTGGCGGGTGGTGGCGCGCTCGCGGCGGCGCGCAGCGCGCTCACCTCGCGCGGCGTCAGCGGCCGGCACGCGCCCAGGGGCAGATCGCCGAGCCGGAGCGGGCCAAAAGCCACGCGGCGCAGGCGGCGAACCCGGTGGCCGAGCGCCTCGCAGTAGCGCTTGACCTCGTGCTTGCGTCCCTCGCCGAAGGTGAGCCGCAGCACGCTGCTCCCTCCGCTGCTCGCCACCCACTCCGCGCCGAGCGGTACCGCCGGTCCGTCGGCCAGCGCCGCCCCGCGACGCCAGCGCGGCAGGTCGTCGCGGCTCACGCGCCCTTCGACCTCGACCTCGTAGACGCGCGCCAGTCCATAGCGCGGGTGCAGCAGGCGGTGCGTGAGCGCACCGTCGTTGGTGAGGAGCAGCAGGCCCTCGACGTCGGCGTCGAGGCGGCCCACCGGATAGACGCGCGCGCGCACATCGGCCGGCAGCAGATCGGTGACGACGGAGCGGCCCTGCGGGTCGCGGACGGTGGTGACCACGCCACCGGGCTTGTGGAGCACCAGGTAGTGCTTGGCCTCGGCCGTCGGCAACACGCGCCCGTCCAGCGCGATGACGTCGGCGTCGGGGTCGGCGAGAGTCGAGAGCTCGCGGGTCACGACGCCGTTGATGGCGACGCGGCCCTCCAGAACGAGACGCTCAGCCCCCCGTCGGGAGCTGAGCCCCGCCTGGGCCAGGATCTTGTTGAGTCTCAGCTTCGCCATGACTCTCGCCGCCGACGACCGCCTCGGCGGCGCCGAGGTCCGGGATGACCAGTTCGCCGTCCACCCGGGGCAGATCGCCGACGTCGCGCAGCCCGAAGGCGACCAGGAACTCCCGTGTCGTCTCGTAGAGGAACGGCCGGCCCGGCGCCTCCTTGCGACCGGCCACGCGGACGAGCCGGCGCTCCAGGAGGTTGTCGAGCACCGCATCCGAGCTGACGCCGCGCACCGCGTCCAGCTCCGGCTTGGACACCGGCTGCTTGTAGGCGACGATGGCCAGCGTCTCCAGCGCCGGCCGCGACAGCCGCACGCGCGTGCGCGCGCGGGCCAGACGCACCAGCCACGGCGCCAGCTCGGGCCGCGTCACCATGCGGTAGCCGCCGCCCACCTCGACGATCGACAGTCCGCGCGGCTCGGCCTCGTAGCGGGTCATCAGCTCCGAGACCAGCTCCCGCGCGGCCGCAGCGTTCTCCAGATCGAGCACCTCGCGGATGCGCTCGGCCTCGAGGGGCACGTCGGAGGCGAAGAGCAGGGCCTCGACCACGTCGATGGGATTGGGCACTCGGTTCTCCCTCATGGGGCCGCGGGGGGCTGGCTCGCGACCGACGGCGGCTCGCCCTCGGTCGGCACGGAGACCGCCGGCGCGGCGGTCTCGGTCTGGCGTTCGATCACGATGTCACCGAAGAGCTCGGTCTGCTGCGTGCGGATCTTGCCCTGCCGGCAGAGCTCGAGCACGGCCAGCAGGGTCACCACCACTTCGGAGCGCTTGCGCTCGCCGCCCGTCATGGAGCTGAACAGCAGCGACCACGTGTCGCGCAGCAGCGAGAGGATCTCGGTCATCCGCTCCAGCACCGAGGGCGGGTTCGGCTCGACCTGCCGCGGCCGCAGCCGCTGCTGCTCCTCGATCAGGCGCTTGAGCGTCCGCTCCAGCCAGTGGACCGAGAGGTCCTCCAGCGGCACGTCTTCGAGCGACGGCAGCGTGCTCGACGGCCGCCCCCAGATGAGCGCCTGCTCGGCCTCCCGCCGGGCCAGCCACACGCCCTGGGTCTTCACGCGCGCGTACTCGCGCAGCCGCTCTTCCAGCTCTTCCTTCAGCGCGAGCGCTTCGTCGTCGAGCTCCTCCGGCGCGTTGGGATCGGGCGGGACCAGCAGCTTGGACTTGAGATAGATGAGCGTGGCCGCCATGACCAGGTAGGCGCCGGCGGTCTCGAGGTCGCGGAACTCGATCGCCTCGAGGTGGGCCAGGTACTGGTCGGTGATCGCGCGCACCGGCAGCGCGGCGAGATCGATCTCGTTGGTGCGGCACAGATGGAGCAGCAGATCGAGCGGGCCCTCGAAGGTGCCGACCCGGAGTCGCAGCTCGGCTTCGTTGTCGCTCATGGCGTCAGCTTCACGGCGTCGCGGACTTCCTTCATGGTTTGCTGCGCGACGACCCGCGCCCGCCGCGAGCCCTCGATCAGCACGTCCTTCACGGCGTCGGGCTTCTCGGCGAAGACCTGCCGCCGCTCCCGGATCCTCTCGAGCGGCGGAAGCATGTGCTTGAGCAGGACGTCCTTGCAGTCCAGGCAGCCGAACCCCGCCGTGCGACAGTTGGTGGCGACGCTCTGTCGCTCGGCCTCCGGCGTGAAGATCTTGTGCAGGTCGAACACCGGGCAGATGTCCGGATTGCCGGGATCGCTCCGCCGCTTGCGGGCGGGGTCGGTGACCATGGGACGGATCTTCTGTCTGATCACGTCGCTGGGATCGGACAGCTGGATGGCGTTGCCGTACGACTTCGACATCTTCCGCCCGTCGGTGCCCGGCACCTTGGGGATCTCGGTGAGCTTCACGTCCGGCTCGGGGAACACGGGGCCGAAGGCGTTGTTGAACCGGCGCGCCACCTCCCGCGTGAGCTCGACGTGGGGCGCCTGATCGATGCCGACCGGCACCCACTTGGTCTTGTACATGAGGATGTCGGCCGACTGCAGCAGCGGATACCCGAGCAGGCCGTAGGACGGCGAGGCGATCCCCTGCTGCTCGATGCGCTCCTTGTAGGTCGGCACCCGCTCGAGCCAGCCGACCGGCGTCACCATCGAGAAGAGCAGATGCAGCTCGGCGTGCTCGGGAACCAGCGATTGGATGAACAGCGTCGAGCGCTCCGGATCGAGGCCGGCGCCCAGCCACTCGACGGCCATGTCGATGGTGTTCTGCGGCACGTCGCTCGTGCTGAGATCGTCGGTGAGCACGTGCCAGTCGGCCGAGAAGTAGAAGCACTCGTAGTCGTCCTGCAGGCGGACCCAGTTCGCCAGCGCGCCGAGATAGTTCCCCAGGTGCAGGCTCCCACTCGGACGCATTCCCGACAGCACGCGCTCCCGTCCCGGCATCAGCGCCTCGCTCTCTCCCAGATCTTGGCCGAACGCATGAACACATAGTAGCCATAGAGCACGGCCAGAAGGAATCCCCTCCACCCATCCAGGAAGCCGCCCCGCCACACGTACATCCCGAGGAAGCGGCCGAGCGGCCGGACGACCAGGTCCGCGAACGGTCGCGTCCCGCGCCCGCCGGCCAGCCAGTCGTCGGCCGCCAGCGTCGTGTAGCGATCCGTGCGCTCGAGGAAGTCCGCCACGTCGCGATAGCTGCGGTGCTCGAGATGCCCGCGCAGCCGGCCGACCGAACCGTCGACGACCACGGACTCGTGCACCGCGCGCGCCACGAAGCGACCACGCCCGCGGCGAAACAGCCGCAGCTGCCAGTCGGGATAGAGGCCGCCGTGCCGCACCCAGCGGTCCCAGAAGACGTTGCGCCGCGGCACCGAATACCCCTGGTGCCTTCCCGCAGCCGCCAGCTCCGCCTGGATCTCCTCGCGGAGCGCGGGGGACACGACCTCGTCGGCGTCCAGCGAGAGAATCCACTCGCCGTGCGCCTGGTCGATTCCGAAGTTCTTCTGGGCCGCGAACCCCGGCCACGGCCGCACGAACACGTGATCGGTCAACTCGCGCGCGATGGCGGCGGTCTTGTCGTGCGACTCGGCGTCCACCACGATCACCTCGTCGGCCCACGCCACCGACTCCAGACAGGCGCGGATGCGCTCCTCCTCGTTGAGCGTCACCACCACCACGGACAGTGACGGGCCGCTCATCCCAGCAACTCCAGCACGATCGGCAGCACCACGGAGGGAACCAGCGAGGCCATCGTCCCATCGTCGCTACTGAGCGTACGGTGGCGGGAGCCGTAGGGACCGTTGCGCCGAGCGGACGTCGGGCCGAAGAGTCCGACGCACGCCGTGTCGAGCGCGGCCGCCAGGTGCAGCGGCCCCGTGTCCGCGGCGACGAGCACGCTGGCGCGGCGCAACAGCGCCAGAAGCGTGTCGAGATCCGTGGGCGGCGCCACCACCACGCCGGGGCCCGACGCCGGCTCGGCGCTCGCGATGCCGCGGGCGAGATCCTCCTCGCCCGGTCCCCACGTGATCACCACGTGGGCCCCGGCGTCGTGGACGAGGCGCCGGGCCAGCGTCGCGAAGTGGGCCACCGGCCACCGCTTGTCGGCGCGACCCGCCCCGGGATTGAGGACCACCAGCCGATGGCGGGGCTTGATGCCGACCGAGGCCAGCCACTCTTCGGCAAACGCCTCGGCGGTGGGCGCCGACGGCAGGCGGAACTCGTGCCGCCGCTCACTGATGCCGAGCGCGTCCAGCAGGGCCAGGCACTGATCCACCACGTGCGACGCCGTCCGCGGCGGCGTGACCCGCTCGGTGGTGAACAGGCTTCCGAGCGGTTCGCGGACGACGGCCCGCGCGAAGCCGACCCGCACGGGCGCGCGGGTGGCAGCCACCAGCACCCCGCTCTTGATCAGCCCCTGCGCGTCGATGGCGACGTCGAAGCGGGCCGCGGCCAGCCGTCGTTGCAATCGGTACATCTCGCGCACCGTGGCGCCGAGAGCGCCGGCGCTCCGGGCCCGCCGCCACCTCCGCGTATCGGCGACGACGACGTCGTCCAGGGCGGGATGCTCGCGCAGGATCGCCGCCTCGCGCCGCTCGACGACCCAGGTGAGATGCGCCGCGGGACGGGCGGCGCGCAGGGTGGCCGCCAGCGGCAGCGCGTGGACGACGTCGCCCAGCGACGAGAGCTTCACCAGGACAATCCGCGGCGCCTCAGCGAGCGCCACCGAACCGCTCGCGGATACGCGCGATGAGGTCGCGCGTGGCATGGTCCTTGGGATCGCCGACGATGGCCACGCGTCCGCCGGCGGCGCGCACGCTGGCCGCCTCGGGGACGGACGCCTCGGTGTAATCGGTGCCCTTGGCGTGAACGTCGGGGCGCACCAGCGACACGAGCCGGTCGGCGGTGTCCTCGTCGAACACCACGACGTGATCCACCGCGCGCAGCGCGCGGAGCAGCTCGACCCGCTCGCCGGCCGGCATCAGCGGCCGCCCGGCGCCCTTGAGCCGCGCGACCGTCGCATCGCCGTTGATGCCCACGAAGAGCACGTCGCCCAGCGCGCGCGCCGCGGCGAGATAGCGCGCGTGGCCGACGTGCAGGAGATCGAAGCATCCGTTGGCGAGCACGATCCGCTTGCCCTCGGCGCGCAGGCGAGCAGCCAGCGCACCCGCCTCGTCCGGAGTGAGGGCGGACCGCTCCCCGTCCCTCACGCCGGGCCGGCGCCGAGGGCCTGGGCCAGCTCAGCCGGTGACACCGTGGCGGTGCCGCGCTTCATGACCACGAGGCCTCCGGCCACGTTGGCCAGCGTGGCCGCCTCGATGGGCGCCGCCCCGGCAGCGAGCGCGGCGGTGAACGTGGCGATCACCGTGTCGCCGGCGCCGGTGACGTCGGCGATCTCGTCGGTGCCGTGGATGGGGATGAAGGTGGTGGCGCCATCCCGCTCGAGGAGCGCCATCCCCCGGCTGCCGCGCGTGACCAGCAGCATGCGCGCCTCGAGGCGCTCCAGGAGCTGACGCCCGGCCTTCTCCACCTCGCGCTCGTCGTCCATCGGTGCGCCCGCCAGCTGCTCGAGCTCGGCCTCGTTGGGCGTGGCCGCGGTGACGCCGGTGAAGCGCGGCAGCTGGTAGCGGCTGTCCACGCTGAGCACGGCCCGGTGCCGCTGCGCGAGCGCGCGCACGCGCTCGAACACGCGCGGCGTCACCGTGTCGTAGCCGTAGTCCGACACAAGGATCGCATCGACGCCGCCGGCCAGCGCCTCGAGACGCGCGATCATCGCGTCCTCGGTCGCGGGCTGCAGATCGCCGGTGGGCTCGCGGTCCAGACGCACGACCTGCTGGCGGGTGGCCTGATAGCCGCCGGCGTTGATCCGCGTCTTTACCGGCGTCGTCCGGCCGGGCTCGGTCACGATGCCGTCGGTGAGGATCCCTCGGCTGCGCAGCAGTCCCCGGAGCTCGTCACCGGCCGCGTCCTGGCCGACCACGCCCACCGGCACCACCCGCGCGCTCAGTGCATACACGTTGTGGATGGCGTTCGCCGCGCCGCCGAGCAGGACCTCGCGCTCGGTGAAGCGCAGGATCAGCACCGGCGCCTCGCGCGAAATACGGGCCGGCTTGCCGAAGAGATACTCGTCGACGATCAGATCGCCGATGACGAGGATCGTGCGCGAGCGCATCGCGTCCACGACCGCGGTCATCCGCCGGGTCAGGTCGCTCATGCCGCCACCCGTCGCGCCAGCGCCCAGTCCACCGCGTCCATCAGATCGCCGGCCACGTGGTCCGGCTCCACCTCGAAGCCGGCGCGCCGATACTCCCACTCGCCCAGCCCGTACCCCGTGAGCACCAGCACCGCGCCGGCGCCAACGGCGCGCGCCGGCACCAGGTCGCTCGGCTTGTCCCCGACCATCGTCGAGCGCCCCAGATCCAGGCCGAGATCGGACGCCGCGCGCAGGAGCAGTCCGGGCTTGGGCTTGCGGCACTCGCAGTCCGCGCGAAACGGCGGGCGACCTTCGCTGGGATGGTGCGTGCAGACGTACAGCCCGTCCAGACGCGCATCGGCCTGGGCCAGCTGGGCGACGAGGCTCTCGTTGACCGCGCGCAGGACGTCCTCGGAGAAGTAGCCGCGGGCGATCCCGGCCTGGTTGGTCACCAGCACGGCCGCCACGCCGGCCTGATTGAGGCGGCGGATCGCCTCGGCCGAGCGCGGGAGCAACCGCAGGCGAGCCGGATGGTTGACGTAGCCCACTTCTTCGGTCAGCGTCCCGTCACGGTCGATGAAGACAGCGGGCCGTGAAGCCACGCCCGAAGTGTAAGCCCGATGCTCGCGATTTCTCAAGACAAACCGCCGCGGGTCGCCGGCAGCTTACGGTAGATCTGCTCGAAGTCCGCGACCTGCCGCTCCCAGGTGAAGGGCTCGGCAGCCGCCCGCGCGGCGCTGGTCAGCCGGGCGGGCTCGAGACCCCTGAGCCACTCGAGCGCCGTCACCAGGGCGGGCGCATCATCAGGCTCGACGACGGCGCCGCTCCACGGCGTGATGGCCTCCGCCCCGCCGGCCCGGGTCGTGGTGACCACGGGGATCCCGGAAGCCAGGGCCTCGAGATGCACGTTGCCGAACGGCTCGTAGCGGGTGGGGAGTGCGACGACGTCGGCGGCGGCGTACCAGCGCTCGATGTCGGGTCGCGGCCCCAGCCACACGACGCGGTCGGAGACTCCGAGGCGACGCGCGAGCTCCGACCAGGGGCCACGATCGCCCTTGCCCAGGACCACCAGCCGACTGTCGCGATCAGCCAGCGCGGCGAGCCCCTGGATGGCGGTCGCCAGGCCCTTGCGCTCGAAGCCGCTGCCGGCAAAGACCACGGTGAAGGCGCCCATGGGGACGCCGGCTTCGGCGCGCGCCGGACTCCGATGGCGCGCCCGGTTGTCCGGGTGGAAGCGCACGAGATCCACGCCGTTGTAGACGACGCTCAGCCGGGCCGGCGGCACCGCGTAGAGTGTGGCGATCTCTTCGGCGCCGTGCCGCGATATGGCCACGACCTGCGGCGTCGTCGTGAACACGCGCCGCTCGAGCGCCAGCAGCATACGGTGATAGCCGCGACGTGGCTGCTGGTCGCCGAGCGTCTCGAGATACGCACGGTGGCAACCCTCCCCCGCCCGGTACACGTCCTGGCCGAGCGTGCGCTCGTGGCTCTGCACGACGTCCCAGCCTCGGTCGCGCATGACTCGTCGGGCCAGAAAGGCCAGCGCCAGCAGGCGCGCCGTGCGTGGCAGGCGGGGCAGCGGCAGCGTGTGCAGGGTGACCCGCGGCATCGGCGACTGGCCGGGCAGGCTGAGCAGATGCACGTCGTGACCGTGCGCGGCCAGCGCGGCGACGAAGCCGGCGGTGGCGGTCTCCACGCCGCCGTGGAAGACGAACGGTCGCGAGACGATGAGGATCTTCATCGCGGCCGGGACGCCCACGCCCGCTCCACGACGGGAAACAGCGCGGCCCGTGCGGAGGCGAAGCTGTAGCGCGCCTGGCAGCGCTCGCGCGCGCGCCGTCCGATCTCGGCCGCGCTGGCCGGATCGTCGAGGAGCCGGCGCATCGCGCCGGCCAGCGCCACCGAGTCGCCGGGCGGCACCAGGACCCCGCAGCCGTCGAGGATCTCCGGGATCATGGAGACGGCGGTGGAGACGATGGGCCGACCGAGCGCCATCGCGTCGAAGAGCTTGGCCGGCACCTGGCCCCGCGTGTCGCTGGTGGCGCGCTGCGGAACGGCCACCACGTCGGCGGCGATCAGGTGCTCGGGCACCCGCTCGAAGGGGATCTCGCCGACCAGCCGGACCCAGGGATGCGTCGCCCAGCGCCGGCCCGCGTCGCTCGCGGCGTCGGCGCCGACCATGACGAGCCGCGTGTTGCCGCCGATCGCCCCGACCGCGTCCACCAGATCGTCCACGCCCTTGTGACCGCGCGGCGTGCCGAGGAACATCACCACCCGCTCTCCGCTCAGACCGAGCGCCGCGCGCGCGGCCTCGCGGTCGAAGCGGACCGGATCCCAGGCCTCGGTGTCGCGCACGTGGGGGACGAGCGTGCCGCCGAAGCGGCGCTCCAGAAATCGCGAGGCCACGGTGAGCGCGTCCGCGCGCGGCACCAGGCGCTCCATCAGCCACGTCCACGGCAGCCCGTTCGGGTTGCCGAGGTTGAGCGCCCGCCCGAGCGTGCCCCAGGCATCCGAGCGGCGAAAGAAGCCGACCTCCCAGTCGTCGATGTCGAGCAGCAGCGGCCGCGCACGCCGGCGGCGGGCCAGCAGCGCGGCTCCGTAGCTGGTCGGGCGCGGCTTGGAGGCGTAGAGGAGATCGCCGTCGGCCTGCGCGGCCAGCGCGGACCACGCCGAGGCGAAGCGCGGATAGCGCGGCTGGTCCATCGGCAGCGCGCGATGCACGATCGGCCCGCCGGCGACCGGGCCCCACACCCGCGCGCCGAAGCGCGGCCCGACGACTTCCACGTCCCAGCGCGGCGCCAGCAGCCGGGCCAGCAGATCGGCCCGACCCGTCGCGTTGTCGGACAGGTCGAACGCCAGGATCGAGATCTTCACGCCGCGGTCAGGCGCGCGTAGCAGGACTCGAGCGACTCGGCCAGGCGCGCCCCCGAATAGCGCGCGAGCACGAGCCGACGCCCAGCCTCCGCCAGTCGGGCGCGGCGGGGCGCGTCGTCCAGCAAGGCCGTCAGCGTCGCCGCCAGCGCGGCCGGATCGCCGGCCGGCACCAGGGCCGCGTGCTCGTCGTCGGAGAGCGCCTCGGGCACCACGCCCACCCGCGACGCGATCAACGGGCGCGCGGAAGCCAGGTACTCGAAGACCACGCGCGACATCCCGTCGGACTCGAGCGGCACGTAGAGGCCGAGATCGAGCGCCGCCATCGCCGCCGGGCCGTCGTCCACGAAGCCCGCGAAGGTCACCTGGGACTCGAGCCCAGCACCGGCGACCGCCTCGCGCAGCGCCGGCTCCAGCGCGCCGCGGCCGATGAAGGCCACGTGCGGGCGCCGACCCTGCTCCGCGAGCTGCGCCAGCGCCGCGATCACGACGCGGTGTCCCTTCATCACGCGCAGTCCGGAGACCATGCCCACCAGGGGCTGGTCGCCCTCGGCGCCCAACCGCCGGCGCCACGCGGGATCGGCGGGCGCCGGCCGATACGCCTCGGCGTCGGCGCCGCCCGCCAGCGTGACGATGCGCGCGGGCGGCAGCAGCCCGGCGGCCAGGCACTGGCCGCGGATCGCCTCCGTCACGGTCACGACGAGCGCGGTGGCGCGGCCGTAGAGCCAGCGATTGCCCGCGTGGGGCCGTACCGCCTGCGCGATGTGGCGGGTGCGCACGATCGGCCGCCCTCCCGCCAGGCGCGCGGCCACCACCGCGAGCCAGTGCTCCTTGCCGCGGTGCACGTGGACGACGTCGCTCGCCGCGACGGCCGCGCGCAGCTCGCGCACGTCCGCGACGTCGGTGGCCGGGCGCAGACCGCCGGCGAACCCGAACGTCACGATGTGGCTGACGCCCTCGCGGCGCGCGCGGTCTGCCACCGCCTTCTCGGTGCCGCGGCGGCAGCCGAGCGTCACCGCGTGGCCGCGACGCTCCAGCTCGCGCGACACGCGCGCCGCCCAGTAGGCGTCGGAGGACCAGCCGCGACACGAGACGAGCTGCAGCAGTTTCACCGCCGTTCGCCTCGCCGGGACAGCCGCTCGCGGCGGAGGAGCAGGTCGCGATAGACGCGCTCCACGATCGTCGTCGAGCGCTCTGGACTGAACTCCGTCTCGGCCCGTCGCCGGCCAGCCTCACCCATGGCGCGGGCGCGGGACGGGTCGGCGAGCATCGTCGCCAGCGCCGCCGCGACGTCCTCCGGTCGCTCGCCGCCGACCAGCAGGCCCGTCTCCCCGTCGACCACGGTCTCCGGCAACGCCCCCACCCGACGCGCGAC
>Ga0111539_10002000_pt1 | contig 27198 bp, 27 predicted proteins | sample RhiMethybrSRZTD1_FD_79667 | JGI IMG/M metagenome (GOLD analysis project Ga0111539, IMG submission 79667) | Populus rhizosphere microbial communities from Tennessee, USA - Rhizosphere MetaG P. TD hybrid SRZTD1 (version 2) (version 2) | ecosystem: Host-associated > Plants > Roots > Rhizosphere >...
CGGCAGGCCCGGTTGGTCGCGATGACGCCGGCCACCGTGTTCGAGGTCGTCGCCGATCTCACCGCGGGGCGCGAGCTCTCGCTCGTCGAGCGCAAGGGTGTCGAGCCGCCGGTGATGGCGAGTGAGTTCGAGACGGCGAAGGTCGTGCTCACCCACCCGGAGTTCCGAGCGGCGCTCTCGCGTCGCGGCATCACCGACCTGAACAAGATCTTCTGTTCGCCGATGACGGCCGGGTACTTTGCGATTCCGGAGCACACGGGCAAGCGCGTCGTCAAAGTGGGCTGCTACGACCTTCGGCGGACGACGACGAACATGTGGGGCTGGCCGATCGAACGGCTCTACGCCATCGTCGATCTGCGCGAACGCAAAGTGTTGAACGTGGCCGACGCCGGCCCGGTGCCGATCGCCGACATCGAGCAGAACTTCACCGAGGCCGCAGCGGGGGCGCTGCGTCCGGCGCGCAAGCCGACGGTGATGCTGCAGCCTCAGGGGAAGAACTTCACGGTGACCGGCAATGAGATCAGCTGGGGCAACTGGCGGTTCCATGCCCGCGTCGACGGCCGTGTCGGCACCGTGATCTCCGTCGCCCGCTGGCAGGACGGCGACACGCTGCGCTCGGTGCTGTACCAGGGCTACCTCTCCGAGATGTTCGTCCCGTACATGGATGCCGACTATGGCTGGTACTCGCGCACGTACTTCGACACGGGCGAGTACGGCGCCGGCACCATGGCCACGCCACTCGAGGGTGGCGTAGATTGTCCCGCGACCTCGGCGTTTCTGACGGCCACGTTCGGCGACGACAAGGGCGAGGCAATCACCACGCCAAATGCCCTGTGCATTTTCGAACGCGCCAGCGGCGATCCGATCTGGCGGCATTCCGAGCCGCTCAATCAGAGCTACGAGGGCCGGCCGAGCGTCGAGCTCGTCGTCCGCATGGCCGCAGCCGTCGGCAACTATGACTACCTGTTCGACTGGGTGTTCAACGATGCGGCCGAGATCGACGTGCGGGTTGGCGCCACCGGCATCGACAGCGTCAAAGGCGTCGCCACCAGAACGATGACGGACAGCACGGCCGCGTCAGATACGCGGTACGGCACGCTCGTCGCGCCGAACCTCGTTGCCGTCAATCACGATCATTACTTCAATTTCCGCCTCGACCTCGACGTCGACGGCCCCCGGAACAGCTTCGACCGGGACACCTACCGGCCGGTGACGCTCCCGGTGGGCTCGCCCCGGCGGAGTCTCTACGTTGTCGAGCCGACGATCGCGGCCACGGAGAAAGCCGCGGGGCTCCGCACGGGGCACGAGCCGGTCAAATTCCGGGTCATGAACGAGGCACGCAAGAACGCGGTCGGCAATGACGTGTCGTACGAGATCGCCGTCGCCAACCACGCGCGGCTGCTTCTGGATCCAGACGACTGGCCGGCGAAACGCGCCGGTTTTCTGCAGCACGATCTGTGGGTGACGCCCTACACCCCGACCGAGCGGTACGCCGGCGGAGAATACATGTTTCAGAGCGACGGCAGCGATGGACTCGCGGCGTGGACGGCACGCGACCGGCCCATCCGCAGCCAGGACATCGTCGTCTGGGTGAACATGGGGATGCACCATCTCACCCGCGCGGAAGATCTGCCAGTGATGCCGACGATCTGGCACTCATTCAAGCTCCGGCCGCACAACTTTTTCAACCGCAATCCGGCGATTGATCTGCCAAAAGCAACGGGCCTCGGCGTCGAACCCCGAAAATGAGCGTGCGCACCCGCGACTGCGAGACGTAGACAGCGTCACTGCCGGGGGCTCGACAACGGGGCTCGGGCCCGAACCTGCTGCACGCGCGCGCTGATGACAATGATCATGATGATGATGGCTAGACGCCGGGAGACACGGCCCTGAGTAGCAGGGGTTGACAGCTGCCGGGAATATATTTAGAATTATAACTATTGTGACTGCGAAGGCCGAGCAACGGCATGCGGCGGACGGAGATCGGGCTGCGACGCTGCAATTGATTATTGCCCTTGGGCGCGCTTTTCAGGCGCTCGAACGGTCGGTGCGACCGCATCTCGCTCAATGCGGACTCGGCCTGACTGAGTTTGCGGTGCTCGAGGTGCTGTACCACAAGGGCGCCCTTCCGCTCGGCGAGATTCGCGACCAAATTCTGGTGACCGGCGCAAGCACGACGTATGTCGTAAAGAAGCTTGAGGATCGGGGACTGATGCGCCGACGAGTGTGTGCCGAGGACCAACGGGTCGTCTTCGGCGAGCTGACTGCCAAGGGCCGGGCATTGATCGATGAGGTGTTTCCGGCTCACGTTGAGCGACTTCAGCAGGCAATGGCAGGGCTGTCAGTCTCGCAGAAGCGCGACGCCAGTCGATTGCTACGCGCCTTGAGCCTGCACGCGCGCCGCACCGCCGGGGAACGCATTACAGAACACGATTGAGGCGCGAGCCGCAAAAAATTTTGGGTAGATAGTTAGATTTCTAAATAATAGGAGATAACTCATGTCACTCGCACCATCGCTCACTCACACATCGCCGGTCCACCAGGGTCGCATTGGACACATCGCTCTCTGGATCGTCCAGGTTGCGCTCGCCGGCATGTTTCTGCTTGCCGGCAGCTCGAAGCTGTTTGGTGCCGCCGCCATGGTGGGGCTGTTCGATGCCATCGGCATCGGTCAGTGGTTCCGCTACGTCACCGGCCTGATCGAGGTCAGTTCGGCAGTCGCACTCCTCGTGCCCTCGTTCGCGGTCTTCGGTGCCCTCGCGCTGGTCCCGACGATGATCGGCGCTATCGTGGTGCACCTCTTCATCGTCGGCGGCTCGCCAGGGATGCCCGTGATCCTGCTGCTTGGGTCGGCCGGCGTCCTCTGGGCTCGCCGGAATCAGCTCCTCGGCGCCCTACGGACGGCGCGCTGACAAGCGGGATCGCCGGAACTGGTGCGCTTGTATCAAGGGGAAGCCGACGCAGCAAAAACCTGTGGACCCGGTAACCCATCACAGGAAGGACATGGACCGTGGCGAACGATCGAACGATTCTCATTACCGGAGTGACAGGCCATCAGGGCGGTGCGGTCGCGCGGGCGCTGCAAAGTAGCGGCTTCCGTCTGCGCGGTATGACTCGCAACCCCGAGAGCGCGCCGGCGGCGACGCTGGCGCGCCACGGCGTCGACGTCGTCAAGGGCGATCTCGACGACGAGGCGGCGTTGCGCCGCGCATTGACCGGCGCGTGGGGTGTCTTCGGCGTGCAGAACACGTGGGAGGCTGGCGTCGAGCGGGAAGAAGCGCAGGGCAACCGTCTGGCGACGCTGGCACGCGAGGTCGGTGTCGAACACTACGTCTACACATCCGTGGGATCGGCGCACAAGCGGACCGGCGTCCCGCACTTCGACAACAAGTGGCGCATCGAGGAAACCGTGCGCGGCCTCCGCTTCCCGTCGCATGTGATCCTGCGTCCGGTGTTCTTCATGGAGAACCTTCTGGCGCCGTACAGTCTCGAGGGCGACACGCTGTCCTCGGCGCTCGGACCGGCCACGAAGCTGCAGATGATTGCCGTGAACGACATCGGCTGGTTCGGCGCGCGCGCGTTCACCGACGCCGCGGCCTTGAACCGTCGCGAGATCGATCTCGCTGGCGATGTACGAGCGATGCCGGAGGCGGCGGAGATCCTGACGGAGTCGCTGGGTCGGCCGATTAGGTTCGCACAGACGCCAATCGAACAGGTGCGGCAGTACAGCGAGGACATGGCGTTGATGCTGGAGTGGTTCGAGCGCGTCGGCTACAGCGCCGACATCGCCGGCCTGGAACGCGAGTTCGGCCGCCCACTCACGAAGCTCCCCGACTGGGCACGTGGGCAGGCTCGAGGAGCGCTCGCATGAAAGCTGTCAGGGTGTTGGAATATGGTGGCCATTTGGTTCGAGATATCCTGACGCCGACGATCGCACGCGACGAGGTGTTGGTGAAGATCAGATGCGGCCGAGGCGTGGAAGGACATGCCGGGAATCACTCAAAACGCAGTCGCACGGCAAGATTGTGCTGCGAGTGGCCTAGCATTCGCTCGAGTACAGTTCGATGACTGCATGAAGCCGTAAAATGATTCATGTCCAACATTGAACGCTCGGGCACGTTTCCGCTCGGCAGTCGGGTCGTGAAGCGTCTCGGCTACGGGGCGATGCGGCTGTCAGGCCCCGGCATCTTTGGCGTTCCGAGAGATCGCACCACCGCCTTGGCCGTCCTCCGTGAAGCCGTCTCGTCCGGCGTGAACCACATCGATACGAGCGACTACTACGGACCACACATTACGAATCAGTTGATTCGTGAGGCGCTGCATCCGTATCCCGACGACCTGGTCATCGTCACGAAGATCGGCGCCCGACGCGGTGAGGATGCGTCGTGGCTCCCCGCGTCGTCGCCCGCCGAATTGACGCAGGCGGTGCACGACAACTTGCGCAATCTATCCATCGAAGTGCTCGACGTCGTCAACCTGCGGAACATGTTCGACGGCGGGACGTCGATGGAGCCGGCGCTGACCGTGCTCGCGGACCTTCAGAGGCAGGATCTCGTCCGCCACATCGGTCTTAGCAACGTGACGCCTGAACAGGTTGCCAAAGGACGCCGGATTTGTCCGATCGTCTGCGTGCAAAATCACTACAACGTCGCTCACCGCGCCGACGATCCGTTGATCGACGAGCTGGCCCGCGAGGGGATTGCCTACGTCCCGTTCTTCCCGCTGGGCGGCTTCGCGCCGCTGCAATCAGCGACGTTGTCTCGAGTGGCGCAAGGCCTCGGCGCAACTCCCATGCAGGTTGCGCTCGCGTGGCTGCTCCGCCGTTCGCCGAACCTCGTTCTCATTCCGGGCACGTCCTCGTTGGCGCATCTTCGAGAGAACCTCGCTGCAGCGGGGCTTGATCTGACTGACGATGCGCTCGGGGAGTTGAACGGCCTCACACAGCGACCGGCGTGATCTTCACGAGTCAATGCCTACGCGAAATGCCATCTGGGAGGTTAGCCGCGAGGAGGCCGCGTGGCTTTTACCGTTTGCGACCCGCTTGGGGACGAGGGCTGCCTCTCCGCCCACGTGAGGAGCTCATCGAGCGCCGGACAGAGGGATTGGCCCCACTTGGTCAGGTGGTACTCGACCTTCGGCGGCACCTGTGCGTGGACGATGCGCGCGACAATGCCGTCGCGCTCGAGTTGCCGTAGCTGCTGGATCAACATCTTCTGTGAGATGGCCGGAATCGCGCGCTCGAGATCCGAGAAGCGCAGCTTCTTCCCGCCGAAGAGATGGAACAGGATCACGAGCTTCCAGCGACCTTCCAACATCCGGATCGCGTGCTCGATCCCGACGGCCGCGGACGCAGGCGTGTGTTGATGCTTACTCATGGGTGAGTAGCCTACTTTATCGTGCGTTCTTGCGAATTCGTCGTGTTCTCCCTACAGTGATCTGCATGACGACGAAGACGGTGGAACCCATCGATCTGCCGGCACCCGTTGCGGCGTACTTCGCCGCGGATACGACCGGCGCCGAGGCCGTGGCCCAGTGCTTTACTGACGGCGCGGTCGTCATCGACGAACGACAGGAGTACCGGGGCCGCACGGCCATCGCGCGATGGAAGGCCGGGGTGTCCGCGAAGTTCCGCTACTCGGTCGAGCGGCTCGGCGTCCAGGCCTCCGGGGACCAGGCCACGGTGACCGGCCGAGTCACGGGAGACTTCCCGGGCAGCCCGGTCGAGCTCCGATACCACTTCACCCTCGAGGGCGACAAGATTGCTCGCCTCGAGATCGCGCCGTGAGCTTCGATCTTGAACTGACCGGTCGCCGCGCGCTCGTCACCGCCGGCACCTTCTCCGAGACGATCTCGATGCCGGTGAAGAGATGACCGAGGCCTGAGCCGGCGAGCTTCGTCTCCTGGTGAAGGAGATCGCCCTTGGTGATCAGGATCAGGGGAACGAGGTTGCCAGTTCCTCGATGGCAGCCCGGACGCCTTCGAGCAGCGCCGGTCATTGTGTGCGCGGCAGGATGCGCGTGTCGTTTTTCGTCGCACCCGGCGAAGTCCCCAAATATGTCACCGGCGACAGCACGATCTGGTCGATCGAGATGCCGTCTTCGCGTCGCTGAATGCGGATGGTCTGAACGCCACCGCTCCCGAAGGTGATGGTCGGCCCGAGCACGCCGATGCCGTAGCCGTTGTCCTGCCAGCCCCAACCCGACACACCGCACCCGCCGCAATCCTCGAGCACGATCGGAATCCCTCCTGTCGTGCCGATGCGAAACACCGGCGCACCGGCCTGATCGACGCTGCCGGAGAACTGCACGGAGACAGAGTCGTTGTTGTAGGAGTCCTTCTGCGCTCGCGCCCGCAGCCATAGCCGGTACGGCCGGTTCGCCTCCGCGGTGAACGTCAGTTCGAAAAAGTCGGCCGGTGCCGCCAGCGCGGGGGAAAGCTTCGGCAAAGCGGCGTCCGGATTTTCCATCCGGACGTTCGACGCGGCGGACGTGTCAGTGGTGATTTTCCAGTTGCCATGCGGCGAGCCGAGCCCGGCGTGCAGGACGATGTCGCCGACGTCGGTGGGCGGGGGTGGTGGTGGTGGTGGCGGTGGTGGCGGTGGCGGCGGCGGGACGTCTCCGGACAGGCCTGTCCGTTCCGGGAGGACCGTGGCGTCGTTCTTGGTCAGTCCGGGCGACGTGTCGAGATACTCGACTGGAGAGAGGACGATCTGATCGATCGAGATGCCGTCCTCCCGTCCCTGGATTCTGAGCGTCTGGACACCGGTGGTCGCGAACCGAACCAGCGGCCCCATGCCGCCATAGCCCGTGTCCTCCCATCCCCATCCCGACAGCCCGCATCCATTGCACGCTTCGACCATCAGGGGCAGGGCGCTGGTGGTCCCGATCCGGTAGATGGCGGCGCCTGCCTGATCCACGCTCGACGAGAATTGTGCGAACACGGAATCGTTGGTGTACGAGTTCTGCGCTGCCCGTCCGCGCATCCAGAGACGGTACGCGCGACCGGCTTCGGCCTGGAATCGAAGCTCGAAATAGTCGCGCGGACTGGCCGCGGCGGTGGCGACCTTCGCCGCGCCGGCGTTGGGGTGTTCGAGACGGGCGCCGCTGGCGGCGGTGGAGTCGGTGACGACACGCCAGGTACCGGCGACGGGCGACGCGTGCGCCGTGTGGAGCACGCGGGTTCCATTGTCCCCCAGTGTCCGCGCACGGAACGTGGCCAGATACGTGGTCGATGTTGCTGCAGCGGCGACGTGGGTCGGGGCGCCGCTGTCGGACCAGGAGACCAAGTCGTAGGTGGTTCCGGCCAGCGTCTGCGGTGACGGAGCGGTCAGGGTAAAGCCCGAACCGGCGATCAGCGTGCGACTGGCGGGGGCGGTGATCGTCTCCGAGTTGAATCCCAGCTCCAGCCCTCCGGGCGTCGTCTGCAGGGTAACGGTCACCGTCGCGGGGTCCAGCCGGCGGGTCACGACGGACTGGAGTCCGCCTGCATCGGTGGCCGTGAGCTCGAGCGTGAGATACGACGGATAGTCATGATCCGGGGCGACGAACGTGCCGCTCGTCACGCCCTCGAATTCCTGGATCGGATGTCGATGGCAGCTCGACGGGTCCGAGCAGTGATTCATGATCAACGACCAGGTGAGCGCCGCAGCGGGAAGCGTGCCCTGCTGTTCGTCCGTCGCATGACCTGAGAACGCGATCGATTGGCCCACGCGCCATGTCAAGGCCGACGACGGCCCGTCGATCACCGGGACGGGCGGTGTATCGCCGACCCTGATCTCGATCGATGCGGTGTTCGAGAGTCCTCCGCCGTCGGTGACCCTCAGGGTGGCTCGATAGGGCCCGGCGACGCCGTAGGTGTACGAAGGCTGTGCGATGGTGGCGTCGCCGAACGTGCCGTCGCCATTCAGGTCCCATGTATAGGACAGCGGAGTGCCATCGGGATCAAAAGATGCCGACCCGTCGAACGAAACGGTCAGCGGCACGGAACCGAATGTCGGCAGCGCCCTGACAACTGCCTCCGGTCCGCTTCCCTCCGAATACCGGATCCGATGAATGGTGCCGCCGTTGAAGTCGACATAGTACAGATCGTCTCCGGGCCCGATCTGCAGATCGACCGGGGACGCCGCATTCTGCACGAAGGGCTCGCGCCTGGCGGGATCCGGCACGCCATCGGCGCCGGGGAGCATCACCCAGATGCAGTTTCTCGAGTAGTCGGCGAAGAACAGGCCGCCGGTGAATTTCACCGGATACGACGGCCCTGTGTAGAACGCGAGGCCGCTCGTGGACGCGCTCGTGTTCGGGCAGGTTTCGCCGGCGACGACCGCGCTGCCCTGCTTGTAGGCGTAGTGCGCGGCAGTGACGGCCCCTGTCCTCGCATAGAGCGCTTCGCACATCGTCAGGTCTGCGGCATCCCACCCTGGCTGTCGTGCGTTGCCTTCGTAGCAGGGCCAGCCGAAATTCCTTACCGGCGCAGAGAGCGGATTGGCGATGACGTTGATTTCCTCCCAGGTTCGCCAACCCACATCTCCGACCCACAGCTCGCTGGTGCCGGGCCGGAAAGCCATGCGGAACGGATTACGAAGGCCGTACGCAATGATCCGGCGCGCATTCACGTCGCTGGTCGAGGACAGGGGGTTGTCCGGAAGTGCGGCGCCGCTCGATGGATCGATGCGGATGACCGTGCCGTTCAATCCCGTCGGGTCCGCCGGGGTCGTCAGGTCCTGCGAGCGCAGTGCGCCGCCTTCAGCGGTTGGCGGCGTCTGCAGCCCGCCGGTCGGCACCGGAGGATCGCCAGCGGGATTCTCCTCTTGCCCGTAGTCGGCGAACTGCCAGCTCGCGCCGTCTCCGCCGGACACGTAAAGCGCGCCGTCGCGGCCGAACGCCAGGCTGCCGATGGAATGGCTGGGGAACTGTTGGAACCAGTCGTGTACCAGGATCGTTTCGCTGCCGGTCTTCATCACGTTGCCGGCCGCTTCCAGCCGCGACACGCGCCCGCTCGCCACGCATCCGAGCACGGTGCCACCCGGGGGATCCGGACACCCGTCGCTCGTCACACCGGGCATGCCCCAAGTGGGAGCGGTGCCGCCAACGGGACCGTCGAAGGTGTAGACGATGTAGATGTACGGTTTCGCCGGAAACTCCGGATCCAGCGCCAGCGCCAGCAACCCGCGATCCCAGTAGTTGTAGACGTTGGTGCGCAGATCCGCGAATACCGAGGCGGTCGGGTCCGACAGGTTGTCGAAGACCTTGATGATGCCGCTCTTCTCTGCGACGAACACGCGACCGTCGGGTGAGAAGCGAATCGCGGTCGGGTTCGAGAGACCGCTGAACACGACGTCGTCGACGAACCCAGGCGGAAGCGTCGAGGCGGCGATGACTGTTGCGCGGTTCCCTCCCGCCGGAGCGAAGAAGGCAAGGATGACGGATAGAGCACACGTGAGACGGGCGAACGGCTTCATCGGTACCTTTACGCTGCGATGTGGTGTTTGTTCAACGGCGATACGCCGCCTGCGAATGGCGAACCGGATAATGCGTGCCGGCGGCAGAATCGGGCCGGCAAACGCGCCCTATGACCCCTGGAACAGGCGGTGTCTCCAGTCGGTAGTGACGGTAATAGGTCGCATCGAGCCGTTGAATCAGTTCCCTGACCAGGAACCGCTTCCCATCCATGCTCGGTTCGAACTTAGGACTCCCGCTTCCGTGACGGAGAACGCACCGCGATGGACGGTGGCAGTTACGCCATGCGACCAGTTCGAATGACATCCGGCGCACATCAGCACACCGAACGTCTCCCGATCGGGAGGCATCAGAGACAGAAGGCGCGATCCAGAGTCTTCCGCGGCACGAACTCGGCGCCGCAGACCGCGCACGGCTGCTCATGAGCTGATTGCACGCGTGTCAGGCAGAGCGTGAGCGGCGTCATCATGGCGTGGATTCGGTCTCTCGGTCCATCATGTCCGGCCCGAGGGACGCCTGCCGTATTCTTTTGCACAGTGAATTCAGGGCGCGCACGCTTGCGTTCAGGAGCGGCAGGCCCGTCAGATTCTCGCCTTCTCTGCTCAGTACATCGAACGCGAAGTTCGAAGAGCCTAGTGCGCGTGCCATTCAGAGTCCTGACCAAAGAGGGAGAGAAACTGATGAAAAGAACTACAAATCATCAGCAAGCAGGTCAAGCACGCGTTCAAGCCGAAGAAGAGCTGAGCTGAATCGCCATAACACTTTGCAAATGGCTCGCGTGAGTTGGCTGGCGCGAGCGAAGGTTGGCGGGGTCGACGGGGCTCGAACCCGCGGCCTCCGGCGTGACAGGCCGGCGTGCTGTCGTGCTAGACTGCGCGGCGTGTCGGCCCCGAGGCTACGCGGCAGACGATGAGCTTTCCTGCGTACCTCCACCTCGGGTCGCTGGTCGTCCATCCACACTGGATATTCGAGAGTCTCGCCTACACGGCGGGCTTTTATCTCTATCGACGCCTCCGCCGCCAACACGGAGATGTGATTGATTCCCGGGCGCGCTGGTGGGTGATCGGTGCGGCGATGATCGGCGGTTTCGTCGGCAGTCGCATCCTGTCGGCTTTCGAGAACCCCCTTTTCCTGGAGGACCATGCGATCCGGCCGCAGCTCCTCCTGGGCGGCAAGACGATCGTCGGGGGCCTGGTCGGCGGGCTGATCGCCGTCGAGTCGGTCAAGGGTCTGCGAGGTATACGCGTCGCGACCGGCGACCTCCTCGCCCTGCCCCTGGTGCTCGGCATCGCGGTCGGACGGATCGGATGTTTTCTTTCGGGCTTCGAAGATGAGTCTTACGGCGTTGCCACCCGGCTGCCGTGGGGCGTGGATTTCGGCGACGGGATCGCCCGGCATCCCACGCAGCTGTATGAAGTGATCGTGCTTGCCGGTCTCGGCGCCGTGCTGATGGCCCGCGCGCGCATGCCCGCACCCGCGGGTGATCGCTTCAAGCTGTTCATGGTCGTCTATCTCGGCTTCCGGCTCCTGGTTGAATTCATCAAGCCGGTCGTGCGCCTTGGCGGCCTCTCCGCGATTCAGTGGGTGTGTCTGGCCATCGTGGCGTACTACGCTCCGCACCTGCCGCGGCTGGTAACGGAGGTGCGCCGTGGCTGATCGCGTGCGCCCCTACCTCTTCTACGACGTGGCCGTCTCGATCTGCTCGACCTGTTTCCGGAAGGTCGAAGGGAAGATCGTGTTCGAGAACGGCTCGGTCTTCATGCTCAAGCGGTGTCCTGCGCACGGCTTCGAGCGGGTACTGATGGCCGACGACGTCGAGTACTACCGCCGGTGCCGTGAGGTCTTCATCAAACCGCCCGAGATGCCGCTGGTGTTCAATACGCCGGTCCGCTGGGGCTGTCCGTACGACTGTGGGCTCTGCGCCGATCATCAGCAGCACTCGTGCCTGTCGCTCGTGGAGATTACCGATCGCTGCAACCTCGAGTGTCCCATCTGCTACGCCGGCAGCGGTCCCTCGCGGCACCAGTACCGGACGCTCGATCACGTGCAGCGCCTGATCGATGCGGTCGTTCGCAACGAAGGGCAGCCTGACGTCGTGCAGATTTCCGGCGGGGAACCGACCGTCCATCCCGACTTCTTTGCGATCCTCGATCGCGCGAAGAAGGCGCCGATTCGGCACCTGATGGTGAACACAAATGGGCTGCGGATCGCGCATGACGAGGAGTTTGCGAGGCGTCTCGCGGGCTACATGCCGGACTTCGAGATCTACCTGCAATTCGACTCGCTGGAGGCGGAGCCGCTCCGGATGCTGCGTGGCGCCGATCTCCGCGAAGTCCATACCCGTGCCCTCGAGCGCCTGAACCGGCTCGGCATCTCGACGACGCTGGTGGTCACGCTGAAAAAGGGACTGAACGACGCTGAAATCGGACGGATTCTCGACTTCGCGGTGACCCAACCGTCTGTGCGCGGCGTCACGTTCCAGCCAATTCAGGCTGCCGGACGGCTCGACCACTTCGACCCGGCCACCGATCGCCTGACGCTCACCGAGGTCCGCCGCCGGATCCTGGAGCAGACGACGCTGTTCAGGCCCGAGGATGTGCTGCCGGTGCCGTGCCATCCCGACAGTCTCGCGATGGCGTACGCGCTCAAGATCGACGGAAAGCTGATCCCGCTGACTGGCCTCATCGATCCGAAGGTGCTCATCGAAGGCGGACGCAACACCATCGTCTACGAGGGAGACGACGCCGTTCGCGAAGGCGTGTTCAAGCTGTTTGCCACGAACCACTCTTCCGAATCGAGCGCGCAGAGCCTGCGCGACCTGCTGTGCTGCCTCCCGCGGCTGGACGCACCCGGCGATATCGGCTACCGCAACATTTTTCGGGTCCTCATCATGCAGTTCATCGACGCCTACTCCTTCGACGTCCGGTCGGTGAAGAAGACGTGCGTGCATATCGTTCACCCCGACGGTCGGCTGATTCCGTTCGACACCTACAATCTGTTCTACAGGGACGGGCTGGAGCAGTCACGGCTCGCGCCGCTCAGGCAGTGGGCCGAACGGTCGATGCTCGAGGAGATGTCATGAGACGCGCGCTCGCCGTCGTCCTCATCGCCACGCTCACCACAATGATGATCGGCATCGACCGGACCTCATGGGCGAGTCAGGACCGTGATCACGAGAAGCGGGAGAAACAGCGGGCCGCGGTCGCGAAGGCCCTGGGCGAGATGACCCGGGGCTCTACGGCAACCATCGAGCGGCAGAACGGCCAGAAGGTGGACGTCGTCATCAAGGACATCACCCCGGACGCAGTCACCGTCATGCGCCAGCAGCAGGACCAGGTGGTGACCGAGACGATCCCTATTGCTGACATCGCGAAGATCAAGAAAACCAGCGCGAAGAAGATGAGCAAGACCTCGAAGGTGTTGATTGCTACCGCGGTGGCTTTCGGCGTGCTCATCGTCGCGGCCCTAGCGTCCTGCGCCACGGCTTCTTACTCTGAAGGCTCGGGGACAGCCGAGTCGACCCAGTAGCCCCGGCCACCCGGTACGCGACGCGGAGACGCTACCTGAAGAATTCGCACCCGCCCTGACCTTACCGTCCGAGCATCACGTCCGCGTCGACGATCGCGCGTCTGTCTATCGTTTTCGTGTCGCGGAGGTCTTCAGGCATGCGTGGTTGGCGCATCGCATGCAAACCCTCACCAGGAGGCAGTGTGCCTGACACAACCCTGATCCGTGGTGAAGCGTCCTCGACCCGTGTGGCCCCGAAGGCGAGGGCCGCGAAACGCTGCCGGCGGAGGTTTCTCGAGACGTTTCCCGAGGGCTTCCGCGACCCGACGTATCTCGACTGGGAGCGTGATTACAAGTGGGAGGCGCACCAGCGCTGGGAGGACGCGCTCGATCGACGGGAGTTCAGCTGGCGACTGCGATGCGCAACGATGACACGCATCGGACGACGCCAATCATCATGATGACGTCCCTTCCGACCGCCCGTTCTCAGACCGATCGCCTCTTCGACGCCGTCTTGCGCAAGCCATTCACGCCGGACCTTCTTCTCGAAACGATGGCCGGCTGTTTGGCCGGCAGAATGGAGTCTCAGTAGACTGGACGGCAGCGTTATCGAGCCTCGATCACGAGTCGTGGATCAATCGGAAAAGGCTGGACACAGTCATCGCGATATTGGCGCGATGCGCACTTCGGCGCCTGACGGCGCGCCAACGTCAGCCCGTACCATGCCCCGTCGCATCTTTGTGGGCACAGCCGGGTGGTCGATTCCTCGGGCCTCCGGGCATCGTTGTCCGAGTGACGGGACGCACCTCCAGCGCTACAGCCGCATCTTCAGCTGCGCGGAGGTCAACTCTTCTTTTCATCGGCCTCACGCCGCGGCCACGTACGCCAAGTGGGCGGAGTCCACGCCTCACGATTTTCGATTCGCCGTCAAAATCCCACGCACGATTACACACGAACACCAGTTGCGGCGCGTCAGGGTCCCGCTCCAGCGGTTCCTGCGGGAAACCGATGGCTTGGGTGGCAAGCGCGGCCCGCTGTTGATCCAGTTACCGCCGTCGCATAGTTTCGACGCGCGCCTCGCCGGGCGATTTCTTGAACTGCTCCGCCGGGAGTATCACGGAGCCGTGGTGTGTGAACCCCGACACGAAACCTGGTTTTCGTCCCGAGCCGACACGCTTCTCGTTCGGTTCGATGTGGCCCGAGTCGCGGCCGATCCTCCACCCACAGTCGGGGCAGACACCCCGGGCGGCTGGGCGGGACTTGTGTACTACCGCCTCCACGGCGCGCCCCGGAAGTACTGGTCGAAATACGACGCGAGCTACCTCCGCGGGCTCGAGAATGCACTGCACACCGCACCGCCTGCGGTAGACGCTTGGTGCGTGTTCGACAACACAGCGAGCGGCGCAGCCTTCGAGAACGCTTTCGAGCTAAGCGAGGTGCTCCGGATCGTCGGGTCCTAGCAGCATAACGGCCGAGCCGCACGGAATGACCGATTTCCGAGGACGCTGGCCCAGCGAGAACCATCTCGTTGCTGCGCCAACCGTCCCGGATCAGCTGTGGACGGTTCTCGCCGAACACGTCAAGAACGTAGCAGAAACGCCCGGAGTGTGAATGCCATCGTTTCGGTGGACGATGCGACCGAGAATCGTCGCGGGCAGCATCGTGAGCCAGGCGTGGCACGAATGTTCCAATGTAGGCAGCGAACTGAAAGAGACCTGCGAGAGGACCTCACATGGAGCACTTGAATCAGGACGGCAGTCAGGGCGGTCGTTCCACCGGAATGGTTGACCGCGTCAGACATACGGCGGCAGCTCAGCTCACCAGCCAGAAGACGCGCGCGACGGACACGCTTGGGAGCGTCGCCGCGGCGATCAGGCAGAGCAGCCAGCCGCTCCGAGACAACAACCAGGCGATGCTCGCCGACTATGCGGGAAAGGCCGCGGATCAGCTCGAGCAGTTTTCGACACGGCTCCGCGAGCGCGATCTGACCGAGCTGATGGACGACGCGAAGCGCTTCGCGCGGCGACAGCCCGCACTCTTCGTGGGGGCCGCATTCGCCGCCGGCGTGCTCGCCGCGCGGTTCCTCAAGAGCTCGCCCGACGGGCAGCGGCGCTTCCGCACCGAGGCGCTCGACTACGTCCCGGCGACGCGGCCTCCGGGAGGCCTGTGATGGCCCGTTCCCAGGATGAGCGCTCGCTCGGCGAGCTGTTCGCGGAGCTCTCGCGCGAGACCGGAGTGCTCGTTCGGAAGGAAGTCGAACTGGCCACCACCGAGATGACCGCGAAAGCCCGGACGGCAGCGGCACACGTCGGTACCATCTCGGTGGGGGGAGCGCTGGCCCACGCGGGCCTGCTCGTCCTGCTGGCCGCGTTCGTCATCGGCCTGGCGCAGCTGGGCGTGACGCCGTGGTTGAGCGCGCTGATCGTCGCCCTCGCGACGATGGGCATCGGTTACGCGTTGGTCAGCAAGGGGCGCGCGAACCTGAGCCGCGCGAACCTCGCGCCCACGCAGACCATTGAAACCCTGAAGGAGACCGCCACATGGCAGACCAGAACACCGGCGTAGAGCGCGAACGGATCGGTACGCGGATCGATGAAGACCTCACCGGCCTCGAGTCGCGCGAAGAGCGGGACCGCGTGGGATCCTTTGCGGATACCGACCGGGCCCCGTCGCGGCCACGCGTGACGCCGCCCAAAGCCTCGGCGCCGACGGCCGCGCCGAATTCGCGCACCCGCGAGATTCGGGCGGAGATCGAGCAGACACGCGAGGATCTCTCCGAGACCGTCAATGCCATCCAGGATCGGCTGCAGCCCTCGGCGCTGGCGTCGAATGCCGTTGACAGCGTGAAGGACGCGGCTCGCGAGCGTTTCCGTGACATCGCCGACACCGAGACCGTTCAGTACGTCCGCGCCAACCCAATGCCGACCGCGATGATCGGCATCGGTCTCGCCGGACTGGCATGGCTGGCGTTCGGGCGGGAAACGCCTGACACCCGTTCGCGCGACTGGGATGGCCGGCGAGATTGGCGCGTCCGGCCCGGCTACGAGGTCGAACGCGATCACTACCTGCCGGGCGACCAGATGGATCACGAGCTTTCGGGACGACGGCGAGGCGCCGTGCGACAGGAGAGCCGCGACCTCGTACAGCAGACGCGTCAGACGGCGCGGCGGGCGCAGAGCGCGCTGCGCCGGACCTGGGACGAGAGCCCGTTCCTAATCGGCGCCGCCGCTGCCGTGGTCGGCGCGCTCGTCGCTGCGTCGATGCCTGCCACCGAGAGCGAAAACCGGCTGATGGGCGAGACCCGCGACAACCTGGTCGAGGGTGTCCAGCAGGCGGTCAAAGACAAGGTCGAGGCGGTCGAGAACGCAGCGACCAACGCCGTGTCACAAGTGCAGCAGGCAGTAGGCCTGAAATCGTCCGAACAGTCCCCTCAAGACGATCCGCGGGCCTGACTCTCGGAGCGGCGATGCCACGGGCCAGTTGCCCGTGGCATCTCGTTGCCGCCAGAACCCCGATGGTCGTGCAGCCAGACGCAGGTCATCGGCTCGCCTTAGGACCAGCAGTGCTCAGGTCCCTTGCCGGCGAGAGGCCTCGACGCCGACGCCCTCGATCGCCGGGACTGGGCCAGCGAGCGGCCGGTCGCTCGTTCCGCGGGTGGCAGCCGAAATCGCGGCTATAGGGAATTTCGGACGGCGGTCGGCGTAGAGCAGGCCGTTGGCCTCCTGATAGGTGTCGGCGAACTGCGTGTAGCAGAAGCCTGACAGGAGATCCAGCGCTCGAACGGTGCGGAGCAGTTCCGAATAACGGTCGCACAATTCCTCCGCAGTCGTACAGCACGAATACCCCCAGCTGTTCGGGTCGTCCGAATACGCGATCCCGCCGAACTCAGAGAGCACGATCGGATGCTCTGCATGCGGCTGTCCCTCCAGCACCAGGAGACGGCCTCCTGGTCGCTCGCGGCGGAACAAGCGGGGGAGGACTTCGTCGGCGTGATATCGACGCGCGATTCGCCCCGGATCGGAATCGTAGTCGTGGATCCCGATGATGTCGGTCGCGACGCTCTCCCAGCCGTCGTTCCCGATGACCGGCCGGGTCGGATCGAGCGTCTTCGTCAAGTGGTAGACCGATCGAATGTAGTGACGCTCCGCGGGGTTCTGCGGCAGGTTGGGTGCGCCCCAGGACTCGTTGAACGGCACCCAGCCGACGATGCACGGATGGCTCACATCCCGCTCCATCACCTTGGTCCACTCGTGCATCAGCCGCTGGACCGAATTCCACGTGAACCGGTATGCGCTCGGCATTTCCTCCCAGACCAGCAGGCCGAGGCGGTCGGCCCAGTAGAGATAGCGGGGATCCTCCACCTTCTGATGTTTGCGCACCCCGTTGAAGCCCATCGCGGTGGCCAACTGAACGTCGGTTCGGAGCGCACTGTCGTCTGGCCCGGTAATGCCAGTCCCTTCCCAGTAACCTTGATCGAGAACCAGGCGAAGCGGGAACGGACGACCGTTGAGGAGGAAACGATCGCCCTGAATGGACACGGAACGGAGCGCCGTATAGCTCTCCGCTTCATCCAGCAGTTCGCCGCGCTCCGCCCAGAGCTGCAGCCGCACCGCGATCAGGGTCGGTGATGACGGACTCCACAACAGTTCGTTGCGCGAGTCGTCGATTCCTGGATCCGAAAGGGCGATCCGCCGCACAACCTCGGTGGAGGTGAGAGTGTAGGTGTCGTCGCCGACCACCGACCCGCCGGGCATCTCAAGTCTGACCCCGAGCCGCAGCCCGTCCCGCCATTCCCCGGCGATCCGGGCCTCGAAGCCGATGTCCCATCGTTCGAGGCTGGAGGACCAGCGCACCGCGTCGATTCGAGTCGGCGGCACACGTTCCATCCACACCGTCTGCCAGATGCCCGTGGTCCTCGGGTACCAGATCGAGTGTGGCTCGAGTTGCCAGTCCTGCTTGCCGCGCGGCTTGGTGAGATCCGCGGGATCGTCTTCTGCGCGGACCGTTATCTCGCAGGCCGTCTCGATCGTCATGAAGTCGGTCAGGTCCACCATGAACGGCGTGTAGCCCCCCTCGTGCGAACAGGCGAGGGCGCCGTCGATCCATACCGTGGCGGTGTGATCGACGGCCCCGAAATGAAGCAGCAGGCGTTCGCCGTCGCGCAGTGGCGGGACAGAGATGATCCGCCGGTACCAGCACGCCTTGTAGAAGCCGGTATCGTGCACGCCGCTTCGCGGCGTTTCCGGAGAGAACGGGACCACGATCGTGCGCCATACGTTGAAAGCGATGCGGTCGGTCCACTGTCGGCATACGGGCGCAGCAAGCGAAAGCACGCCGCGCCGGAGCTCTTGAGCATTCGAATTGCAATCGGAGGAGCCATCCAATCGTGTCCGTATCCGGCGGCGCCGGTTTCCCTGGAGGCAGGAATGAAACAACTGATCGGAGTCCTCGCGCTCGCGTGCACGGTCTGTGGCGCGCCACTTGCGGCGCAGCCTCCCGCGAAGACAGCTCACGGTACGGCAAAGAGCGGAAGTGCCGCTGGCGCGCCCCAAGGCACGACACCTGGCGCCGACGCGATGTTCATCCGTACCGCAGCGATGGACGGAATGGCCGAGGTCGAACATGGCCGCCTCGCGGGGCAAAACGCGACGAACGACGAAGTAAAGCAATTCGCCCAGCGAATGGTGGATGACCACGGTAAGGCCGGTGACGAGCTCAAAGGGCTGGCGTCCGGGAAGAACGTGACCCTTCCGACGGAGCTCGACGCGAAGCACAAGGCGATGCAGGACAAGCTTTCGAAAATGAAAGGGGCGGCTTTCGATCGCGCCTACATGGCCCACATGGTCACTGCGCACCAGCAGGCGGTCGCGTTAGTCCAGAGAGAAGCGAGCGGCGGCAGGGATCCGGAGGCCAAGGCCTGGGCGGCGAAGATACTGCCCACTTTGCAGGAGCACCTGAAGATAGCGCGCGGCGTCAACGCCAAGGTGACGGGGTCGGGGAAGACGGCGGCGGAGGAGAAGTAAGGGATTCTCGTGGCCAGTTCCCAGCATCCAGTCTTCCTCTAACGTCTAACGTCGCCAACTGGTAGCTGGGAACTGACGTTCATGAACTCAGCGTTTATCAATCGCAGGCCAGATCACCCCGGTGGCTTCGGTTCGGCCGCACCGTCCGCTCCCTCGTCGAGCTCGTCAAGATCCTCTTCGAATTCGTCGGCGACCGTGTCTTCGGCCTTGTCCCCTGCGCGGTTGGAAATGCCCTGTTCACCCTCGGGGACGCCGTCGCCGTCCCCCGTGTCGCCCCGTGGTTGCGCTCTTTCGGCGTCGAGGTTCGTCGTATCTGTTTCTTTCATGAAGCCTCCGGGCCGCACCGGAGCAATCGATGTGCCCTTGGCGACCGAGTTCTGAAAACACGCGCGACTGCTGTCTGGGCCTTGCACCCGATGGCGCGATCGTTGCTCCATTCATGTCTAGCGTGGTCGTCCAATCGTCACAGACGTCACCCGCTCAGCCGTCGATGAATAGTCGGCCAATGCTGTCGTCGCCTGGTCGGCTCGAACGGGAAACTCAGCTCAGAACGGCCCATACGCAGGAACTCCAGGACAAACACGAACCTCGCCCCGACGGAACTCCAGCAGGTCACCACAATTTCGCGAAAGCACTGGCGGCACCACCGACGGGGGCAGCGCTGAAGCAGCCCGCGGATCGCCAAGGAGGGACTCATGGTACGGGTAAGCAAGAGCGTCACAATCAAACGTCCACCTGAGGCGGTGTACGAGTTCTGGCGGCAACTGGAGAACCTGCCGCGCTTCATGTCCCACCTGCAAGACGTGCGTTCGACCGGGAAGGGCCGCTCACATTGGATCGCCAGGGCGCCGGCGGGCCAGCAGGTCGAGTGGGATGCCGAGATTGTGGAGGAACGTCCGGGCGAGCTGATCGTCTGGCGTGCCCTGCCCGGCAGCGACATCCAACACGAAGGCTCCGTGCACTTCAGACCGGCGCCCGCCGATCGCGGCACGGAAGTCGAGGTCGCCCTGCAGTACGACGCCCCGGGCGGCAAAGCCGGAGCGCTCATCGCGACACTGTTCGGCGAGGAGCCGACCCAACAAATTCGAGACGATTTGCGGCGGTTCAAGCAGGTGATGGAAACGGGCGAAGTCGTGCTGTCGGATGGCAGCCTCGAAGGCGCCGGCCAGGGCCCGCTCAAACAGCGCGCCGCGCAGGCGCCGGCAACGGAGGTGGGACGATGAAGGCGACCTGCTGGATGGGCAAGCAAAGCGTCGAGGTCCGCGATGTCCCCGATCCCAAGATCCTGAATCAGCGCGACGCCATCGTCCGGATCACCTCCACCGCGATCTGCGGCTCGGACTTGCACCTCTATAACGGCTTCGTACAACCCATGAAGAAAGGCGACATCCTCGGCCACGAGTTCATGGGCGAGGTTGTGGAAATCGGGCGTGAGGTCAAGGCCCTCAAGGTGGGGGACCGCGTGGTCGTCCCGTTCACCATCGCCTGCGGTGACTGCTGGCAGTGTCAGCACGACAACTGGTCACTCTGCGAGAACTCCAATCCAAACGCCGCTCTGGCCGAAAAGGCGCTCGGACACGCAACATCGGGAGCGTTTGGTTACTCGCACCTCACCGGTGGCTTCGCGGGCGGACAGGCTGAGTTTGCGCGTGTGCCGTTTGCCGATGTCGGACCGCTGAAGATCGAGAACGGCTTCTCGGATGAGCAGGTGCTGTTTCTTTCCGACATTCTGCCGACGGGTTACATGGGCGCGGAGATGTGCGACATCCAGCCAGGCGACACGATCGCCGTCTGGGGCTGTGGCCCTGTCGGCCTGTTTGCGATCAAGAGCGCCTTTCTGTTGGGCGCCGAGCGCGTGATAGGCATCGACCGGTTCGACTATCGCCTCGAGATGGCGCGCGAGAAGTGCGGCGCCGAGACCGTGAACTACGAGACGGTGGACAGCGTCAGCGAGACGCTGATCGAGATGACCGCCGGCCGCGGCCCTGATGCGTGCATCGACGCGGTTGGTCTCGAAGCCCATGGGCACGGGGTGGAGTACGCCATCGACCGCACGAAGCAAGCGTTGATGCTCGAATCGGACCGTCCCATCGCGTTGCGGGAAGCCATCATGGCCTGCCGGAATGGCGGCACGATCTCGGTGATTGGCGTGTATGGAGGATTGGTCGACGCGTTTCCGTTAGGCACCATCATGAACCGGGCGCTGACGATCAAGAGCGGACAGTGTCACGTCCATCGCTACATGCGCCCACTTCTCGCGCGCATCGAAAACGGGGAGATCGACCCGACGATGGTGATCACGCACCGGCTGCCGCTGAGCGACGCAGCGAAGGGGTACGAGATCTTCCTCAACAAGGAAGACCGCTGCGAGAAGGTCGTGCTCAGCCCACGCTAGCCACATCAACCCCGACGAGCAATACAGGAGACAACCATGATCCTTCGTATCGACAAACTCGCCATTGAATTACCCATGCCGGCACATCCCTCGCCGAACTCGGCGTCGGCGGTTCAAGAGCTGCTGGGTGGGAAGTTCGGCGAGATGTCCACGCTCATGAACTATACGTTTCAGTCGTTCAATTTCCGCGGTCGCGACAAGATGAAGCCGTTCTACGACCTCATCTCGAACATCGCGGCGGAAGAATACGGGCATATCGAGCTCGTGAGTCACACGATCAACATGCTGCTGACCGGCTCGACCGCGCGCGGCGACGATCCTTCCGCCACGCCGCTCGAACCGGCGACAGACGCCAGAAATCAGTATCACTTCATCGCCAGCGGCCAGACCGCCTTGCCCGTCGACTCGATGGGGAATCCCTGGAACGGCAGCTACGTGTTCTCCAGCGGCAATCTCAAGCTGGACCTGCTCCACAACTTCTTCCTCGAGTGTGGCGCCCGTGCCAACAAGATTCGCGTCTACGAAATGGTGGACGACCCGGTCGCACGAGAAATGGTCGGGTACCTCCTGGTCCGCGGCGGGACGCACATCGTCGCCTACGCCAAGGCACTTGAAGCGTTGTCCGGCGTGGACGTCGGAAAGCTGCTGCCGATTCCGGATATCAGCAACAAGCGGTTTCCCGAGGCAAAGAAGCACGAAGCCAAGGGGCTTCACCAGGTGATGTACCGCATGAGCCCGGACGACTATCGCGAGATTTCAGCAATCTGGCGGGGGCCGCATCCGGAAGATGGCTCCGAGCTGCGCGTGGTCGACGGTCCTCCCGAAGGTGGACCGGTGCCGCTCCATCCCGACGAGCCGCAGCTGACCTCACCGATCGGTCCCGATGGCATCGACCCGGACCTGCTGAAGGACATCGGCGCACGGCTGTTCGGCAAGGGTTCCATCAAGAAGTAGCTCAACGACGTGGACGAAGGCGTCCGCAGTGAACTGAAGGAGATTCAACCATGGCTGAAGCAGGCACGCTCCACGACGCATTCATCGACGAACTGCGGGACACGTACGACGCCGAGAAACAGCTGACGAAAGCGCTGGCCAAGTTGGCGAAGGCGGCGTCGAACCCGAAACTGCGCAATGCCTTCGCGGCCCATCTCGAGGAGACGCAGGGCCAGATCGAACGTCTGGAGCAGGTGTTCGAGAGCCTTGACGAAAAGGTACGCGGCAAGCATTGCGACGGCATCGCCGGGATCATCGAAGAAGGCAAGTCGATCATGGAAGAGGACTTCGATGACACGACGATGGACGCCTGTCTGATTGCCGCGGGACAGCGCGCTGAACACTACGAGATGGCGGCCTACGGGACGCTCGTCGCGTGGGCGCAGGCGATGGGTCACGCCGAGGCTGCCAGGCTCCTGCAGCAGACGCTCGAAGAAGAGAAGGCGGCCGACAAGAAGCTCTCGGGCTTGGCGGAGGGAGGGATCAACCAGGGCGCGGCTGCCGCCGCGCATGCTGACGATGACCAGGAGCCGGTCGGCGCGGCCGCCGGCAGCGCGAGAAAGGGTGCGGCGAAGGCCGGTCGCCGGTAGTGTTGCGGGCGGTCGAGGCACCATGGTGCTGATTCAGCTGCTGTTGCCGGCGAGCGGCGCCGCAGGTGCCGGCGGCGTGGCGCCGCTCGCCGAGACGCGGCGGGAGCTGGCGGAACGATTCAACGGCCTCACGGCGTACCTGCGATCACCCGCAAAGGGATTGTGGACCGCTCCTGATGGCCACACGGAACAGGACAACGTCGTCATGGTGGAAGTCGTGACGGACGCGTTCGACCGCACCTGGTGGCGAACGTACGTGGCGCGTTTTTGCCAAGAGGACATTCACCTGCGCGCCGTGCCCGTGGAGATGTTAGACGAGGGGAGTCAGTGAGCAAACGATTTGCAATCGTCACCGGGGCCTCGTCGGGCATTGGACTCGAATGACGGCGCGACGCAACGCTGTCCGTGTCTCAAAGGTCATACGTCAAGTGTTCGGCCTCGCGGAGCTGCGTCCGGGACAGCACGCGGTGATCGACGCGGTGCTTGCCGGACGTCATACGCTCGCCATCATGCCCACCGGCGCCGGCAAGTCGCTGTGCTACCAGGTGCCCGCGACGCTGATGCCGGGCATGACAGTGGTGGTGTCGCCGCTGATCGCGTTGATGCGCGATCAGTTCGACAAACTGTCGGAGCTCGGGTTGGAGGCCGTTCAGGTCAATAGTGCCATTCCGACGGGGGACGTCCGGCGTGCACGCGCCAGGATCGGGCGTCGGACCGTCGAGTTCGTGTTCACCACGCCGGAGCAATTGGCGGCCACCGACCTGCGGCAGCTGCTTACCGGTGATGCAGTCGATCTCGTGGTCATCGATGAGGCCCACTGCATCAGTCAATGGGGACATGATTTTCGGCCGGCCTATCTCGACGCGCTTTCGGGCCTGCGCGCCTTCGGGTCGCCCACGATCCTGGCGCTCACGGCAACCGCAACGCCCGATGTGATTGCCGACATCGAACGGCAACTGAATGTCGGGCCACTGCGCGTGATCAACACGGGAACCCACCGCCCAAATCTGTCGTACCACGTGCGGCCGGTATCGAGCGAGGCTGACAAACAGCGCCAACTCATCGACATTATCCATGGGGCGACCGGTTCCACCATCGTCTACGCGGCGACGGTGCGCCACGTCGACGCCCTGCACACGCTGTTCCGGGGCGAAGGCATCCCGGCAACGTCCTACCATGGGCGTCAGCGCGCACAGGATCGAGCCGCGGCTCAAGACGCCTTCATGACCGGGACGGTGCCGATCATCATCGCCACCAATGCGTTTGGCATGGGCATCGACAAGCCTGACATCCGCACGGTCATCCACTATGACCTCCCGGCATCACTCGATGTGTACTCTCAGGAGTCAGGAAGAGCCGGGCGGGACGGCGAACCCGCCGACTGTATCCTGTTGTTCCAGCGGCGCGACCGGGGCCTCCAGCGATTCTTCATGGCCGGGCGCTACCCGACGCACGACGACTTCATCACCCTGATCGAAGGTCTACGTACCGCGGGTAGTAGCACCATGGGCGTCGACGAGATCCGAGCCGCTGCACCGTCCCTTCCCGCGACCAAGGTTCGCGTGATGCTGGCGGCGCTGAGAGAGGGTGGCATGATGCGGGAACGCGGCGGGGCCAGATACGAGCCGCGAGCAGAATTGTCGACCGCGTCCGTTGAACCGCTCGTCGCCGCCTACGAAGAACGCCGGCAACGAGACCAGGCCAAGCTGGAACAAATAGTCGTGTACGCCCAGACGGCGCTGTGCCGAACGCGTATCCTGCTGGAGGCGCTCGGCGAAACCGTGGAGTGGTCGGAATGTGGCAGCTGCGACAACTGCCGCGGCCTGGCGATTCGTTCGGAAGCCGTGGCTGCAGGAGCCGCATGATGGACCACGCTTCGGATCCGGTGGACAGCTTGAAGCCAGCCGACTCCTCTCTGGCGCCACTTGCGATGCTAGGGGTCGCCCTGACCGGTCTGACGGCATTCCTGGCATGGCCCGGCCGGCGTTCCAGCGCCTCAACCCGAAAACGCCAGGCGCTCATCGCCTATCTCCGCGATCATCTTACTGGGTCCGACGTGGCGATTCGAGTCGTGCATCGTCTCCGCTTGACCCACCACGGTACGGATGGGATGTTGTTCCATCGATTGTTCAAAGAGTTCGAAGAAGACCGCTACGTCGTTCACGCACTCCTGGCGCGGCTGGGAGCGTCCGGACGATCATTGAAACGAGCGGCAGGAGTCGCGTCCGGTACCGTGCTGATGGTGGCGGCTGGCGGTGCGGCAGGCGATCTCTCGCTGTTGCGGGCGCTCGAAGCCTTAGCCATCGGCGTCCAGGGCAAGCGATGCATGTGGCGAGCATTGCACAACCTCAGCCCTGTGCCGTTCACCTTTGACGGCCTGAACTTTGTCGAACTGGAAGCGAAGGCCGTTCGTCAGTGGGAGGCCATCGAAGAGCGCCGGCGGGCACTGGTGGCGCAGACTTTCTCCGTCCGCGGCTTTGCGGCGAAGTGACGGCGACGGCGAGGTTGGTCATCGGGCGCAGGAGCGACTTCGGAACGGCGCACGAGCCATGGCAAGTACATCGCGTGGCGACTCACCCCGTTTGGACGCGTTCAAATAGAAGAGGCGTTGAGCTCAGCGTCCGCCGTCGGTGGTCTTATGGTCCACAACTCGGTTGATTCTCGGTGGGTGCGCGAGGAGGCGGACGAAGCCGAGGCGGGACGGATCCCCGTACGGCCCGGCACGATGTCTGGTATCCTCCGTCCCACATCCAGCAATGCATCTGCAACTTCGGATTCCTGACAAGTGTCCGGAATGCCGCGTCAGCGGACTCGTGCAGCCGGAAACGACGATCCACGGTCAGTCCGTGACCCTTAGCTGGTGCTGCACTAATTGCGTACGAATGGCCGATTACCTCCGAGGACCAAGAACGACGGCTCGAGGACTGAGGGCGGTTCCAGCGGGTCCCCGTGAGCTGCGATTCAGGCCTGGGTCGCGGCCATGGGTAAGGCCGGACGCCGCGACGTGTTGGTTGGCGGTCGCTGCCAGTGTCAGGTGTGTCTCAGATCGAACGAACGTGTCTCATTCTGAGCACGGCGAATTTCTCGAACCGCAGTCACTCTAGGCCAGCGCCTTGCGCTGGCCCTTCTTGGAGCGGCCCTCACATCCCAAAGTGCGATTGGAGCTAGCGCGCCAGATTCATCAACACGATGTCGGCGTGATTTCGCAGTCGATCGAACACGATCCGCGTGCCGTCCGGCGAGATGTCGAAGTTCTGAATCACGGAGCCGCTCTTCAGGTCGAAGTTGGTCAGTTGACGTTGCGCGCCGGTTTCGAGATCCAGACGGAAAAAGTTCTGATTCGGGGCTGTGCCCTGAAGAATGATGAGCGTTTTTCCACCCGGCATGAAGCGATAGGGCGTCCCAAACGCCACGGGAAAACGCGGACCCAACGACGCTACTGCGGGCACAACGACTGGCGCGCCATCAGGAGTCATCGTCTTGACGTCGAAACTCGCGCTTGCGTGCTGCTCGGAATAGACGATGAACCGGTTATCGGGTGACCAGACGGGATTGAACGACAGCGTATCCCGCAATCGGACCGGCGGACCGCCGTCGAGCGGAATCTTGAACACGCGCGTCCCTTCCCCCTGGTTCGCGGCCACCGCCACCCATCTGCCATCCGGGGACCAGGACGGGGCGCTTTGCACCTCGATGGACTTCGCCAATGTCGTCAGACCCGTGCCGTTGGCGTTGATCACGTACAGCTCGGCACGTCCCTGCTTGCGGTACGAGAAGCAGATCCGATTTCCATCGGGTGAGATCTCCGGAGCCGCGACCACGCCGCCGTCGCCGCCTTTCCAGAGCTCTACGACGGTGCCACTGTTGTCGAGCGTCCAGAGTCCGTCGGCGCCCCCCTTGGATGAAAGAAACGCGAGGTGGTCCCCGGCAGACCGCGGACTCAAGGCGCGAATGTTGGCTGTCTGAATCGGCTTGACGGCGCTTTCGGTTTGGATGTCACTCGCGATCGGCACAGTCCATAGCCCGGCCGTGGGATTGGCCACGGTTGCGACCAGATGGTGCGGCCGAATTTGGTCGACCGCGACGGAAAGATACTGCTCTGCAATGCCCGAGCTCACGCGGTGAGGGATCCGATGTTCGACGTCAATCGCATAGAGCCCCCGCCCAGAACCGTCGTCAGCGGTGGCCGAGTAAATCAACGTGCGGGCATCGAGCCACGCTGGGTACGCCACCCA
>Ga0111539_10002002_pt1 | contig 27192 bp, 24 predicted proteins | sample RhiMethybrSRZTD1_FD_79667 | JGI IMG/M metagenome (GOLD analysis project Ga0111539, IMG submission 79667) | Populus rhizosphere microbial communities from Tennessee, USA - Rhizosphere MetaG P. TD hybrid SRZTD1 (version 2) (version 2) | ecosystem: Host-associated > Plants > Roots > Rhizosphere >...
GCTTCTTGGCGAGTGCCTTGGCCGCCATGACCGGCGCGGCGAACACCGCGGCGGCGCCGGCGGCGGCGGTCGCCACCGGCCCGGCCGTTCGCGAGCGCGACGCGGCCAGCGGCAGGCTCTGTGCCGGCATGCCGCCGTAGCCGGGGGCCGGCGCGGGCCTGGCCATGGCAGGCGGCGGCGGCGCCGGCGGTGACGCGAGGTTGACCTTGCGGTCGACCAGGGTCTCGGTGTCGTCGAACTCGTCCTGGTCCTCGCCCGCCGGCGCCCGCTCGACGGACGATTCGCGCGGCGGAACCAGCGGGATGCTGGTCCTCGCCGTCACCGTCGCGGCGCCGACCAGGTTGACGCGCCCGGCGAACGCGCGGTCCCAGTCGCGGTAGAGCTCGTCGACTCCGCCGGGCGGCGGGCGCCAGCCGAGCCTGGCCACCGGAGGCTGGGCGCGGCCGATGCGCACGCTGGCCAGCTCCGGCAGCTCGGTCCACGCCGTCGCCTCGGCGGTCGACAGCGTCATGGCCACCGCGGTCCAGTCCTCGCCGGTGTTCTGCGCGACCACCGCGCGGGCGGCCAGAGCCGCGCCGGTCATCCCGTCGTCGAGCTTCACGCTGTAGACCGGGGCCCAGCAGGCGCCCGGCACCTGGTACTCGAGGACCAGCCGGCTGCGCGATGCGCCCGCCTCCGCCCCGCGCAGCGAGATCACCACCGCCTTGCGCAGCTCGTGCTCGCGCGCCTGGCGCGCGCGCGAGGCGTGGCGCTCGCGGTCCTGCAGCACCTCGCGGCGCCGCTCCGCCTTGTCGAGCTGCTCCTTCGCCTCGCGAAGCTCGCCCTGCAGCCCCCGCTCGCGCTCGACCCGGAAGCGGACCAGCCCCCGCCGCGCCGCCACCGGCGAGGCCGGCGGCCGGTGGCCCCGCTCTCCCTTGGGCCGGGCGACCAGCGCCAGGCGATCCAGCCGCGCCAGCTCCTTCTCGATCTGCCCGACCAGCCGCTCGAGCCGCTGCACCTCGACCCGCGCAGCCTCGAGCTCGGCGTCGTCGGCCGGCGGCAGCGACGCGTCGGGCTCCGGCACGTCGAGGGCGACCCGGAGGTCGAACGCCACCGGCACCGCGCCATTCCCCTCGACCGGCTCGACCCGCGCGCGCACGCTCGAGTCGCTGAGCCCGAGCGGCAGCCCGCCGATGCGGACCTGCGGCGGCAGGGCGCCCGGCGCCACCTCGGCGACGCGAACCACTCGCGCCCCGCGCCGGTAGACGGTCACCGACTCGATGCGCGAGGCGAGAGCTGTCGGGGTCATCGAGCGAGCGTGGGACGCACCCGCCGCGCTGTCAAGGCGACCGGAAGCGCCTGTTCGCGCCTATTCGGCCTCGATGTCGTCGAAGACCTGGAAGTCCTCCACCGCCTTGACGAAGGGCCAGCCGCCGTCGCGCCAGTAGAAGCGGACGCCGACGCCCAGCTGCCGGGCCTCGCGCCGGAGGATGTTCGCGCGGTGTCCTTTCGACGCCATCCATTCGTCGACGATCGCGCGCGCCAGTGATCGGTAGGTGTAGGCCGGGAGCGGCGGCCCGTCCGGCGTGGCGGAGAACTGTCCCCTGCCGAGCGGATAGACGGGGCCGTCGGCCACGATCGTCCGGTGGTCGTGGATGTTCTCGCCGATGTGCGGGTTCTCGATGCCGACCCGGCGGGCGCGATCGTCCGGCCGGGCCAGGCTGCGGTCGAGGGGGTCGCGGTGGGAGTAGAAGTCGTGCTCGACCATTCGCTCGGCGTGGCGCCGCGCCATCTGGCTGAGCAGCGGGTGCAGTCGAAGCGGCGGCATGCCGCTGTCGGCGCGCCGCGCGTTGGTCTCGGCGAAGATGGCGGCGGCCAGGAGCGGTTCGTCGACCGCCCGGAAATCGATGCGGGCCCCCGCGCGGTCGGCGGGGCGGCGAACCCCGGGCTGGGCGTACGCGGCGGTCGCCAGCCCGACAGCCATCAACGTCAGGAACAGGATGGTTCTGAGGCGGCTTGTGGGAATGGGCACAGAGGGGAGAATCGGCGCGGCGGGCGGCGTATATGAGAACGCGCGGGGGCGTCCGACGATTCAAGACCCACGCCCGCCTACATCGCCTCCGCGCCCCGGTTCGTGCGAGCATGGGCAGCGTTCATGAACCCTTGCCCACAATGTGGCGCGCCACTTAGGTGGATCGCCGAAGCCGGATACTGGAACTGTGATCGCTGCGGCAATCGCGTGGCGCCCAACGCGCCGCCGACGCCGCAGCCCGGCACCTATCCGCCGCCGCAGCAGGGCGGTCGCCCCCAGCACGAGAGCAGCGGCCTCTATCCGCCGCAGCAGCAGGGCGGTCACCCCCAGCACGATGGGAGCGGTCTCTATCCGCAGCAGCAGCAGGGCTACCCGCCGCAGCAGCACGGCTATCCGCCGCAGGGCTACGGCCACTACCCGCAGCACGGGCATCCGCCCGCTCGCGGCAAGGGAAAGCTGATCGCGATCATCCTGGTCGCGCTGGCGCTGGCCGGCGGCGGAATCGCGGTCGCGGTGGTGATGAGCAAGAAGGGCTCGGGCGGCGGCGGCGGCGGCGGCTTCGACAGCAGCGAGGCGCTGGCCAAGGCGACCACCGAGGCGCTGGCCGCCGGCGACGGCGACAAGCTGGTGTCGTTCATGCCGGCGATGGAGACCATGAACTCCGCGGTCGACTGCCCGCCCGAGGCGAAGGCAGCCAACGAGCAGCAGGCCAAGGAGGGCCTCGAGAAGGCCAAGAAGCACTTCGCCGAGGTCGCGGGCCAGATGAAGGGCAGCGGCGCCACATTGAAGAGCTCGCACACCGACGGCGTCGCCAAGATGGAGATGAAGGTCGGCGAGGCGGTCGGGCCCTGCAAGGCGAAGGTGACCATCGGCATGACCGGTATCGCCGTCGAGGTGGACTACACCAACCCGGCCGACAAGTCGAAGCAGACCCACCAGGCCACCTACGGGACCATGATCCTCGACGGCAAGTACTACCTGCTCGACGTCGGCGAGATCCCCGAGGCGCTGCGCGGCGCGGGCGGCGGCACGCCGACCACCCCGCCCGAGACGCCGACCACGCCGTCGACCCCCGGCGACCCGGCCGCGCTGAAGACCGAGATGGAGGGGATCAAGTCCGCCTCCTGCGCCTGCACCGACAAGGCGTGCGCCGACGCCCAGTGGACCCGGCTCATGCAGTTCGTCGAGAAGAACAAGCCGACGCTCGAGGCGCCGGGGGCCGAGGCGATCAACGCGATGGGCTCGGAGACCATTCGCTGCCTCGACAAGCTCCGCCTCCAGTCGGACACCCCGACGCCGCCCGAGCCGCCGCCCATCCCGCCGCCGCCGGATCCCAATGCCAAGCCGCCCGAACCGGCGACCCCCGGCAAGGGACTGCCCGAGTGCGAGGCCTACGCCAAGGCGGCCGAGCGCTTCATCAAGTGCAGCAAGGTCCCCAAGCAGTCGCGCGACGCCATCCAGAACGCGGTCGACACCATGCGCAAGAACTGGGGCGACCCGGCGAACATGTCGGCCGACTTGAAGAAACAGGCGGCCGAGACCTGCGTCACCCTCGAGAAGTCGATGAAGGACGGCGCCGCCGCGATGGGCTGCAAGTAAGGTTGCCCGTCAGCCGCTGTCGATCACACAGAGGTCGGCGCGGCCGGCGGCCACGATGGTCGACACGTCGTCGACGGTGGCAATGCCGCCGGCGGCGATGGTGGTCACCCGCGCCTCGTTCCTGACCCGGTCGGCCAGCGCCACGTGGCCGAGCCGCGCCGCCGACCCCGGCCGGCCGACCAGGACCGCGTCGGCGCCGGCCGCCGCCAGATCCGCCGCCCGCGCGACCGGGTCGTCCAGCTCGAGCGGCAGGCGCACCACCACCGGCCGGGCGGCGGCCGCCAGGTCGTCCCCGACCTCGAGCACGCGGTCGAGCACCAGCCCGATCGGCTCGCCGTCGATCGCGCCGGCGCGCAGCGCGACCAGCCGGTTGGGCAGCGTGCGGCCGGCCAGCTCGAACGGCGCCAGCGCCGGCTCGCGCCGCCCCGAGCCGCTGCGGGCGGCGAACCATTGATCCACCGCGGCGACCAGCCCGGGATCGCGCCGGGCCAGGCCGCCGTGCGAGACCCTGAGCGAGCGGGTGAGCAGCGAGAAACAGAACTGCAGCGGCTCCATCGCCTGGTAGCGCTCGGTCCCCTCGAACCACTCCAGGCTGACCTGCGCCGCCCGCTGCAGCCCCTCGACCAGCGGCCGCCGCTCCGCCTCGTAGCGCCCGAGCGCCGATTCGAGATCGGTGCCGGCCGCCAGCGCCTGGCTGAGCGCGATGGCGTCCTCCATCGCCAGCTTGGTGCCGGAGCCGATCGAGAAGTGCGCGGTGTGGGCGGCGTCGCCCAAGAGGACCACGTTGCCGCTGTGCCACGATCGATTGCGCACGGTGGGGAACTGCCGCCAGATGGAGCGGTTCTTGATGAGGGCGTGGCCGGCCAGCTCGCCGGCGAAGACGCGCTCGAGGTAGGCGATGGTCGCCTCCTCGTCGTCGGCGGCCAGCCCGGTCCGGGCGAAGGTCTCCGCCGTGCACTCGACGATGAAGGTCGACCCGCTCGCCGTGTAGCGGTAGGCGTGCACCCGGAACAGGCCGTGCTCGCTCTCCTTGAAGTAGAAGGTGAAGGCCTGGAAGGGAAACGTGGTGCCGAGCCAGACGAATCGGTTCGGCCTGAGGTCGATCTCGGTGCCGAAGCCGGCGACCGCCTGGCGTACGCTCGAGGCCACCCCGTCGGCTCCGACCACCAGGTCTGCCTCGCGCGCCAGCGCCGCCACGTCGGCGACGTCCCGCTCGAACAAGAGCTCGACCCCGAGCGCGGCCGCCCGCTCCTGCAGGATGTGCAAGAGGAGCCGCCGCTCCATGCCGCAGAAGCCGTGCCCGGTCGAGCGCAGCACCTCGCCGCGCCAGTGGATCTCGATGTCGTCCCAGTGGGCGAAGGAGGCGCGGATCGCGCGGTGGCTGTCGGGGTCGGCGCGCGACAGGTTGTCGAGCGTGGCGTCGGAGAAGACCACGCCGAAGCCGAAGGTGTCGTCCGGCCGGTTGCGCTCGATCACCGTGATCGAGTGCGACGGATCGGCCCGCTTCATCAGGATGCCGGTGTAGAGGCCCGCCGGACCGGCGCCGACGCTCACGATGCGCACGAGCCTCAGCCCTCGCCGGCCTCGGCGGCGCCCTCGGCCGGCTGGCCGGCCGGGAAGCGGGCGGCGTGCGTCCGCTCGACCACCTGGTTGACCACCGCCTCGACCTGTTCGGGTCCCAGCCGGCTGCCGGTGCCGCGCGGCGAGCCGCCGACGTTCTCCGAGCCGCCCCAGCCGCGCACGTCGTGGGGCGCGTAGCCCTCGGCGACATTGAGCTCGCGCAGGATCTCGGCCACCGGGAAGTCGACGATGTACTCGGAGCGCCGCCAGACCGAGTAGACGTAGCGATCGCCCGGCCGGGCGAACAGCTCGATGGCCGCCTTCACCCCGGCCTCGACCATCTTCTGGCGCGCGTGCTGGTGATCGATCTCCACCAGCGTCCAGCCGGTGCCGCCGCCCAGCACCTTGTAGGCGCCCAAGAGCGGCAGGGTCTCGCCCTGGCCCGACAGGAAGCGCTCGATGCGCTGGTGCACCTCGTGGATGATGTTGGCCATGCCGTCGGCGCCGAGCGCGGAGACCGTCGAGCGCTTGCCGGTGTACGGCTCGAACACCCACCTGACCTCGCCGAGCAGGTCGCGCTGGTCGGGCAAGGGGAAGCCGCCGGCCGACATGTCGAGCAGGTCCTCGACGTAGGCCAGGGTCCGCACCCACGGCTCGCCGGCGCGGTTCGGGTGGAACAGGACCCAGGTGGCCAGGCAGACGTCCTGGTCGCAGTCGTTGACCCAGACGGTGGCGCGCGGCCCGTTGTGCCCGTGGTAGAGGTCGAAGAGGCCCAGGATGACGGCGCGCCGCACCTGCTCGCAGGTGGCCGAGGTGCAGCTGCGATCGACCGACTCGTGGTGGTTGAAGTTCCTGTACGGCCCCTTCGGCGTGATGGCCAGGAAGGGCTCGCCGGTGACGTAGCCGTCGAGGCCGATCGAATAGCCCGGGTGGGTGGCGACGAACTCCTCGCGCGAGACCACCACACCGGGCACGATCTGGAGGCTCACCGCCACGCGGCCCCGCTCTCGCGCGCGATTCGGGGCGGCGCCGCCGCCATCGACGCCTCGCCCATTGCCGCGACCATCCGGCGCGCCAGGCGCGGCGCCGCCGCGGAGTCCTCGTGCTTGAAGAAGACGTAGCACTCGTCCCAGCCGGCCGCGCCCATCCGCTCCGCCCAGGCCGTGAGCCTGGCCTTGCTGTAGCGGGTCCGGCGCAGCCTCAGGTATCCGAAGCCGGCGGTGGCGACCAGCGGCGGCTCGCCGCGCTCCGGCAGGTCGCTGATGCAGAGCGCACAGCCTGCCTCGCGCAGGGCGGCGTGGACGGCCGGGTCGCTCCACGACTCGTGGCGCAGCTCGAAGGCCGCGCGCATGCCGCGGGGCACCAGGGCGAGGAAGCCGCGCAGGCGGTCGAGATCGATCGCCAGCGTGGGCGGCAGCTGGAACAGGACGGGACCGAGCCGCTCGCCGAGCGCCTGCGCGACCTTCCACAGCTCGGCCATCGCCCCGGCTGCCGCCGCCGGTCTCGCGCGATGGGAGATGTGCGCCGGCGCCTTGATGGCGAAGCGGAAGTGCTCGGGCACCTCGCCGGCCCAGCGGGCCAGGATCTCCGGCTTCGGCATCCGGTAGAAGGAGTTGTTCATCTCGACCGCGTCGAGCCGCTCGCCGTAGAAGGAGAGGAATCGCCCCTGCGCCAGGCCGGCGGGGTAAAAGGACCCCTTCCACTCCGGGAACGAGAAGCCGCTGCTGCCGGAGTAGAGCCGCAAAGCCGGCAAATCTTACCGTACTTTGCGGGGCGTCGCCTTCTTGCGCCGCGCTGCCCGCCGCGGCGCACCCCCCCGCATCCGCTCGTCCAGGCGCTGGAGCGCGCCCACCAGGTCCGGGACCTCCTCGAGCACCAGGCGGACCGGGTCGGTCCCCAGCTTGTCGAGCCGGCGGCGCGCGCTCTTCATGGTGAAGCGCTGGTGGTCGAGCCGGGCGTTGACCTCGCTCCAGCGGAGCGGCATCGAGACCGGCGCTCCCGGCAGCGGGCGCACGCTGAGCGGCGCGACCAGGAGCTGGCCGTGCCGGTTCTGCAGCCAGTCGAGGTAGACCTTTCCCTCGCGGGCGCCGATGACCCGCGCGGTGGTGGCGATGGCCTGGTTCTCGCTCTCGATGAGGCGCACGATGAGCCCGGCCAGGGTCCGGCTCTGCTCGTAGGTGCACTGGCGCCCGAGCGGGACCAGGATGTGCAGGCCGGTCGACCCGCTGGTCTTCACCGCGGTCGGCAGCTCGATCTCGTCGCACAGCCGGCGGATGGCCAGCGCCACCGCCACCACGTCGCTGAAGGGCGCCTCCTTGGGGTCGAGGTCGAGGATGCACCAGTCGGGCCGCGCCAGGTCGCTCGCCCGGCTCGACCAGACATGCAGCGGGATGGCTCCGCTGTTGACCACGTAGGTGAGCGACTCGACGTCGTCGCAGACGAAGTAGTGGATCTCGCGCTCCGAGCTCTCGCTCCAGACCGACTCGGTGCGGATCCACTCGGGCGTCCACTGCGGCGCGTCCTTCTGGTAGAAGGACTTTCCCTCGATGCCGTCCGGGTAGCGGGTGAGGACCAGCGGGCGGTCGTTGAGGTAGGGCATCAGCCAGTCCGCCACCTCGCGGTAGTAGGCGATGAGGTCGCCCTTGGTGTAGCGCTCGGCCGGCCAGAACACCTTGGCCAGGTTGGACAGCGCCACGCTGCGCTCGGGCGGCGGCGGAGCGGCGGGCGCGGCGGCCGGCAGCTCGCTCTCGCCGCGGCGCGGCAGCTCGCACTCGTCCGGCTCCTTGTCGTCGCGCAGGCGCAGGAAGACCGGCTGGCGCAGCCGGCTGCCGCCGTGGGTGAACTCCTTGTACCTGACCGAGCAGACCAGACGCGGCTCGACCCAGCGCGAGGTGCGCGCCTCGGCCACCTCGAAGTCGTAGCGAGCAGGCGGCGACGAGGCGAGCACCTGGTAGATGTCCTCGAGCTCGCGCTCGCCGAAGCCTCCCCCCACCTTGCCGCAGTAGACCCAGCCCGAGCCGTCCTTCATCGCCAGGTGAAGCCCCGAGAAGCCCGTGCGCCCCTCGCTCGACGGCGGGGTCCAGCCGATCACCGCGAAGTCGTCGACGCGCATCGAGCGGATCTTCACCCAGTCTGCCGAGCGGCCGTGGCGATAGGGCGAGTCGGCGCGCTTGCCGACCACCCCCTCGAGGCCGAGCTTCTCGACCGAGGCGTACATGGCGACGCCGCGCTCCGGGACATGGTCGACGTAGCGGAGGACGCCGGTGTCGGCCACCAGCAGGCGCAGGAGGCGCTTGCGCTCGAGGAGCGGCAGGCCGCGCAGATCGCGGCCGTCGAAGCCGATGAGGTCGAACGCCATGAAGAGCGCCGGGTGGGTGAGCGCGGCGCGGGCGATGTCGCGCGAGCGGGCCAGCATGGCGCGGGCCTGCAGCCGGCCGAAATCGGGGCGGCCGCTGGCGTCGAGCACCACCACCTCGCCGTCGAGCACCAGGTTCCGGTAGGGCATCGAGCGGAGCGCGAGATCGATCTCGGGGTAGAGCGCCGTCGAGTCGTGGCCGCGCCGGTAGCGCAGGAACGGGCGCCCGTCGTCGATGCCGCCCAGCAGGCGGAAGCCGTCGAGCTTGAGCTCGAACAGCCAGCCGTCGGCGTCGAAGGCCCGCTCGCGGGTCTCGCACAGCATGGGGCGGAACGCGTCGAGGTCGATCGAGCGGCGCGGGGCGCCGCGCTCGGCCAGCGCGGCCGACACCTGCTCGCCGCGCCGGCAGGCGGCCAGCTCGTCGATGTCGAGCGCGGAGAGGACCGAGTGCTCCGGCAACTCGCGGCCGGCGCCGGAGAAGCCGTCCTCGTGCTTGATGAGGAGCCAGTCGGTGGCGCTCCGCTTGGTGCGCACCAGGGCCCAGCGCCCGCGCAGCTTGTGGCCGACCAGGTCGAAGAGGAGCTTGCCGCTCTCGAGCCCGGCGTCGGGATCCTCCACCGCGATCCACACGCCGCGGTCCCACACGATGACGGGACCGGCGCCGTAGTTGCCCTCCGGAATCACCCCCTCGAAGTCGGCGTACTCGAGCGGATGACTCTCCACCATGACAGCCATTCGCTTCTCCGCCGGATCGAGCGACGGCCCGCGCGGGATCGCCCAGGAGAGCAGGACGCCGCCCCATTCGAGGCGAAAGTCGTAGTGCAGCCGGCGGGCGGAGTGTTTCTGAACCACGAACCGGCCGGGCGCCGACAAGCTCGCGGACCCACGTGCAGCTCCACTGCCAAAAGGTTCAGGTGTGCGTCCGGCTGCGCGCTTGGCGCGATAGCGCGCCAGCGGGTCGCCTGAGCCGGAATTCGCGGGCATACGAATTGCCTTGTTATCATACGTACCATGCCCGCTCGCGCCATCAGCTCGGCGACCGTGTCCTTCGGCCTCGTCTCGATCCCGATCAAGGTCTATTCGGCGCACGAGACCGCCAACGACATCCACTTCAACATGGTCCACGCCGAGTGCGGAACCCGGCTCAAGCAGCAGTACATCTGCCCGACCCACGAGCGGGTGGTCGACCGGAGCGAGACGGCGCGCGGCTACCAGTTCGCCAAGAACCAGTTCGTCATCCTGTCGGACGAGGAGTACAAGGCGCTGCAGGAGGTCGCGGACAACACGATCGCGCTGACCGAGTTCGTCCCGCAGGACAAGCTCGACCCGATCTACTTCGAGCGCAGCTACTACCTCGGCCCCGACAAGGGAGGCGAGCGGGCCTACAAGCTGCTCAACGAGGCGATGCGCGAGACCGGCCTGGTCGGCGTGGCCTCCTACGCGGCGCGCGGCAAGCAGTACCTGGTCGCCGTACGGCCGTTCGGCAAGGACGGACTGGTCATGCACCAGCTCCACTACGCCGACGAGATCAAGGACTTCGCCGAGGTGCCGATCAAGGACGCCAAACCGGCCGCGCCCGGCGAGGTGAAGCTCGCGGTCCAGCTCATCGAGCAGATCGCCGCCGACAAGTTCGAGCCGGAGAAGTACGAGGACCAGGTCAAGACCCGGATGCTCGAGCTCATCGAGAAGAAGGTCGAGGGCCAGGAGATCACCGCCCCGCCGGAAGCGGCGCCGCAGGCCCAGGTCATCGACCTCATGGAGGCGCTCAAGAAGAGCCTCGGCATGGGCGAGGGCGCCGCCGCCAAGCCGAAAGCCAAGAAGGCGACCGGCGACGAGACCGAGCGCAAGGGCAAGGCCAAGAAGACCGCCGGCCGCCGCGGCTAAGATAGAGTAGCTCGGTGCCGGGTCCCTCGGACCTCACTCTCAGCCTGGGCGGACACAAGCGGGAGACGGCCGACCGGCCGATGCCGCAGCCCACGCTGTTCGTCGCGCTCGAGTGCGATCGACCGGCGGCCGGGGCCTCGCGCCACGCGCTCGGCGGCGTGAGCGCGGTCCTGCTCGGCCGCGGGCGCGCCCGCCAGCACGAGCGCTCGAGCGGCGCCGCCGGCGAGGAGCTGGTGGTCCGGGTCCCGGATCCCTGGATGTCGTCGCAGCACGCGCGGCTCGAGGCCAGCTTCGGCCGCTGGATCCTCTCCGACGCCGGCTCGAAGAACGGAACGCTGGTGAACGGAGCTGCGGTCGACCGCGCGGTCCTGCACGACGGCGACCTGGTCGAGCTCGGCCACACCCTGTTCTGGTTCCGCGAGCGGGTCCCGCTCGGGCACGAGGACGCGCGCGACCTGGTGATCGACCTGGCCGAGGCGGCGCGGCGGCCGCCGGGCACCGTCACCCTCGCCCCCGCCTACCGGCGCGTGCTCGACGACCTCGAGCGGATGGCGGCGTCGCTGATCGGCATCCTCTTGCTCGGCGAGTCGGGCACCGGCAAGGAGCTGCTCGCCCGCGCGATCCATCGCCTGAGCGGGCGAGGCGGCGAGCTGGTGGCGGTCAACTGCGGCGCCATCCCCGACACGCTGGTCGAGAGCGAGCTCTTCGGCCACAAGAAGGGCGCCTTCAGCGGCGCCGCCGAGGACCGGCTCGGCCTGGTGCGCAGCGCGCACGGCGGCACCCTGTTCCTCGACGAGGTGGGCGACCTCCCGCTCGGCTCGCAGGCAGCCCTGCTCCGGGTGCTGCAGGAGAAGGAGGTCATGCCGGTCGGCGCCAGCCGCCCGGTGCCGGTCGACATCCGGGTGGTGGCCGCCACCCACCGCGACCTCGACGACATGGTCGAGCGCGGCGAGTTCCGCCAGGACCTGTTCGCCCGCCTGGCCGGCTTCACCGCCGAGCTCCCTCCCCTGCGCGACCGGCGCGAGGATCTCGGCCTCCTGTTCGCCAGCCTGCTCGCGCGCCACGTCGGCGAGCTGGGTCCCCAGGCGGGCATCGACCCGCAGGCGGCGCGCGCTCTCTACCGCTACGCCTGGCCGCGCAACGTGCGCGAGCTCGACAGCGCGCTGGCCACCGCCATCGTCCTCGCCGGCGGCAAGACGCTCGGGCTCGACCACCTGCCGGGCGAGATCCGCGCCGCCCTCGACGCTCGCCCGACCCAGCCGCCGCCGGCCCCGGTGTCGCCGCCCGCCGCGTCGGGAGGCGGCGAGATCGGCCTCACCTCCGAGGACAAGGCGCTGCGCGAGGAGCTGGTATCCCACCTCCGTCACCATGCCGGCAACATCAGCGCCGTGGCCCGCGCCATGGGCAAGGACCGCAAGCAGATCCAGCGATGGGTGAAGCGCTTCGGCCTCACCCCCGAATCGTTCCGCTGAGCGGCGCGTTCTGATCCAATCGTCGGCCGAGCGCCCTGCGACAGCCCCTGCGACAGGGGTGCGACAGGGGTGCGACAGGACAAACGCACTTCGCGCCGCGCGGTTCTGCCGAGTTGCGTCGGCACGCCTGCTGCAATGAGGTCGCTGCGGAGGCAATGAACATGCAGACGACGTCCAGACTCGACAACGTTCTTCACCGCAACCGCCGGAACGCGATCCTCGACCTCGTCCTGGTCGCGTTCATCCTGGTCGCCGTGCTCTTCACCGGCATGGCGTTCGGCGAGGAGCTGCCGAACCTGAGCTCGGAGCCGACCGCGGCTGCCACGAGCGCCGGCGCGCAGGACAGCGCGGCGTTCGCCCGGACGTCGGCACCGGCGGCGCCGGTCCGCGTCGCCAGCCGTTGACTGCACCCGGCCGGTTGCGCGGTCCGCGCCGAACAGACGCCAGCCTGGCTGGTCCCCACCGAACGGTCCCCGCGCAAGCGCGCGACCGGATCACAGGGGATGACCCGGTGGGCCTCGCGAGCCACGGTCGGCTTTGCCGGGCGGGTGGTCGACGAGCTCGGCCGCCCGCTCGCTGGCGCTGTGGTGATCGCCACCCACGGCTGGTCCGGCCCGGTCACGCGCACCGGGGCCGACGGCGGCTTCACCTTGCCTGTCCTACCTCCAGGCCGCTACGTGCTGTTCGCCGTGCGCGGCGCGCCGCCGGCCACCAGCCGGCCCATCGTGATCGAGAGCGGTTTCTTCCCGGCTCGCCTGCGCCTGGTCATCGCCGAGGAGGCCGCGCTCCTCTGAATCAGCGCGCGGACGGGCCGCGCGCGCACACGCAAATCTGACTCTCGTGCAGTGCGTCGCAGCCGACCTCGGCCAGGCGCTGACAGGACAGCCCGTCGCTGTCGTATCCGGTCAGGCAGGGCGCGGCTCCGCACACGTCGTGGCAGACGTAGTCCCGGTCGTCGGGATCCTCGGTCGCGAGCTCGCAGCTGGTCGGGGTCTCACCGCACAGGATGAAGCCCGGTGCGTCGCCGAACAGGTGGGCGCAGTCGAGCGAGCCGACCGGCGGAGCGGCCAGGCCGGCGTCGGGGCCGCCCGGCCCGGAGCTCGGCGGCGATGGAACCTCGAGACAGCCACCGAGAGCCATCGCAAGGGCGATCACCGCCGTACACCCGGTACGGGTCAAGCAGACTCCCCCGCTGCCATTCTTCGAACGATATCAGCGCCTCAACCGGGAAGTCGCGTCACTTCGAGGTTCCAGCCTGGCACCCCGACGTTCAATTCCTCACCGGCGCAGCGAAAAAGTGGAACCGCCTGTCGATCTCGCTCTGCCCCGTTCGACACCATGCTGTGCCGGGCCACCGCCCGCGACCAGACGAGGAGACGAACGATGCAATACATGCTGCTCATCTACGACGATGAGAAGGCGAAGGCCTCCATGAGCGAGGCCGAGCGGGGAGCCTTCTTCGGCGGCTACATGGAGTTCACCCGGGGCATCAAGCAGAGCGGTCACCACCGCGCGGGCGACGCGCTGCACCCGGTCTCGACGGCGACCTCGGTGCGGGTGCGCGACGGCAAGACGCTGGCGACCGACGGCCCGTTCGCCGAGACCCGCGAGCAGCTCGGCGGCTACTACCTGATCGAGGCCAAGGACCTCGACGAGGCGATCGCCATCGCCGCCCGCATCCCGAGCGCGAAGATCGGCACCATCGAGGTTCGCCCGGTGTGGGTGCTCGACAACATGTGACGAACGGCGCGCGGTCGCGGCTACAATCGCCGCGCGCATGTCGGACGTCCAGGCGCTCATCGACCAGGTCTACCGGAACGAATCCGGCCGCATCCTGGCGACCCTCATCCGCGCGGTCGGCGGCGACTTCGACCTCGCCGAGGAGGTCCTGCAGGAGGCGTTCGCCGCCGCGGTCGTCCAGTGGCCGGAGTCGGGTGCCCCCGACAACCCGCGCGCCTGGCTGACCGGCGCCGCGCGCCACAAGGCGATCGACCAGATCCGCCGCCGCAAGTCGTTCGCCGACAAGCGAGACGCGCTCGAGGCGCTGTCGCTCATGGCCGAGGAAGAGCGCGGCGAACGCGAGCCGTCGCCCGCCTCCGGGCCGGGACCGCTGGCCGACGACCGCCTGCGCCTCATCTTCACCTGCTGCCACCCGGCGCTCGCGGTCGAGGCGCAGGTCGCGCTCACGCTGCGCACGCTGTGCGGTCTGTCGACCGAGGAGATCGCGCGCGCCTTCCTCATCCCGGCCCCCACCCTGGCGCAGCGGCTGGTGCGCGCCAAGGCCAAGATCCGCGCCGCCGCCATCCCGTACGCCATCCCGGCCGCCGAGCTCCTGCCCGAGCGGGTGGACGCGGTCAGCGCCGTCATCTACCTCGTCTTCAACGAGGGCTACGCCGCCACCGCCGGCGACTCGCTGGTCCGCCGCGAGCTGTGCGCGGAGGGCATCCGCCTGGCCCGCCTGGTGACCGAGCTCATCCCGGCCGAGCCGGAGCCGCGCGCGCTCCTGGCCTTGCTGCTGCTCCACGACGCGCGGCGGGCCGCGCGGGTGAGTCCGTCGGGCGACGTCGTGCTCCTCGAGGATCAGGACCGGACCAGCTGGGACCGGGCGCAGATCACCGAGGCGCTCCCGCTGGTCGAGTCGGCGCTGCGCGCCCGTCCGGTCGGGCCCTACGCGGTCCAGGCCGCCATCGCGGCGGTCCACGCGCGCGCCGAGCGGGCCGCCGACACCGACTGGCCGCAGATCGCCGCGCTCTACGGGGTGCTGATCGGCCTGACCCCATCACCGGTCGTCGAGCTCAACCGCGCCGTGGCGGTGGCGATGGCAGAGGGGCCGGAGCGCGGGCTCGAGCTGGTCGACCGCCTGATCGAGCGCGGCGAGCTGGCCCAGTACCACCTCCTGCCGGCGGCGCGCGCCGATCTCCTGCGCCGGCTCGGCCGCCGGGCGGACGCCGCCGACGCCTACCGCGCCGCCATCGCGCTGGCCGGCAACGACGCCGAGCGCCGCTTCCTGGTCCGCCGCCTCACCGAGCTCGATCCGTGATACTCCTTCGGCGTGGCCTCCCCCAGCACCGGCGAGCTCTTCGCCGCCACCGTCCTCGATCCGGCTGGAACCGCGCGCCCGCTCGGTGAGCTGGTGGCCGGCAGCCCCGCGCTGCTCGTCTTCCTGCGCCACTTCGGTTGAATCGCCTGTAGCTCGCAGGTCGGCGAGCTCCGCCCCCATCTCGCCGAGCTGGCCGCGCTCGGAGTCCGCACCTTCTTCGTCGGCAACGGGGCGCCGATGTTCATCGAGGGCTTCATCGAGCGCGAGAAGCTGGCGAACGAGCCGGTCACCATCCTGACCGATCCATCGCTCAAGGCGTTCGAGCTGGCCCACCTCGAGCGTTCGGTCCTCGCCACCGTCGGCCCGTCGGCCGTCCGCGCCGCCTGGCGCAACCGCAAGGCCGGCTACCGCCAGGTCGCCATCGAAGGCGACAAGCTGCAGCAGGGCGGGATGCTGCTGGTCGACAAGAGCGGCGCCCTCGCCTTCTACCACCGCAACGACAACCTGGGCGACCACGCCGACCCGGCCGAGGTGGTCGCCGCCGCCCGCGCCCTGCCTGGCTAGCGGCAGGCCGGGGTGTCGAAGGCGGGATCGGTGAGGTCTCCGGCGATGAGGCCGGCGCCGCCGAACTCGCGCTCCGGGTCCCAGGGGTCGTGGTGGAAGAGCGACTGCTCGCTCCAGCCTGCCTCCGCGGTGATGAGACCGGCGGTGGTCAGGTCCTCGACCAGGTGGGCGTCGGGTTCGCCGGCGTTGAGCATCGGCGGGTCGGCCCCGGCGGTGGCCAGCTCGCACTGGTCCAGGCAGCTCCACTGGCAGCCGCTCACGTAGGAGCCGTGCTTGTCGCGGCTCGAGTAGACGACCGGCCATGCCTGGCCCGCGCGGTCGACGGTGCCGCAGGCGTCCATCTCGCCGCAGGCGCCGCACTCGCTCACCCGCTGGCACGGGGTGCTCTGGTGGGCGATGGCGCGGATCGCGCGGATGCCGCCGGGCGGCGGCACCGCCGGATCGACGGTCACCGCGAACACCTCGTCATCGCCGACGTGGCCGGTGGTGCCGCAATCGTCCTCGAACAGGTGGTCGTAGATGATGTGGACCAGCGCCGGGTCGCCCGGGTGCGGCCGCACGCGCAAGACGATGGCGCCGAGCGGGCAGCCGTCGTCCGGGTGGACCGACAGGTGCGGCCGGTAGGCGAGCGCCAGCTCCATCTCGCGCGCGTCGCTCAGGCCGTCGCGGTCGAGATCGACCTCGGCCGCCGGCGCAGCGTCCACGGCGCCGGCGTCGGACGTGGCGCCGGCCGCCGCCGCGTCGGCCTCGCCCGGCCGCCCGCCCTCGCCCGAGCAGGCGGCGAGGAGGATCAGCGCTGCGAACGGCGCGCGCCCCACCGCCGCCTCCTCAGCCGCCAGCCGGCCACCAGCACGAAGAAGAGCGTCGACAACCTGCCGCCGCCCGCACCGCCCGAGGCGCCGCAGCCGCAGCCGCCGTCATCCGACAGGCCGTCGTCGTCCCCCGGCGTGACGAAGCCGCCGCAGTCGGGATCCGGGTCGTCCTCGCAGCCGTCCGCCTCGCAGGCGTCGCCGATGCCGTCGCCGTCGGCGTCGGCCTGGTCGGGGTTCTCCACCGTCGGGCAGTTGTCCTCGTCGTCCGGCACGCCGTCGTCGTCGTCATCGTCACCATCACCGTCGTCGTCGTCGCACGCGTCGCCGATGCCGTCGCCGTCGCTGTCGGCCTGATCCGCGTTGTCGTCGAGCGGGCAGTTGTCCTGGTCGTCCGGCACCCCGTCGTTGTCGTCGTCGTCGTCGCAGGCGTCGCCCGTGCCATCCCCGTCGGTGTCGGTCTGATCGGCGTTCGGCACCGTCGGGCAGTTGTCGTCGACGTCCGGGATCCCGTCGTCGTCGCTGTCGTCGTCGGGGACCTCACAGTTCGGGTCGGGGTCGAGCGGACAGGGATCGTCGTCGTCGGGGATGCCGTCGTCGTCGTCGTCGTCGTCGCACTCGTCGCCGGCGCCGTCGCCGTCGAAGTCGGCCTGGTTGGGGTTGGCCACCGCCGGGCAGTTGTCGCAGACGTCGCCGTCCTCGTCCCCGTCGCCGTCCATCTGGTCCTGGTTCTCGTCGGCCGGACAGTTGTCGCAGGCGTTGCCGACGGCGTCGAAGTCGGTGTCGTCCTGGTTGTCGTTGGCGTCGTCGGGACAGTTGTCGCAGGCGGTGCCGACTCCGTCGCCGTCGCCGTCCGCCTGGCCCGGGTTGGCGATGGCGCAGTTGTCGCAGACATCGCCTGCCCCATCGCCGTCGTCGTCGGCCTGGTCGGCGTTGGCGTCGGCCGGGCAGTTGTCGCAGTCGTCGCCGTCGCCGTCGCCGTCGCCGTCCGCCTGGCCCGGGTTGGGCTCGCCGTTGCAGTTGTCGCAGACGTTGCCGATGCCGTCGCCGTCGCCGTCGGCCTGGTTGGCGTTGGCGTCCTCCGGGCAGTTGTCGCAGAGGTCGCCGTCGCCGTCGCCGTCGCCGTCCTCCTGCTCCGGGTTGACCACCAGGTCGCAGTTGTCCGGCCCGTCGGGGACGTCGTCGTTGTCGTCGTCGCTGTCGCAGGCGTCGCCCCGGTTGTCGCCGTCGGTGTTGAGCTGGTCCGGGTTGGGCGCCAGCGGGCAGTTGTCGTCGAGGTCGAGGTCCTCGTCGCCGTCGTCGTCCTCGTCGCAGGCGTCCCCCACCCCGTTGCCGTCGAAGTCCTCCTGGTCGGGATCGGCGTCGATGTTGCAGAGGTCCGGGTCGTCCAGGATGCCGTCGTCGTCGTCGTCGTTGTCGCAGGCGTTGCCGAAGCCGTCGCCGTCGGTGTCGACCTGGCTGACGTTGTTGACGTTGTTGCAGTTGTCGCAGGCGTTGCCGAACGGATCGCTGTCGCTGTTGTTCTGGTTGCCGTTCGGCGTGGTCGGGCAGTTGTCGGAACCGTCGGGATCGCCGTCGTCGTCGAGGTCACCGTCGTCCTCGCAGGCGTCCCCCTCCCCGTCGCCGTCGGAGTTCACCTGGTCGGTGTTGAGGTCGGCCGGGCAGTTGTCGCAGGCGTCGCCGATGAAGTCGCCGTCGCCGTCGGCCTGGGCGCCGTTGCCGTCGGTCGGGCAGTTGTCCTGGCAGTTGGGCGTGCCGTCGCCGTCGCTGTCGAGGATGCAGGCGGCGCTGCCGCCGTCCACGATCAGAGCCGAGGTGATGCTGCCGTCGCCCACGTCGACCACCGCGAAGGCGATCTGGTAGGTGCCGGCGGTCGCCGCGGTGAACTGGAAGCTCTGCCAGTCGCTGTCGCCGGTGCTGGTGTCGGCCAGCTCGGTCACCGCGAGCGAGCCGTTCGGCCGCCGCACCACCACCAGGGCGAAGTCGTTGTAGCCGTCCGGCTCCGGCGAGACCTCGTCGGTGATGAAGTTCCAGTCGAAGGTGAGCGTGTCGCCGGCGAACATGTCGAAGCTCTGCCGGACGGCCGAGCCCTCGATGGCGTTGCCGTTGCCGCGCGCGTCGAGCCCGCCCGGCGCGAAGCCGAGGAAGAGCTCCAGGTCGCCGTCGTTGTCGGCGTCGGGCTGGCCGGCCGCGGTGGTGATCACCGCCTCGAAGTCGCTGCCGTCGTCGGGCTGGATGCCGCGGAACGACTGCACCACGGCGGCGTCCCCGTCGGTCTGCCACGGGACGAAGTCGCCGCTGTCGAAGCCGCCGTTCTTGAGCTGTGCCTGGGCGGCAGGCGCAGCGAGGACCAGACCCATGGCGATGGCGCACGAGGCGATGCGGACGTTCACGGCGCTTCCCCCCGGAAGGTGTTCCGCGATGGTACTCGGGCTAGCCGGGCCGGGGCCAGATACCCATGCCGGTGATGGCGAGCCGCTCGGCCATCCGCCCCAGCCGCCGCTGGGCGCCGAGCCCCAGCCGCGCCTCCGCCTCCAGGTAGGCCGGCAGGTAGCGGAGCTGGCGGGGTAGCGCACGGATTGCAGGGCGCAGGGCGCGCAGCGAGGCGGCGTAGAGGGCGCGGTCGATGCGCCCGAAGCGGAAGCCGTAGCCGCGCCGGACCGGCTCCGGAAGCATCCCGGCGGTCAGCACCCGGTACCACTCCATGGCCGGGCGGAAGGCCTTGAGTGGCGCTGCCAGCACGTAGGAGCCGATCTCGCGGGCCGGCCGGCCGACCGCCAGCCGGTCGGATTCGACCATGGCCTGGAAGTAGGCGCGGAACGCGGCGTGGTCGGCCGGAACCAGCTCGTCCGGGATGCCGAACAGGCAGGCGAACCGCTTCGACTCCTGGTAGTAGGCCTCGGTGCGATAGGCGTCCAGCGGGCCGAAGACCTGCTCGCGGACGCACAGGACGCTGTCCACCAGGGTGGCGTGCACCCAGAAGAGGGCCTCCGGGTCGAGGGCCTGGTAGGGCGTGCCGCGCCGGTAGGCGCCGACGTCCTCGTCGATGGTGCCGCGGATGCGCGAATGGATGGCGTACACCCGGCGAGCGGCGCGGAAGGCCTGGTCGATGTCGCCGAAGGCCATGGCGAAGACGCCGGCGAAGGTGCGCTCGAAGCGGCCGCGGGCGTCGGTGAGGGTGTCAGAGTGCTGCGCCACCGCGTGCGCCACGAAGGGATGGGCGAGCTGGAGCAGGATGGCGCGCCCACCGCCGACGAAGTTGACCGCCTCGCGGTTGAGCTCCCAGGTGACGCTGTCCGGCCCGTGCAGGCCGGCCTTGGGATCGCTCGAGCCGGCGCGGGCGCGCGCCCGGGCCAGGCCGGCCTCGAGCTGGTCGCGTGAAACCGCATCGCTCATGAGAGAAGCCTACCGCTTGAGGCCGACGAGCAGCCCGTCCGGGCTCGGGATGCAGACCGAGTCGAAGCCGGCGGCGGCCTCCTCGTGGAAGCGGCGCATCGCCAGCCCGGCCGGCGTGTCGTCGAGCAGGTTGCCGAACAGGAAGGCGTTGTCGCCGACCAGGAGGCCGCCGGTGCGCAGGTTCCTGGCCGCCCAGCGCCCGTACTGGTCGTAGCGCTCCTTGTCGGCGTCGATGAAGACGGCGTCGAACGGGCCGTGCTGTTCCAGGGTGGGGAGGACCGCCATGGCGTCGCCCAGCACCACCTCGACGCGGCTCTCGAGACCGGCGGCGGCGATGTTGCGGCGGGCCACCGCGGCGTGCTCGGGCATCACCTCGATGGTCCACAGGCGGCCGCCGTCGCCGCCCAGCGCGCGGGCGATGCGGATGGCCGAGTAGCCGGCCAGGGTGCCGACCTCGACCGCGCGGCGGGCGCCGACCATCTTGCAGAGGAGCTCGAGGAGGCGGCCCTCGGATTTGCCGACCTGGATGGCCGGCATCCGGTCGCGGTCGGGTGAGGTGAAGGCGCCCTCGAGCCCGGGATCGTGCGCCGCGTGGACCTTCTCGACGTACTCGAGAATTGCCGGGTCGGAATAGCGGGTTCCGGCGCGCGAGTCCCTGTCGGCCATGTCCCGTCATCGTCGCACATCGCGCGGGGAAAGTGGGAACCGGGGCCGGGCCGGCGGTTTCCAACCTTCCGTGAGCGCGCGTCTCGCGATCCTTCTCGCCGCAGCTTCGGCCGCGGCCGCGGCCGCGTGCAGCGGAAAGACGGGAGACAGGCAGGTGGCGAGCGGACAGCGGACGCAGGAGGGCGCCGCGCCGGCCGATGCGAAGACCGCCGCGGCGAAGGCGACGACCACCGGGTTCGTGCCTCCGGATGCGCGGTTGAGAGCGCGGGCGGTGGGCACCCTGATGAACCTGGACGACGGGCTCCAGGCCGCGTTCGACCCGGCCGCCTTCACGCCGATCGCCGCGCCGCTCGCCGACGACTGGCTGGCGCAGCACGGGGAGTCGGGACAGACCTTCGATCAGTACGTGCGGGGACGGCCGAACCGGCCGACCGCGGCGCGCCGGACCATCTACCTGGTGCCGGTCGGCCCGCCCGGCGGACCGCCGATCGACGTGCTCGCCGACTTCGCGCGCGCCCACTTCCAGCTGCCGGTCCGGGTGCTGCCGGCGATCGACCTCGCGGCGACCGGGGCGAAGGTGCGCGACCGCGGCAGTTTCCGCCAGATCCTGGCGCCCGACCTGCTCGAACATCTGAAGACGCGGCTGCCGCCCGATGGCTACGCGCTCATCGGGCTGACCGCCACCGACCTCTATCCGGAGGAGAGCTGGAACTTCGTCTTCGGCATGGCCACGCTGCGCGAGCGGGTCGGGGTCTACAGCACTGCCCGATATCATCCGGCGTTCTACGGCGAGGAGGACCACTATCCGGCGCCCGAGCGCTGGGTCATGCGCCGCAGCCTGAAGGTGATGGCGCACGAGATCGGCCACATGTTCGGCATGGAGCACTGCACCTACTACGAGTGCGTGATGAACGGCTCCAACCACCTCGAGGAGACCGACCGGCGGCCGGCCCACCTGTGTCCTGTCTGCCTGCGCAAGCTCCACTACGCGATCGGCTTCGACCCGGACCGCCGCTACCGCGACCTCGAGCGCTTCTTCCGCAAGAACAAGCTGGGGCCGGAGGCGGACTGGGTTCGCGGCAGGGCCGAGGCGATCGAGGCCACCGCCGGCCGCCGCTGACAGGTGTTGACCGGGCTTAACGCCGGGCCGGGCGGCGAGTCTATCGGGCCATGCGACGGACAGGTTTGCCCCTGGTCACTCTCCTCGGCTGCTGCGGCACCAGCGCGATGCCGCAGGCCGACTCTCCCGACACCGGGCCGGTGACCTGCGCGGCCGGCGAGCCGGAGGCGCACGGCCTGGTGCGCACCGAGAGCGGCATGGTGCGCGGCGTGGAGCGCGGCGGGGCGCTGGTCTTCAAGGGCATCCCGTACGCGGCGCCGCCGGTGGGCGACCGGCGCTGGCGGCCGCCGGATCCGGCGCCCTGCTGGAGCGGCGTGCGCGAGGCCAGCGGCTTCGGCTACGTCTGCATGCAGCCGGCGGTGAGCGGCGATCCTCGCAGCACGCCGTCCGGCAGCGAGGACTGCCTGACCTTGAACGTGTGGACGCCCGACGGCGAGCGCGGGGCCGACCTGCCGGTCCTGGTGTTCATCCACGGCGGCTACTTCACCTGGGGATCGTCGTCGCGCCGGCTGAGCGGGGTCGACATCTACGACGGCACCGCGCTCGCCACGCGGACCCGCTCGGTGGTCGTCACCTTCAACTACCGCGTCGGCGCGCTCGGCTGGATCGGCCACCCGGCGCTGGGGGCGGAGAACGAGCGCGGCGCGTCGGGCAACTACGGCCTCTACGACCAGATCGCGGCGCTCGCCTGGGTACAGCGCAACATCGACGGCTTCGGCGGCGACCGCTCGCGCGTGCTGCTGTTCGGCCAGTCGGCCGGCGCCATCTCGACCGCGTCGATCTACGCCTCGCCCCTGGCCCGCGGGCTGTTCAGCGCGGCCATCATGCACAGCGGCAACGGGGCTGCCCACCCGCTGTCCGAGAGCGAGGCGGCCGGCCAGACCCTCGAGCGCGCGCTCGACTGCGACGGCATCGCGTGCATGCGCTCGCGCAGCGGATCGGAGGTGGTCTCTGCCCTGCCCGAGTCGTTCGACGGCGGCTACGCCTTCGGTCCGACCATCGACGGCTGGGCCCTGCCCGACCGGCCGATCGAGCTGGTGCGCTCGGGGCGCGGCAGCCAGGTGCCGCTCATCGCCGGAGTCACCGCCGACGAGTACACGACGATGATCCAGAACTACGCCCCCGGTCCGATCGAGACCGAGGAGGCCTATCGGAGCTACCTGGTGGCCCGGTTCGGCGCCACGCGGGCCGCGGTGATCGCGCGGCTCTACCCGGCGGCGGACTACCCGACCCCGAAGGACGCGCTCATCGCCTTTTACGGCGACGTGTCGTTCGTCTGCCCGACGCGGCGCTTCAGCCGGGCGGCCGCGGCACACGCGCCGGTGCGCCGGTTCGTCTACGCCCACACCTACGACTCCGGGCCGATGGTCGCGATGCGCGCCGGCCACGGCTTCGACCTGCCGTTCGTGTTCGGAAACTTCTTCGCCTTCCAGCCGAGCGCGCGCGAGCTGGAACTGGAAGGCCAGGTGCAGGCGGCCTGGGCGCAGGTGGCGGCCAGCGGCGAGCCGGACGGGCTCGCGGGCATCGCGTGGCCCGAGTCGCCCGACGACTCCCACCTGGTGCTCGACGTCGAGCCCTCGATCGGCAGCGGGTTCCACCGGGCTGCCTGCGACGAGTGGGACCGGCTCATTCCTCCTTGAAAGGGCCGGCCGCGGCGAGCTGCGCCATGCGGGCGGCGACCGCGTGCTGCTCGACGACGAGGAACTCGCGGATGGCGCGGTCGAGCCCGGGGTGGAACAGGAGGTGGCAGCTGTGGGTCGCCGACGGCTCGAGCCCGCGCAGGAGCTTGTGCCCACCCTGTGCGCCCGCCTCGTAGACGGCGAGGCGCCGCTCGATGGCGCGCTCGATCGGCAGCCAGACGCAGAGCTCGAAGTGGAGCAGCGGGATCGGCTCGACGGCGCCCCAGTAGCGGCCGAACAGGCCGCGGTCGCTCTCGAGGAAAAAGGCGCCGGCGACCGTCTGCCCGGCGCGGCGCGCTCGCGCCATCAGCACCTGGTCGGGCAGGTAGCGGGCGCAGAGCTCGAAGAAGCCGGGCTCGAGGTAGGCGGTGCCGTAGTGGGCGTCCACATTGTCGCGGTAGAAGCGATCCATCGCGGCGATGTCGTCGGCGCCGAGCTCGCGGCCGGTCAGCCAGTCGATGGCGTCGACCGCGGCGCGGGCCCGCTCGCGCTCCTTGCGCGCCTGCTTGCGGCGGCGCGAGCTCATGCGGGAGAGGAAGCCGGCGAAGTCGCGGTCGCCGCGCGCGTGCCAGTGAAACTGGAAGCTGGCCCGGGGCGCCAGCCCGAGCTCGACGAGCAGGTCGCGCTCGCGCTGGCTGACGAACAGGAAGTGGAGGCCGGAGCAGCCCTCCTCGGCCGCCAGCCGGCGGGCGGCGTCGACCAGGAGCGCCGCGGCCCGGCTCTGGCCGGCCTGGTCGAGCGACGGATGAAAGAGGAGGCGCGGCCCGGTGACCGGCGACATCGGCGCCGCCGCGACCAGCTTCGGGTAGTAGCGCAGGCCCGCCTGCTCGCTGGCGCGCGCCCACTCCCAGTCGAAGATGAACTCCCCGTAGCTGTGCCGCTTGACGAACAGGGGCAGCCCGGCGCGGAGCTCGCCGCCCGACTCGAGGAGGAGGTAGCGCGGGTCCCAGCCGGAGCGGCGGCCGATGGACCGCGACTCCTCGAGGGCGCGGAGGAATCCGTGGCGGAGAAAGGGGGAGCCGCCGTGGTCCAGCGCGTCCCAGGCGGCGGCGTCGATGTCGCGGACCGAGCGCGCGAGACGCGCGTCGCTCACGTGCTATCCTCCCCGGCGACGCATCGAGAACGCCATGTCGAACAGCGCACCTGAAACGCTTCGCCAGATCGAGGACCTCGTCAAGTCGGACCGGGTCGTCCTCTTCATGAAGGGGTCTCGCAGCTTCCCGCAGTGCGGGTTCTCCGCCACCGTGGTTCAGATCCTGAACAGCCTCGTGCCGGAATACAAGACGGTCAACGTGCTGGCGGATCCGACCGTCCGGCAGGGCATCAAGGACTACTCCTCGTGGCCCACCGTCCCGCAGCTCTACGTCGATGGGGAGTTCGTCGGCGGCTGCGACATCGTCCGCGAGATGTTCGCCTCCGGCGAGCTGCAGAAGAAGCTCGGGGTCGAGGCGGTGCCGATCGAGCCGCCGGCCGTGACCGTGACACCGGCCGCGGTGGCCGCACTGCGCGGGGCGCTGGCCGACGCCGGTCCCGACGACCACCTGCAGCTGGCGGTCAGCAAGAACTTCGAGCACGACCTGTCGCTCGGCCCCAAGCGCCCCGGCCTCGTCGAGGTGGAGTCGAACGGGCTCACGCTTCTGGTCGATCCGATGTCGGCCGCCCTGCTGCAAGGCGTCACCATCGACTACGTGACCGGCCCGGGCGGCTCCGGCTTCAAGATCGAGAACCCGATCCGCCCGGCCACGGGCCAGGTCATCGCGATCGCGGCTCGCGATCTCGCCGCCAAGCTCGAGTCGGGCGAGATCCGCGAGCTCTACGACGTGCGCAACCCTGACGAGATCGCGCTGGCCCGCATCGAGGGGGCGCGCCCGCTCGACGATGCCGCGGTCGAGCACATCGAGAAGCTCGATCGATCCACCCCGATCGCGTTCTACTGCCACCACGGCATGCGCAGCCGGAGCGCCGCGCAGCGGACGGCGGAGCTCGGCTTCCAGAAGGTGTACAACCTGCGGGGCGGCATCGACGCCTGGTCGCAGGAAGTCGACCCCAAGGTACCGCGCTACTAGCGATGACGACCGTCCCGGCCCCACAGACGACCAAGATCCTCGAGGAGCGCAAGGACTCGCCCTGCCCGTGCGGCACCGGCGCAACGCTCGGCGAGTGCTGCGCCCGCTACATCACCAGCGCCGCGCTGGCGCCGACCGCCGAGGCGCTGATGCGCTCGCGCTACACCGCCTACGTGCTGGGCGAGATCGACTGGATCATCGCCAGCCACGACCCGGCCGGCGCCGACGAGGTCGACCGCGCCTCGACCGAGAAGTGGTCGAAGGAGGCCCGCTGGAAGGGCCTCGAGATCCGCTCGAAGGCGCAGGGCGAGCCGGGCGACCAGACCGGGGCGGTCGAGTTCGTCGCCACCTACGAGATCGGCAACCAGGCGGTCGCCCACCACGAGGCCGCCCGCTTCAAGAAGATCGACGACCGCTGGTACTACGTCGACGGCGACATGGTGAAGGCCAAGCCGATCGTCCGCGAGGGGCCCAAGGTCGGGCGCAACGACCCGTGCCCCTGCGGCAGCGGCCAGAAGTACAAGAAGTGCCACGGCGCCGCCGCCTGACCTGCCGCCGATTGCCAGCTCCGGTGACCTCCGCCGCCGCGTAGCATGGGACGGTGCGCGGCGCGCGACGCCTCCTCCTGGCCTGCCTGTTGCCGGCCTGCTCCCTGATCGGGGTCGAGCGGGCGCCGCCGTGGGTCGAGCCCGACACGCGGTTCATCTGCACCGACACATACTGGGTTCCGGCCGCCGACGCCGCGGCCGTCGCCGCCCTGCTTGCCTCCTCCATCTGGATCGGAAAGAAGATCGACGACGCCTGCGATCGCGGCGATACGGAGGAGTGCGACCCGCAGGCCGGCATCGCAATCGTCATGCCGCTGCTCGTGGCGGTACCCTACGGAGTCTCGGCCGAGATCGGGAGGACGAGGGTTCGCCGCTGCCGCGAGGCGAAGTCCTGGCAGCGAGCCACGCCGCGACCGCCGCTGGCCGGGCACAACGGCGCGGCATGCGTGCCGGTGTTCGGCCGCAGCGAGGGGCGCTGCGACGCCGGCTACTGCGTGCTCGGCCGCTGCCAGGCCGAGATCCCGCCCGCGAAGCTGCGCCTGTTCTGCGCCGAGCCGATCGCACGCTGGCGGGCCACTCGCGACCCGGCGCGCCGCACCGATCTCCTCGCCGCCCTGCCCCCGGCCTGCCGCCCGCTCGCGCGCTGACGGGCCGCCCGCGACCCGACGCGCCGCACCGATCTCCTCGCCCCCGGCCTGCCGCCCGCTCGCGCGCTGGCGGGCCACTCGCGACCCGGCGCGCCGCGCCGATCTCCTCGCCTCCGTGCCGCCGGCCTGCCGCCCGCTCGCGCGCTGGCGCGTACACCCCGCCCGCCTCTCCGGCGCGCGACGAGCCGCCCCGCGTCCGCGCCGCCATGAAGGCGGCGCCGTAGTCGAGCACCGCCTGGTACTGGTTGTGGGCGCGACAGCGGAGCTCGAGCTCCGCCACCTCGTGCTCCGCGCCCCTCGCCCAGTTGCGAACATGGTGATACTCGAGGAACCGGGTCGACGAGCAGCGGCGGCCGGCGCCATCGACGAACGCGCACTGGCCCCCGTCCCGCTCCCACACCTCCCGGCGCACCGCCGCCGGGATGTGCCGGGTCCGCCTCGCCGGCGACTTCGCCTCCCGCGGCCTCTCGCTCGCGCCCGTCTTCCGCGCCAGCGTCCGCTCGAGCTCGTGCGCGAGCGCTCGCGAGATGATGGCGGCCGGATCGCGGTCCGGGATCTGGTGCGACAGCAGGTCCTGCAGCTGGCACAGCACCGCGTGGGTCTCCTCATCGACCGTGACCCGGATCTGGTATCGCCGCGGTGCCAGCGGCACCACGATTGCCGGCGGTGACGCCGGCCACGACGTCGCACGCCCCGGGGCGCGCTCCTTCACCGCCCGCCCCGTTTCACCCGACCCCGACCCCGACCCCGACCCCGACCCCGACCCCGACCCCGAC
>Ga0111539_10002008_pt1 | contig 27162 bp, 18 predicted proteins | sample RhiMethybrSRZTD1_FD_79667 | JGI IMG/M metagenome (GOLD analysis project Ga0111539, IMG submission 79667) | Populus rhizosphere microbial communities from Tennessee, USA - Rhizosphere MetaG P. TD hybrid SRZTD1 (version 2) (version 2) | ecosystem: Host-associated > Plants > Roots > Rhizosphere >...
AATATCGACGGTCCGATTCGCTTCGATTCGCGCGGCGTGACGCTCGACGGACTGACCGGGCGGCTCGCGGGAGGCGATGTCAAGTTCGGCGGACGGATCGACAAAGACGGCTACCGGCCGGGACGCTTCGACGTGACGATGAATGGGCGCGACATGCGATTGCGCTTCCCTGAGGGCATGCGCTCGCTGGTGGACGCCGATCTCACGCTGCAGGGCACGAGCGAAAGCGCGGTGGTGTCGGGTCTGGTCGCGGTGAAGGACGCCGTCTACACCCAGGCGTTCGACACGAGCGCGAATATTTTCGACTTCGGCGGTGAACAGCCCCTCGCCCCAGCGGCGCCGGCGCCTGAGACGTTGCCCGTTCGATTGGACATCCGCATCAATGCGCCATCCACACTGCAGGTGCAGAACCGGACACTGCGCCTGGTCGCCAATGCCGACCTCCAGCTGCGCGGAACCATCGAGAGACCGGTGCTGATTGGCAGTGCGGAGATCGTCCGCGGCGAAGCGCTCTACGAGGCCAGGCGTTTCCTGATCACACGTGGCACCGTGGATTTCAACAATCCAACGCGCATCGAGCCGTTTCTGGACATCGAGGCTGAGACGCAAATCCGCGTGCCGCAAGAAACCTATCGGGTGACGGTGCGCGTGACCGGTCCGCTGGCCCAGCCGACTGTGACCTTCGACTCAGATCCACCGCTCGGCGAGATCGAGATCCTCGCCCTGATCTTCGGCGACGTCGCGCCAGGTGCCAACGCCGAGCTTGCCCAGTTCGACCCCACCACGCCGCAGGCTCGCTTGTTTCAGGAGCGGGCCGCGCGTGCGCTCACCGGCGTGTTTTCATCGGAGGTCAGCCGCGTCGTCGAACAGGCGTTCGGCGTCGATACATTCCAGATCACACCGTCGCTCCAGGATCCCAACCTGCAATCGGCGCGGAATATCGACCCTGGTATGCGACTGACGGTGCTCAAGCGCTTGTCGGATCGCATCTATCTCACCTATTCACGGAGTCTGTCGTCGGCGACCCGCGATCAGGTGATCCTGCTCGAGTTCGATCAAACCGATCGCCTCTCGTGGATCCTGTGGCGCAACGAGGATGGCATCTACGCGCTCGACTGGCGCGTCAGGAAGACCTTCTGATGACGCGCAATTCTCGACGTTGGGCGTTGGGCGTTGGGCTTTGGGTGTTGCTCGCGGTGCCGCTGGCCGGCACCGCGAGTGCCCAAGTCGGCCAGCCGATCGTCGAGCAGCAGCTCGATGAGGAAGGACGTGTCGTCAACGAACTGACGGTGCTGAGACTACTCGAAACGCACGTCGGCGATCTCCTCACGGTGCATTCGGTACGGGAGACGATCGCGCATCTGATGGCCCTCGGCCGCTACGACGACGTGCGTGCGGTGACGGAACCTGCCGCCGGCGGCGTACGGATCAAGTACGAGCTGGTGCCGCGCCACCCGATCGACCGAGTGGAGTTCGTTGGGCGCGTCGGGCTGTCGGAGGACGATCTTCGCCGGCTGATCATCGACCGCTTCGGGGCGTCGCCGAACCCGGCGCGCATCAACGACGTGAGCGAAGCGCTGCGCATGGAGTATCGGCGCCGCGGCTATCCGTCGGCCAAGCTGACGCCGCGCCTGCAGGTCAGCCATGACCCCGATCGCGCAACCCTCGTGATCGAGGTCGATCCGGGGCCCCGTGCCTCGATTCTCATGATCCGGCGCACGCAAGTCGATGCGACCGAACGCAGCACCATCACCGAACTGCCGGACATTCGAGAAGGCGAGACGTACGACGAAGTCGAGATGGGCCGCAAGCTGCTGGCGTGGGAGAACCGCATGCACAGCCGCGGCTATTACGAGGCCCGTGCGCTACAGAATGCCAGCATCTCCGACGACGGGTCGGTGTTTCTGTTTTTGAATCTCGAGCTCGGTCCCATGGTGCGACTGGTGTTCGAGGGCGATCCATTGCCCGCCGCCGAAGTCGATCGGCTGGTGCCGGTGCGACGAGAGTCTTCGGTAGACGAGGACCTGCTCGAGGACTCGCAGAGCGCCATCGAGTCGTATCTACGCTCAGAAGGCTACCGCGACGCGATGGTGATGCATTCGCGTCAGGAAACCGCCGGGGAGCTCGTGATCACGTTCCGTATCGCGCGCGGCCCCCGCTTCCTCGTTCGCGGCGTCAACCTGACCGGCAATTTCGTGCTGCCGACACAACAGCTGCTGCCCTTCATTCGCTTCAAGGAAGGTGAGCCCTTCGTGCGCGCCACCCTCGCGACGGGAGTCCGCGCGATCGAGACCACCTATCGTGCCTCCGGCTTCACACGGCCGGGGGTCAAGGCCACTGAAAACGAAGTGGCGCCCGAAGACCCGAAAGCACCGGATCGGCTCGTCAATGTGACGGTCACCATCGTCGAGGGGCCGCGTACGGAAGTTCGTGCCGTGAGCTTCCAGGGCAACACCGCGATAGGCGACGCGGATCTCCGCAAGGTCATCGCGACCGCGCCCGGGCGTGTCTACTCGATCATCGACGTCGTGTCCGATCGCGACGCCATCGTGCAGGCCTATCACGATCGAGGGTTCGAAACAGTGGTGGTCACGCCGCAGCCGATGTTCGCCGAGAACGACACGCGAGCCGACGTGCGGTTCGCGATCGTCGAAGGGCCGCAGATCATCGTCGATCACATCATCATCTCCGGGAACCGGCGCATCAGCACTGAGACGATCGATCGAGAGATTGTGCTGCGTCCTGGTGAGCCGTATGGCGAAGCGGCCGTCGTCAGGAGTCGCGCCAACCTCACGGCGCTGGAACTGTTCCGGCGCATTCGGATCGAGGCGCTGGCGCACTCGGGCGACACCCGCCGGGATGTGCTGGTGCAGGTCGAGGAAGGTCCGTCCACGACGGTGGACCTGTCGGGTGGCGTCGAAGGTGGATACTTTGCCAGACCGACCGGCGCAGGCGCGACCGCCGAGGACCGATTCGAAGTCACGCCCCGCGGATCGATCCAGGTCACCCGGCGCAATTTGTGGGGGAAGAACCGGACGATCACGCTGTTCACCCGCGTCAGCCTGCGCACCAGGGACTCGCAGGCGAACGAGTCCGTGCTGTCACCCACGCAACCGATTGAAAGCAACTACGGATTTCACGAGTATCGCGCGCTGGCGTCGTACCGCGAGCCGCGGATCTTCCAGACCTCCGCCGCCATTCTCCTGACCGGCATCGTCGAGCAGGCGTTCCGTCCCAGCTTCAATTTCGCCCGGAAGGTCGTCCAGGCCCAGGTCGGCAATCGTTTGACCGACCTTTACACCGTGACCGGCGCGTACACCTTCCAGAAAACACGACTGTTCGATATCCGGGCGTCGCAAGACGAGGAAGCGTGGCTGATCGATCGTCTGTTCCCGCAAGTCCGGTTGTCGAAGTTCTCGGGCACCGTGCTCAGAGACAGCCGCGACCCGCGCGAAGCGCTCGACCCGACGCACGGAACACAACTCATCGCGACGGCCGACCTGTCAGCGCGGGCCATCGGATCCGAGGTCGGGTTCGTCAAGACCTACGTGCAGGGCTTCTTCTATCGCCAGCTCCCGGTGCCGCGGCGCGTCGTGATGGCGCTCGGCGCCCGCGTTGGACTGGCGCACGGGTTCAACCGCGAGGTGAATGGCGGCATCGTGAACGGTCTGCCCGCGAACGAGCGGTTTTTCGCTGGCGGTGATACTTCCGTGCGTGGATTCGCGCTCGATCGGCTGGGCGATGAACACACGATTTCGGCAACCACTGGATTTCCAACCGGCGGCAACGGCGTCGTCGTGCTCAACAGCGAGCTGCGCGCCCACTTGTTCGGAGGATTTCAAGGGATCGGCTTCGTCGATGCTGGGAACGTGTATCCGTTGGCCAGCGATGTCGATTTCACGAGTCTGCGACCCGCAGCGGGCGTTGGCCTCGCCTACAGGTCACAGCGCATCGGCCTGGCCCGCATTGATCTCGGATTCAATCTGAACCCACAGACGTTCGTGCCCGGCGGCGATCCCGAGAGACGCTGGGTCATTCACTTCTTGCTCGGCCAGCCTTTCTGAGCCTCGCCAATGCACAATGCCCAATGCAGAATGCGAAACGCAACCACACCCTGGGCGTTATGCATTGTGCATTGTGCATTCTGGATTGTGAGTTACAGCATCGTTGACGCCCAACAGCTGCTCGATCGTGTCCTGGCCCGAATCGCCACCGAGGCAATCACGCAGACCGACGTGCAGTCGCTGATCGAATTCGGTCTCATCGATGCGACATCGCCAGCCGATCCTGCGGCCGTGCGCCAGGCGGTCGAGCGGCAGCTGATTCTGAGGGAGGTTGCGCGGTTTCCGCAGTCAGAGCCGGCGCCCGCCCTCGTGGACGAACAGCTGGCGACCATGAAAGCCCGTGTCGGCGCGCGGCTCGACGCGGTCATGCGTGCCACCGGACTCGACGAGGAGCGGCTGCGCGGCATGGCGCGCGATACGCTGCGCACTCGGAACTATCTCGAACAGCGCTTTGGTTTTGCGTCGCAGGTCAGCGAGGAAGAGGCGCGCAAGTACTTCGAGGCGCACCGCGATCAGTTCACTCGCAACGGCATGCCGCTCACGTTTGAGGATGCCGCCGCCGAGGCCCGCCAGCGCGCCGCCGCCGAACGCCGGCAGGGGACGATGGTGCAGTGGCTCCAGGATCTCATCGCGCGATCCGACGTCGTGTTTGTGACGGATACCGGCGGCGCTAAGAACCCGTCAGCGCAACCCGCAGCACCTCGAGCGAATTGAAACCGGCGTGGCTCACCATCGGAGCGACGCTGCTCCGCCGTCGTAGATAGACGACCGCCCACAGCGCGCCGAGGAGTCCGGTCACGATCACGGCATCCCAGCCCTGTGGGAAGTGTCCCAGTCCGAACGCGATGCTCAGTACCACAACGCCGACCAGCGGTCCGCCCAGATGCTGCTCGAATCGGCGCAGCAGAAACGCACGCTGAAGCTCCTCGCGCACGCCGCCGGCAAGAATCGCGATCATGCCGAGCATCGCGGCCTCGTGTGCACCGCCGGCCCCCAGCTGCTCGATTGGGTTGTCGGTCACGTTGTGAAGGCCAGGGAACACACGAAGCAGTCCGGTCATGAGCAGCCCCACGGTCAGGAAGACCAGTGGCACGAGCGCGAAGCCGATGGCGACCTCCCTCGGGAGTGGGCGATGACCGAGCCACAGTTCCCGTGGACTCTCGCCGTGTGCGCGCGTCAGCGCCACCATCAGTGCGATCAGCACGATCGTGTCGATGATGAGCAACGCGAAGGCGAACGGCGGCGACAACTGGCCGGCGGGGGTTCTCGGGTCCACACCCGCGATGGCCAGCAGCTGGCCGATGACGATCTGGGTCGGCAAGCTCGAGCAGAGCAGGACTTCCACGGCCGCGATCACGCGCCTTTGGCCCAATGACGCATAGGCCGACGGGCTTGCCACGGGCGGAGGGGCGGGATCGGGATAGACCATGTAAATATGACAGAGTAACATTCGAAGAGCATGTCCAGTACTTCAGGCGAACGCGTCCTCATCGTCGAGGACGAGCCCAGCACGCGCCTCGGCTTGACCGAGTTGGTGCGTACCTGGGGTTTTACGACCGACTCCGCGGGCGACGGGGAAGAGGCGCTTCAGCGCATTACCGTCTTTCGCCCAAACATCATCATCAGCGACCTCGTGATGCCTCGCATGGGCGGTCTCGAGCTGCTTCGCGCGCTCAAAGACGATGGCGGTGACTACACGGTGGTGATTCTCACCGCGCAGGGCACCGTCGAAACCGCCGTCGAAGCCATCAAAGAGGGCGCGTACGACTATTTGAACAAGCCGATCGAGCCGCAGCGGCTGAAGATCCTCCTCGACAAGATCGTTGAGCGGCAGGACACGCTGCGCGAAGTGAAAGTGCTGCGCAAACAGCTTCGCGAGCACGGGAGCTTCGGCAAGATGATCGGCAGCAGCGCACAGATGCGGAAGGTCTATCAGGTCATCGAGCAGGCCGCGCCGACCTCCGCCTCGGTGCTGATCTGGGGTGAATCGGGAACCGGCAAGGAACTCGTCGCCCAGACCATCCATCAACTGAGTCCGCGCGCGCAGATGCCGTTTGTCCCGATCAACTGCGCGGCGATTCCCGAGACGCTCCTCGAGAGCGAGATCTTCGGCCACGAGAAGGGCTCCTTCACGGGCGCCGTTGACCGCCGTGCCGGCTGCTTCGAGCTGGCCGATCACGGCACGCTGTTCCTCGACGAGATCGCCGAGATGACACCGGCCACGCAGGTGAAGCTGCTGCGCGTGCTGCAGGAGCGCAAGTTCCGTCGGCTCGGCGGCCGCAGCGAGGAGACGGTGGACGTCCGGGTGATCGCAGCGACCAACGTCAATCCCGGCGACGCGGTTCGCAGCGGTAAGCTCCGCGAGGACCTGTACTACCGGCTCAACGTGTTTGCGATCGAGCTGCCGCCGCTCCGCCAGCGCAAGGAGGATCTGCCGCTCCTCGTGCAGTCCTTCCTTGCCGACTTCAACGCCCGCAACAACAAGCAGGTGTCGGCGCTCGATCCCGCGGCGATGCGCATCCTCGAGCAGTACAACTGGCCGGGCAATGTGCGAGAGTTACGGAACGTAATCGAACGGGCGGTGATCCTCAGCTCGGGCGAGTTCATCGACCAGAAGCAGCTGCCGCCGCTCGTCACGGAATCACCCGATGTCGTGAAGCCGACGCTGTCGCTGACGCCGGGGACGACGGTTGAAGAAGCCGAGACACGACTGATCCTGATGACGCTCGAGCACACGCGCGACAACAAGACGCGCGCCGCCGAGATCCTCGGTATCAGTCTGAAGACCCTGCACAACAAGTTGAACAAGTTGCGGGGACGGGGCAAGCGGTCCGAAGAAGAAAGCGTTACCTCGTAGGGCCACGGTTACAGTCGAGGGTCAACGGTGCGCTTTACCATCCGGGTCAAACAGATCGTCGGCGTCACCGCCATCGTCGGGCTGGCGGTGGTCGCGCTCAGTTTCTTGTACGCCGCGCGTCTGACCGACGTGGTGTTCCACGAGAGCTACTCGCGCGGGCAATTGATGGCGAAGACCGTCCTCGATCGTGCCGGCGAAATCGTGACCGGCGAGGACGACCCATGGCTCCAGCTGCGCGCGGACCCGGGCCTGCGCTCGATCATCCGGTCGAGCGCCTACAGCGACAACATCACCACCGCGACGATGGTCGATACCAACGGCATCGTCCTCATCGCCAACCTGCGGTCGATGGTCGGGCAGTTGAGCCCGCCGCAGGACGGCATGGGTCAGCTCGAGGCCGCCAATGCGTACGCGAAGCTGAAGGAGATCTACACCGGTGACGGGCGCACGCTTGAAGTGCGCGAAACGCTGAAGCGCGGCGGCGAGGAATTCGGGTCGATTCGCATCGGCGTCTCGACGCTCTTGATGCGGCGGCAGCTCGATGAAATGTTCTGGGACGCGCTGTTCACCGTGGCCGCGGCGTTGGCCATCGCGGTCTTCGTGGCCGGTGTGTTCGCGCAGCTCCTGCTGCGACCGATTCATGTGTTGCGCAGCGGCTTGACGCGCCTGGGCAAGGGCGAGTTCGGCGTCAGGCTCGATCTGCCGCCTGGCGACGAGTTTGGCGAGCTCGGTGACTTCTTCAACACCGTCAGCCAGCAGCTCTCGGCGGATCGTTCGCTCCTGGCCGGCCAGAAGGCGAACCTGCAGACGGCGGTCGAGCATCTCGAGGACGCCGTTGCGCTCTTCAATCCGTCGGGGGAGCTGCTCTTCAGCAATCCGGCGATGCAGCCGACGCTGCCGGGCGATGCGATCGGCCGGGCACTGCAGGGCTTACTCCCGAACGGGCACCCGTATCGCACGCTGGTCGAGGAGACGCTGGCCACCCGGCGCTCGCGCGGCCCGGTGCAAAGTCAACGGCACAATACGGAGCCAGTCAGTGTACCCTCGAAGGTATCCGGCTCACCGGCCGCGGAGGTCAAGGCGGCCGACGAGGAGTTGATCATGACGCACGCCATCATGGGCACGAGCGGCGAGCTCGTTGGCGTGCTGCTCGTCTCGCGCAATCTGGCGCACCTCTCGCGCATGCAGTCCACGCTGGCCTATTCGCGCAAGCTGGTCGCGCTCGGCCGCCTGACCGCCGGGATCGCCCATGAAGTGAAGAACCCGCTCAACGCGATGATGATTCACCTCGAGCTGCTGCGGACCAAGATCCGCGCGACGCAAGCGGCACCGCAGCCGGAGGCTGTTGCCGCGGCGGGCGGAATGCTTGGGCTTGGGCCGGGACGTGCGGCCGCACTGCCGGCCTCCGTCCAAGGAGCGCTCGAGCACGTCTCCATCATAGAAAGCGAAATCCGGCGGCTGGATGAGGTAGTCCAAGGCTTCCTGAAGTTCACACGGCCTGAGGATCTGCGGCTCCAGCCTGTAAAGGTCAATGCGTTGATGGACGAGATCCTTCCCATCATCGAGACCGAGGCAAGCAAGCACAGCGTGAAAGTCTCAGTGGACGTGCCGGGAGGCGTACCGGCGGTGAACGGTGATGCGGCGATGCTGCGTCAGGCATTCCTGAATCTGGCGATCAACGCCTGTCAAGCGATGCCCAGTGGCGGCTCGCTGCGCCTGAAGAGCGGTCCTGCGTCGCGCAGCCGCGTCGAGGTGGTGGTGCAGGACACCGGGGTGGGTATTGCCCCCGAGCACTTGTCGAAAATTTTCAATCTCTACTTCACGACCAAGGAGCGCGGGACCGGTATAGGGCTCTCCATGGTGTATCGCATCATCCAGATGCACGACGGTGAAGTGGAGGTACAGTCAACCCCGGGGCGCGGGACGACGTTCCGCGTCCTGCTCCCGCGTGCGAGTGGGATCTGATCATGCACCTCTCCCCTCGGTCATTGATCATGAGCCGGCGCTGGGCATTGAGCATCAGGCATTGGGCATTGGCCGCGGCGTTAGCCGCGGCAGGCGCCGGATGTGCCAAAGCGCGCGCCCAGTCGGTGCCGAATGGGCCGCCGCTGGCGATGCCGCCGCCGCCATCGCGCGTCTTCGCGCCTCTCGAAGACGAGCCCCTGGTGTCGTCGCCGACCGACGTGTCGGCGACTGCGGCGGGCGCGCCGAAGGTTACGCCCCCCACGCCGCCCGCGCGGAGCACGCCGCGACCTGAACCGGAGAAGCCACCGGCGCCCGCGCCCGCGCCGGCCGTCGAACAGCCCCGCGAGCTGCGTCCGGCATCATTGCCAGCCGATCCTGTAGCCGAGCGGCGGATTACGGAGATCGTTGAGACCGCCAAGCGCGATTTGAATCGTGTGGATTACCGCGGGCTGACCAGCGGCGGCCGAGAGGCGTATAACCAGGCCAAGGACTACATCGACGAAGCCGAGAAGGCGCTCGTCGCGCGCAACTTCGTCTACGCGCAGACCGCGGCTGACAAAGCATCGAAGCTGGCGTCTGAGTTGTTGGGCCGTTAAGGGTGACGCTCGCGTCGCCCTAGAAACTGATTCCCATTCCGAAGTGCACGCGCGGCTTGCCTTCCTCAGGCCATGCGACGTCGACATTGAACATCGCCACGGTGACGCCGAGGAACACGCCGCCGCCAATGCCGCGCTCGAAGCGTTGATCGCCGAGACGCGTCCCCGAGTTCCACACTGTGCCGGCGTCCACGAATCCACGCACGCCGAACAGCGCACCGCGCAGCGGTGAATTGAGCGCCACGCGTGCTTCCGCGGAGACCGCCGCGAGACTGTCGCCAACGCGGTGGCCGGCCCGGTAACCGCGGAGCGAGTCCCCGCCGCCAAGCAGCGACTGCTCGGCCTGCGGCAGCGCCTCGTCGGATCGCTCGAGCTGTCCACGCAGCACGAGGATCGTCCGCGGAGCGACGCCGATGTAGCCGCGCGCATCCGTCGTCCATCGACCGGCGCTGCCCGACTCGAAGTCGATCCGCTCCCAACCGATCCGCGCCTGGACGGCGTTGCGCGGATACAGCGGGTTGATGCGCGTATCGAACGAGACGTACGGGCCAACGCCAGTGTGGCGCGCGGCGTAGCCGTCGCCGAACTCCACGTGCGCGATCCGTGCGGCGGCGCCGACTCGCATCCACGGGACGATTGCGTGATCGGCTTCCAGCCGCACCTGCTGCCGGTTGTCGGGGAGCTCGTAGAACGGGTTGACGCGGCGGTTCACCCAGAACGCGACGCCGACTCGCGTGCGCTGATCGTCGAACGATCGCTCGAGCTCGACGCCGGCGCGACGCTCGCCGCCCCATGACAACGGGAACGACACCTGGCTGTCCTCGCCGATTGGATTGGCAAACGCCGCACGGATGCCGTAGGTGAACCCGTACCCGTCCGCGTAGCTGAGAATCGGCAGCCACAACATGTTGCTCCGCAGACGTGTGCCGAATCCCGGGGTGAGGTTGTCCGCGCTCACCCCGGCGCGCTCGTCGATAACGATGACGACGAGGATGTCCGAGGGGTTGTCGATCGATCGAAAGCGCTTGCGGACCTCGACGCCGGCGAAGCGATCGCTCTTGCGCAACGCCTGCTCGGCTTCAGCCAGGCGAGAGTCTGATGCTGCATCGCCGGTCTTCAGGCCACTGAGGCCGATCACGTCTGCGTCTGGCGTCGTGTGATTGCCATGCACACGAATTTCCGCGATGGTCTCTTGAGCATGAGCCGTCACTGGTCCGACGACCGTGAGAGCCAGCCCAAAGCCCAGAGCCCAAAGTCTAGAGACAGAGCGAATCATCGAACCTTTGTGGCTACTGTCGCGAGCTTGTAGTCGTAATAGTCCACTGCGTAGCGCCCATCGAACTGGCCGTTGGCGAGCGTCAGGTCGAATCCAATGCGCACCGATCGCGGCAGCCACACCGACGGGAACGGCTGGCCCATTTCCATCGCCGCGCTGAGGCCGTCCATGTGCACCATCCACCGTGCGGGCAGGAAGTCCATGTCGATGTTGCTGAAGTCGTACTTCAGAATCTGGTGCTCCGTTCGATCGATCCACAGCGTGACGAGCGCAACCTTGTTCATCTGACGCTCGATCTCCTTCCCTCGGTCGTCGCTGCGTTTTCGGACCTCCTTGTTGGGGCGAGTCCGCCCTTCGCTGAACATCTTCGTCGGGTAGTACTCGACGCGATATACGTCCCGTCCTTCGAACGTCTCGCGCCCGGCGAGTGCGTACTGGCCTGGATCGAACTTGAACTTCATGAAGTACGCGGCGGACACGAAGCCGGGCTCGAGCGCCTGCCTGACGCCCTCCGCCGTGAGCGGAGTATCGCTCTCCTTCTTGACATAGGCGCCATCGGGTCCGACACCCACGGTGACTCCCTTCGTGGGCGGTTCCTCGCCCTTGACGTAGCGTTTGACGTAGGCCTCTTCAGCTCTCCGCCGATCCGCTTCGCTGATCTCGGCGCCATTGATGCGCAGCGGGCTCTTGATGAACACGCCGTCACGCGGAAACCATGCGGATATGAGCTCCATGCCGTACAGCAGCGTCGCGTGGGGCCCGCGCACCCGGATCGTCTGGCGCTCTTCGAGCACGAACTGCTGGAACTTCTTCCAGTTGTCGTCGCGTCGCTCGAGGACCCGCGACATGAAGGCATCGAGATCAGTCGCCGGAGCGGCCGCTGGGCTCTGTGCCCGCAGAACGACCGAGGTCGCGATCATCACGACGGCGAGGACAAATTGGGGGACAGCTGGCTTCATGACGGTCGAGCCTGTGCAAAGGAGAGACCCGTGTTCCGCCGGGTATCGTCCGTGTAAACCATAGATCCTAAAGCCACGAACGGCTCAGGCAGCCGGCCGTAGCACGCGCTACAATAAAGTCCACATATTGCGCGTGCCCTAAAAGAAAGGCGCAATATGTTGTGGTTTGACGCTTGACAAAGCATAAAACCGGGAGCACTATGACCGGGCGCTGAGCGACAAAATAAAGACCTGACGCACCCAGCGTCAGGCCGATCAGGGAAAGCCTACAGGACGCCCGCAGCGCACACCACTGGACAAGATTTTGGACGCCACCGGAAGGGGTAGGTGCGTCCTTTTGGATAGTGACGATTCGGAGGAGCACGATGGAAAAAGGCCCTGCCCGCGAAGCAGCCGCAGCCGGCCAGCAGGCGCAGGCCGGATCGACGACGCCAGCCTCGTCGCCGGCCGACCCCTCGACTCGCGCCCGTAAGGGCGCTGAGCAGAGGCCGGCGGAGACGCCTGGCCTGGAGTTCCCGCGCTATTTCACCCTGCCTGGCGTCGATCCATTCGACGAGGTCGAGTGGGAGGTCCGCGCCGCGGTGATCGGCAACGAGAAGGGCAAGGTCGTTTTCGAACAGCGCGACGTCGAGATTCCGAAGTTCTGGTCGCAGCAGGCGACCAACATCGTCGTCTCGAAGTATTTCCGCGGGCAGCTCGGCACGGCGGAGCGCGAGCGCAGCGTCAAGCAGCTGATCGGCCGGGTGGTGGACACGATCACCGGCTGGGCCCGCACGCAGAAGTACTTTGCCAGTGAAGACGCGCTGATGTCGTTCAGCCACGAGCTGAAACACCTGCTCGTCTATCAAAAGGCCGCGTTCAACAGCCCCGTGTGGTTCAACTGCGGCTTCGAGGCGGCGCCGCAGTGCTCGGCCTGCTTCATCAACTCGGTGAAGGACACGATGGACTCGATCCTGACGCTGGCCAGGACCGAGGGCATGCTCTTCAAGTTCGGCTCCGGCACCGGCAGCAACCTCTCGGCGATCCGCTCGTCGAAGGAACTGCTCGCCGGCGGTGGCACCGCCTCCGGCCCCGTCTCGTTCATGAAGGGCTACGATGCGTTTGCCGGCGTGATCAAATCGGGTGGCAAGACACGGCGCGCGGCGAAGATGGTGATCCTCAACGCCGAGCACCCCGACATCATGGAGTTCATCAACTGCAAGGTGGAGGAGGAGAAGAAGGCCTGGGCGCTGATCGACTCCGGCTACGACGGCTCCTTCACGGGCACGGCGTATACGTCCGTCTTCTTCCAGAACTCCAACAACAGCGTCCGCGTGACCGACGACTTCATGCGCGCGGTGCTGGACGATGCCGACTGGACGACGAAGAGAGTGACTGACGGCGGTCCGGCAGAGACCTACAAGGCGCGCGAGTTGATGCGCGGCATCGCCGAGGGCACGTGGGTCTGCGGCGATCCGGGCATGCAGTTCGACACCACCGTCAACGAGTGGCACACCTGCCCGGGCACCGATCGCATCAACGCCAGCAACCCGTGCTCCGAGTACATGTTCCTCGACGACTCGGCGTGCAACCTGGCGTCGATCAACCTGATGAAGTTCGTCAAGGACGACGGTGAGCTCGATGTCGCCGGGTTCAAGGCGGCCTGCCGCACGCTGATCACTGCGCAGGAGATCATCGTCCCGAACTCGAGCTATCCGACGAAGGCGATCGAGAAGAACTCGAACGAATACCGGCCGCTCGGTCTAGGCTACGCGAACCTCGGCGCGCTGTTGATGTCGCGCGGCCTGCCGTATGACAGCGATGAGGGCCGTGCCTACGCAGCGGCGATCACCGCGGTGATGACTGGCGAAGCGTACGCGCAGTCGGCGCGGGTTGCTCGCGATCACGGCGGTCCGTTCGGCGGGTTCGAGAAGAACCGCGAGCCGTTCATGCGTGTGATGCGCAAGCATCGCGACGCGGTGTCGGAGATCAGTCAGAAGTACGTGCCGGTCGATCTCTTTGCCGGCGCCAAGCAGGCATGGGACGAGGCCGTCGAGCTCGGCGAGGACTTCGGTTACCGCAACGCGCAGGCCACGGTGCTCGCGCCGACCGGCACCATCGGTTTCATGATGGACTGCGACACGACCGGCGTCGAGCCCGACATCGCACTCGTGAAATACAAGAAGCTCGTTGGCGGCGGGTTGATGAAGATCGTCAACGGCACGGTGCCCATGGCGCTCAGCAAACTGGGCTACACCGCCCCCGAGATCGAAGCCATCGTCCATCACATCGACGAGCAGGAGACGATCGAGGGTGCGCCGTTTCTGAAGGACGAGCACCTGCCGGTGTTCGACTGCGCGTTCAAGGCGGCGAACGGCGAGCGGTCGATCCAGTACATGGGCCACATCCGGATGATGGGCGCGACGCAGCCGTTCATCTCGGGCGCGATCAGCAAGACCGTCAATGTGCCGCGCGAAGCGACCGTTGAGGACATCGAGCGCGCGTACATCGAGTCCTGGCGTCTGGGCGCCAAGGCGATCTCGATCTATCGTGATGGCAGCAAGCGGACGCAGCCGCTCAACACGTCCAAGGCGCAGGTGGCCGACACGCGCAACATCGGCCAGCTCGAGGTGCGTGAAGTGGTGAAGGAAGTCGTCAAGATCGTCGAGACGCCGAAGCGGCGCAAGCTGCCCGACGAGCGTAACGCGATCACGCACAAGTTCGACATCGCCGGCCACGAGGGCTATATCACCGTCGGTCTCTTCGACGATGGGACGCCGGGAGAGATCTTCCTGACCATGGCCAAGGAAGGCTCGACGATCTCGGGCTTTGCAGACGCCTTCGCGCAGGCGATCTCCTACTCGCTGCAGTACGGCGTGCCGCTGCAGGTGCTGGTGGACAAGTTCAGCCACGCGCGTTTCGAGCCATCGGGGATGACCAAGAACCCCGAGGTCCGCTTCGCGAAGTCGATCGTGGACTACATCTTCCGGTGGATGGCGACGAAGTTCCTCTCGCCCGAAGCGCAGTATCGCGCCGGGGTGAACATGCGCGAGGAACCCGAGACGGCCGACGATGCGCCGGCGCCGGCCGCGGTGGCTCCTGTAGTGTCCGGCTTTAGCCGGACCGACGCGCCTGCAGCGACGCCAACGCCCACGGAACCGAAGCCGAAGAAGAGCTCCGAGTTCGCGGCGATGCGGAATCAGGAAGACGCGCCGCCGTGCAGTACCTGCGGCTCGATCATGATCCGCAGCGGCAGCTGCTACAAATGTGCGAATTGTGGGACCACAAGCGGGTGTGCATGATGAAGACGCTGATTATCTGGGGCGAGTAGCAACGTGGGGGCCGGCGTCAGTCGGCCCTGATCCTGAACTACGATCTGTGCGTGATCGACGAGGGCACGCCGGCCGTCTCCAGCATCAGTGACCGGAAGACGCGAGTCGAGCAGCTGGAGCAGAAGATTGACAGCCTGCACCGGACGGTGCTCGAGAAGGCCGTCCTGCAGGGGTTGTTGCCAATCCGGGCACGTGTGGCCGCGTTGCGGAGTATGGCCCCCGACGCGCGCCAGCGAGAACAGCGTTTTCGGGAGGCCTCCCCGGCCTACGCTCGCGAAATCGCGAGTGCCGAGTCGTTGGCGTCATCAACCCGTGTCATCTCACTCGACTCATTGACGTGGTGGGTGCCGCTGCTGCGGCCCGATGACCCCACCGTGGTGGACCGAGCACTCGGTCATCAGGATTTTCCGTACCGGGTGATCCTCCAGACTCGTGAAGTGGGACTGGGTGGGCTGATGCTCGACATCGGCGCCAATACGGGGCGAATGGCCGTGCCGCGAGCGATCCTCGGCGACGTCACCGCCGTGTATTGCGCCGAGCCCGATCTGCTCAACTATCAGTGCCTGGTGCGGAACGTCCGCGACAACCATCTGACCGGGCTTGTGTTGCCCGATCACGTGGCAATGGCGTCGGAGGACGGCGTGGTCCGTCTCGAGCGCGCCAAGACCACGGGCGGCCACCGTGTGATCGACGAGGGCGTAGCCACAAGTAGGACTGTGACCGAGGTACTCGCGCTCACCGTTGACTCGTGGATGGATCGTTTGGGGGTTGCGCCCGAGCAGGTGGCGTTCGTGAAGGTGGACGTGCAAGGCTCGGAGGTGCCCGTGCTCCGCGGCGCCACGCGCCTGCTGGCTCACAGGCACGTGGCCTGGCAGATCGAGATCGACCTGCAGGCGCTGGTCGGGCGCGGCTTCGTCGAGGACGATCTGTTCCGGCCGCTGCGCGAGCATTTCTCTCACTTCATCGACTTGAGCCGGCGAGGCGTGGGGGACCGAGTGCGGTCAATCGCCGAGCTGACAGAGGCGCTCGCATATCTGCAGGGCGGCGCTGTGGGGCGCACCGACATTCTTCTCTTCTCACTTCTCCCTTGAGACGACAGACTCCCGTTCCCAACGACTTTACCTCGCGTCGGGCGTCGGCGACGTTGTACGCTATGTGGCAGAGGCGCCAGAGTTGCGCGCCGCACTCCGCTGATTGATGCGCAAGGTCTGTGTCGTCGTCGGGTCCCGAGCCAATTACAGCAGCATCAAGTCGGTGATGCGCGCCGTGCGCGAGCATCCCGACCTGACGCTCCAGCTCATCGTCGGCGCGTCGGCGCTGCTCGATCGATTCGGATCGGTCGTCGACGTCATGGAGGCGGACGGTTTCGAGGCCAACGCCAAGGTGACGATGATCGTCGAGGGCGAGACGCCGGGGACCATGGCCAAGTCCACGGGACTCGGATTGCTCGAGCTGCCGACGCTGCTCGAGTTGCTGAAGCCGGACATCGTCGTCAGCGTCGGCGACCGTTTCGAAACCATTGCCACGGCGATTGCCGCGGCGTACATGAACATCCCCGTCGCCCACACCATGGGCGGCGAGATCAGCGGAACCATCGACGAGAGTGTGCGCCACGCCGTGACCAAGCTGTCGCACGTGCACTTTCCTGCGAATCGTCAGGCCGCCGATCGGATCATCCGCATGGGCGAGAATCCGGCGGCGGTGCACGTGGTCGGCTGTCCGCGAATCGATCTCGTCGCCGAGATCGTGGAGAAGGACGGGGCGCTCGGATCCACTGAGTGGCTGGAACGCGAGGGCGCCGGTGCGCACATCGCGCTCGACCGCCCGTTCCTGCTCGTCACGCAGCATCCCGTGACCACCGAGTACGGTCACGGCGAGACGCAGATCAACGAGACATTGGCCGCGCTGCAGGAACTGCAGATGCCGACGATCATGCTGTGGCCCAACGCCGATGCCGGATCGGAGGACACCGCCCGCGGCATGCGGAAGTTCCGGGAGCGCCATCGTCCGGAGTACATTCGCTTCTACAAGAACTTTCCGATCGAGATATGGGCGCGCCTGATGCTGGCCTGTGCCTGCGTCGTCGGCAACTCGAGCGCGCCGATCCGCGAGGGTGCCTACATCGGTGTGCCGGCGGTCAACATCGGCACCAGGCAGCGCGGCCGCGACCGCGCCAGCAATGTTATTGACGTGGACTACGATCACGAGGCCATCGTCGCAGCCGTGCTCGCTCAGGTCGCGCACGGCCGTTACCCATTGGATCACCTCTATGGCGACGGTCGCGCCGGTGGACGCATCGCCTCGGTGCTCGCGGAGGCACCGCTCAGCGTACAGAAGCGGCTGATGTACTGATGAAGGTCCTCGCTGTGATCCCCGCGCGGGGGAGCTCGAAGGGGATTCCCAACAAGAACCTCGCGATGGTGGGCGGGCGGCCGCTGCTGGCCTACACGGCCGATGCCGCACGAACTGCCACGCGACTGACCCGCGTCATCGTCAGCACAGACGACGCCGCGATCGCCGACGCCGCGCGACATCTCGGTCTCGAGGTGCCGTTCGTGCGGCCGGCGTCACTCGCCGCCGACGACACGCCGATGTTGCCAGTGCTGCGACATGCCGTGACGGCGATGCGCGACGCCGGGTTCGCCGCCGACGTCGTCGTGCTGTTGCAGCCGACGTCGCCTTTGCGCCGCGCCGAACACATCGATGCTGCGGTGGACCTGCTCGTACGGTCGGGCGCGGATTCCGTCGTGTCGGTCGTCGAGGTCCCCCACCAGTTCAATCCCGTTTCGGTGTTGCGCCTCGACGGCGATCGGCTGCAGCCGTTCATCGACGGGCCGCTGGTCACGCGCCGGCAGGACAAACCGCGCGTCTTCGCGCGCAACGGCCCGGCGGTGGTGGCGGTGCGCGTGCCGGTCCTCGAGGCCGGGTCGCTCTACGGTGACGACTGTCGCGCTTTGACGATGAGCAACGAAGACTCGCTGGACATCGACAGTCCACGTGACCTCGCCGAGTTCGCGTCGAGCATGCGGATCCCGTATCGGCGGGTCTCGGAGTATCAGCCCGTCGACGTCGCGAAGCTGCGTCCCGGCGGCTCGTACAAGAGTCTGATCGAGAAACGCACGCATCCAATCGACGATCTCGTCGCCCGCTTCGGCCGCATTCCTGAGGAGTTGCTGACGTCGCGGCCGTGTCCGACCTGCGGCGCGACCGAGACGACACTCGAGCTCGAGAAGGACCATTTGCGCATCGTCAGATGCGCCTCGTGTGATCTGGTCTACACCAACCCGACGTTTGACGAGACGCATTACAAGTCGGTGTATTCGTCGCCGGCGTACCAGGACATCGTGCGCGACCTCGGAATCAACAGCCACGACTATCGAGTGTCGCGCTTTGGCACCGAGCGCGTCGGGTTGATGTCGCAATTCCTGCGCGTCCCATTGGGGTGTGCGCCGCGATTCCTCGACGTCGGCTGCAGCACCGGCTTCGTCGTCGAGGCAGCCAAGAACGCCGGATGGGAGGCGATCGGCATCGATCTGAACCCGTCGGCCATCGAGTACGGATGCAGCCGCGGTCTCCATCTGCAGACGGTGGCGCTCGAGTCAGCCGAGTTCGCGCCCGAGTCGTTCGACGCGGTCGGACTGTTCGACGTCGTGGAGCACTTGCTCGATCCCGGACGCACCGTGAAGGCCGCGGTCAACCTGCTCGCGCCGGGCGGCATCCTGTTTCTGTACGTGCCGAACTACGATTCGGCGTCGCGACTGCTGATGGGTGCCAACGCGCACTTCATCTGGCCGACCCACCATCTCAACTACTACACGCCATCCACGATCGGCGACTTCCTGCGTCGTCATCACGTCGTGCCCGAGTTGGTCGTCACTGAAGGTCTCGACCTTCAGGACTATCTCTGGTACCGCCGCGAGGTGTTGAACCGCCACGACGAGGGGCTGGAGGAGATCTCGGATCTGCTGCAGTTCTTCGTCAATGCCGGCGGCTACGGCAAGAACCTGCGAGTGATAGCCCGGCGGAGCGCGTGAAGGTCGTTTTTTCGGCACTGCACTTCGCGTCGTTTCGGAATTTCGAATCGGTCGTGCATGCGCTGGCCGAGCGCGGTCATCAGGTGCACCTGATGGCCGACGAGACCGAGCGGTTTGGCGGACAAGCGCTCGTCGAGCGTCTCGCGGCGCAATATCCACACGTCACCTGGGGTTGGACGCCGTCGCCGGCGGAGGAGCCGTGGTTTCCATTCGCACAGAAGGTGCGGCTGGCGATCGACTACGTGCGGTATCTCGACCCGCGTTACGCTGACGCGCCGAAGTTGCGACTGCGCAACATCGAGCGTACGCCGCGCGTCGTCGACTGGCTGACGTCCGGCGTTGGCAGCGTCCTCGTCGGCCATCGTCCGATCGCGCGAGCGTTGAAGTGGTTCGAGCGGATGATGCCGCAGAGTGGTGCCATCGAGCGGTACCTGGCGGAGCAGCGTCCAGATGTCGTACTGCTCGCCTCGCTGACCTTCTCCCGGTCCCTGCAGATTGAACAGCTCAAGGCGGCGAAAGTGCTTGGCGTGCCCGTGGCCGCCTGCATCATGAGCTGGGATCACCTGTCGAGTAAGACGTTGCTGCACATCCCGCCCGATCTCACGATCGTGTGGAACGACGTTCAGAAGCAGGAGGCCGTGGACATGCACGGCCTGCCCGCGGATCGCGTCGTCGTCACCGGTGCCCAGTGCTACGACCAGTGGTTCGAGCGGCGCCCGATGCGGACCCGCGATGAGTTCTGCCGCGCGGTCGGTCTCGATCCTGGACATCCATTCGTCCTCTACGTGTGCTCGGCGATGAGTCCGGTGCCGGATCCGGTCGAGCCGGTGTTCGTGAAGCAATGGATCGAGGCGATGCGCGCGAGCTCGAATCCGGGCCTGCGGAGTGCGGGCGTGCTCGTGCGGCCTCATCCCGAACGCGTGCGCGAGTGGGACGGTGTCAGCCTCGGGGGTCTCGACAACGTCGTCGTCCATGGCCGTTCGCCGATCGACAGCGACGCCAAAGCCGACTACTTCGATTCGCTGTACTACAGCGATGCGGTCGTCGGGCTCTGCACGAGCGCGTTTCTCGAAGCGGCCATTGTCGGCCGTCCTGTGCTCACACTGCTGCTGCCGCCCTATCGCATTCATCAGGACGGGATGGCTCACTTTCGCTATCTGCTGAACGTTGGCGGTGGACTGCTGCAGACCGCTCCTGATCTCGAGTCGCACCTGGTGCAGCTCAGTCAGCTGGTTGGCGGCTCGCGCGACCGCGACGCACGCAACCGGCGATTCATCACGGCCTTCGTACGGCCGAATGGCCTCGACGTGCCGGCCACGCCCGTCTTCGCCGATGCCGTCGAACGGCTGGCCGCCGAGGGCCGTCACGCTCCTGATGCCGTCTTATCGGCGCGAACCTCATCACGCGCATTCGTGGCCAGCCTTGCAGCCGCGTCGCGCAAGGGCGTGTTGCGTTGGCTGCTGATGGACAGGTTCGACATCGCGGAAGCAGCGTTCGAACGCGGTCGCGACGCCGAGAAAAAGCGGGTCCTCGAGGCGCGCACCGATCAATGGGATCAGGAACGTCAGGCGAGAGACGCGCGGCTCCGGGCGAAGGAGGAGCTGCGGCGCGAGAAAGAAGCCAAACGCACCAGCGAGGTGCGCGCCAAAGCCTGGCGCGAATGGCGCCACGCCCTGAGCCCGCGCAAACAGATCGCCCGTCTCAAGGGCAGCGTCAAGCAATTGCTCCGCTATACTCGCTGAGACTCGATGCTGCAGTTTTTTCAGTGGGGCATCCTGCTGCAGGTGTTGGCGGTTCTGCACTTCATTCGCCGGCGTCCTGACACATTCTGGCTTTGGATCATCATCTTCTTCGGTCCGCCGGGGGCGTTCATCTACATCCTGATGGAGGTCGTCCCAGACCTCGGGCTGATTCGCCACTCGTTCGAAGGCTTCGGACGGCGCAAGCGAATCAAGTACCTCGAAGCACTCGTGCAGCAGAATCCGGCTGCCGGCAACTACGAGGAACTGGGCGACCTGTATCTCGACGAAGGCAAGTATGCGAAGGCGCGCGAGTGCTACGACAAGGCGATCACACCGCGCACGACGCATGCGGATCCCTTCTATCGCCGCGGAGTGGCAGCCATCCAGATGGGGGATTTCTCGGCGGCCGCCGAGGATCTCGAGCACGTCACATCGCGAGATCCGAAGTACGACTCGAATCGCGCGCTGGGTCTGCTGGCACACGCCTACGCCAACACCGGACAGCCGGCGGACGCGGAGACGTATTTCCAGCGGGCGCTCGAGTTCTCCACGCTGTCGGAGACGTACGTGAACTACGCGACGTTCCTCGCGGCGCAGAACCGCCCCGCGGAGGCGCGCGAATGGGCTGAACGCGTCCTCGCCAACAAGGCGGCGATGCCGCGCTATCTGCAGCGTCGCGAGCGGTCGTGGTTCAGCAAGGCCAAGGCGTTGTTGAAGCGTCTCCCGAAGGTCGGCTAACGTACGAAGGTCAAAGGGCAAACGGCAAAAGCGAGGTCACAGGTCGCTGATGACGACGCTCAGACTGACGGCTTGTTTCGTCGCGGGTGCGGCCGCGCTTGTCGCTGCGCAGGAGCCTGCCTGGAACGCCACGGCGATCAAGGAATGCGATCGCGCCTGCCTGGTCGGTATGCTCGACCGCTACATGAATGCCATCTTCACGCACGACCCGACAGCCGTGCCGTCGCTGGCCGCCGATGTCCGCATGACCGAAAACACCGGACAGATGGACGTCGGGGAAGGCCTGTTGTGGAGATCGAAGGTCGAGCCGACGACGTTCAAGATCTACGTCGCCGATCCGGTGGCCGGTCAGGTCGCGGTGCAGACGCGTCTCACGGTGCAGGGCCGCGACACGCTCGCGGCGATCCGCTTGAAGATCGATCGCGGCACGATCAGCGAGATCGAGCAGCTCCATGCCGGCAACATCGCGCCGCAGGCGATCGAGCTGCTGACGACACCACGCCCGATCCTGACCGAGGACGTCCCGGCAAATCAGCGCGTCTCGCGTGAAGTGATGTTCCGGGTTGCGAACTCGTACTTCGACGCGCTCGAAGGCGACAGCGGCACGATCGGCGCGTTTGCCAACGACTGCGTCCGACACGAGAACGGTTATCGCACGGTCAACAACCCGCCGCCCGGTGGACGCATGATGCCCGGACCGCAGCTGCCGGATCCGAACACCGAGCCGGGCAAGTCGCAGTTGGCGTTCAGCATGTTGAGCTGCTCGCAGCAGATCGACTCCAAGATCTTTGCCTACATGAAGCGCATCCGTCCGCGCCGCGCGCTGATCCTCGATGAGCAGAAGCAGACGGTCGGCACGTTCCCGCTCTTCGTCCATGACGGCACCAGACGCGGCGCCGCGCCTGACGCACCTCCGGGAATGCTGCAGAATCTCGTGACGATGGAGACGTTCTCGGTGCGCGGCGGGCAGATCCACCACGTCGAGGCAGCGCCGTTCGTCACGATTCCCTACGGCTTGGGCAACGGATGGACACCAGGCTCTGGGCGCTGATCGTCGTCTTGCTCGCTGTTCAGGCCGGTCCGAAAGGACCGGCCCTACTAGGCGTGCAGGCCGAGGAGCGCTTCAGGATCACGCCGGACGCGTCCGGGGAGATCACCTTCTTCATCGCTGACGCCGTCGACAAATCCGGCTATCGATCGGGCGACTCCGATCTCATGGTGTGGGCCCTGCAGGAATGGCAGCGGCGCGTCGAAACCATTCGCTTTCGTCCCGTCAACGAAGAGGCGCGTGCGCGACTTCGTGTCCGCTGGCTGCCGTGGTCGGAGGATGCGGCGCTCGGACGCATGCAGCCGTCGATGGAGGACGGTCACGCTGTGGTGTCGGTCGATATCCGGCCGGATGAAAACCGGTTCCGTCCAACCGTCTGGCGCCGCGTACGAGAAGATCCGCTCATGCGCGACGTGGTGATTTACTACGTCTGCCTTCATGAGATTGGCCATGCCCTTGGCCTCAGTCACAGCGACAACCCGCGCGATGTGATGTGGCCAGGCACGAACGGTGTGACGCTGCCGATTTACGAACGCTATCGCCATCACCTGATGACGAGGGACGACATTCCTCGTGTCGAATGGCTATCCACGGATGACGTTGCCCGCGTCAAGGCGCTGTTCGGCTCCGGGACCCCCTCGTCCCACGCCCGAACGCCAGACTGATTTCGGAGGCCGAATTCAGGCTGTTTGTGACGGCACGCGGCTTGATTCCAACCACTAACCACCGACGACTAACCACCAACCAGGTGATGTGATGGATTTGCTGATGCAGGACGTCCGCTACGCCGTCCGACGTCTGGCCGGTTCGCCGCTCTTCGCGCTGATGGCCATTCTCATCGTCGGCGTGGGGATCGCCGCGAACACCACCGTCTTCAGCGTCGTGAATGCGGTTCTGCTGCGTCCGCTCCCGTTTGCGAATGCTGACCGCGTCGTGCACGTCTACCAGGACTCGGACGAAGGCGCGCCGGAGTCAAGCTCGTTCCCCGCGTATCGCGCGATTGCTGAACGTCGCGACGTGTTCGCGAGCGCCGCCGCGGTCTTCAACACCACGGTCACTGCCGAGACCAACTCGGGAATCAGACAGTCGTTCGTCGAGTTCGCGAGCGCGTCGTACTTTCCCGTGCTCGGCCTGAGTGCGTCGCAGGGCCGTTGGTTTACTCCGGAGGAGGACGTTGCCGGCGTCCCCGCGACCGCCGTCGTCAGCGATCACGCCTGGCGCACGCGCTTCGGCGCCGATCCGAACATGCTTGGCCGCACCATGCGGCTCGGTGGATCGGTGGTCACGATCGTCGGCGTCGGGCCGAGAGATTACAACGGCATCGTGAATGGCACCGCGGTGGATTTCTGGCTGCCGCTCGCCGCGCTCGGTCCGGTGGCCGGCTCGTTTGCCGCGCAGACGCTCGAGCGGCCGCAGGACCACTGGTTCCAGATCCGGGCGCGGCTTCGTGACGGCTTTTCGGTCGAGCAGGCGCGCGCGGCGATGACGGGTGTGTCGAACGACCTCGCAGGGCGGTTCGCCGGTCTCGATCAAAAGCGGCGCATCTCGGTATTGCCTGCTCAGGCTGTTCGCATCCACCCATCCCTCGACGGCACACTGGTGCCTGCCGCTGTGCTCTTGATGACTGTCGTCGGGCTCGTGCTGGTGCTCGTGTGCAGCAATCTGGCGATTCTTCTGCTGCTGCGCGGCGCGGGACAGCATCGTGCCGTGTCGATTCGGATGGCGATGGGCGCAGGACGGGGCCGCATCGTGCGGCAGTTCCTCACCGAGAGTCTTATCTTGTCGCTCGCTGGCGGACTCGTCGGCGTCGTTGCCGCGCAGTGGCTTGTGCAGGTCCTGTCGAGGACCGATCTACCGGTGCCGTATGGCTTGATGGACGCCTCGATCGACTACCGCGTGCTTGCGTTCGTGACCGCGCTGTCGCTGATCACCGGCGTTGCCTTCGGTTTGGCACCGGCGCTACGGGCGATGCGCACAGACGTGACCGGTGCCATCGTCGGTATCGCGGCTCAGAAGCGTCATGTGGGCGTGAAGTACGGCATGGTGGGGTTCCAGGTGGCGTTGTCGCTCGTGCTGCTGGCGGGAACGGGTCTCGTGATTCGCAGCATGATGCAGATGGAGCGCGTTGACATCGGATTCAATCGTGACCGGCTGACGTTCGTCACCACGAGCGCGTTCCAGGCTGGCTATACACCTCCCAACGCCGCGCGTGTGTATCGGGAGATCGCGGATCGTCTCACCGCGGTTCCCGGTGTCCAGTCGGTTGTGAGTACGAACCGGTTGCCGCTCGGTCGTGGTCCGACCAACACGTTGGTGATTGAGGGGTACGTGTCGCCGACCGGCACCAACACGACGGAAGTGTCCAGCGCTGCCGTGTCCGCCAACTATTTCGATGCGCTCGGGATTCGCATCCTTCATGGACGCGCATTTCGCCCGCAGGATAACTTCACCGCGCCGCCGGTCGCGATTGTGAGTGAGGCAATGGCGCGCCGGTACTGGGGCACGTCCGATGTCGTCGGCCGCAGATATAGCCACGACGGCGTTCCCGATTCATCGGTGGAGATCGTCGGTGTCGTGAAAGATGTCAAGGTGGCCAGCCTCACAGAAGATCCGCGGCCGCAGTTCTATCGCCCGCTCGATCAGCAGGGTGGATTCCTCGTCTCCTACATCGTCAGAAGTACCGGCGACCAGTCGGTGATGCCTGGCACGTTGAGCCGCGTGGTGCGAGAGGTCGACGCGAAATTGCCAGTGCTCCAGGCGACGACGCTCGAGGATTACCTGACGCAGCAGTTGCTGATTCCGCGCATCGGCACGAGCATCCTGGCGGGATTCAGCCTGACCGCGCTGATCCTTGCCGCGCTGGGTTTATACGCCGTCGTCGCCTTTGCCGTCGGAGAACGGGCCAGGGAAGTCGGCATCCGCATGGCGCTTGGTGCGCGCGGACCGCACGTCGTGTGGATGACCGTGCGTGGCGTGATGATGACGGTGGCCGCCGGACTCGTCGTCGGGCTCATGCTGTCGATCGCTGCCGCGCAAGGGATGAGCAACGTGCTCTACCGCGTGTCACCGACCGACCCGGTCACGCTCGGGGTCGTGACGCTCGTTCTCGGGCTTGTCGCGTTCGTCGCGGCACTGATCCCGGCTCGCCGCGCGACTCGTGTGAACCCGCTCGTCGTGTTACGGTACCAGTAGGAAAATGTGCCGGAACATCAGGACACTCGCCAACTTCGATCCGCCCGCGACCGACGATGAGATTCGCGCGTCGGCCTTGCAGTTCGTGCGCAAGCTGAGTGGATCGACGCATCCCTCGCGCGCCAACGAAGCCGCATTCAATCAGGCCGTAGAAGAGGTCACTGCGGCTGCTGAGCGGCTGATTCAGTCGTTCAAGACCACCGCACCGCCGCGCAACCGCGACGAAGAGATGCGGAAGGCCAAAGAGCGCGCCCAGAAACGATACGCATGAGCCACTCTCCGTGGCTAGTCGTGCCGTAGCGCGACGATCGGATTCACCGCTGTTGCGCGCCGTACGGGGATCACGCACGCCAGCAGCGCAATCACTACCAACAGCACTGATACCGAGCCGTACGTCGCCGGATCGGTGCGCGTGACTTCGAAGAGGGACGCTTGAAGCAGTCGGCTGACGAAGACAGCCGCCGCAAGCCCGATCGCCAATCCGGCGCCAACGATGCGCGCCGTGTGGCCCAGCACCATGGCCAGGACGTCTGTGGCGCGCGCGCCGAGCGCCATGCGAAGGCCGAACTCGCGGGTGCGTTCAGCCACGGAGTACGCCATCACGCCGTAGATACCTACTGCCGCGAGCAGGGTCGCGACTGCGCCGAAGGCGCCAAGCAGCAGCATGTAGAGTCGAAGATGCCGCACGGAATCGTCGAGCGATTGTTCGACCGTGTTTATCGCCGCGATCGGCGTTGACGGGTCGACTTGGGCGACTGCGCGCTTGACTGCCGGCACGAGCGCCATCGGATCTCCAGCAGCGCGCAGGACGAACGCCATTCCATTCCGCAGGTATACGAAAGGACCCGCAAAGGTCGGGCCTTGCTGCACCTGAGGCACATACACGGCAGGTGAGCTCGAGGTCTGCAGCGGTCCAACCAGCGTGTCGCCAACGACGCCGACGATCTGCCGCGGGCGCTCGTTGGGCACGAAGTCGAATCGGATGTATTGGCCGACGGGATCTTCGTTGGCGAAGTACTTGCGCGCCATGGCCTCGCTGATGATGACGACGTACGGCGCGTCGGTGCGATCGTGATCGTCGAAATCGCGGCCGCGCCGAAGCGGGATACGCATCACGGTGAAATAGTCGGGCGAGACGGCCGCATAGCTGGCGCGCTGCTGATCGGAGATCGAGGAACCCGCGGTGGCAGACGGCGGCAACGGCCGGCCGTCGATGACGAACGGGATGTCGAGCGCGAGCCCCGTGCTGAATGGAGCGGCCGTCACCGCCGCCACTGACTGCACGCCGGGCACGGTGTGCAGCCGCTGACGAACGCGCTCCACCGTTTCGGCGGGCACCGGACTGATCTCGAACAGGCCAGAGCCGCGGAAGATGCCCGC
>Ga0111539_10002011_pt1 | contig 27132 bp, 23 predicted proteins | sample RhiMethybrSRZTD1_FD_79667 | JGI IMG/M metagenome (GOLD analysis project Ga0111539, IMG submission 79667) | Populus rhizosphere microbial communities from Tennessee, USA - Rhizosphere MetaG P. TD hybrid SRZTD1 (version 2) (version 2) | ecosystem: Host-associated > Plants > Roots > Rhizosphere >...
GCCCAGCGCCTCGGCACCCCAGAAGCGGCCGAGCAGCACCTTCTCGATGTTGTAGGCGATGTAGATGACGACGCCGTTGAGCGTCATGGTGCCGCCGAACAGCAGCAGCGATCCGGTGCCCGCGACGCGCCGGGGAGGCCCCGGAATCCAGCGCGATGCCAGCCACATGCCTGCCGAGCTCACCGCCGGCGTGGTTATGGCGCCCGCGACAAGGGCCCAGAAGCCGGCCCCCCACCACGCCAGGCCGATGCTGACGATGATGCTGGCCGACAGCGCCACGATGTCGATGACGGCCAGAATGACGTAACGCAACTGTCTCGCCAGAAGACCCGAATGCTGGACGCCGAGCGAGCTGAGCAGGAATCCAAGGCCGAGGGCGCCGGTCGCCCAGAACAAGCGTGGCTCATTGTAGAAGGCGACGAGCAGCGGGGCCGTCGCGAAGCACAGCAGGCCCAGGACCACGCCTATGGCGATGTTGATCCAGAACAGCGTCGAGGCCTGCTCGTGGGAGACCGTGTCCTTCTGGATGGTCGCCGAGCAGAGGCTCGACGAGAACAGCTCGTAGACGCCGGCGACGATGATCGCCATCGCCGCCAAGCCGAATTCCTCCGGCGAAAGCAGGCGCGCAAGCACGACGACAGACGTGAGGCGCAGGGCGAAACTGGCGACTTGGCCGCAGAACCTGGCCAAGCCTCCGTGCAGCGCCTTGCGCTTGAGGTCCTTCATGGGACCGACCGTTTCGGCCGGACGCCCGGCGCAACGAGCACGGAAAGCTCTCCCTTCTGTGGCTAGGCCACCGGTGCCGGCTCAGGCTGAGTGGCGGTATGGCGCAAGCTGGTGCCGAGGACGCCTTCGTTAAGAAGCTTGGCGATGTGGGCGATGCGCTGATACCGGGGCCCTTCGAACTCCTCCAGCACGAGGCCGCTGGATTTGTAGGCGGCATAAAGCTGCTCGGCGCCCTTGCGGGCATCCCATTGCGGCTGGAAGGCCGGCAGCACGCGGCGGATCTTCTCGCAACTCACCCTGTAATTGCGCGTGTCGGGTCCGGCGCCCTGGGCAAATTCGATCTCGCAGCCCGGGACGACGCCGGCGACGATCTCGGCGAGATCGCGAATGCGGTAGTTGTGGGCGGTCTGGCCAACGTTGAAGGCCTGGTTGTTGACGGCCTCCATCGGCGCCTCCAGCGCGGCGAGGAAGGCCCGCGAGATGTCCTCGATGTGCACGATGGGGCGCCAGGGCGTGCCATCCGACTTCAGGTGGATGCGGCCGGTGGTGACGGCCCACGCCACGAGATTGTTGAGCACGATGTCGAAGCGCATGCGCGGCGACACACCATAGGCCGTAGCGGGGCGCAGATAGGTCGGGGCAAAGGTCTTGTCGGCCAGCTCGGCCAGCTCGATCTCGGCCTTGACCTTGGCGGCGCCATAGGGCGTGACCGGTGCCAGGGGGGCGGTCTCGTCGAGCACGGCGTCACCCGATCCGGACCCGTAGTTGCTGCACGAGGACGCAAACAGGAAACGCTTCACGCCGGCTTTCTTGGCCAGGACGGCCGTCCGCATCACCGCTTCGTGGTTAATTTCGTAGGTGATGCCCGGGTTGAGGTTGCCGAGCGGATCGTTGGAGAGCGCGGCGAGATGGATCACCGCATCGAACCCCCGCAAGTCCTGGGCTTCGATGCTGCGCGTATCCTTTTCGAGCATCGGCACGTCGGCGATAGCTCCTCCTTCCGGATAGGTGCAGCGCCGGTAAAGATCGCTGTCGTAGCCCACCACCTCGTGCCCCGCCCTCAGCAGAAGGGGAGTCATGATCGTGCCGATGTATCCCTTGTGCCCCGTCACAAGCACGCGCATGGCTTTGTCTCCCTTTCGAGCAGGATGCGGCTAGGCCGCCCCGAGGCAGACGCGCCCTTTCAGTGGCCGGCGCGGCCTCAAATCGACTGCAACCCCGTGTCTGCCCCTGCTTCTAGTCAAATCGCGCTGGCATTGGCATCGCCACGCTCGGGCAAGGTTAAGACTTTGCGCAAGCGCGATTGTGGGGCGCGCCTTGCCCGTCCGAATGCCAACCGTTGTTAGCCATACTTGGCGCCCGTCGTTTGTGACGGCACGAGCCGGCAGTACATTTTGCAACGCGCACGCAGGGAAAACTCGGCCGACGTTCGCCAAGTCGATCGGCGTCGAAGCGCAGCTATCGAGGTGCGGCTGGTCGTCGTTGGGGTAGTCCAATGTCTCACGGTCTAAGCGCAGGCGACGCGTGGGCGAGTGTAGCGGCATGGTCCGCTGAGGCTGTTCGCGAGGACACGCGCTTTGGCAAGTGCTTGATGCGCTATCTCGAGGGTTGGGCAGACGCAAACCCTCTGAAAATTCTCGCTGCAACCGCCAGGGGATATCGCTTCGAGGATCCGCTGGTTGGCACCTTCACGCAGCGGTCGCTGCCCGGCTACTTCAGGTTCCTGCAGGAGCGATTTGCCTTCAGGGGGCGGATGGAATGGGGCGACGTCGCCTTCCAGCTCCGCGGCCCGATGCCGGGCCTGCCCCGGCACGAAGGCTTGCAGTTCTGGCGTGAAGCGCCCGGCTTGGGGCTCACAGGTGTGACCCGGATCGTCCTCAGCGAGCACGGCGTCGTCGCCGAGAGCGTCGCCTACGACCTCAACATGGCCTGTGCCGTCCTACGCGACCTGCCGAGCAGCTGCCGCAACGTCACGGACGAGGAGTGGTAGGCGGCCTCGAGTGATTGCCGATCGGACCGGCGAAACATTCCACCAGGCACCAGCAGAAAGAGCCGACACATGCAATCGGCAACCCGGGTCGTCGTGGCCGTCCTTTTCAGCCTTGCGGCTGCGATAGCCTCGCCTGCGCTTGCAGCCTATCCGACGCCGCCCGGCTGCGCGGAGGTCGGCGAGCCAACCGGTCCGACATTTCATGTCGACCCCGGCACCGGCAATGACAGGAACACCGGTTCCGCCACCAGTCCGCTGAAGAGCCTGCAGAATGCAATTGCCGCCCGCAAGTTTCCGCCGGGCTCGCTCGTCTACTTGAGGACCGGAGATCACGGCGAAATCGTCGTGAAAGATTATCCCAACCGGGATTTCATTCACGTCAAAGCGGAAGCCGGCCATACGCCGTCGATCCTAAGCCTGGATGTGCGCGCAACATCGCATTGGCTGTTCGAAGGCCTGCGGGTCAGTCGGCCTTCCTATCATTTGATGCGCGTCTTTCCCGACGCCAGCAACGTCGTCTTGTCGGCAAACACGCTCCACGCCGTGGACAACGCTGCGAGCTGGTCCGAGCTCGATTGGCGCAAGAAGGCTTCCAACGGTATCGAGGTCGAAGGCCCCTGCAGCACCGTCGTCAACAACCGGGTCAAGAACGTCTACATGGGCATCCAGATGATGGCCGACGACGGCATCGCCCAGGGCAACCACGTCTCCTTCTTCGCCGCCGACGGAATGCGGGCCAATGGAAGCCGGCTGGTGCTGCGGCAAAACCGGATCACCGACAATCTGGTCGTCGACGACAATCACGCCGACGGCATACAGTCTTTCAATATCGACGGCCCCGGTTTTACCGATCAGACGTTCGACGGCAATATCATCGTGCAAACCACCGTTCGGGATAAACCCTACGACGGTTTCCTGCAGGGCATCGGCTTCTTCGACGCCCCTTACAGGAGATTGAAGATCATAAACAACGTGGTCATCATTCCCTCCTATAACGGCATCACCGTCTACGACGCCTACGACTCCTGGATCGTCAACAACACGGTGACCGGGGGCAAGTTTCCCTGGATCATGATCGCCGACAGCAAACGGCGACCGCTGTCCTCCAACGTCATCGTGCGCAACAACCTGTCGAACCGGATCGACTTGAGCATCGGCGCCGTCGGCGACCACAACATGCTCCTTGGCCCCGATCCCGACCTGCATTTCGTGGCCTACGATCCGCTGAGCTACACCTTCGACTTGCGCCTGAAACCAACAAGCCGGGCAGTCGGCGCGGGCTCCGATCGTTTCGCGCCGCAAGTCGACGTCGAGGGAACGACTCGCGTACCTCCCATCGACATCGGCGCCTACCAGCGGCGAAGCCTCCGGGATGCCCAGCAGCGGCGGTGATCGCGCACGAGACGCGAAGTGTCCGACTGGGCAATGCAACTTGCGAGACCCGGAAGCCTTCCTCAGGACGCGCCTTACAGCAGAGACACTTCGTTTCCCATATCGGACAGTTGTTGTTCACCCGCGAGCAGGGCGCGCGTATATCCCGAGGTCTACGACTGGAATGATAGCCGTCGCGATCGGGCTTGGTGCGGGATCAGGCAAATGACGATACATGTCGGCGATTGGGTGGAAGTTCGCCGCAAGGAAGAAATACTTGCCACACTCGACGGGAACGGCCGGTTGGATGGCCTTCCTCTCATGCCGCAAATGCTGAAGTATTGCGGGCAGTCGTTCAAAGTTTACAAAGTCGCGCACAAGACCTGCGACACAGTCGATCGCACCGGAGGGCGCCGGCTCCCCCAGGGCATCCACCTCGACCTGCGCTGCGATGGAGAGGCCTACGGCGGCTGCCAGGCGGCATGCCTGCTGTTTTGGAAAGAGGCTTGGCTGAAGCCTCTGAGCGGGACTTCGCACGCAGAGAGCCCAAAGCTAACCGCTGCGGACGATCTCGGGCAGGATGCTGACCACGTCCAGCGCGGGTGCTCCGAGGACGACGTCCTGAAGGCCACATCGATAGAGGACGCATCCGGCGAAAAGATTTACCAGTGCCAGGCGGTGCGCCTGCCGGACTTCACGACGGCTCTGCCCTGGTGGAGGGTGGACCAATACGTGAAGGACTACACCACCGGCAACACCACCCTGCGCCAGCTGTTCAACGGGTTCGTCTATTCCATGTATTGCACCGGCACGCGGGCTTACATGCCGAAGATCGGCCGCCCAGGGCGGTGGCTCTACGACCGGTTCCAATCGCTGCGCGGCGGTGTTCCCTATCCCAGGCACCGGGGTAAGCTGCTGCCCGGCGAGCGCACGCCGATCCCTGCGCTCGATCTGCGGCCTGGCCAAATGGTGCGCGTCAAGTCCTACGAGGAGATCCTTGCGACGCTGAATTCCTCGAACTCGCATCGCGGTCTGTTCTTCGATGCCGAGCTCGTGCCGTATTGCGGTGGCACCTACCGCGTGCGGGCGAGGGTCAGCAAGTTCATCGACGAGAAGACCGGCAAGATGCGGCTAATGAAAACCCCCGCCGTCATGCTCGAGAATGTCTGGTGCAGGTCCCGTTACAGCAATCATCGAATGTTCTGCCCCAGAAGCATCTACTCGTGGTGGCGAGAGGAATGGCTGGATCGGGTTGAAGACCACGAGGGGCCGCGCGTGCCGGAGGTCAAAGAGGACAGCATGGGGGCGCCCGAACAAGACGTCGGGGCGTGCGGTGGGTGCGAAGGAAAACAACGCGCGCTGTTGGACGTCCGCTGATTCCCGTTGGCCGCGACCGACGGCGACGCGACCTCACCGAAAGGATTTGCCCAAGCAGCGCATGTAGGCATGAAATCCGCCCTCGGCAAAAATATTGACGCCACTATCCGTCTTCAAGCTGTACAGAAACAACCCCACCGGCACCGTCGAGGCGAGGTAGAGCACGAGCAATACCGTGAACAACATTGCGCGCCTCAGCACCTTCCACCCCATTACACGGGTTCCCCAGCGAGCGGTTCGGGCGGAGCGACCGCACACCGCCAAAAAGGCACGCGCGAGCACGCTGTCCGCCTGCCCCTGAGCACCGGTCAGCGCCGTGGTTCCCAATACCCCGGCTGCGGTTTTACGGGATCGGGTTTCGGCTGCTCCATCGCTGCGGCCAAAAGCACAATCGAGATGAGGCACACAAGCAAAGAGGCTATCGCAAGGCCGGGGCCTGTCATCTGCCGTCCCTCTCTTGCTACGAAGCCAATCCTCCACCCGCACCACGATCACAACGCGTGTGTAGCCTCGGCCATCCGGCCGTTCAAAGAGCTTGTCGGAAAGAGGTTATGAATTAGCGTTAACGCCCGCTCCGTCGCCGAGGCATGCCGGCAACGACGTGCTGCCGCAATCCACGGAGTCCGCGGTTGGCTACTCTAGCGCAAGGCCTTGTAGAGCATCGCCGCGCGACGACGCAGCCGCTCCGACGGCGACGCGACGGCAACCCGCTCGAGATCTCGAGCGGACCAGCGCACGTCCAGGCTCTGGCGCGGTTTGAGCCAGGCGCCGGCGCGCGCCAGCCCGCCATCGCTGGTGTGCACGCAATCGAGGTCTTCCCGCCGCAATCTCGCGAGCACCCGCCGGTCGTACGATCCGAATGGAATCGACGCCGTCCGCACTGGCCTGCCGCAGACATCGGCAATCCGCGCGCGTGCTTCGCTTATTTCGTCGTCCAGACCTTGATCATGAAGTTTGCGCCAATCGCGATGGCGCATGCCATGAGAACCAATGGCCATGCCGGCCTGCAGCAGGTCGTCAATCGCACTCCTGTCGAGGTAGTGGGGCAAACCGATGCGATCGGCACAGACGAAAAACGTCGCCGTCAGCCCCCGCTTGACCAGCTCCGGCAGCGCGATGGTTGCATCGCTGGCGTTTCCGTCGTCGAAGGTAATGCTTGTCGGCGCGTCCGCATCCTCGCCCATAAAGGCGATCCGATCGATCATGGCGATGAAGGTCCGCCGAGGAAGCCAAAACGGCTCCTCGTCGGCGCCGACGCCGCTATGCGGCGTGCCGATACCGTGGAAGTTGAGGATCAGCTCACGGCGCATACCGCAATCCCTCCACTGCGGACACCCTGCCCCCCTCTCCCGGTCGGCGCCTCTGGTCGTCTGTTCTGACAAAGCCGGCGTCGCGACGCACCCTACATGCGCGCAACCGGTTAACGTGGCGCAGCTCGTCCGCTCGTAACGAACCGCCGCTCGGAAGGACGGGTGCAGATTAACGATTTGCTGGGGCAAAACTTTTCGCCTCGGGGCCAGGGCGATATAGGCCGCTTTCGAAGCAATAGCGCCAAGTTTCAGTAGCCGGCATCGATCGCGGGACGAACCGGGATCGGGCGGTACGGCGCGGCATGAAAGTCGAGCGATCCATGACCCAAGCGCAGAGGCAGCCCTCTTGTCTCATCATTGTCGAGAACCTCGCCGTTCCCTTCGATCGACGCGTCTGGCAGGAAGCCCAGGCGCTGGCGGGCGCGGGCTGGCAGGTCAGCGTCATTTGCCCCAAGTCTACGCTGCATCCGCAAGCCGAGGAAACGATAGACGGCATCGCCATCTATCGGCATCCCATTCCCCTGGAGGCGCGCGGCGTCCTGGGTTTCTTTCTCGAATATGCCAGCGCGCTCTACCATGAGGCTCGCCTGGCTTTCCGGGTCTGGCGGCGATACGGCATCGACGTCATCCACGCCTGCAATCCGCCCGATCTGATTTTTCTCGTGGCGTTGCCGTATAAGCTGCTCGGCGCCAAATTTGTTTTCGACCAGCACGACATTTGCCCGGAGCTGTACATCGCCAAGTTCAACCGGCGCGGGATCGGCCATGCGATAACCCGGGCCTGCGAATGGTTGAGCTATCGCTGCGCGGATCTCGTCATAACCGCCAACGAGTCCTTCAAGAAGCTTTGCGCCCCGCGCAACGGCAAGAATCCCGAGGACGTCGTTGCCGTGCACAGCTATCCCGACTTTGCGAAGTTCGCGGCGGTCGCGGTCGCACCCAAGATCCAGCCCGATCCCAAGCTCACCATCGGCTATGTCGGCATCATCGGCTCGCAGGATGGAGTCCACACGCTCGTGCGGGCCATCGACGTGCTGCGCAACAGGCGCGGGAGCAGCGGCTTCAGGTGCCGGATCGTCGGTGACGGACCGAGTTGCGCAACCGTCAAAGCGCTCGCCCGGGAGATGAACCTCCAGGATTGCGTGGAGTTCACCGGCTATCTGGCGGGCAAAGAGCTCCTCGCCAGCCTCTCGACCTTCGACATCGGCGTCATTCCCGATCCGAAAGACTGCTACACCGACCACATCACCATGAACAAGGCTTTCGAATATATGTTTCTCGGCAAGCCGGTGGTCGGCTTTCGCCTGCGCGAGACGGAGAGGATCGTGGGCGATTGCGGCACCTTTGCCAAGGAGGAAACGCCCGAGGCGCTCGCCGATGCCATCGCCGGACTGCTGGACGATGCCGCCCTGCGCACGCGGCTGGGAGAGGCCGCGCGCAAGCGCGCAAGGGAAGAATTCTCGTGGTCAGCGGACGCGCAAAGGCTGGTGGGCGCTTATGCGAATCTGCTGCGCCCGCGTCCGGCTGCCAAGAGTTGGTCGCTTGGCCGCTTCCTGCGTTGGCGTCCGGGACAACCGCCTTCAGCCACTTGAGGGGCGGAGAAAAAAGCCTCCACACCGATCGGCGCGGGGTTCATTCCCGGGTCTTGGGAAGGCTCGCGGCGACTTCGCGGTTCCAGTGGACGCCACCGCTCGCCGAAAGCAGAGCGACCATCCGCCAAGCGCGGTAGGCTCGCAGCACAACAAGCACAATCCATCCCTTGACGCGGGCAGACATCCCGTCAAGCCGGTCGCTGGCAAGAATTTTCCAGGTATCGACCGCCGGTGAGGCCAACACTGCAAGTGCGCGAGCGATCCAGCGCAGCCGCCACCACGGCTTTCCGGCGCTCATGTTCAACGCGTGCTGGATGTGCCGATCCCATTTGACGAACAGCTCCCGAAGCGAGCGCCGCGCCGGGTGGTAGACGATCATCTCGGGAACATAGCGAAATGTGAGACCGGCGGCGCGGGCTCGGGCGCCCCACTCGACGTCCTCGGCCACGTCGATCCCGCCAAAAGGACCTACGGTGCGAAAGTCTGCGCGCCGCACGGCGAGGTTGCCGGTGCCTGAGTATCCGTGCCGCTCGATGTACAGCTTGAAGCGGTAGGCGAACACGCTTTCGTAGGCCTCCACGGCCGTGAAGGAGGAGGGATTCTCCCTCCAGATTCGCACGTCGCCGCCAAGGATGATGCCGGCGGGCGCGAAAGAGAATTCCTCGACCACGCTTTGCAGCCAATTGGGATGCGCAATGCAGTCGGCATCTATGAAACAGAGCAGATCTCCCGATGCGGCTTCGGCCCCTAGGTTGCGCGCGAGCCCCGGGCCCGGCCGCAGCTCCTGCAGCAGGCGAACGGCAGGATGCCGCGCAACTACCGCTTGGGGCAGCGATGCCGAGCCGTTGTCGACGACGACGATCTCGAAAGCCGAAGCAGCGAGCGATTGGCCACCGAGGCTGCGCAGGCATGCGTCCAAGCCGTCCGGCTGATTGCGATGCGGAACAATGACGGACACGCGTGGGGTTGGTGAATGCATCGGTCGGGATTGCGCGGCTGAGGTCGGTTGAGCTTGGCCTGCGGCCTGGGTAACCGGCTCGGTACACGCCAGGGGGACGGACTGTCGAGCCTTTGCAAGAGACATGACAAATGGAGCGCGGTTCGGGTCTCCGCCTTAACCATGGAGCACGCTTGAACCGAAAGCGGGGACCCAAATGCGAGTAGAATGGCCTCGAGTTCGCAAAAGCCGACACGAACGGGGCGGGACCGGCTCGTCGCGGCGGGCTACCCGCAAACGACTGGGATTCCCATGGGCATGCGCAAAGCGAGCGCCGACGGCATCACCTACTCGGTCGCTACCCTCGTCAACGATCATTCTCAGTATGACTCGATGCTGGCGAGCTTCCGGCAGCACGGCTTCGATGCATCGACCTGCGAGTTCCTGCACGTCGACAATACGGGGCCCGAGCAGACCGATGCGTATTCCGGGATCAACCTGCTTTTGAATAGGGCACAAGGCAAATACGTCATCCTCTGCCACCAAGACGTGCGGCTCGTCGACGACGGACGCGAGGAGCTCGACGCGGCGCTCGACGATCTGGACAAGCGCGATGAAAACTGGGCGCTGGCGGGCAACGCCGGCGGCGCGCGCGCGGGGCGCCTCGTGCTGCGCATATCGGATCCACACGGCGAGGACACGCACATCGGCGACCTGCCGGAGCGGGTGTGCGCACTCGATGAGAATTTAATCGTCGTGAAACGTTCGGCGAGGCTGGGGTGTTCTCGCGACCTATCGGGCTTCCACTTCTACGGAGCCGACTTGTGCCTAGTGGCTGACATCCTCGGCTACTCGGCCTACGTGATCGATTTTCATTTGCGGCACCTGAGCAGCGGCACCAAGTCGCCCGATTTCTTCACCGCCGAGGCGGCCTTCCGCAGCAAGTGGTCGCATGCCCTGCGCTCGAGATGGATGCAGACGACCTGTGCCCTGGTGCCTGTGTCGGGGGGGCGCCTCAGCAGGCTGATCGGCGGCGCGACGGCGCTCCCGATTGCCAGAATCACTCGTCGGCTGCCCGCGGCGTGGCGTTGAAACAAAGGTTGCCGGTGGTTTCTGCGCGGAAAATCAATAGGGCTGGGAGCGGGATATATGAATGGGGAACATTGCGCCCTGGAGGCGCTTGCACCAGAGCGCCCTGTTGCGCCTAGGATCGCCACGTCGCCTATGAAGGCCAACCCTCCACTCGTCAGCATCATCGTCGTCAACTACCGCACGCGCGAGCTGACGCTCGAGTGCTTGCGGTCGGTCGCCCGTGAAACCGAGGATTTTGACTACGAAATCTTGCTGGTCGACAATGCCTCCGACGACGGGCTGATCGAGGCCGTCGCCGAGGAGATGCCGGACGTGCGCCGCATTCCCCTGGCCGAGAATGTCGGGTTTGCACGAGGCAACAACATCGCCGCCGAGCAGGCGCGAGGCAAATACCTGCTCCTCCTGAACTCTGATACGCTGATCCTCGATCGCGCCATCGACCGATTGCTGGCCTTCGCCGCGGAGCGGCCGGCGGCCAAGATTTGGGGCGGTCGCACCCTTCTCGGCGACCGCACGCTGGACCCAGGCTCATGCTGGCGGCGCATGACGCTTTGGAGCGTGTTCTGCCGCACGTTCGGCCTGGCGGCCGCCTTCCCCAACAGCAAGCTCTTCAACGCGGAATCTTACGGCGGCTGGGATCGCTCCACCGTGCGCGAGGTCGACATCGTCACGGGCTGCTTCTTGCTCATCGAAACGCAGCTTTGGCGCAAGCTCGGCGGCTTCGATCCGCGCTTTTTCATGTATGGCGAGGAAGCCGACCTTTGCCTGCGCGCGGCGGCGCTCGGCGCCAGGCCGGCTTTGACGCCCAGGGCCACGATCATCCACTACGGAGGCGCTTCCGAGCAGCCCGAGACCGAGAAGATGGTGCGCCTGCTCACCGCCAAGGCCGAGCTCATCAAGCGCTACTTCCCGCCCGTCAGCCGCGGGCTCGGGCTTATGCTGTTCCCGCTGTGGCCGTTCTTCCGGGCCATCCGCGCGCAGCTGTCGTCGGCGATCTCGGGTGACCGCGTCGGCGCCGCAACGGCGCGGACCTGTTGGGAAGTTTGGGAACGGCGCGACCAGTGGCGCCTCGGATTGCGCTGAGAGCACGCGAGCGGCGACCGGTCGCCGCCGCAGGCTTCCTGGTCTGAGGCGCCAGCTGGCGCCGGATCACGCCGGCTCGCGAACCAGCTCCTCGAGCCAGGTCTCGTTGCGGAACTTGCGGTACTGCTCCGCTCGCAACCTGTCGGCCAACCGGCCCGGCGGCAGCTCGACATCGTCGTAGCCGAGCACGGAGTCCTTGGCGACAGCGCGCCGCAGCTTGCAGCCGCCGACCAGCCCCTCGGGCAGGTAGCGGCCGGCGCTCATCTCCTCGACGTTCACCGCCTCGCCGTAGGTCATGTACATGCCGGGCTCGTCGAGCACCTCTCTCGCCTTCAGGTCGCGCTTGGCGACGGCGCATACCTCGACCACGGGTCCCGCCAGCGGCGGGGCCAGCTGGTCGCGGAACAGGGCGACGCGGGCAATCGCGCTCGGCACTTCGAAATGCACGAGGTGGTAGGGGGTGAAGAACGGGTAGAGCGGACCCTCGCCCATCTTGTAGAGGTTCAGGTAGTGCTGTTGCTTCGGGTCGGGATGCTCGGCGAGCACATAGACCTTCGTGAGCGGCGTGCCGACGACGTAGTCGACGATGCCGCCGATGCTGCGCAGCTCGTCGATGTCGTAGAGCTCGCCGATCTTCATGATGTCGCCGCGATACTCGAGCCCGCGCGACATGCCTCGCGACTTCACCTTGAAGCCGGTGGCGTTGGCGACAATCGTTTGCTCGAAGCTGATCTTCGACCCGTCGGCGAAGCTCGTCACCATGGCGGGGTTCTGGCCCCAGCGCTCGGCGAAGCCCTTCTGGGTCGTCGGATTGCGATAGGGATCCTGCAGGCCTTTGATGTTGCCCACGACGCGCGGGATGAGCCCGAGGCCTTTGACCCAACGGACGAGGTTCATCTGCACGCCCGGCTCGTCGCCGTCGCAGGCGGAAAGGATCACGTCGTGCCTGCGCGCATAGACCTGAAGGATCGGCCCGATCGTGGCGTCGAGCTCGGCGTTCATCAGCACGACGTCCTTGCCGTGCTTGAAGGCTTCCATGGCCACGTGCGCGCCGAACTCCACGGAGCCCGTCGCGTCGACGACCACATCGACGTAGTCCGAGCGGCACAGCAGCAGCGCATCCTCGGTGGCCGCCGGACACCCGGCAGCGATATCGGCCTCGAGCTGCGACTGCGAGCCGACCAGCCGCGCCTCACCGAAGCCGGCATAGCGCAGGACGTCGAGCGCCCGTTGCGGCTTGCGATTGGACACGGCAACGATGCGCATCCCCGGGGTGCTATTGGCGATTTGGTTGGCGAGGCCCTGGCTCATGAAGCCGGCGCCGACGATGGCGACGCAGATCGGCTTGCCGCGGGCTTCCGCGGCTTTCAGGGCATGATCGACGAGCAGCACGGCGGCGTCTTCCTTGTGTTTACTTGGCCATTTCCAGCGTCAGGGGCTTGGCCTCTGTCGCGCGCATCCTCCGCTTCAGCTCGGGCTCGATCTCCTCGAGCGAGCGGAACTTCTGGTCCTTGTCGGAGATCACGGTGACGGGCAGCGGCCACTCCAGGCCCAGACGTGGGTCGTCGTACATCAGGCCGCCTTCGGAGTTCGGCGTGTAGAACTCGCCGACGCTGTAGCTCGTATAGGTGTCGTCGAGCAGGACCTGGTACCCGTGCGCGAAGCGCTCGGGAACATAGAGGGCGCGCTGGTTGTCCTCGGTGAGCTCCACCGCCACGTGCTGCCGATAGGTCGGGCTGTCGGGCCTGAGATCGACGATGATGTCGAGAATGGCCCCGCGCACGCAGCGCACGAGCTTCGTCTCCGCGGCCGGCGGGTACTGGAAGTGCATGCCGCGGATCGTACCCTTGCGGCGATTGTAGGCGATATTGCCCTGGGCGATGACCGGCTTCAGGCCGTGGGCCTTGAATTCGTCCTGGCAGAATGCCCGGGCGAAATAGCCTCGAGAGTCCTCCTTGCGGTCGAGATCGATGACAAACGCGCCCTCGAGCTTGGTTTGCGTGAAGATCAACTTGGCCTCCTTTGCCTCAACCTGCGCGATGGGGCTCACCCCGAGAGCAGGACTTTTCTCGCGTAGAATGCTTCCGCGTAGCGGTCTGGCGCCCGGCACTCCATGGCGCGCAGGCGCGCCATGCCCCGGAACGTCTCCTCGTCGAACCAATGCTTGGAGCGCTGCGTGCCGAAGTGGCGAAGCAGCAGCTCGACCTTGCGCGCCATCGCCGTCGCGCCGACAGAGACGTAGAAGTTGGGCCTGCCGAGGTCCCCGTCCCACTTCGGTATCTCGTATTCGAGGATCAGGTGGTCGCGGAACGTGTTCCAGGTGAGCCGGCTGACCTCGCGATGATCCTGATGCGCATCGTCGCCGCGATGTGTCAGGATGACGTCGGGGGCGCAACGGCCCTTGAGCTTCTCGAACCAGCCCTTTATATCGGTGCTCTGGGCGGGGAAGAATCCATCGCGGAAGTGGTGGGCCTCGATGCGAGTCCGCTCGGCGCCCTCCAGGAAATCGGCGGCCGAGGCGCGGGCCTCGCCCTCGCGGGGACCGTTGGCTGATAGCACGCACCAGAGGACATCGAGGCGCGCGCCCGCGGCCTGCCAATGCAGCAGCGTGCCGCCGGCCCCGATCTCGATGTCGTCGGAATGCGCGCCCAGGCAAAGAACCGACAGGTGCTTGCCGGGCTCGGCGAGCGGCAGGCCTTTCATTCCGCCGCCTCCCGCGGCTGCTCCCGGCCCAGGACGAGCCGCGGGTTCCAGGGCGTCTCGCCGCGCTCGACCATGTCCTCGAGAATCTGCTTGTCCTTGAGCGTGTCCATGGGGCGGAAGAACCCCTCGTGCCGATAGGCAATCAGCTCGCCGGCATCGATCATCCTTTGGAACGGCTCGATGACCAGCTCCTCGCCGTCCTTGATGTAGTCGAACACCGTGTTGCGGAAAACGAAGTAGCCGGCGTTGATCCAGATGTCGGAGTCGGCGCTCGCGCGCATGCGCTGGACCTCACCGGCGCCGTCGAATTCGACGAGATGGAACGTCAGCGCCGGTCTGACGGCGAGGAAGCAGCCGGTCTTGCCGGTCTTCCTGAGCAACTCGATCATCTCGGGGAGCGGTGCGTCGGAGAGCCCGTCGCTGTAGTTGGCGAGGAACATCTCCTCGTCCTTGACGTGCTCGCGCACCGCCATCAGCCGCTCGCCGATATTGCGCCACACGCCGGTGTCGAGCAATGTAACCCGCAGGTCGGCCGGCTCCTTTTCGCCGATGAACTCCACGCGGCGGCCAGATTCGGAGATGACGCAGTCCGAATAGGTCTGCTGGCGCCAATTGAGAAAGAAGTCCTTGATGGTGTTGGCCTTGTAGCCGAGGCAGAGCACGAAGTCGCGGTGGCCGTAACCGCTGTAGTACTGCATGACGTGCCACAGGATCGGCTGCTCGCCGACCGGGATCATGGGCTTGGGGAGGTTCTCGCCGTAATCGCGAATGCGAGTGCCGAGACCGCCGCAGAATAGAACCACCTTCATCAAGCGCTCCACTGGCATCGATGGGTTCTGCGCGCGCCCCGCGCGACCACATGCTGCCGCAAACCGGAACGCCGCCGGCCGCCCGCCACTACCACCGCCGAGGCGACTTATTGCAGCTTGCCTTCGCAGCGTCATTGCTTGCGCGCGATTAATGTAAATGCGCGATGCCCCGAGGACTTTTGGGGGTCGGCGTCCAAGCACAACTCCGCTGGTGTTAACCAATCCGGTCGCCATTAAGGAGAAATTAGGCATCTCGTTGACCGAGCCCACGCCGCTGACATCACTATGGTCCCGCGTATGCATCGCAGTTTGCGGGCCCCGTCGTGTGTGACCGCATCTGCGAAGGGGTTAGCCACCACGAAGTTTGCATAGACGCGCGACCGGCCGTCTAAGCGGAAGGGGTATCCATGGAACAGGGTTTGGCGCAATCGAGCCTCGACATCCGCGGCCTTTATCTGATGCTGCGGCGCCACGTACGGTTGCTCGGACTTGGCGCCGTCCTCGGCGTGATCCTGGCGCTGGGGTTACTGGTCGTGAATCGACCGCAGTACACGGCAACGACAGCCCTGATGGTGGACAGCCGCGAGGAGAAAATCCTCAACGACGCGATCGTGGCACCCTTCCGGCCGTCCACCAACGCCATCGCCAGCGAGGCCGCCGTCATCGTGGCGCCGAGCGTGCTCAAGCGGGTGGTCGAGAAGCTCGATCTCGCTCACGACTCCGATTTCGCGGCTCCGCCTCCGCGCAGGCCCGGCCTGTTCGGCACCGTCAAGGCGCAGCTGTTCATGCTGTTCGGCGTGCGTCCGCGCGAGGGCAACAACGGCGATGGCCTGAGCGACGAGATGATCGAGGTCATCGACGCGCTACGCCAGAGCGTCGAGGTGGTCCCCTCGCAATACACCAATATCCTGCAAGTCAATGTCACCTCGAAGGACCCGCGCAAGGCCGCGCGCATCGCCAACGCGATCGCCGACGCCTACCTCGATCAGCAGCTCGAGGGTCGCTACAACACGACTCGCCGTGCGACGGACTGGCTGAAGGAGCGGCTCGACGAGCACAAGGTGAAGCTGCGTAGGTCGGAGGAACGCTTCGAACGCCTCAAGGCGGAAATGGACCTGGTCGAGAAGGAGGGTTCAACCCTCGAGGAGCGCCAACTCGTCCGGTTGAACGAGGAGCTCGTCCAGCAGAGCGCCCGGACGGCGGATGCCCGCGCCAAATACGAGAGCGTGCTGAGCCAGGCGGACGGCGGCGCCTACAATGACAGGCAGCTATCCGAGATTGCCCAGTCGACGCTGATCACGCACCTGCGCACGCAGCTCGCGCAAGTCACGCGCGATGAAGACAGCCTCAACGCCAGGTTCGGCAACGGCCACCCGTCCGTCGTCAAGGTTCGCGCCGAAAAGCAAGGCCTGAGCCGCGAGATCGACGGCGAGATCCGCCGCATCGTTGCGGTCCTGAAGAACGAATTCGACATCGCCTTGAACCGGGAAACCTCGTTGCGGGAGACCCTCAAGGCGGGAGCGTTGAAAGCATCGATCCAGCGGCCGGAGTATGTGCGCCTGAGAGAGTTGCAGCGCGAAGCCGAGAGCGACAAGGCGCTCTACGAGGCCATGCTGCAGAGGATGAAGCAGGCTGCGGCCCAGGAAACCTGGAAGACCACGGACTTCCGCGTCGTTGCAGAGGCGGTTCCGCCGCTCTCCTCGAGCAAGCCGAAGTCGAAGGTCCTCGTGCTCGCGGGCCTCAGCCTCGGCTTCGGACTCGGTTTCGGCCTCACGCTGTTGACCGAGCTTCTCGACAAGACCTTCAAGCGCGGCCGCGATGTCGAGGCAAGGCTGGCGATCCCGCATCTCGTCGACGTGCCGCTGTTGCCTGGCCGGCAACTCAGCGCCGGCGGCCCCGCGCGCACGCCGAATCAGAATGCCTTCCACTTCGCCACGCAGCATATCGGCTCGCCCTTCGCCGATGCCATGCTGGGGCTGCTCTCGAGTCTCCAGTCGGCGAGCAGAGAGGCGCCGATCAAGACCGTCATGTTCACCTCCGCGACGCCAGGCGAAGGCAAGTCGGTCATTGCGGCGAACTTCGCGCAGACGGCGGCGCGCTCGGGCTTCAAGGTGCTGTTGATCTGCAGCGACCTGCGCACCCCCACGGTGAACTGGTTCGGGCCAACGAACGCGCCGCAAGCCGATCTCGTCGACTACTTGAGCGGCAAGGCCGAGATCGACGCAACCATCGCCCGCAGCGATCAGGTTCTGATCGACCTGATCCCAGCAGGACGCTCTGCGGCCAATGCCGCCTCGCTCCTGGCCTCACCCCGGATGGATAAACTGCTCGAGTGGGCGAAGGCCAACTACGATCTCGTCGTCATCGACACCGTGGCTATCGTCACGTGCCTCGATGGGCGCATGCTGGCGCGCCGCATAGATGCCACAGTGCTCGTCGTCGAGTGGCTGAAAACAAGGAGCGATATGGCCAAGGAGTCGGTCGAGCTGCTTCTCAAGAACGACGCCCGAATCCTCGGAGCGGTCTTGAACAAGGTCGACTTCACCAAGGCCCAGCTCTATGGGCTCAACACGTTCGCGTAGGGCTCAAGACGATCAGAACCAGCGTTCCGGAACGTAGATAGTGTCGCCGGGGCGCACCGGATATCCGCCCGGAACGTAAGTGACGATACGGGAGCCCTCGGGCCCTGGGCGCACGACCCGCGCCTCGGCGAGGTAGGCGCGCTCGGTATAGCCGCCGGCCACCGCCACCGCGGCCTCCACCGTCAAACCATTGATGAAGGAGTATTGGCCGGCGTTTCTGACCTCGCCCAGAACGTAGAACGGCCGATAGGTGACGATTTGCACGGCCACTTTGGGGTCCTTGACGAAGCGGCCCCTCAGCCGGCCGGCGATGGCTGCCTCCAATTGCTGCACAGTCCTGCCCTGCGCGCGCACCACCCCGGTCATCGGCATGGAAATGTGGCCGCTGGCGTCGACCTTGAAGGTCTGCGGAAGGTTGTCGACCTCGTAGACGACAACCCGAACTTCATCGCCAGCATCGAGGATATATTGGTAGTCGAATTCGAAGCCGTAGACCTCGGGTGGGTAGCGCGTGCACGCCGAGAGAGCGACCAGCAAGGCCGCCAAGACCATCATCTTTCGCCATACCATCGTCCGCGCCCCCAAGAATAGACACATGGCGAAAACCCCGATGCCTACGCACCTAGAGTGAGTCGTGGCAAGTCGGCAAGCGCAGTCGACCAACGCGTTACAAATTCCTCAACGGTGTCGCCGCGCCTCAAGGTTGCATCGACGCCGGACCCGCTCATCTCCACTATCCTTCAACGCAATCTGACTTGGCCCTGCAGGCGGCGTACCTCCTGCTCGAGCCACTCCACCTTGCGCCGCAGCGCTTCGGTCTGCGCCTGCGCCTCCTGTCGGCCCACGTCGACGACGACCTCGAGCCCGCTCGTGTCGGCGGGCAACGCGATGCGCGATACGGTCTGCCCGTTGAGCAGGCTCACGGTGTGCAGGTAGTCCTTTCCCGCCGCGCGATCGGTATAGGCGTAGGAGAAGGTGCCGCGCCGCGAATTGAGCGTCGTCAAGCCGAGGAGTTGGATGTTGGCTTCGGCCGTCTCGAGCGTAGCGATCTTGTTTTCTGCGCCGGTCAGGGCATCGATTGAGAACAGAATGATCTCATTGGCGCTATCCTTGCGCACACCCACGAAGCGGTCGCTCTGGGCACTGGCATCGATCGCGGTCGCCAGAAGGAGAGCGACGCTCGCGGCCATCGCATACACCCATTTCATGACCCGTCCTCTTCGATTTTCCCGCATCAGAACCTGGCGATCAGCCCCGATTGGATGATCTGGCGATCGAACTCGTTCGCCTCGATGTTGGCGTCGCGCTTCTCGTAGGCGTAATCGAGATACCAGACCCAATAGCGGGTGATCTCGTAGCCAAGAGAGGCCTTATAGAAGTAAGTGTTTTCGAGCCGCTCGTTGCCGAAGCTCAAACTCGACTCGTTGACATGCAGGTGAAGGAAGCTGGCGCGAAAGAACAGCTGCCGCGTGATGTCGTATTCGAGCACGAAGTCAGCGCCGGTGCGCCGGCCGCCGACCGCGTCGAGCGTCAGGCTTACGCCGCCGAAATCGCGGGCAAATCCGGCCTTCAGCCGGATATTGCGGGCCGGCGACCAAAGAAGCTCGGCGCGGTAGATGCGCTCCGGATCGCTTTGGATGGTGTTAGCCCAAAAGTGCTCCTCTCCGAATTGAAAGGAGAACCTGCCCGTTATGAGGGGCGTGATGACGACCTCGATGCCATTGACGGTGTCGAACTTGACCGAGTCGTCCTGGATGAAGCCTTGCACGTTGCGATAGGTGTTCATGCTGACGCGCTCGCGGCTGAAGAGCAGCAGGCGATGCGAGATGCGCAGATCGGTCTCCTGGGTGAGCCTGGCTACGTCGCGGTCGAGATACTGCAGGTTGAGCGGCGTGCCGCCGATGGATTGGACATCGTAGTAATCGTCGTTCAAGACGGTGAGCGTGGTCGTGGACACCAGAGGATTGAAGTTTCTGCGCAGGGCGACCCAGGCGGAGTATTGGTTGTGCACGACCGGCTCGGCGGCGTTCAGGGGCAGGTCGCGACGCACGATCGAGGAGCGGGGGTCGGCGATGCGGGCGGCAACGAGGCCGACATCGAGGGTCGTGTCTTTTTGCACGCGAATGCTGCCCTGCAGGTCGACAAAACCATCTAGGCGGTTGTCGGACGGCGAGACCTCGTATTCCAGCTGCTGAATGTTGGCGCGAAATGTGAACTTGTAGTTCGGGTCGACGGTGCTCACGGTCAAGCCTGGGCGAAGGATGACAATGCGGTCGGCGACCACGTGCGCCTTGGTCGAGAAGATGTTGGAATCCCACGCCATTCCGCTTCTGAGCGAGGCGTGATAGAGCAGCGCGCCGTATCTTATGCCGGCAGGCTGGTCGCTGTAGGATTCCGGCTCGATCGACCTCAGCGGCGGTGCCTCGCCGCGCACCTCGTGCGCAGCCAAAACCAGCCCGGCCGCCAGGCATGCTCCAGCCAGAAATCTGCCCGTCCCGCCGACCATACGCCCCGGTCTCTTCTTGACGGTCGATGCACCAAGACGCAACACAACCGACAAGATGGACGCACGCGCAGGGTGACCGAGACGTGGCCGCCTCGATCGGTTAGCTGACCTACATCTAGGTCGATTCGCCAGGCGGCGAAACCGACGGCGTGCAATCAGGGCGGCAAGACGGGCGGAAGCATGAATGCCGCGTTGCGACGACGCCACCAACGATTCGCGCCGGCGGTGGTCGACCGTACTACGGCAAGGACCCCTGAACGCAGTTCCGTGACCACCTCAAAGACTAGGCGTCAAAGCCAAACCCTACCGCGGTGGCGCCTTCGTCCCCTGGACCGAGCCTCGTCTCAAAACGGGGCATTCGTTAAGCATCTCCGCGTTGTTGCGTTGCGAGCGAACTTCTTCTGCCCCTACCGTCCGCGCGACGAAGCCGCAGGGCGGCAAGAGGGATCCGGTCAATGTCGCGCAGGAGTTTCGCGACGCCATCGCAGGCGACGGTCATCGACCCGGCATCGCTGGTAGACCGTCCGGCCCTGCGCATCCCCAATCGCGTCGTCCTGGATGTCCTCTCGCTGATGGAGGTCGGCCTTGTCGTTGTATCGGCCGCCGTCGCCAAACTTCTCTACATCGCCTTCCTTCTCGAGAGCCAGCAGGAGCACCAGCCTTACCTCTTCGCCGGCTTCGCCGGCGGCATCGTTCTGCACTACATGATGCGCATCCGCGGCCTGCACGAGCCGGACGCCTATCTCGGCTGGCGCGAGCGCCTCGGCGATTTCCTGTTGGCGATCGGCATGTCGTTTCTCGTGCTCATCGCATTGGCCTACCTGCTCAAGATTTCGGCAGACTTCTCGCGTGGCTGGCTATTGACGTGGCTGACGCTGGTCTCGATCGGCCTGGTCCTGAGCCGAGCAGCCTCGGCCCGCCTGCTGCGTTGGCTCGCCTCCACCGGCTACATGGCGCGGCGCATCGCCGTGATCGGGAGCGGCGCGCAAGGGCTGCGCTTGGCCGATAAGCTGCGCCAGGCGGCAGGCGTGCGCATCGTCGGGGTGTTCGATGAACCCGGTAAAGACGGCCATGACAAGCCACGGGCCGGTGTTGCCGACCTCATCTCGCTCGGTCAGCGCAACCAGATCGACGAGGTTGTAGTGGCGCTCAGCGATGCTCCCCAACAGCAGACGGCACGCCTGATCGACCAGCTGAGCGTGCTGCCGGTCGATGTGTGGCTGTGCCCTTCCGAGTTCGACAAGCCCATCCTCGGTACCTCGCGCCTGGGATCGCTCAGTCTTCTGCAGGTCAAGCCGCGGCCGATCCGCGATTGGGGCTATGTCATGAAGCTGGCGCTCGACTATTTGCTAGGCGCGCTCAGTCTCGTCCTGTTCGCCCCGTTGATGCTCGCGGTTGCAGTGGCTATCAAGCTCGACAGCCCCGGCCCGATCTTGTTCAAGCAGCGGCGACACGGCTACAACCATCGGCTGATCCACGTCTACAAGTTCCGCACCATGCGGCTAACCGAGGATGGCGCCGTCGTCCCGCAGGCACGTAGGCACGACGCACGGGTGACGCGCGTCGGCAAGCTCCTGCGCCGCACCAGCATCGACGAGCTTCCGCAGCTCTTCAATGTGCTCAAGGGCGAGATGTCGCTCGTCGGCCCGCGCCCGCATGCTGTAGCCCACAACCAGCTCTATTGTGAACGGCTGGACCGCTACGCCAATCGCCACTGCGTCAAGCCGGGCATGACCGGATGGGCGCAGATTCACGGCTTCCGCGGACCGACGGAAGACCCCGAGAAAATGCGCAAGCGGGTGCAGATGGACCTTTACTACATCGAGAACTGGTCGATCTCACTCGACCTCAGGATCATTGCCCTCACGCCCTTTGTGGGCTTCGTCCATCGCAACGCCTTCTGACGCTTGTCAGGCTGTGTGACGCCCGTGCGACGCCGTTGTGGCGCGCTTGCGGCAAGCTCGACGGAGCGGTGTGGGCAAACCGCACGCTGCCAAGGGCAACGTCAATGCCTCCGCTTCTGCCAACGCTGGATAGGATGCACGCCAACCCCTTTTGCACGGCAGCCGAGCCGGCATGCCAAGGCGCATTGATTCTACGGCTTATGGTGCTTATTAACCACGCTGGCACCATAGCTTGATCGGCTCCGGGGTGGCGCAGCAACTGACAGATGCAAGGCGGGCCGGTCCGCCCTATATTCACGGGGTGTTTCGTTGGGGGTGTCGACGTTCCGTAGGAGAACTTTCATGAATTCGAGCTCGCTTCATCCAGCGCAAGCCTGCCTTGAGCGGAGCGCGACCCGACTGGATCCGGCAGCCTTCCGGCGGCCGATATCGCGTGTACTTGCGTTGGCCCTCGCCGCCACCTTCGGTGTCTATGGCCTGTCAAATTCCAGTCACGGTCAGTCGGCAGCGGCGAAAGCTGCACCCGCCAAGGAAGAACGGGGCTTGGAAGGCTCCTGGAGCGGCGGCGGCTCGGTGTCGTTCGCCTCCGGGTCGAGGGAGCAGGCGCGCTGCCGCGCTCACTACAGCCGCGCCTCGAAGAACAGCTACAGGGTGAATGCGACCTGCGCTACGGCCTCCGGCAAGGCGGCGCAGACCGCCACCGTGCACAAGATCGGCGAGAACAAATACAGCGGCAACTTCCACAACCCCGACTATGACATCTCCGGCACGATCTCCGTGATCGTAACTGGCAACAGCCAGAGCGTGCGGCTGACCAGCAGCAGCGGGTGGGCCCACCTCAGGCTGAGCCGCTGACCTCGGCCAAGGTTCGGCTCTGCGGGTCCGGGCCGATCATCAGCGTCGGCGCGCCGGCGGTGTGGCTGCGCGCCGTGAAGACGCGCGTGTGCGGACGGCGGCCCACGCGGAGGTCTGAAACGTCGACGCGGGCTGCCCGCAACCGGGCGTGAGCCATGGCGATATCGGGCACGCGCCAGGACAGGCCCCACAGTCGATCGGGCCCGTCGCCGATCCCGCCCTTAAGGTCGTGCGCCACCTCGATGATGAGATCGCCGCAGCGGAAGAAGAGGAGCCGCACGCCCCACTCCGGCTCCGTGCGGTCGAGACGCAGGCTGAGGCCCAAGCGTCCGGCATAGAGAGCAACGGCGCGCTCCGGGTTTGGCGATCGGATCACGACATGATCGAGGCTCGCGACCGCGCCGGCCTCGTCGGTCCGGCCAGCAAAGGCGAGCGTGCCACCGCTTCATGGCTGCGCGCTACGATGGATATCGCCGCCCCATGCGTCGCCGCTGAAGCGATCTGCAGCACCGACGACGTGTCGCCCGTGTCGGATTGGGTGACGGAAAGCGCGCGCTGCTGGAGCAGCCGCCGGGCCTTCTCAACGTCGGCGACGGCGAAGGCGAGAGCCGACAAACCCTCGGCCGCGGGCTCATCTAGGTTGCGCAAGTCGAGACGCACATTGGCGAGTTGGAATGACGCTGCATCGGCGTGGCGGCCGAGCAGCAGCCGATAGCCGGCAGCGGCGGCATCGAGCGAGGGTACCGCAAGCACGATGTGATCGAGCCCATGGATCATGCTAGGGTGCCGCCCTTTTTGGCCAGCAGGAGATCGTCCCATTCCATCTACCACGACAGCCGCGCGCAAGGGCAAGTCCGAGGCCGCGACCACGGCCGGCAGGCGCAACGGCAAGCGCCTCTCGGCGGAAGCCAGGCTTGGCGAGCTCAAGCGCCGCTTGCTCGAAATCGCCGATCTGAGCGGTGCGGGCGCTGTGCTCAGCTGGGACCAGGCCACGTACATGCCCAAGCGCGGGGCCACCGCCCGGGCTCGGCAATGCGCGACCTTGAGCCGGCTGGCGCACGAGAGGTTCACCGACCAGGCGTTGGGCAAGCTGCTCGACGACCTGGCGCCGCATGTCGAGCGCCTGCACCCCGACAGCGACGAGGCGTGCCTCGTCCGCGTCGTGCGTCGCGACTTCGACAAGGCAACCAAGGTGCCGGCCGATTTCGTCGCCCGCTGGAGCGCGTTCGGGTCCGCCTCCTACGATGCCTGGACGCGGGCGCGGCCGGCCAACGACTTCGCCACCATGCGCCCCCTGCTCGAAAAGGCGCTCGACTTCAGCCGGCAGTACGCCGATTTTTTCGCACCCTACAAGCACATTGCCGACCCGCTGATCGACGGCCCCGACGAGGGCATGACGACCGCCTCGGTGCTGGCGCTGTTCAAGGAGCTGCGCGCCGCCCTGGTGCCGATCGTGCGCGCCATCGCCGAGCAGGAGTCGGCGGACGACAGCTGCCTGCGCGGCTCGTTCCCCGAGGCAACGCAGATGAAGCTCGGCCTCGCCGTCATCAAGCGCTTCGGTTATGACCTCGACCGCGGGCGGCTCGACACCACGCACCATCCGTTCTGCACCAGATTTTCGGCCGGCGACGTGCGCATCACCACGCGGGTCTACGAGGGCGACATCGGCCAGGCGCTGTTCTCGACCCTGCATGAGGCGGGCCATGCGCTCTACGAGCAGGGCGTCAGCGCGGAGCTGGATGGCACGCCGCTCGGCTCGGGCGCCTCGGCCGGCGTGCACGAGAGCCAGTCGCGGCTTTGGGAGAACGTGGTGGGGCGCAGCCGCGGCTTCTGGGAGCATTTCTATCCGCAGCTGCGCAAGGCATTCCCGGATCAATTCGCGCGCGTGCCGCTGGAGACGTTCTACCGCGCCATCAACAAGGTCGAGCGATCGCTGATCCGCACGGACGCCGACGAGGTGACCTACAATCTGCACATCATGATGCGGTTCGACCTGGAGCTGGCCATGCTGGAGGGCCGGCTCGCGGTCAAGGACCTGCCCGAGGCCTGGCGCGCGCGCTTCGAGGCGGACTTCGGCATCGCCCCGCGCGACGACCGCGACGGCTGCCTGCAGGACGTGCACTGGTACGGCGGCGGCGTCGGTGGCGCCTTTCAGGGCTATGCCATCGGCAACATCCTGTGCGCACAGCTCTATTCAGCGGCGCTCGCCGCCCATTCCGCTATCCCGCGCGAAATGGCGAGTGGCAAGTTCGACACGCTGCGCGACTGGCTGCGCGACAACGTCTACCGCCATGGCCGCAAGTTTAGGCCGGACGAGCTCATCGAGCGCGCCACCGGGGCGCCCATGAACATCGCGCCCTACATCGCCTATCTGCGCGGCAAGTATGGCGAGCTTTATCGGCTGCCGCCCACCGAGCCGCTAAGGCGGCAGCCGAGAGCGCAGGCTATTTCGCCTTCTCGTAGGGGTAGATGACATCGCCGGTCTTGAGGTCGGCCGGCGTCAGCACGGTCTGATAGGACATGCCGCGGTAGACGTCGATGCCATCGCCCTGCTTGATGCCGCGGTACTGCACCTGCAGCATGCGGCCCTCGGCCCACTCGCCGTTGGCGCCGAACTTGATGTTGCCGTGGATGGTCTTGAACGTGGTCTTGCGGATGTAGTCGGCGAGCACGTCGTCCTTGAGGCTGTTGGCGCCCTTCACCGCGTCGCCGAGCACCTGGATGTAGGCGTAGCCCCAGCCGCCGAGGTAGTAGCCGAGCGGATCGACGCCTTCGGCGGCCGCGCGCGACTGGTACTTCTTGAAGAACTCCTCGGTGCCCTCGTACATCATTTTCTTGTCCGGCACCCACGTCTCGTAGTTGACGAAGCCGTTGAGCAGGGGACCGAGCTGGTTCTTGAACACGGTGGCCTGCAGGCCGACCATGGCACCGCCGATCATCTTCGGCTTGAAGTTGAGCTCGTTCACCGCCTTGACCATCCCGACCGAGTCGAGCGGATACGAGCAGATCGCCACGATGTCCGGGTTGGTGGCCTGGATGGCGCGCACGATCGGCGTGAAGTCCGTGGTCGCCGGCGGATAGGTCTTGTCGTAGACGACCTTGAGATTGTGCTTCTTGGCGTTCTCGCGGGCGCCTTCGCAGGCGTTGCGGGAAAACTCGGCATCGGCCGCCACCAGCGCCGTCGTTTCGGGCTTGGGGGTCTGCTGCATCGCCATGTCGTAGAAGCCCTCGGTGAAGGAGGGCTTGGTGTTCGGCCCGGTCGGGATCATGGCGAAGAACTTGTTGTACTTGAACTCGTGGTTCACATCGAGCCCGAACAGGATGATGAAGAGCTTGCCCTTCTGCATGATGACAGGCATGGCCGGCGCCGCCATGTTGGTGGCGTAGGGCCCGAGCACGAGGTCGACCTTGTCGACGTCGATGAGCTTCGTGTAGATGCCGGGCACGGTGGAGGCATTGGTCTGGTCGTCGTAGTAGACGAGCTTGACCGGGCGGCCGAGCAGCCCGCCCTTGGCGTTGGTCTCCTCCTCCCAGATCTTCATGCCGAGCAGCGCCTGCTTGCCGTTTGGCGACAGCGGCCCGGTCAGCGCCATGGAGAAGCCAATCTTGATCGGCTCCTGCGCCATGGCAGGCACCGAGTATGCGAAGAGGGTTGCGGCTATAAGGGCGAGACAAGCCCCAAAGCCGAAGCTCGATTTAATGCCTGCTGGTTGGCGCATGAGGGCGTTCTCCCGGTTTGGACACGTTTTGCGCTAGTCTACGCATGTGGCTGCATGCAAGCCAAGGGGTGCATGGCGCTGGCGGTTGTCGCGGGCCTCGTGGGAAGTTGCCCAAGCGCACGACCGGAAAAGCACGGCAAGAACGCCAAACGGGGTTTAGGAGCGCAGCGCGGTGCTGAACGCTTCGTGGCGAGGAAGCAGGATCGACGGCAATGGAAGCGCAGGCGAGGGAATCGAAAGTGGGCTCGCGCAGGATCCTGGTGGTCCTTTGCGTGCTGGCCGCCATAGCCGGCGTTGCCCTCTTCGAATGGGACATGACGCCCGGCTCTGGGCGGTACAAGGCAGGTGGCCAGAGCGCGGGGCCGGGACCGGCGCGCTATCTCGTCATGCGCGAGTGGCGACGCAACACCGACTATCAGTTCACACCCAGCGCGGACCGAAAGCGTCACCCCGACGGCGGGCTCTTGGAGACCTATCCCCTGTCGACGGATACGGACGGCTTCATCGCGCCTGCCCGCCGCCACGCGACGCCCGATGTCAGCGTCGTCTTCCTCGGCGGCTCGACCACCGAATGCA